>Ga0099849_1000096_pt1 | contig 33950 bp, 56 predicted proteins | sample CB_VirMetaG_4_FD_78177 | JGI IMG/M metagenome (GOLD analysis project Ga0099849, IMG submission 78177) | Freshwater to marine saline gradient viral communities from Chesapeake Bay - CB_1508_1M Viral MetaG | ecosystem: Environmental > Aquatic > Marine > Coastal | place: USA: Chesapeake Bay... | reverse complement strand
TGCAACAGTTACTGGTACTAATGCTCAATTTACTAATATTACAGGTGGCACAATAGTTGGCACAACTAGTATTTCAGGTGCAACAGTTACTGGTACTAATGCTCAATTTACTAATATTACAGGCAGTACGATTGTTGGCACGACTACTGTGTCAGGAGCAACCGTAACCGGTACTGATGCTCAGTTTACTAATATTACAGGCAGTACGATTGTTGGCACGACTACTGTATCTGGAGCAACTGTAACTGGTACAAATGCACAGTTTACAAATATCACAGGAACAACAATTGTTGGCACGACTACTGTATCAGGTGCAACCGTAACTGGTAATACAGGTAATTTTGGCACACTTACTGTTACTGGTTTTAATGTACCTAATTTAACTGTTACTGGAACGATTAGCGGTGCAATTATTACAGGTGATTCGGGTAGATTTACAACATTAACAGGAAGCACAATAGTTGGTACAACTACTGTGTCAGGAGCAACCGTAACCGGTACAAATGCTCAGTTTACAAATATTACTGGTGGCACAGTAGTTGGTACAACTAGTATTTCAGGTGCGACTGTAACTGGTACAAATGCACAGTTTACTAATATTACCGGCAGTACAATTGTCGGTACCACTACTGTATCTGGAGCAACTGTAACTGGTACAAATGCACAGTTTACAAATATTACAGGTGGCACGGTAGTTGGTACAACCACTGTGTCGGGTACAACTGTTACAGGTGCTACTGGTAATTTTACTGCATTGAATAGTGCAGGCAGTACTTTAAAAGGTACTACGACTATTACAGGATTAAATGGTTTACAAGAATTTAAAGATAATTCAGATAGTGATACTACTGAAGTTAGATTCTATCAAGGAAATAGTGCAAACTATGTTGGCTTTAGAGCACCAGTAACATTAGATGGTAGTAACACCACATTTAGATTGCCTAGTGGTGACGGTTCATCTGGTAATTTATTAACTACTGATGGTGCTGGCAGGTTAACTTGGTCAGTTGCAAGTGCTGAACAAGTTTACTCAACAGGTATTAATTCAACAGCACTTCCAGGAGAAGGAACTGTTTATGTTGTTTTAAAAGCAAATTCAACAGGAAGCGGTCTTGCTTATTCAACTGGTTCTTTATATTATACTGCTGCATCAAATTATTTAAACGCAGTTGGTTTAAGTGGAACAACTATTACTGGTAATACAAGTAACTTCGGAACAGGTAATTTTGTATTAGCTAAAAGCACTACTGTTTCAGGTACAACTGTAACTGGTACATATGCACAGTTTACTAATATTACAGGTGGCACGGTAGTTGGTACAACCACTGTGTCTGGGACAACCGTAACTGGCGGTAGTGGTAATTTTAATAATGCAACTATTGGAACTAATTTAACTTCAAATGGAGGCAGCACCCTTAAAAAAACTACGACTATTACAGGATTGTTTGGTTTACTACAATTTAAAGATAATGCAGATGGTGATAGTACTGAAGTTAGATTTTACCAAGGAAACAGTGCAAACTATGTTGCATTTAGAGCACCAACAACATTAGATGGTAGTAATACTACATTTAGATTACCTAGTGGTGATAGCACATCTGGTGATGTGTTAACGACTGACGGTGCAGGTAAATTAAGTTTTACTACTATTTCTGCAGGAGGTTCTAGTTTAAGTGGTATTACTGAAACAGGAAGAACACAATATGGTGCAAATCAAAACACTGTTTCAGAAACTGGTACTGTTATTATTGGCACAGCAGCTGGTAAAATATCTAATTTTTTTGGTCGAACTGTAATTTCATCTGGTGTATTAATTGGCCAAAATGTATGTTCAGGCACAACTGGATTTGCCAGCAATGAAGGAAAAAATGTCATTATAGGTTGCGAAGCAGCAACAGAATTATATGAACCAGAGCGTACTGTTATTATTGGTTTTGAAGGTGGCAAAGGCGGTGCTAATACTTATAGAACATCAGATGATTGCGTTCTTATTGGTTATCAAGCAGGTAAAGATGCAAACATATTTGGTTATACCACAAGCACTGACAAAGCTATTGTTATTGGATCTAAAGCTTGTAACTTGCATGCAGGTATTGCAAATGGTATTTATATAGGATCAGAGGCATGTTCTGGATTTATAACAAGTCATACTAACAATACAGTTATAGGATGGAGGGGTTTACGCAAAGCAGGAACTGCTGCTTATAATGTTTTCATTGGTAGCAATGTTGCTGAATCTGGTGAATACTATACAAATACTGTTGCTATAGGTTATCAAGCTGCTGCATACAATGCATCTGGTACATCCGAAAATTCTGGTAATGTTTGGATAGGTTATCAATGTGGTAAGTATTTACTGAACGAAAATCAAAATAGTGTTGTTATTGGTGAAAAAGCAGCTACTACTGGATATGGTGTTAAAGATTCTGTTATTATAGGTAAAGATGCTATTGGCTTTGCAAATAATGTTTCTGGCATAATTGTTATTGGCTATAAAGCTGGCGGCAAACCTAACAATAGCGGCAAGCAAAATATATTTATAGGAAATCAAACAGCTTCAGGTCATCAAACTGGTGAATTTAATACTTATGTTGGACATGGTATTGCATCAGGTATGTTTGTTGGTAATAATCACAAGAATACTATACTGGGTTATGGAGCTGTTCCATTTTTAAATACGGCAACAGGCAATGTAATTATTGGTTATCAAGCATGCCTAACTAGTCGTCCTACCACTGGTTGTGTATATATTGGTGCTGACATTGCTCCTCTTAGTTATACTGGAATTGGTAATACTGTAGTAGGTCACCTAGCAGCTGCTGTGTTAGATGATGGAGCACATAATACAATTCTTGGAAAAGAAGCCGGTGGAGTAGCAACAGGTAATAATAATACAGTAATAGGATACCAAGCAGCGGCATCGACAACTAGTGTTAGTAATCAAATTACATTAGGTAATTCATCTATTACATCATTAAGATGTAATGTGACAAGCATTTCTTCTCTTTCTGATGAAAGAGATAAAACAAATATTACAGATCTTGAGCATGGTGTTAATTTTATTAAACGATTAAGACCTGTTAAGTTTGACTGGGCGCGTAGAGATGGTAGCTTTGAAGGCAAAAAAGATTATGGTTTTATTGCTCAAGAGTTACAAACAATAGAAACTGAATTAAATACTATTGAATATACAAATTTAGTTGATGATTCAAATCCTGAAAAACTAGAAGCAGCTCCTTTTAAAACGTATCCGATTCTTGTACAAGCTGTTAAAGAATTGATTAATCGTTTAGAAATAGCTGAACAAGCAATTGTTCAGTTGCAAGGCACTTAAAATTATCTATAATTACCATAGATTAATTTTTTGAATGCCAAGTACACCCAAAGGTGGAACTGAAATTTTAGTTGAATCCCTTCGTAGTTATCTTGACTTTGAAGGGATTAATTTAATTGTTTGTACATGCGATAAAAATTTAATAGTACCAGGGCAAAAAAATATTCTTTTGCAACAATTAAGCTATGATCAACCTAATGTAAAAGGAATGAAAAGTGGTAGTTTTGTAAATGAAATTGATTATTTTATTTATAATTCTCACTGGTGCTATGAAAAATTTAGAGAAAAATTTAATAGCCCCCCTTGGAAATCAATTGTTATAAAAAATGCAACAACAGAATTTTTACCCAAACCAAAACCTAAAGGGAAAAAATTAAAATTAATATATACTTCAACTCCCTGGCGGGGGTTAATAGTATTATTAAAAGCTTTTCAAATTTTAAATCGAAATGATATTGAATTAGATGTATATTCTTCTACTAAAATTTATGGTCCTACATTTGAAAAAAGTTTAGGAAATAGGTATGAACTTTTATTTGAAGAATTAAGAAATACCCCTGGCATTAACTATAAAGGATATGCAACAAATCAAAAAATAAGAGAAGCCTTACAAAAAGCACATATTTTTGCATATCCAAGTGTTTTTGAAGAAACATCTTGCATTGCAGCAATAGAAGCGATGTGTGCTGGGTGTCAAGCCGTAGTTACAAACTACGGAGCATTATATGAAACATGCGGAGAATATGCTGATTTTGTTTGTTATGATTCTGATTATTCTCGTTTAGCTAAAAATTATGCTAACGTACTGAATGAAGCAATTGACCATTACTGGACCCCAGTAAATCAATTAAGATTAAAAAAACAAACTGAGTTTTATAACGAAAACTGGACATGGCAAAAAAGAATTCCTCAGTGGCAAAAATTTTTGAACCAAATAAGAAAAAAATAATTACTGCATTTATTGCTACACCAGCACTACATGGAAATGTAGAAGCTCATTATGTAGCATCAATAACTGAAGCTTGTAAATTAGGAATTAAAAATAATATTGATATTATGTTTGGCTCAATTAGCAATGAAAGTATTTTGCCTATGGCGAGAAATCAATTATTAACAATAGCGCTTGACTTAAAAGTAGATTGTTTAGTTTTTATTGATGCAGATGTTTCTTGTGATCCTAAAACATTAATTAATATTATTAAAAATCCAGAAGATGTTATTGCGGTACCTACAGTTAAAAAAAATGACAAAGAAGAACAATACGATTTTTGGTTTGAAGATGAAGAACAATTTGAAACAATTAAAAACAATTTACAATCAGTTAAAACTGTTAGTACAAGCTGTCTTAAATTAAGCAAAAAAGTTTTAGAAAAATTAGCTGAAAACAGTGTTAGTTTAAATTTTAGGGGAAAACAAATAAAAAATATGTGCCAATATGACTTTGAAGGCGAAGATTTTATTGGAGAAGATGTTTATTTATGCAACAAAATAAATAAATTAGGATTTAAAATTTGGATTGATTTTTCAAGCACTTGTATGCATGTGGGAAGTAAAATATATGAAGGTAATTACAAAAAAACAATCCTTAAACAAAATGACAATTAAATTTACAAATGCAGCAAAATATTATAATGCTTTTCCACATCAAGACGAAGCTTGGGACTGGCTACAAACAAAAGTAAGTCCAGAAATCTTAAATATTTTTGCAGCTAAATACAGAGAAAAAAATACAGAAATTGTTAAAAATATAAAAAGCATAGAAGAAATAAAAAATAAAAAATATACAAATACGTGGGAAGGCATATTAAAAGCAGCAATAGATGCAGGAGCTGAATATCCTGAAGTCGTAGCTGCACAATGGGCATTAGAATCAGGTAATGGTAAACATGTTTCTGGTGAAAACAATTATTTTGGATTAAAAGGACAAGGTTCAGAAGTTAACACAAAGGAATTTTTAAATGAAAAATGGATTGAAATCAAAGATAAGTTTATTGACTTTCCTGATTTATATAGTGCTGTTAATTATTTGGTCACTAAGTGGTATAAAGACTACAAAACATGGAAAGGAATCAATAACTGTAAAACCTGGGAGGCCGCTTGCTACCAATTGCAGAAAGAGGGGTATGCGACAGATCCCTTATACGGAGAAAAACTTATAGAAATAATTAAATCTAAAAATAAAATTAAAAAACCAAAACATTCAAATCCGTTAAATGTTGAATATATGAGTCAAAGAGATAATTATAGAGACGCAACTCGCACATGTTTTAGTTCAAGTTGTGCAATGATGTTAAAATATTTAAAACCAGATTCTATTGTTTCTGATGATGATTATATTCGTAAAGTTTTTTATAACGGAGATAGCACTGAAAGTACTGCTCAAATAAAAGCATTATTTAATTATGGACTGCAAGCAAGATTTTTTAATAGAGCAAATGTAAATACAATTAAAACTCAAATTGATAATAACAAGCCTGTACCAGTAGGATTTTTACATAAAGGAACAGTACAATCACCTTCTGGTGGAGGACATTGGGCATGTGTTATTGGATACGATGACGATGGTTTTATTGTTCATGATCCATGGGGGGAATTAGATTTAATAACAGGAGAATATATAAATACAACAGGAATAAATTTACATTACAGCTATAAAAATTTTAACCCTAGATGGATGGTTGAAGGTGTATCTACAGGATGGTGTATATTGGCATGAAAAAAGAAAATATATTAGTAAATATTTGTTATGAAATAAATAACAAAAGAAAATGCGCTACTCTTTCAAAAGAAGAAGCATATATTTTAAAAAAACAAGTTTTAAAAATGGCAGGAACTGTTTATTGGTTTAATCCTGTTGACTCTGGATAATACATAAAAGCATAATTTTGAACATCAATTAACCAATTTTTTTCATGTTTTGTAAACCATTTTTTATAAATTTTAAATTGCTTATCTGGTTTAACAGAATCACATATAAAAAGAATTGAATCATTTTTAGGTATTTTATTTTGCCATTCTTTTAAAGTTTGTATAGCAAAAAAATGAGGAGTTAAACAATGTTTTCCTGTAATTTGATTTTTTAATTGTTTAGCTCTTTTATTTTTTCTTTCATCTAACCAATCATTAACTTGTCTAACACTATAACCACAAACAAAAGAAAACAACCAAATTACATTATTTTTATTTTTAACATAAGGAATTAAACGTAATTTAATAATTAAATTATTTAATCTATATGTTTTAATTTTCTTTTTATGTTTTTTTTGATAGTGAGATTTTGTCATGGTAATGAAGTTAATGGTATTAAAACAGAAGGAAAAGGTTGATCAGGTGTATGTTCTAAAGACCAAGCAGTTTGCCATTCACTTAAAGAATGTTCATGTACATCTTCAATATCATAATTAGGGCCAAATTCTAATTCAAAAAAACCTTCTACTTCTTCCTCTTGTACAGGAAGTGCAATAAATGATTCATCTTCTAATAAATACAAAAAATTATCTTCTAAAGCATAAAAATCTGTAAAACCAACAGATGTTATTAAAAACAAGAAATAATCTTCTAAAGCTAAGAAAAAATTAGGATTAGCAAATTCAACAACTAAAGCAAGTGCATAATTAATAATTTCATTTCTTGTACTAGATATACAAATTAAATACTCACCACTATTAAGCGGAAGATATAAATTATCTCCTCTGTTTTGAACGTTTGGATTATATGTATTATATAAATTTGATTGGGCACCCATTATATGCCCAAAATAAGGATAAATTACTTTTCCATTTGTTCCAATAGTAGACAAGCTATCATCTTGAAAAATTGCCCTTGGTTCTATTGGTATTTTATTTAAGTTATAAGTACTAACAGCAAACTTCTTTTTATCATTACCATCTTTAGCCAGTATTAACCACCCTGGACGCAATAGTTTAATTTTAAACCAATGATTATACGTGCCGCCACCATAACCACCTTGTACTACTTTATTTTGAGGACCTAATTTTCCACGTAAATATTTAACAGTAGTCTGAGTTACTTCTCCTAAAGACAAAGGATCTTGAGCTGTTCTTTTTCTTTGGCTTTTATCGGAAAAAAGATTACGAGTCATATTTAAGCTTTTTATCTATTTTACTTCTTATTCATTTAATACATCTTGTGGATAAGAAATAGTAGGGCGAACAAAATGATTTTTAGCTTTAGTAGCCATTTTCATTAATTTGTCTGCTTCAAATTCAAGTTCAAATGGATAAATAGTTTGAGGTGGAACAGATCGATTCCAAGTAGAAACTAAATGCAAAGGATTAACACAATTTTTATTTCCACAAGATCTAGTTACATAACCTTTACCAATATCTCCCCATGCACACTGATAAATTGCTTTGTGAAATGAAACATTTTCAGTTTTCTTTTTTGAATACATAGAACGATAAGAGGGAAAAGTCACCATTTTATTAGGTGCTTCCCAGCATTCATCCCAGTTTTTTATATTAACTTGACCCCATAATTTAAAATATTTAAGTTTATAAAGTTGATGTAAAAAATTAATATCAAAGCCACAGTTATTAGAAACAATTTTTAAAACGCAGTAATAGCACCAGTGATTGGTTTGATCTCGAATTGTATGACCATAAGCACATGTATAGCCATGGTAGAAACCTTGCTTATTTAGTTCTTTATCTGTTAAAGAATCCATGTTTCTTATGTATCTAAATTGAGTCTCAGATGGCAATACAACCGTGTTATAGCGTTTAAAGTTGGGGTTGGCATGGACGTTTGCCATAGCAAATGCAGACTTGCAGACTTGTGCTTATTTTATTCTTTATAAGAGCCAACCGCAACTTTGTTAAAAGTTTAGGAAAATCATTAAGATTTTTTTGCCTAAACTTTTTACATTCCATAGGTTACGTAACTTAGAAAATAAAATAGTCAAAAGTCTGAGTCTCTGTATCGACAAATTAGTCCCATAGTAATTCCGGTTATGATGACAAAAAAAAGAGCACCTAAGTGCTCCTCGTCGCGAGTGTCCGCATCTATATTACTAGGTTTTTATTTTTTTGTCTTTGCTTTTTTTAATTTTTACCGCATTGTTTTTTTTGGAAGACACAAAATTTATACCAGGTTTTTTAATTGCGTTTTTAAAAACTTCATTAAATTTAGGGGCAATATAATCCCAGTCATATCGCTCGGAAGTTGCCCTGTCATAGCATTTTTCTGCTACTTCATTAAGGTGATCTCGGTCATAATATAATTTATTAAGAATTTCAACTCCGTTATCCACGTCAGGAATGGGGAGTTCTCTGGAATAATTGACATCCACATCCGTTGAATAACATTCGATGAGGGGAGCAGCACCTTCAAAAATCTCCTTGCATGAGGTGTGATCAGGCACCACCTGGGCCACGCGACAGGCAGCATGCTCATGATTAACTAAGCCATGGCCCTCGCCTTTGCAGGTGTTAATGCCAACGTCACACGCATTGTAGATGACGTTTAAAAGCTCAACAGGAACCCCAGGGGAGCCAGGACTGTTACTCGTTAAAATAATTCGATTATTTGGATCCACTCCGTATTTACGCATTTCTCTACTAAATAAAGGCATAATATCCCAACCTTGATCTTTTAAACCCATATGCAAATAAAGTTGAGTGTCTGGCTTGTCTACACAAAATTTTGCAAATGTAGTAATAGTTAAATCAATGCGTTTTCTAAATTGGTTTCTATTACCATTAAAAACAATAAAGGCATCATTAAAAGGTAAATTAAGTTTTTCTCTACAAGTTTTTTTATCCATAGGATAAAATTGCCCCATATTAATTCCATGAGGAATTGAATGAATATTTTTATTTGTAATGCCTCCTTGTTTGCTTTCTTCTAAACCAAAATCGGTATAACAAATAACTTCATCCCATTCATTTGCAGTGTCTGCAATACAACCAGTCCACCCATAAGAATCCATGGGATAGTAACCAATAAATTTAAATAAATTTTGTTTATGAAGATCAGCGATTTGCCGGTATTGTTCGTTAATAATCCAGATATCATTCATTGTAAAAACAATATCAGGTCGTTCTCGTTCAACAACTTCTCTAATACGTTGTTCACCAAAAGGTGCAGTTTGAAAACGATTACTTGAAGGATAAATTTTATATTTTGTTTGAAGTGGATGCGGATCACCCCAATAATTATTTCCTAAAACAACTACTTCCCAGTCATCACAAATTCTCTCAAGTATATTTTCAGTAACACGAGCAAATCCTGTGGTAGCAATAATATCGCCAATCCAAAGTAACTTGGGTTTTTTATTAGACATGTGTAGTTATTCACTGTATAAAAATTAGCATAAATATTTAGTTATTGCTATAATTTTAAAAGTTAAGTATGCAGTTTATGGATCCTTCAACTGCGGCTATTATTGCTGTTGTAATTGCAGCTACATCTGAAATCCTTCCTTATACGCCACTAAAAGGAAATGGTATTATTCAAGTTATTATTGATGCTTTAAAAAAAATTTTTCCTTCAGTTAAGTGAGTAAACATAAAAAAGCAGCAAGTGCTGCAAAATTAGCTAAAGACAAAATGGCGTGTGACAAACCACGTCGTACGCCTGAACATGCCACTAAATCACATGTTGTTAAAGCGTGCAAAGACGGCAAAGAAAAAATTATTCGCTTTGGCCAACAAGGTGTTGAAGGAGCTGGCAAAAATCCTAAAACAGCTAAAGAAAAAGCTAGAAAAAAATCATATTATGCTAGACATAATGCACAGGATGCCAAACCAGATAAATTTTCAGCACGATATTGGTCTCATAAGGTGAAGTGGTGATTCAATGTGAACTCGATTTATTAGCAGTTCGTACATTGTATGATGCAGTTTGTGATGCAATAGAAAACTGGCCTGGCAGCCCAGCCAGACCAGCACATCAACAAGAAGATTATTTACAAATGAAACAGTTTTTATTTGCTTTGTTATGCGAAGCTTCTTTGGAAGTAGATAAAAACTAAAACAATTCTTTATTTTCCCATTCTTTTTTGTTTGTTACTATTTCATTTGTATCTTCTATTTCATTACCATAAAATTCTTTAAATTTTTCTTTATCAGTAGATACTTCAACAATAGAAGGGTATTTGGAAACACCCGGACCACTATCTCTAATTGCAACGTTAAATACTAATAAACCTCTTGAATTACGTACATGAAATATATTTAATTTAAGTTGATGTTTGCAAACATCAAAAAACAATGGCTCAAAACGATTTCGAGACATTATGTTTACATTAGATGTTTTACAAAATTCACAGTAACTTGCATATAACCATTTATCCCAGTTAACATAAGATCCACTTCCCCCTGGAGGAGCGGCTTTAGCAAAACCAATAGAGCATTTTTCACCAGGTGCAAAAACAATTTTGTGTTCCATCCAGTCAAGTAAAGGACTAGAACGCAAGCTTTGTATTTTTTCATATTCTTTAAAGAATTTAACTTTATTACCTGTTTCCATTAAATAACCTCGCATCTCTTCATTGTTCATTTCTAACAACCAATTAACAAGCCCTGGTAATAAAGATGCAAATTCCCCCCGTGGATTGCCTTGTGTATCAAATTTTATAAGCTCACGTTGCTCTTTAAAATTACCTTGGAAAGGTCTATCGAATGGAATTGTTAAACGTCTACGTGCTAAGCCAGAAGTATAATCAGTTGATTGAATTGCTTCGTTGGCTGTAATCATTACTAAACCATGAAACTGAAAAGGTTCAGGATTTTCTGCTTGAAATTTACGTTCTACGCGAATCCAATCACCACCTGTAATTGCTTTTAATTTAGAAACACTACCACCCCAGCGATCCATATCTTGAAATAATAAAAGTTTTTTATTCATAAAAGCAATAGTTTCAAATCTGTTTGTTTCAAGATTAGAAAAATCTGTACTATATGAATTACTTTTACCAACTAATGCAACACATAAATTTGCATAAGTTGATTTACCAGATTTACCAGGACCAATAATTTCAACAAATTTTTGCATATCATAAGCACTTAATAATACAGCTCTAAGCCATGCTCTAAGAACTTGTACACGATCCCAGTCATTTCTTTGAGTATATTTAAGCCAGTTAATAATTTGATCACAGTTTGCATTTGGATCAAAAGCATAAGGCATACGCTGAGTAAGAAAAAGTTTTTTATCAAAGTCAAGTAATTCTTTATCTTCAATATTTAAAACTCCATTAGAAAATAAAAGATAATTATTACCTTGATACCAATCATTAAAAGCTAATATAGATTGTAATTGAGCAAATAAATCATTCATTAAGTTAGAGGTATATCCATTTGGCATTATTGCTTTTAATGCAGGTAATTGAAGTTTTAAACGGATATCGCCTAGCATTTCTAAGCGCGTCATAGGAGACCACAAGCCAGGATGAACACGATTGTATTGATAAAATTGACCTGTTATTTGATTAAATAAAAGATTATCTTTGTAATAATCTTTTAAAAGTAAATCAACAATAACGTTGGAAGAAAGATTACGTTGTTTTTTTGTTTCTTTTGTTATTGGTCTTTCAATAGAAATTGCGTGTTCAGCAATTTCTTCAGGAGATTGATTTGTAATTTCTTTTAAAATTGCTTCAAATTCTTCTAACATTTGATCGCTAGGTCCAGTGTATTTGTGTTCTTGGCTAGGTTTCCAGCCATATTCTTGAGCTAAATGAAACAAACTACCAATACCTCTTCCTCCTCCTTTTGAAAAAGATTTCCATCTTCTATGACATTCCCCTTCTTTATATTTATCTGATCTTTTAGACCAGTCATCCCAAGCATCTAATAATGATTCATCTAAAGAATGTAAACTTTGGCCAACAGTAATCCATATATCGTAGTCATCAGCAGCCTCAATAGGCATTTGATTTATGGCTTCAATTGCAACTTTAATATCTCGCTCTAAAGAAATTGAAGTATTTATTGCAAAACCAGGGCCAACAAACCTACTGTACTCTGCAGCTGGTTTACCATTGCGCATATTCTTTTTAATTATTTCATCTAAAATCCAAATAGGAAGATCAGGAAGATTATTAGCCCATTCAAAACCAGCATTTTCAGAAGTAAAATAACCTTCTGTTTCAGGGTGAGCACCCATTAAAGCACCTTGATGCTTTGACCATAAAATTTCTAATTGTTCACGGTTAACATCTGTATGCCACACATATTTATTACGAGCAAAACAATCCCAATGTTCTTTTGGTAATTTATATAATTTACGTGTTCTACCAGGTTTACCACTTTGAATTGTAAGAGTAGAAGGTAAAGCTTCAGCTGGATCTACCCCAGATAAATTAATTACTAAATCAATAACACTTTCACCATCTAAATCAACCCAAACTAGCCCGTATGGTTGGTTGTAAACAGGACCACTAAGTAAACCAATGGCTTTACATTGTCCTTTTTCTAATTCTTTTTTAATTTCTTCAGGAGTAAAAGGTTTGTTTTGCCATCCAAATGTATAAGGATTTTTTTCGTTTCCTAAAGGAGTTAAAGGCCAATCAATAGGAATATAGTCTAAACAAATGTCACCTGGCTTGAGATTTTTTTGGTTTGTGTTCATGTTAGTTTGCCTGTTGTTTTAGTTTAAAAGTAAAATTGTTTTTAGGAAAAGATTCTTGAGCAATTAAAAAAGCATGAACATGAGCAGAAGAAGGAACTACAAAACAAATTGGAAAATCAGAATAAAATTGCATTTGTTGTTTAAAAAAAGTGATCCACTGTCCGCTTGAAACATTTAGATTCATTAAACAAGTGCATCAAATAATATTTTACAGTGATTAAATTAATTCATCCGAATATACGGTACATCTTTCGATTTGACTGTAATATTCTTCAACAACTTTGAACCAATCTTCTCTTAAGATGTTTAAATAATTTCTAGAGATTTTAAAAACTTGAGTTTTTTCAGGAGTAGAAACTAAAATAGCAGCTTGTTCTACTTGAATATTTAAAGTTTGTTCTATGCCAATGTCATAAGCAGCTAATTGCTTTAATGTTTTTTTAAATTTCATATATCCACTAAGAAGATCTCTCCACTCTTTAGAACCTTTTTCATAATTTTTGGGCCAATATCTTGAGTAAGGTTTGACACTGGTTTTTAAGTCAGCAAGTGTTAGTTTATTGTTAACATAGCCAATCAAGTCAGGAGAGCCAGCCCACGCCCTGTCTTCCTTGTCTTTACCCCAAACACGCCCTACCCCATCAGATGCTAAAGCAAATTGGTGTTCTTCAAGAAAAGGTGTTTCTGCCCAAATAACTTTTTCAAACTGGTCAAGTATATTAGGCATACCTTGCCAAAAATTTTCATATTCTTTAGGAATGGTGTAAGGTTCTTTTTTAAAATAATGTTCCATACCAGCATGGATGTACGTTCCACGATGAGCCGCTTCTTCTTTTACCCCCGGGTTGGCTTTAGACCACATTTCCAGTTTTTTCTTGTTCTTCTCGCTTGCAGTCTCAGATAAGATAGTTGTCACGGACGGAGCAGGTCCTGTATAGAAAGGTGTATTATAATGTCTTTTGCCATTGATCTCGATTCGAGAAGGTAAAGAATTTAATTCGTAATAATCAACAATATTATTTGTTGGCTCTTCATTATTTTTTAATTCCATTGTAGTTACACAATTTAAAATAACTATAGACCATAAAAATTTTTTTGCAATGACTTGTAACGTTTCTCGTTTTTATGTGGTTATAGATGAAGAAGAATGCGATGGTTATGTTCAAGACGTTGAAAAATGTTATGCCGATGAATATGAAGCAAAACTTAAAGAACGAAAAGAAGATTATCTTCGAGTAGATTTATAAGCTAGTCTTAGAAAAAATTTTAAAATGTCAAAACCCATTGAAATAATCGCCACCATGATTCTTAATGGAGGCAAAGATTTGCTTAAACAATATCATGCAATTGATTATCCAGTTAATCGTTATTTTATTTTGGATAATTCAATGGGCAAAGATTATTCTGTTCAAGATGCTATTGATCAAATTATTGTAGGACTTAGCAATCAAAATATTAAAGAAGTATGTGTTCTTACTAATCGTATGAATGTAGGTTTTGCTGGTAGCTGTAATCAAATTGTTCAACAAAATACTGATGTACCTTATTGGATTATTATGGGATGTGATTGGCATCCTAGAAAAAATCAATTAAAAAAATTAGCAGAACGTTTACAAAAACCTTTTGTAGGTCTTTTATGTGATGAAACTCAAAACGCTTATTCATGCATGGTGCTTACACCTGAAATAATTAATAAAGTGGGTACATTTGATGAAAACTTTTTCCCTGGATACTACGAAGATAATGATCATCGCCATCGGATGAGAATGGCAAATTTAAAATGGGAAAATTTTCCTTTAACTTACAATCACGCTGTAAGCAGTACTTTAAAAAGAAATGTAAATTTTCAATTAAAAAATGAAGAAACATTTGCATCTAATGGTAAATACTATGTTGAAAAATGGGGAGGTCTTCCTAACAATGAAAAATACGAAAGACCTTTTAATAATTTAGAATTGCCTATAGACTATTGGAAATACAATCCTCAAAGAAGTGAAAAGCAACGTTGGATCTGAAATGACTAAACCCAGTTAGTTGTTCGGAAATAACTAAAACATGTTACGGTTTTATTCATTATTTTTATTAAAATAATTTACAAGAATAGTGAATAAAACAATTTTATGTCGATGAGATTAATTCCTATTTTTCGTCAACCCAAAGAATCTGAAATGGCTTTATCAGGACAAGTAAAAGAATCAATTCAGGAGGCAGCTTCACAACTCAGAAATGCATTGGCATTTGCAGCAAGAAATGAACATCCTGTTGTTATTCAAGGTTTATCAGAAATTCTTTTAAAGCTAGATGCTTTAGAAACAATTGATGAATTCATGGGCAAATTCCACGACATTAAACCAAACCTTTAATAACAATGACAACACTAGTTGCTAACTTACCTCCAATTAAAGTTTGGGTTAGAAGAGAGTATCTTAGAGATTTACAAGATGGCCATGGAGAATATACTCCTGGCTATTGGGTTAGTTGCAAATCTTTAACAGGGCGTGCTCTTTATTTTGAAACGTACCTTACCGAATACGGAGCACTTTATGACAAACTTCCTATTAGTGCTTTTCTTTCTTGGGATAGTGACAATCCTACTAGCCCCGTGGCTCCTACTCCTGATTTACCTTTAACAGATTTACAATTCTGGAATGGGTTTGATACTGGACTTACTGTAATAGAAAAGAATTTAATTTATAATATGGAGTTTGAAGTAATGACAAGAGAATCAGGAAAAATGAAAGGTTCTTATTTGTTTACAATTGACAATTATCATCCTCATCGAGATGAACCAGATTATTATTTTGCTGAAGTTCCTGACGAACACAAATCACATAACATTATTGAATTAGAAAATGGACAAATCGGAGCTTATCCGAACAATCGTTGTCGCATGGTAGATCCTTCGCTTACTAATAATGAATTAAAAACCCCAGATTTTAAAGTGTCTAGTAGATATTTTAATGTTGAACATGCACCTAAATGGGGTAGACTAGGTGAAACAAATGATTATTTTTGGTTAACACCAAACGAAAAAAATAATGGATGAACATACTAAAATGAACTGGCAAAAAGTAAAAGAAGCTTTAGAAAAACAGAACAAAACAGATTGTTTTTTTTATGAAAGAGCTGTTATTATCTGCAATGGAGGTCCTGACCCCATAGATAAAAACTATATCTATAATAACGATGCAGGCGTATCAGAAAGTTAAAGATAAATTATTAGAATATAAGAAAAACTTATCATGCACTAATTGTGGTTTAGTGGACCACAGAGTAATAGAATTTCATCATTTAAAAGACAAAAAATATACAGTAAGCTGTATGCCGGCAAGGGGTTATTGCTGGAATACAATTAAAAAAGAAATAGATAAATGCATTCCTTTATGTTGCAATTGTCATCGAATTATTCATTTCAATGAATTATTTATTTCAATGAATTAACATCTTCGTCAGTCATTGTTTTTCATAAGGTAATGCTTGACCTCATAGTCATCTACTAAAACAGTCAGCACTTCGAGCCGATCCCGTTCAGGGCTGCCTAATGCGGCATCCAAGCAGCGATTAATCTCTTGAAGGGCAAGCTCGTAATCGGCTTCCAGCACAATCTCATCAGGTTTCTTCACAAATTCAGTCATTGTTGAAACATTTATCAACTACATTTTGAGTGTTTTTAACAATTTGATCAATCTCTTCTTCCTCTTTTTTCCATTGCTCAAACTTACTACGGAGATCTTCATCCATAGTCAGTTCATACTCAACGCATACCTTGCGCTGATTTTCCTCACGTACACAATCATTGAAGACAAGAGACATAGCACCACTACGAATATTTTCGGGAGACATGCCGACACACAACAAGAACTTCTCAAATAGTTTGAAGTATTGGCGGCAATTGAGATCATCAGCAGGTGCAGTGATCAGATAATGCTCTTCGGGGAGCATGTCATCTTCAACAGTAGATCCAAACCCATTAGTGTAGGTGCGAGTCCAGGTAGCATCAAACTTGAGTTGAACGGTTGCTTCATAAGTCATTTGCTTTAGATTTTTTTTCAATGAGATTTTTATCTAAGAGTAGCTTTTATAAACCAAGCAGCTTTAAATGCTTCGCCGCAAAGTTCAGCCATATAATTTTGAATATCAATAGCTTTAACTTTAGCAGCTTCTTGTTCTAGCTTTTTGGTCATCATACCAAGCTCTTCTAAATTTTTATAATAAGTAATCAACATATTTTCTGCTATATAACTTTTAACGTGATTAAATTTAGGACAAGCATCTTCTAAACCACGATTGCACATTGGCATAAGGTAATCCATTGATCTAACAAACTCCCCAATCCGATCAAATTGATTAACATGAGCATTGTACTGATCTTTGAGAAATGTATGAACACCAAAAAAGTTAGAGCTTTCATAATTAAAATGAATTAAATGAGATTGAGTTTCTAGTTGTTTAACATATGCACCTAAACTAATTAAATTTCTAATAAAATCAGGAACACTTCCTCGTTTTGATTTAGGTTTAGATTTTTCATCAGCCACAGGCTCTGGTATTTCAAGCTTTGGCATTTGGAAAGAAGACATTTGACTATCCATTGGATTCATCTTCCATTTCATTTACAGGAACTACTTTTACATCACTATTATTTTTAAATACATAATTTAATACCTCAATTAAAAAATCATTTTGTTGTTCTTCAGTCCATGAACACCATTCTTCCATTTCAGGATCGTTTTCATCCCACTCAACATTGACACTGTGGTCATTGTCTTCCATTGAAAAAAGAAGTTTATTAATCCAAGGATGTTCGTCAATCATAAATTTTTTTCTTTGTAATATTCTATCTATCAAAATCTCTCATTTCAATTTCTTTTTGAAAGTTTTCTACAAATCTTAAACGTTCAAAATATTCATTCCTACAATAAGGACCGGCTTCTTCTAAACAAAATTTTTTCCAAAGTCCAGTAAAATGATGATTATCTGGTTTGTAAACTTGATAAAGATGCTCCATAAAATCACTGCGTTTTTGTTGTTCTTCAATGTCCCAACTTGTTAGGTTATTCATCGTCAAGGAAAAGAACACTGGTCACGTCAGTATAAACTCCTTTTATGTTTTTGTCTGTTTCAAAAATTAAATCGTCTAATTTATCCTGAATCAATTCAGCTATTTCCTGGGGAGTACGTCCTTTAAAAGGATCGTAATCAACATCCAGCTCAAGATACATGGAAATTGTAATGTTTGACACAGTAATTAAATAGTCGAATTAATTATACGTCATTAGATGCTGTTTCGTTATTGAATAAATGCTCTAAATTATTCATTTGATTTTGTTGATAAAAACTTAAACGTTCTTCAATTAATTTGTTGTAAGCAATAGCTGCATCAACTAAATCAGCTGGATCAGATTGAGAACAAACGGTTTCATTAGAAATGAGAGCAGCCACTAAAATGGTTACTCTCATTTCATGTTTAGTTCCTGCTAAAGCGGGGAGAGATGTCCCCCCGCAAGTAAAATCATATAAAAGTTTGTACAGATGTTCGTCCACTTGAGTTAATTACTTTTTGTATATAGTAGCGGTAAACGCCTTCGGCAGTCAAATGAAAACGTTTTTTTCTAAGTAGTTTAATTTTACGATCAAGACATTGAAGATATTCTTCTTCTTTTTTTGTTGAAAGATTTGATTCTTCAATAGCAAGAGGATCAAATTTAATTGATATTTCAGTATCTACAATTTGTACCTGGATTTCACAGTCTTTAATTGCATAGTTATGAATTTCTTGTTTTTCCTTTGCGTCTTCAATGTCTTTGGGAGGTAAAATTTTCCAATACATTTCTGTAGGAATTGCAGGATGTTTATAGTGTCTATTCCAAGCTGGATTCCAATGATCTTGATGGGATAGCTCTTGCTGTTTTGATACTGTATTCTTGAATGACTTTGATTCCATTGGGAATAGGATTGCCTTCTTTGTCGGCGTTTCGGATTGCATCGAGATTGGGATAAACTTGAGTTTTGGTTTTTTTAGTAACGGTGCGATCAACGATCTCACCTGACATAGATCGTAGCACTTTACGTTGCAAAATGGTAACTTCTTCCTGAATTAAAAATTCATTACGTTCTTTTTCTGACCATAGCTCCCAGGAACCATCTTCAATTGATACAGTTGTTTTAGGGTTTTTTCTAAAATTAAAAACGTATTTGTTTCCATCAAGTTGAGTTTTTCTAATTCTATTTCTACCTAAATAAAGAAGTTCGTCAACAGATTTTAATTCATTTTTTGCACGTTTTAGTGCTAAAAGCAAACGTTTTTTTTCTTCTTCTAAGATTTGTAATCCATAAATAAATTTTTCTCTGATATAGAATATTCGATCAACTTTTTCTCTTCGTAAGCTAGCGCTCTGCATAAGCTCCTGTTCAGCCTCCCGTAAGAGTTCAGAATGTAGTGAAGCTTCTGATTGGCCTGCAAGGCTAAGACTCCTTTCGGCACGTTGTTCTGCATCGATTAATTCAAATAAAGTTGACATGATTAAAAGAAGAATAAAGTTGTTTAATAAGTTTGTTAACAACAAGAATTGTTGCCACAAAAATTAATTCTTTAACAACAGGAAAAACTGTTGTACAGAAAAATTCAAACATGTGATTTGAGATTTAAAAGATGAGAATGATGAGGAAAAAACATAGAAGGTTTTAAATGATCGAGATTGTTTCCAACATATGGTAAATAACCATTGTCAATCATGCGATCAAATAAATCCCATATGTCATGTTGAGTAAAATACTCCTCAGGTTTGTATTGCTTCCATAGTTTATAGGGCGCACTAGCACCCATACCATCTTTGGTATATAACATTACAAAATCTCCCTGACCTTTTATGCGCTGTGGTCGATTCATTGAAAGTTTTTCTAGTGTGTTTTCTAGATCACTACTTGGAGGAGCATACCACCAGGCTACTGCTTTGTTGGGAGCTTTTCCTGCTCTTATTTGTTCTGCAAGTTTAGTGCGTTTACAGTAATACTCAATGTGTTTGTTATACCAAGTTAAATGTTTACATGTTGGTTGATAGTCAGAAATTTCATCTTGAAAATAACTTATGTTTTTAAGTTGATATTGAAATGAAGCACAAGAACAAAAAGGTTTGTTAGGACCTGGCACAGCAATAAGTTCTGGATTGCAATATGTTTGATTAAAAGGTTTTTCTTCTGAATCACCAGGATATTTAAATCCATATGGTGCAATTAAATGACCAATTGATGTTTCTTGTTCATTGCCATCTTCATCGTGAAGAATTGTATTTTCTAAAAAATCAGCAAAAGCTGTGTTAGTAGAATACTTTGCATGCACATAATTTATATTGTTACGAATATATTGATGAAGCATTCTTTGAGCACGAGCAGCAATAGATCGTTTTGAATTTTGATGTTGATAATGCCAACCTTTATAAATTACATAAGAACAATCGCGCCACCAACTACAACCTAAATAATCAGGACCAAGACAAGAAAAGAAATCAGGACAACGTGTAGTAAATTCTTTAAATGCATTTATTATTTTAGTTTTATCGTATGTTTCTTCAATTCCTCCGTCGTCTCGTAAGACTCCTAAAAATGTTTTAGTAAGATACATTTTATATATATCAGAATCATCAAAATCAGGAAACGCTCTTTTTATATTTGTTTTAGCATAAATAAGAGACTGTGCAGCATTAGCTGGATTGCCAAGAATGGAAAGCATAATTGAAATTGCAAAAAGAAATGTGGATGAGTTTAATGACTTCCCAGGTCAATAATCAGATAAAAAGGTTTTGATCGTCTGAGTCAAGCGTATCATAAGCATCAAGGCTCTTGTAGTTTGTTTTAGTAATTTGATACAAACCAAAAGCAAGAGCTCCCCATGCCACTGGATTTCCTATAGTCATAGCTACAGCTGTACCAACAACAGCAAAAGGAAGTGTTTTTTTAATTGATTTTTTAATTTTTGCAGAAGAAGAATGAGGTTTCATTGAAATCATTTTGTGATAGATTAAGTGGAACTCAAATAAGTATATGGAATTTGAATTCACATCTTCTTTAAAAGAATTAGAACTATCTCCAACAACAAGTGATCTTTTTTGGAAAGAAAAAATTTCACGAGCTATTAAAGAAGAATGTTCAATTAGTACAGTCAAAGAATATGCTGAACTGTTGTTACAGCTTGCTACTCAAAGACAAGGTTGCATTAGAGGATTAGTAAAAGAATTACTCGCTACCAAGAATATAAAAATTCCTGATAGCGAGCTTGATAATCCTGAAATTAAATTACAAGAGACTTGAATCTTCTCCCGTATTGGGATCTCTTTGATTTGTTACATCAATGATCCCAGGAAGACTAGGTAAAGTAGGAGATGACCCAGGAAGTTTATTTACAAAGTTTTCATTTAACATTGGTGGCTCAATATGAAGAGGCGTGATTTGAACACCTGGAGCCATTCGTGTGTATTGTGATATTTGATCTCCATAACGAGAAATACATCCTCTTGCAAACTCATCGTATTGTTCTTTTTTCGTTGCTTCCATTAATTCATTTGGAATAACATTTAAATCCAAAGAAGCAATAGCAGCTTCTTGAGTTGAATAAATAGGTTGGTCGTAATCTAAAACCTGAACAGCTGTGGAAGCTTTGGTTGAATTTTCAACCTTCTTACATGCAAGGCTGGGGGTGAAGATGTACTGACCAAAGGCGTCAAAGTTTCCAGGTTTCTTGGCTTCTCCATGAGCAATTGCTGTACAAGACGCCATATCGTCACGAAATTTTCTAAGATTTTCCCTAAACGTTGCATTGGTAACACCTTTGATAGAAAGAATAAGAGGATTAGTGTGAGCACGAAAACCTTCACTTGTCATGAAATAGAAATAATACCAACAACGAATTGTTAGATCTTTTTTATTTTTATTGGTGTCGTAATATTCCCAAAGATAATTAACACGACCAAGGTCATTTAGATTATCATTTCGATTTCCAGATCCAATAATTGTTGTGACTTTATCTTCTCTTTCTTCAAAGATAGCATCAGTTTCAAAAACAATTTGCATTCGTGGACGCAAGAACATAATACCTTTATGCTCAGAAGAACCTAGCTGTTGAACATAAGGTTGCAAAAAACTACCTTTTTCTAGTTCATCTAAACCACAATTCCATCCAGCACTAAGAAAATGTTCTTCTGATAAAAAGAAACCAGATTTAGATGCAGGATAGTTGTCATCACTAGGTGCATTAATAGCAATAACTTGACCAAGCTTAGGAGCTTGACCAATGTATTCTGGTGTTACTAGATGAGCAAAACTATCAACAGTACGAGGCGTACGTTTGACAATTGCTTTACCAGTGCTTGCGGGAATGAGACCTTCGCTAGTTTTCATTTTGATGATGTTCAAAAGATGTTAAATGGTGCTTTTATTGGGACATCCCAGGTCCCTAAGTTAATTTTTAATGCATTTCTATTGGATAAGCAATTGCTTTTAGCTCTTGGATAATGTCTTTATAGTCATAGCCGACAGCTTTTAAAAAATCTATGTGATGATTTAAAACAACATTTAAATCTGCTGAACCACATGACACATAAACTTTTTTGTCATCCTCTTCATAGAGATAAGTGAAAGGATAATCAGGCATCAGAAAGGAACCTCTTCATTGTTTTCAGTGGGTGACCACCTAGGCATTGTATCTGCTGTAATGGTAACTGTGGAAGAATCTCCTGTCATAACAAGAGACTCTTGTTTCTTATTGCTGACATAAGTATTAACTGCATTGTTATCTGTGTTTACATATGCTTTATTAATACTTAATAGTTTAATTTTGGTATTTGTTTTTTGTTCTTTAGTGTTTTTATCAATCCATCCATCAGTTACTAAAACACCTTTGATAACAACATTAGTTCCTTTAGGGTATTGATCAGCTAAGTTTTGTGCAAGATTGTAACTAGGAGAATCTACTTTATTAACTGCAAATATATTAAAGAATTCGCCTTGTTGTGGAGCAACGCTACATACAATTGAACGATTACAAATAATTAAATCATTAATATATTTAAGATCCATAGAATTATTTGGATCAATATCTTTAGCTATTCTGCCAAACAAAATTACATTATTGTATGGACAGAAGTTTTCATCTACTAACTCAATGGGATTATAAGTAACTAAGCGCCAAGAATCTGTTTTAGTTAACTTATCGTATTCATGTCGAAGTGTTGTGTCACAAGCAAATAAATAATCACCAGGCTCATACGAAAGTATTCTTGCGGTCTGAGCACCTCTATAAATTAATTTAATTTCTGTGTTTATTTGTTTGTCATAAGTTGCAGGAATTATTGCATTTGCTTGTACAGCACAGTTTCTTTCTGATATATAAACTTGCTTAGGTTTATCTACCAAACGTAGTTTGAAATCACCAGAATTAATAGCCATGATTAGAAAACAAAGAACAACCTGGGGCTTACACTTTTCAGATGCCCAGACAAACGCTTCCTGTTGGACTCGAACCAACGACCGACCGCTTAGAAGGCGGTTGCTCTATCCAGCTGAGCTAAGGAAGCATCAATGGCAGTCGAGCCAAGTATATCCGATTTTTGCATCTCCTTCGATTAAACAACCAAATTTAAAAAACTCTTGAGCTTTTGGAAATGCTTTTAATGCTTGTTCTTTAACAAACTCTTGACAATTTGGACGGCATGCTAGTTGAATTTCATCATGAATCATTGCAACTTGCATCCAATCTTGGTCGTAAATAAGACCACAAGATTCAAGCTGTTTATGTAGATTTACAACAACTTGTTTCATAATAATTGCACCAGCTGATTGTAATAAAACATTTAATCCTTTAAAAGCAGCTCTACAAAATAATTGTCTACGATCTAATCCAATTAAATAACCCCGCTGGGCAATACAAACTTCAATTTGATTTTTTAATTCTTTAAGAGCTGGTACACCTTTCATAAAAGAATTGATAGCATTACGTCCTAATTGTTTTTGTTGTTCTAAATCTTTACAATTTGGATCAACAATTGACCCTGCTTTTGATGCTCCACAACCATATAAAATTCCATACAATAATCTTTTTGCTATGTCCCTAGTTTCAACATTAAATAGTTTTTGATTATATACATGAATATCTTGTTCTGGATCTATTACAACAGATCCGTATTCTCCATTGTCCCAATAAGATAAATAACCAGCTAAACAACGCAATTCTAAAGCTTTAGCATCAACACCAATTAATACATAATCTTTAGGTGCATGAAATAAAGATCTACATTCTTTTCCATATGGACTGTAAACAGCTGGCACTTGGCCTGTATTCGGATTTCTATGCGCACAACGTCCTGTAATGCAGCCATTTGTAATTACATCACCATGTATTTTGCCATCTTCTGGATAAACTAATTTAGTCCATGCATTATTGCCTTCACTGATTTGTCCTAAACGTTTTTTAACTAATTGATATTCAGCTAAAAGTTTTGCTTCTGGAAATGGTAAAGATTCTAAAACATCATCATTAAGTATTGGATTTCCTTTTTCAGTTTTAACTTCAGGCTTCCAATTATATTTTTGAAATAATCTTTCTATAGTTTGTTGCCTAGATCCAGGATTAAATTTAATTTCTCTTTTCTTTGTAAAAGGTATATCTTTAACATAACCTTTTGCTTTATTGTTTACTTTAGGAATAAATATTGTTTCTTCTACAATAGGTGGAAACGCAATTTGCAATTGATCTTCTAATTCTTTTTTCTTTTTATTTAAAACATCAACTAAATCTAAAGCTGCATCTAAATCAAAAGGAAAACCAGAAACAATTTGTTTACTTATAGCAATAGCAAACTGATGCTCTAAATACAATGAAGATTGAGGATATTGTTTTACATTTATATGATCAAATAATTTTTTAGTAACATTAACATCTTGAATACAATAGGTTTCCATTTCTGGAGACCAACAACTAAAATCTTTAAATTCAATTTTATTATCAGATAAACGATAGCCCCATGCTTTTAAAGATGCAGAGCCTTTAAGTTTTGCTGGAACATTAGGATAAATTTCTGCATCTAAAGCTTCAAGCTCTTCTTTAGGCCATATTAATCTTGTGCAAACAAGCGTATCTATAACGTGTATATTTTTTAAATTAATATTTGGATAAAGTTTATCTATAACTGGAATATCATAAAACAATATATTGTGCCCTATCAAGACATCAGCGGTAGCCAAATACTTAAGACCATCAACAATAGTATCAGGCCTATACACAATAGTTTTGTTTCTGATGATATCGTAAATAACCAAACAAAAGATTTCTTTAACATCTCTATAAAGTCCATTCGTTTCAAGATCAAAAACAAACCAATTACCTTTAGTAGGAACAGAAGTAAAAACAGAATGTTTTACACTATTTTCTGTAGAATTGTTCATCTTTAACTTTAAGACCGTACTTGGCAAGTTCAAGATTATTTTGTTTGATCCAGTCTAATAGATCATTGATTCCATTTCTATGTGGATGTGAAAGAATTTTAGAAACATCAGTATCAGAATGAATTGGCATAAGTTCAAATTTGTTTAAAGATTGATTGGCTTTAACACCATAATGAACACCATTGATGATGCAAGTGATTACATAGGACATGTTGTTAGTTACTAATGGTTTTCCACTGGTACTCCCCCCTGGGGGGTTTGGGGGGAGCCAGTTACTTTAGATGGTAACTAATTTTATTTATTTTGCAACAAGTATAGAATCTTTGTTGTTGTATCCTGCCCAAGCTCCATCTTTTCTACGACGAGCAAGATGTTTAGAAGCATCTGAGCCTGCTGGTTGGACCCCATGAACTAGTAAAGCAAATGGTTTATCACCAAAACAATGGCTGTCATCATGGTCAACTTCTAAACTTAAATCATCTGCTTCTTGTTGATTATAAACAACTTGAGAAGTACGATAGAAAACTTCTGGAAACTTATCAATCATATAGTCTAAAGCACCTCCGCGAGATGCAGTTAGATATACATTACTAGGAATATGAGAATACATATCAAACCAATAATCTAAACTTTTAGTGTAGGCATAAAATTTCATTTCAGGAAATTTATTTGCAGCTAAAAACCAAGCATGCATGTAGTTGTGACTAAAGAAGTCACCAGACTCATGAATGCGACATAATTTATTTGGATTAGAAATTTTCTTAGTTGATGAAGCTTTGATTGATTCAACAATTAAATCCCGCATGGAATACATGCTTTCTTCACGTAATAAATTATAGTTATGCCAACGCAATGCTCTTGCACTGGGCGAACGAGATTCAGAACTAGCTGCAAAACAACGAAAGATTTTTTGATCATCTCCTCTTTGGAGATCAAGAATCTTTCCTGTTTTAGGGTCAGCAGTTGTTCGACAAGATCTTGCAAAAGGACAAGTGAAACCAGCTGGTAGATTGAAAATCAATCGCTTGCTGAGTTTAGCATTGGCTTTGCTGAATTTCAAAAGGGAAGACATAAGTTGAATTGCAGTTGGAAATGGATGAGTTTAACGACATCCCAGGTCGTTTGTATCAAGATGAACTACAGAATAAAATATTATTGTGTAGTATATTTCTGTAGCATTTGATACAGAAAATGAATCTTGTATACCGAGGTGTTTCTTACGAAGGCGGTGTAAATCGAATGGATCCTGCTCTTATTACTTATTTGATGAAACAAAAAAAAGAACAAGAACGTAGAGAAAAAGAAACAACACATGATTTTAATCATTTACTGGGAAGCAAATGAACTGGTTTCTTAAATTCATTTAACCATTCACGTATTTTGTCTCCAGTAGGAGTTTTGATTGGCCATTTACAGAATTTAAGAAGTTCTTTTTCGTCAGTAAAAATTCTAGATTGATGGGGCTTCCATACAATAAATGAAACAGCCCCATCTTTATCTTGTTGACGTTGGATCCACAAAGAATCTTTAACACAAAAATGTTCTAATTTCATTTAAAGTGTTACGTGTTTCCAGGTTTTATATTTAATAACACGTTTAATAGTGTCTTTACTTAAATGTTGAAGTTTTAAATGTTTAATTGTTTGATATAAAGCCATATCTTTATCTGTGGAATTAAGTCTAGTTTGTTCGTTTGTTAAACTTTGACTAAAATGTTGATAAGCTAAACGTATTTGTCGAACTTTTTCTTCGTCTAGTTTAGCGCAGACATTCATTGAACCTTTTGCATTTTCGTTAGGTCCTTTGGGAATATATTCATGTTCTTTTGTTGTATATTCATACCCGCATTTTCTACAAGTATAAAATTTAATTAAAACTTTTTTTCTACCGCTAATTGCACAAGCCCAAACTCTATTGTCAAGACATTGACATTGAGGACAAGGCAAGCGATCAATATGATAAGTTTTAGGCTTTCCTGTTTTTTTGTCACAATAAGTAACTGTTTGCTCTTCCATAATAAAAGTTGAGTTACGTGAGTACTATAGCCTATGGTTTAGAGGTTTCAATCCCTTTGTAACCAATCATCCGTTTTGTCTTGGGTAAACCACTCAACAATATCTTCAGCTCCTTCAAAGCTTTTCTTATGATTGTTTGGATCAGGATCTCCTAGGTCCATAGCATGTATGAAACCGTCTAAACTGTCTTGTTGTACGTCAGGGTTATTGGCTGACCGCCTAGCCTTACGCAACATTTCAGCAGCAGAACGATTTGATTTAGCTAGTTTGTTAGCCCATACCATTTCATTTAGTTGAACTTCTTGTTGTCTTGCAATTCGATCACAAATAAATTGCAAACGTAATCTGTATTGAGTTGAAAGCATTATTTTCTCCTTTAAAAATTAGGATCTTGACAATCTTTTAGTTCTCTTAAAACTGCAGGTTCACCACAGTAATCTAAATAATCAGGTATTAATTCATTGGGATGATCTTCATAAAAATTGTTTAATGTAATATCTACAATTGTCATTAATAATGATTGTGGCAATTGATCTGTTATTTGTTCAACTGCACGTTTTTTAAACAAAGGCCATTTGTCATCTGCGATTTTACGCTCGATTTCTAAAGGGTCCATTTGTGTTATTTAATTAACAATTATTATAGCTAATAAACAATAAAAAACCAGGGTAGATAAAACTACCCTGGCATTTTAAGGTGATGGGGAATCCCTGATCAAATTGTAGCAGGACCAGTAGTTGCGTCAACCATTGGACCTACAAGACCTGATTCCTGTAACCGATCAAGCATGCTACACATGAGCGTAGCTTGCTCTTGGGTCTTCTCCATAAAGGCTTTGACACGCTCAGCACTCATCGTATGAGTGACCCCATTGGCTTCTGTATAGGCCCAACTGCCATCAGGCTGAGGCTTGCCATGTTGGACAGCCAAACGCTCTGAGTTACGAACATAACGCAATTGAACGTTATGAACATCAGTCAAACCATCTTGGTCAATCCAAGTAAGACCAACATTGTACAAACCATTTTCATCCATAAAGCCATGAGGCTGAGGAAGGATGGACTTGAAGCAATCAAAAACAGACATAGTTGAAAGATAGAAAAGAAAGAGGTTGGTCGGCCTGGTGGGAGTCGAACCCACACTGGAAGGATTTTAAGTCCTCTGTCTCTGCCAATTGGACTACAGGCCGAGGAAAACCAGGCATTTCACAAGCTGACGAAACCTGCGACCCAGAGCCTGGTTAAGCCCCCAACAAAGTATAAGGAGGCAACTGAAAAACTTGAGGTCTGTTAGAAAGACTTCAGGTTTTCATCTTCAACAGTGTTGTTAAGTTCTGTAATAGATTTTTTCAAATAAGCAACAACAGATTTCCTTTTATTCAATTCATCTATTTTTATAAGTCCATTTAAAACATGGTTTTCAAACCAATCTAAAGTATCAGGATGTGCTTGAGAAAGAAAATCTTGAATTGAAATTTTTGTCATAATTAATACAAAACAATTGGAACAAAGAAATAAAATAGGTGTAGCCAATAGACTACACCTATGGGATTCATCTGGGTTTTTATGACACTTTTAGTAACAATAGGAGGAGCATGGAAGCTTACTTGTGATGATTAATAATTATCATCTTCAACAAGAATCCATTGAGGATCTTTGATCTTTTCTAAATAATCGATCATGTCGTTTCCCGTTAAGTCATGAACGGGAAAATCATCATCATCAGGTTCTATTGGAAAAGACAATAAACACATAGCATTTTCATATTCAGCTGGTGCCCAATAAGTAGAAAGACATGCAAGACGTATGTCTTCTACTTCTGCTTTAACAAAACACATACCATCTTCGATGATTGTGTATTCGATTTTTGCAATAGTGTGCATAGTTAGAAAAGAAGAGTAGGTTTAGAGTTAAGTTCTTCACGTTTAAGCATATGGTACTGCGACATTAAACGTGAATATTCACTCATATGATAATGATATTCACCACTTGCAGAATTTAAATGAGCAGCCATATACTGCTCAGCTTTTTTCCACTGTTTTTCAGCAGCATCCCAGCATTGTGCGGGAGTATTAAATTCAAGAGACATAGTTAATTCGTAAGCCATGATTAGAAAAACTTGATGTTGCGAATGGATAGCCCTTTGATTAAAGGGCTAGACACTGTAGCATTACCGCCTTTACCATCAATGTTCGCAGTAATTCTTACAGGAACAAAAGGTAAAGTAAAAGTTTTGGACCAAGATTTTACACCATTTTTGGCAACTTGAAATCCTAAAAACTCGCGATGAAAACGAAAGTCGTTCATGGTTTTGAATCCTGAATAGTTGATTTGCGTTTGGAACGAAGCTTAGCATCGAATTGATCGTCACTAAGCTTCCTGTGTTTTAACCAAGACTCAGTGGATTGTCCAGGCTTAGGACCTGATCTTGGTAGTTTTGTTACACGAAAGTTTTCAATGTCATTTCGCATTGAAGCAGCAATCCACAGGTTTGTAATTGATATGCTCCTGTTTGATGTCAAGAAAGAAATACAAATCACCTGTTGGATCTTCGTATCCTATGACATCTTCAGGATCAATATCAGGATAATCAACTGGTTGATCAATGGCAACAGAGATTATTAAAGCAGGTTTTGAATTTGCCATCTTAACCCAATCATCAGATAACCAATTGTAAAGTTGGTTTGATGTAGCAAAGAAGACAGATCGACACTGCCATTCATCTTTGGTTAAGATTTTGTATTCAATTTTGCTGCTGAATTGAATCATGATTAAATAGCAATTGAATATAAGCAGTTTAACGTCATGCTCAGGACGATTAAATACTTTATAACTGTGTGGATCTAAAAACAATGTAATATTAATTACATCGATTTAGATTTATATCGTCAAAATAAAAGAGTAAGCATTTCTACTTACTCATGGAATGGTTTGATTTAAATCTTTTAGAAAATTGTAATTTGTGGTTTTGTATGTGTTTTTGTGCAGGAGCCTGGTATGAAGCCTGGCGCCGTGGTATCCTCTAAAAACACCAGGGGGTTTAGCAATCTGGTGAATGCTCCGAACTCATAATTCGGCTTAGGCGAGTTCGATCCTCGCAACCCCCATCATTTCTTTAACTTACGTTGAATTGATTCACGTAACTGTGGTACTTTATCTTCTACTAAATGCATGCTACTTACATAGCAACAAGCAATTTGTCCGTAGTTAGCTAAACAAACACGTACTTGTCCATCTGGCAAAGTAGTTGTTGTCATAACATCACCTTTAAGCCAAGGTTCATCTGGAAGAGGCTCAGTGCCATATTCCCAATCATCATAGTCATCATGATTGCGGATATTTTTGTGTTTAATCATCATCCAATCACCATTGATTTGTTATATCTATTTCTAAATTGTAGTATTTTTAGCATTTCTTTCCTTGAGATTTTATGCCTATTTAAGTAAAAAACAAACTCTCTAGATCTCTTACCATCTTTTTTGTTGCGAGGAAATACTTTCATTACAACTTCATCATAATTTGTATGAGTTAATTCATCACCATATCGTATAACTTTAAAGTAACGCGATCCTACTTTCTTTGGTCCTCCATCATCATCAATACCAGCATCATCACAGAAACGAATAAGTTCAATTGGAAAATCATCAGATTTAACAACTAATTCTTCATATAAATCATTATCTTTATCTATTTCATTAATACTTCGACGTTTAGTGATACTGTTAAGCTTTTTGGGAAAATAAGAATTGGATTTCATGGAAAAAGAATTTGATCAAAACAAAGGATTTGTATTATATGACTAATGGTTATAGAGTCAAGAGCTGATGAGCTGTTAGAAAAAACAGCAGTGATAAGTTGATCACGAAATAAAGTAGGTGAAAAATTTATGTTGCAAAATGTAATAATTGCTTCGCAATCAAGATTGCAATATGTTGCAATTGTTTCACCAATTTTATCGATATTAATTAGATACTTATCATGTTTCATTGTGTTTTGTCTCATTCGTTCTTTCATTGTTTCTTCTGACTCAACTAATGCATAACGAGGTATGATGCAAGCTTTATAATTATCTAAATCAGACCATTCAACAATGGCCCATTCATCAATTGCTTCATTAATAGCAATAGAAAAAATATCTTCACATAAAGATTCTGAAATAGGAGCAGCTATAGAATGTTGAATTCTCATTTACTTACTAAATAAGTAAACAAATTCTAAACTAAAGCTGCTCTTTGAGCTACCAAGAGATATCAATCTCACCATTAGCGGAGCCAGCCGAAATCTTTCTCCGAACCATGTCTTCTGGCACCTCCGTGTAATTAATTAATTCAGGAGAGCCAACCAAGTAACCATTTTTAAACTCCTTGAAATTACTTAAAATTCTGTCTTGTGGGATGGCGTCGTTTTCTGGACAATGTTTATAAAAAACAGCAACGTAGTCATTCCAGCAATCTAATTTTTGATGTGAAGTGTATGACTCAAGCAAGGTCAAGTCAATTCCCTCCCTTTTAGCCCATCGCTCTAAAGCAAGTCCACTGTCAGGATAAAACCTCCAACAGTCAGAGGGGTATCTGTGGAACACTCCATTAGAAGGGGCATTTAGATAGATCAAGCCACCTTGTTTGCAAACACGAGCAATTTCAAGAAAACTCAGCCAAAAAAACTCAGCATGCTCAAAACAACTTGAGGTTAGTACACGGTCAAATGTATTGTCTTTTGCGGGAATCAAATAAGGGTCAGTTAATACAACGTCAACACCTTTGCCAGAAGCAAAGTCGTAGCCAAGATACTTGACATCATCCGAAAAAAGCTGACGCAAAGATTCCTGGCCCTCGATGATTTGGCTACCTAGCTCTGCGACAGTAGAGCCCTGGCTCAATGGATAAGCCTCAACAAAGCGAGTTGCATTTTCATATGAAGTCAAGTGCATGATTCTGAAAAATCAGTAAGTAAACAAATTTTAAACTAAAGGTGCTTAATTTTGCTTGTTATTCATAATAAATGTGGATAAAGTTCTTTAACTTCTTTTAACAACTCTTCGTCCGAAAACTTACTATAATTGTTTTCCAAAAACTCATCAGCAATCTGCAGCAAGCATTTCATGTCCATATTTTCCAAAACTTCTTGGATCAAGTTGTTCTGAAGTTCGGTGCGATTCATGTTGTTGTCAGAAAAGTAGTGTGGATGTCTGCGTTTATAGGATGCGCAGCCCCCTAGTAAATTATTTTAAGTGTTCAAATATATCATCTGAACCTAATGAATTTGTAACAAGAACAAATCTTAAGCCACGTTTAAAACATATCTGACACATATGTGTCCAAATATTCATGTCACTATAGTAATAAACACCTTCGTTTTTGTCATAAACACTTACTTTGTGGATGTAAACATCTAAACAAAGTCTTGATTCTTTAGTTACAGGTTTAATCCAAGCAACTTCATCTTCTTTAGAAGCAATAGATGATGAAGAAATTACATGTGGATCATAAATAAATCCATCCATGCGAGGAAGAGCATTGGGAATAATTGTGGTTGCAGGCATTGGATTGAATGGAATTGAAAAACTACTGAGACCGCAAGAAATCATTTAGATCTCTTACAGCCTGAGTAGTTTGATAAGGAAGTAAACTACAGCCCATCTGTTTGTAACGAGTTGTTACAATGAGACAGTCGCGATCAAACTCAGACAAATGTTTTGTGTCTTGTTCAAGCGCAACAATCATTGAACAGAATGGAAAGTAATCACTAATAAGACTCATTAGTCTTCAGATAATTTTGAGAAGGCTGAGCCAAGAATCCGGATGATCCGGTTCGACTTCATCCTCGTCACAGGGTACATAGCATAATTCTTCTCCGGTGATCATTTGTCGGATTTCTTCAACTGTTGGAATCCGATACCAGTCCTCGTAGAGATATGCATAACTAAATCCCCCTTCGTCGATTGGACAACAGGGGCACTCTTCACTGGGGAGCCAGAGGAGTTTAAGGGTTCCGTCTTTGTCTCTACAGACGCTTCCGTTAACTGGGTAGGTGCTTTTGTCACTTTTGACGAAGTTTTTCGAGTCGTAGGTGACTTTCGCTGGCCACTGCTGGTCTTCGATGTCGTCTTCCTGGTCGTCGCCTTTGCTTTCGGTGTTGAAGGCTTCACTGGGGAAGATTCCGTAGGTGTCAACGAGACCGTTGAAGTTGTCTTTGTTTGTGTTTGATTTGTCCATGGTTCAATAATCCAAGTAATAAGAACAGAAATTAATGCAATGATGTGAGTAATTACATCAATAGAATTGTTCGTCGGATTAGTTTTAGCCATTGGAAAAACTCCATAGTTGAGAAAATAGTTGAATGCAGGATATTGAGTCCTGCAGAAAAGGGCCGTAGCCCCTTAGTGCAAGAGTCAATTAAACACTCGATACGATTCCATTTCGAGACAGTGATGATAGTAGTCACGCATCTCTTGCCAGAGTTCTTTAACCCTGGTTGGAAACTCCATCATGGGTCGGCAATCAAGTTCGATCCATTCCGGCTCACCATCAAATGATGGGGTAGCAACAATACCCCACTTCTGAAAGTGCAGTT
>Ga0099849_1000094_pt1 | contig 34078 bp, 37 predicted proteins | sample CB_VirMetaG_4_FD_78177 | JGI IMG/M metagenome (GOLD analysis project Ga0099849, IMG submission 78177) | Freshwater to marine saline gradient viral communities from Chesapeake Bay - CB_1508_1M Viral MetaG | ecosystem: Environmental > Aquatic > Marine > Coastal | place: USA: Chesapeake Bay... | reverse complement strand
GAAAGATCGTGCTGACTATCAAGTTCTAAATGATGCCCAGAAACACATTTTCACTAGTAATCTTAAATACCAGATTCTCCTTGACTCTGTACAAGGGCGTGGTCCTGGGATGGCTTTTATGCCTTACTGCTCACTACCTGAGCTTGAGGGTGCTATGAACATTTGGCAGACTATGGAGATGGTTCATAGTCGCTCCTACACTCACATCATCAAGAATGTGTATGCTGATCCTTCTGAAGTCTTTGACAAGATTCTAGATGACGAGAAGATTCTTTCACGAGCAAAATCTGTTACTCATGCTTATGATGAGTTCCTACAAGCAGCACAAGAGTGGGGTGCTGGCAAGCGTTGGGAACAAGCTTTAGAACAAGTTGATTCAGCAAAGTGGGAACTCAATGACCTTAAACGAAAACTCTACAGAGCGGTTGCTAATGTCTACATTCTTGAAGGAATTAGATTCTATGTATCGTTTGCATGTTCTTTCGCCTTTGGCGAACTTAAACTCTTGGAAGGATCTGCCAAAATTATCGGACTCATTGCCAGAGACGAATCGCAACACATGACCATTACTCAAAACATTTTAAACAAGTGGCGTGATGGTGATGATCCTGAAATGGTAAAAATTGCTGAAGAAGAAAAAGAAAATGTTTACAATATGTTTCGTCAGTGTGTAGAAGAGGAAAAACTCTGGGCAGAATATCTGTTTAAAGATGGTTCTATTATTGGATTAAATGATAAACTGCTTGCTAAGTATGTTGAATGGACTGCTAACAGACGTTTAAAGTCTATTGGACTAAAAGCAATTTTTGATACTCCTATCAGCAATAATCCTTTGCCCTGGACAGAGCACTGGTTATCTTCTAAGGGTATGCAAGTTGCTCCACAAGAGACAGAAGTTGAAAGTTATTTGATTGGGAGTATTAAGCAAGATGTTAAGAAAGATACTTTCGCTGGTTTTCAATTATGAAAAACAATTGGAGACAAAAAGCATTGGCAGATCCAAACCTCCATCCAAAAGCGGTGGAGGTTCTTATTCATGGACCAAAAAAACTGACGGATGCTTGGATGCTACAAGCACTAAAATTGAAATACCAGATCCTTGGGGTGAATAAATAATAGAGGTTATGTAATGATTATGTGGCAGAAAATAAAGAATATTCAAATCCCTGGCAATATATGGGCGCCCCTTTTGACGGGAGCCTTATTGGGGACTACTATGGTTTTGTTTACAAGATTACCAATAGCACCAACAACCGTGCGTATATTGGAAGAAAATACTTCTGGCAAAAACGAAAGCCTAGAAATACTAATAACACTACCAGACGGAGAAAAGTTACTTCTGAGAGCAACTGGCGAAACTACTACGGAAGTTCTGACGAACTTAAAGCAGATGTTAAGTCGGTTGGACGGGACTCTTTTATTAGAGAGATCCTCAGTCTCCATACCACGCCAGGAAGGGTTAACTACGAGGAGACCCGCCAATTATTTTTGAATGATGTCCTGACCAAACGCTTGACAGATGGCACCCCAGCCTTCTATAATAGCAACATCCTCGGTCGCTACTACAGAAAAGATTATTTCAACGATGAAAAAACAAATAGCTGCAATGGCAACAATTCTAGCAACGTCTAGTGTTGCATGTGCTTATCCCACAATAAGTCAAATAGAAACTCCACCAGAACCAGTAAAAATTCCTGTTGTAGAATATAAATCTAGTTGGAAATGCCCAGGATGTAATGAAAATGAAAAGTATGTTTTAGAGCAATTGCAAGAAAAAACAAAAATTTCAGATCCTATAGCTCTTTCCACAATACTTGGAAACATTAAATCAGAAAGTAATTTTTATCCTAACATTTGTGAAGGAGGTGCTAGAGTATCTTATGATCAATGTTATAGAGGTGGTTATGGACTTATACAATGGACTAGCACAGGAAGATATTTGGGGTTAGGATTTTTCTGTAAGAAGTATGACTGTGATCCAAGCAGTCTTGAGGGTCAGGTTCGTTACATGATTAATGAATCTCATTTTCAAAAAGTTCTTCCAGAGTTTGAAGGTAGTGGATTTACAATCGCACAATATATGGTCCCAGCATATTATTGGTTGGGATGGGGCATCAAAGGTTATCGTGAGGAATATGCATACGATTATACTAAAAAATTGGTTTGGACTTAAGTAAATATACATTTGGTGGTCTTGACAAAAAACCAGTCAACGTGTTAAGATTGCTAAGTGAACTTGAGGGGTCATACCAACTCCTCAAGTACATGGGTTTTCAAGAAGACATGGAAACCATTGACGAAATGAAAAAGAGGTACTATGCTATGTACTTCAAACTCAAGAAAGAAGAAAACAAAATATGATAGTTTGTGGGCAAGTAGCATAATGGATAATGCATCAACCTTCTAAGTTGCCGATTGTAGGTTCGAGTCCTACCTTGCCTGTTTGGTAGACATGCCGTGTTTACCAATAACGATAAGCACTAGTGGCGGAATGGTAGACGCAGCAGACTTAGAATCTGCCGCCTTATGGGCGTGGAAGTTCAAATCTTCTCTAGTGCATCGGGCGATTAGCGCAGCGGTAGCGCAGTAGATTTACATTCTATTGGTCGGGGGTTCAAATCCCTCATCGCCCATTAACTTCTAGAGGTTAAATGTTAAAAAATGTTATCTGTAAGATGCAAATGTTGTGGTGTAGAACTCGTGGCTCACCCTACTAAAACTAAAGCATGTGGTTGTCATAACACTACCACTGTTGTTGGTGACAAAATTACTGCAGTAGATTTGTCTCAAGTTTTGTTATTAAATTCTAACAATATTAAAAAGAAAAAACAAATACTATCTGATATTGACCTAAAATATCAAGAAGAACGACGCAAACGCAAAGTTCGTAAAATTGATTTTGAAGAACGTTAGTTTTAAAAATCAGTTTCTTACAAGGAAGAATGGCAGAGTGGTTGATTGCACCAGTCTTGAAAACTGGAGGGGTTAGTAGCCCCCGCGAGTTCGAATCTCGCTTCTTCCTCCACGGGGTATAGCGCAGAGGTAGCGCGGCTGTTTTGGGAACAGCAGGTCGCAGGTTCGATCCCTGCTACCCCGACTTGGATATATATTATTCCAATTAAATTATTATGAAAATTTTTCTAGATACTGCTAACTACCAAGAAATCGCTGAACGATATCAAACTGGTCTTGTATCAGGTATTACTACCAATCCTACACTTGTTCGCAAGGCAGGATGTAATTACTATGAGTTTATCAAAACTCTAGCAAATGACTTTGCTTTTGAGAGCATCTCTGCTGAAGTAGATGGTGATAAAGCAGAAGACATGTTAAATAATGCTCGGCAATATACTGAAATTGGTTCTAACATCACGATCAAACTTCCTCTCACCAAAGAAGGTTTGATAGCATGTAAAATCCTTACAGGTCAAGGTGTTACTACTAATGTCACTCTTTGTTTCTCTGGTGCTCAAGCAGTTATGGCTGCACTAGCAGGCGCCACATATGTTTCTCCATTTGTTGGACGTTGTAATGACAATTCTTTCAGTGGTGTTGAGTTAATTCGTGCTATTAGTAGTTTGTATGGCGTACAAAAAGTAAATACTAAAGTTCTTGCTGCTAGTTTACGTGATGTTCATCATGTATCTCGTAGTCTTTTATATGGTGCTGATGTAGTTACTTTGCCTTGTTCAGTATTTGATAAAATGTATGATCATGTTTTGACCCGTGAGGGTCTTGAAATATTCAACAAAGACTTCAAAGAAATACAATGACATTTACAATTTATTCTAAACCAGGTTGTCCTTATTGCGAAAAATTTAAATCTGTAGTAGAATATGAAGAACTGCGGCATGTAGTTTATGAACTAGATAAAGATTTTTCACGTAAAGAGTTTTATGCTGAGTTTGGTGAAGGTGCTACTTTCCCACAGATTGTTCTTGACGATTTACATTTAGGTGGTTGTCAAGAATCTATACGTTATATGCAAGAAAACAAAATTTGTTGTGTGCCATGATTGAAATTACTGCAGATCAATTTGAAAAAGATTTTGATAAGTATATGGATGCTATTGAAGAAGGTGAAGAGTTTTTAATTCGTACAGAGGATGGTAAAGCAGTTGTTGCTGTGCCAGCTAAACAACTGGAACATCTGATAGAGCAAGTGGAAGAGGATGAGTGGTATAATTTGTATAGCAATCATTCAGAAGCATCATGAAACCCGTTGTTATCCTTGAACGTTCTCCTTATCGCTATGTCCAGTGCGGTCTTCTAGAGATCAATGGTAAACCTGACTATCGCATTCAAAAGTTTAACGACTGGACCAAGCGTTATTCAGACATGTATTTCCTTGATAATCAAATGCAACTAGATACTTGCCTTGAAGATCCTGAGTATACTAAGTGGTTAGATCCTGATCCTGAAGTAGGTGCCTATCGCAAATACAACTAAATACTTCAGTCCCGAGATGACTATAAACTCGCTCTGGTCGGTTTGAAGGTTCCCCTTCTCCCGAGAGTTTACTGCCTCTCTTCAAAGGGCAGTTGGTGCGGATGGGGTTTATACTCCCGCCTGGTTTCTTGCTTCCAGTCAAAAAGCAAGTGGTGGTGCCAAATGACCCAAAACGTGTGAGTTGGTTCTTGTTTACAACTAAAACAAACAAGTGGCGTGCATGTGCTCGGGAGGTTTGACCGCCTCCCAACATGCGGGTGTAGTTCAGTTGGTAGAACGCTATCCTTCCAAGTTAGATGTCGTCGGTTCGAGTCCGATCACCCGCTTTTTATAAATACAAAAGAATAAAATTATAGGTTTGATGGGAAGCTATGTCCCTAGTAAAGACTAATCAACTAACTAATTTAGATAATGATGGACAGGTTGAAGTCCTGGAAGGATTGCAGATTAATACTTCAAAAACTTTATCAGTTTTAGGACCACTTGCTGATAAAGATGGAGATTTAGGAGAACCTGGACAAGTATTACTATCAACGTCAACTGGAGTTAACTGGGGCAATCCAACTGATCTAAACAATAATTATTTTCTATCATTATTAGATGGTAATACTTCTAATTCTGTAACACTTAGACTTTCTGATAATAACGCAGTACCAGATGATATTAATTTTTTAGGAGATTCAAATTTTAATTTATCTAGAACTGGCGATACTCTCAATATAGGTTTAGTACAAGATATTAGCACAACATCAAACGTTACATTTAATAGTGTTACTTCTAGTGGATCATTAATAACATCTGATTCTCTTGAGAGATCTAATACGAACGCAAAAATTACATGGGATTCAACTCAATCTAGGTGGCAATTTACAAATGATGGAGTTGTTTTTTATAATTTTATTACACCATCAGAAACTTTATATGATGTTGCCAATCAGTATGGATCTTCTGGTGATGCAACGCAATATGAAGTTTTAGGGACACAATTTATCAATGAAAATTCGCAAACTTATTTAAGAGTACAATTAAATAGTGTTTCCAGTTTTAATACTTTACAACAAGTAAAAATATTTGGTGCTACTACTACACCTGTCAATGAGTTGCCTGTTGCTCCCACAGGATCTACAGTTCAGGGTATATCTGAAGAAGCTTTATTTAATAATGTTAATATTCCAAAGTCTTTTTATGTTTATATTTTTGCATCATTTAGATTAGACACTGGTGATATTAGTGATTATAATCAGTACAACACTGCAGTAGAAAACCTTTCTTCAAATCAAATGAATGAAGGCAACTATAATTTGTTGAACATTACTAGAAATGCTGGAAATGGTTTGTTAGTTTATAGAGCAGAGTTTGATACTGCCAACGAAGCTAATATTGCTATTAATAGTTCAAACAAACCTCAGTTTAAATTAGTTCATGTACTAGGACCAAAAGAATTTGATAATGGATTGACAGTATCATTTAAAGATTATTGTGAATATGATATTTCTCCATGGTCAAGAAAGAATGCTGATGGTAGTTACAAAGATGATACAGTTCATTTTCCATTAACACCTCCAGCATCTCCAAAAAGAGGATGGACACTTGCCTCTTTAAGAGAAGTTAATAGAACGGCAAATACAATAACACTTGATGTTCCTGGACTAATTCAAGATACTAGTGGATATACAATTTATCTGTATCATGATGACACTCGTGCATTACAAAATGCAATTGATGCTGTTTATGCTGATGGCACAAAGTTTTTAATTGTTCCAGGTGGAACTTATCTTATTGATCAAATTAAACTTCCCACCACATTTACTCTTCGTGGACTAGATGACAGCACAGTGTTTACAAAGCAATACTGGTCAACTGGCAACTTGTCTTCGTCTCAGTTAAGTGGATTGCAAAATGCTATGTTTATTGGAGAAAATTATGACGCTACACAACCACAAGAAACATGGGGATTGAAAAATTTTAGTTTAAGAGACATGTTAATTGACGGAAATTCTGAGAATCAAATTTTATATCCGTCTAGTGATTTAGGAGTTGAAAGTAATAATGCACTATTGGCATTTCCTAATAGTGAGTTTGTAAGATTGCAGAATGTAAAAGTTAGGAATGGATATGGTCCAGCAATTTATGCAGAAGGATCATTGAATTTTTCTATCTTTGGTTCTTATTTTATTGATGGTATGGATACAGAGAGATATGAAACTCCTTGTGTTTTAATGTCATCTACTGAAAATACTACTATAAACAATACTACTTTCCAAAATTATCCAGGGGAAATAGATCTTACTACTGGAAAAGTTATTTCAATGACTGGTTGTGTTGTTAGAAATTGTGGAACTGGTATTAGAATTTATGGATCTGTAAATACTGATGTTATTGATAACATTGTTCTTGGACCTGCAGACGAATTTATTCCAGTTCCCGATCTGTATGATAGTGATTATGATGGTGTTAATATTTCTGTAACTCCAGGAATAGAAACTCAAACACCAGTTTATCAATATCAACAAAATGGAGAATCAAAAGATCTTACTGATACTGTAGTAAACTTTGAAATATATAATGCTACTGTTTCTAATGGAGTAGAGACTGTTGATTTTAACAACCAACTTACTGCGGTAAAATTTCAAGAATTCAATCCACTTGATGCTAATCTAAATCCATTAGATGATAAAACTTTAGGTCAAATAAGATTTAAATTACCTATAGATCAAACTAATAATATCCCAACAACTACACCTAGTAATTATCTTGTTTATAGAATTGTTGGTATTGATTATATTACGTTAGGAAGTGATATCAATAACGTTGTTGGGACAGGAATAGCATCTGGAAATAATCCTAATACTTATGATGTTAATATTACTAATGAAGCAGTATATAATTCTTTAGCAGTTGGTGATTACATAAAACTGGTATCTCATGATTATAGTCCAAACCCATCAACAGAAGTTTGGAGAATTGAAAGTAAAGTTGCATCCCCAGAGTTCAAAATATCTTTGATTCCATACATAGAATTATCTGATGGAACGTTAAATCCAGGTAGTGGACTTATTAGTGTTAGTGCTAATCCATTGCAACCAACAATTGGTGGTGGGTATTTACAAGTAAGGCAAAATTTTGTTATTGCAAAAGGAGTAGTCTCTGTAGTTCAATAGAGAAATTATAAATACTCCAAGACACTTAAGCATTTGCTATAAAGATTAGGAGCAAAAATGGCAGCTGTAAATAATAATTCATCTGTTGTTGTTATTGGAAGGACTACACCAGTCCCTTCAGGGCAACAAACTTCAGCAAAATCACTTCCTGTAGTTATTGCAAGTGATCAATCTGCAATTCCAGTAGAAGAGCAGAACAAACAACAATCTGAAGTTGCTCTATCTTTATTAGGTATTCCAAGATCTGAAGTTGCTCTTGGTATTTTTGCTGACGTTAATACATATGATGTCAATCCTACAGAATGGACAGCATTTCCTGAGCAATTTACATCATTAAATCAATATGGTCCAGATGGCAGCACTCTTCTGGAAAAGTATGAAGGATATGGTGGTAATCAAGACTGGGGTCTGACACACATTGCTGAAGAAGCAGGTGCTATGATTGAAGCACCTTCTGATGAATACTCTATTCTTACATCAAAAAGATTTTTTAGATACCAACCAGGACGTGTCTCTGCTGCTACGTTTGGTGTTAAAATTAATCGTGGTCCATATAGCATTACAAAAAATGATCCAACATTTGATTCTGTTAGAAACCAATCTTTAAAAAAATATGGTATCTTTGACAAGTTTGATGGATATTATTTTGAGTCAAGGAATGATGGGTATGGTGATAACTTTAGTTGCATAAGAAGAACTCAATCTATTATAAGAGATAACCCTCTTCCTTTTAGTTCTAACGCTGATTATCAATCGCAAGATTATGCTTGGGCTGGTGTTCCTCAAGTTGAATCGGAAACGCCAACCTATCCTCATGCATACGAAGTATTAAAAGCAAACAAAAGATTTCTTCAAGAAGTAGCGGCAGACTTTATTAATACTGAAACAAATTCTTTGGATGGATTGGATGTAGATGCTGGAGGAACTGCTCCTAGTGTTTATCAACCAACTGCTGCTAATTATGATCCTGCTACTGGCAATTTAACACTTACCATTACTAATGGACATGGACATCAAATTGGAGATACTGTTCTTCTTCAACCAGAATCACTAAGATTTACATGTACTAGTGGTCCTACTATAAAATCTTATCCTAGAGCAAGTGGCGAAGATGGAACTGGTATTGGTACAAGCACTAGTGACAATAGAGGAAAACCAGATCCAGCATATAATAATGATTTGAAAATTATTGCTGAGACTGCAAGTACAATTACTATTAATGTAGGAACATCATCTGATACTGCTGCTCATACTTTTGTAAGTGCTGACGCAGATGCAGTAACTGTTTATTCTGCACAAAATGCGGAGTATGATAAGTGTCGTAGAGACTCTGGTTTAGTTATTGAAGGCATTCTCCATGATCTTAAGTATGGTGGAAATGCAAGCACAGTCTTTAATACTTTGAGGTTCTTTAATAAATCAGATTTAGATAATATTAGATTATATGTTGACGATCCTGCAATAGAAGTTGCAAGATACACCGCAGTTTTGAATAGTATTAGTGATATTTTTGGTCTATCAAATGAAATTTATTTCACTCCAGGACCCGCAACAACTTATAATCCAGCAACGGGTGATTTAACTCTTGATATTGGAACTAATAATCTTGTTCCAGGACTAAGAGTTCAATTAGCACCAAATTCTTTAACATTTACTTGTGCATTAGATCCATCAAAAGAAAAAACTTATCCAAGAGCAAGTGGTGAAGATGGAACTCTTGTAAATCCAGGATCAAATAACAATATTGGAAAACCAGATCCTGCATACAATACTGCTGTTGAAATTACTGCTAGAACGGCAACAACAATTACTGTTAAGGTTGGTACTTCTTCTGATACTTCTGCTCATACTTTTGTAAGTGCTGATGCAGATGCAGTTAAGGCATACCAACCTACTTATTTTACTCCTCAAGTAAGTGGAACTTCTTATGATCCAGCAACTGGATTGTTAGTTTTAAATATTGGTTCGCATAGTATTCAACCTGGCACTTCTGTTCTTCTTCAACCAGAATCTTTAGGATTTACATGTACTTCTGATAGTAATACTGTTACTAAATTGTATCCTAGAGCAAGTGGAGAAAATGGAATTGGTATTGGAACTAGTAATAGTGATAATACTGGTAAGGCAGACCCAGCATACAATAGAGGTGTAAGAGTTGAATCTGTAACAGCAACAACAATTACTATTGATGTAGGAACATCATCTGATACAGCTGATCATACTTTTGTGAGTGCTGATCCTAATGCGGTCATAGCATTTGCTCCAACTGCTCCATACTTAAGTCCTTTAAGAGGATATAGTGCATATGCTGGTATATCTGGAACCTTACCTAGCGTTGAAAATGGTGCGTATTCTGTTGTTAGTGGTCTAATTAATATTCTTACAACTGCACTTACTGGAACTGGTAACTATAGTTCTATTCCAGATCCAGTTGGTTCTGCCGCTGGTGAAATGTGCATTTACAGAGATGGATTGGTAATGACTCATGCAGCTGCATTTGATCCATCACTATTGAAAGAGAAAACCTCGTATCAAATTATAAGTTTGTTCAATGATAATGTTAATTTATGGATGAGAATTAAAATTCCAAGAAGAGCAGAACTTCTTCAACTTGGTCAAGGAATTTATTTTAACAAAAATGCATCTACAAACAACGTTAGAGATGGATCTGAAAATGTTTTACCAGACGGATCTATTTGGCATGTTTTTGCAGTAGGAAATATTACTAGTGATAATTTTGGTGTTTATCAGGAAGTTAGATTATCTAAGCATCCAAATAACGAAGAAATTTATACCGCAGTTGGTGGAGGATCTACTTCTAATTCATCTAATCCATGGGTTAATAATTCTACAAAAGCATATCCAGATGCAGAAGAGTTTGTTATTGAAGAACTTGTTGATGAAAATGATGTACTAATACCTTTCTCTGCAGGTTCAGACACCTTAGATATTTCTGCATCAGGGTTTACACTTCAAACTCCAGTACCATTCCTTCTACCAGATGATTCTAGAAAATATAAAGGACAGAATTATACAGATGGATCTTTAAACGATCAAGCTAATTCTTATTCTGATGGAGCATTCCCTTACTTATATCCATCTGGTGCTACACCAGATGATACAAATGCATCTGGATATATTGATTCTACTCTTGGTGGTAGTACAGGAATTTCTACACTAAAACAACAATTTAATTATGTAAACAAAAGATTGTATAAGAATTGGGTTTGGTTTAATGTAGATCCAAGATACTATAAAGTTTATGAGTATCGTGTCCCTCGTTCTAGAATGAGTGGTGAAAAACTAAATGGTATTACAACTGATATTGTTTATAGTGATAATGTATTAGATAAGAGAGCAGGTGACCCTGTACAAGATCCTACAACACAAGATCAATTGCAATTTGAAAGTGTTTGGGATTTAGATCCAACCAAAGTTACCATGTATAAGATTGAATTCTCATGGTATGGTGCTGTTGGTGCTACTTTCCTTGCATATGTTCCTGTAGGCAATGGTGAAGCAAGATGGGTAAGAGTTCATCATTTAAGAGCATCTAACCAATTAAAGGTTGCTTCTCTTGGTAATGCCACACTTCCAATTACGTATATGGTATATGGTGGAGGAAGTCAAAATAGATATGGATATCAAAATTCTGATAGAAAATTTAATAATTCTTCTGGATATGGATCGCTTTCAGAACAACTTGTTAAGTATGGTGCATCATATTATATTGATGGTGGCGATAGAGGAACTGTAAGACTCTTTAGTTATGCATCAGAAACACTAAAAGAGATTGGTGGATCTAAGTATCTAATACAAGCATCTCAGAATCCTAATCTGTTTGATAGTGCCAACACAAAATTAGATGTAGCTCCAGGAAGTACTTATGTAAATGCTCCTGCTATTACAATTGCTAATACTAATGGTGCTCCTCCTATCAGTGACTACTATATTAATGCTAGAGTTATTACTGGTAGTGCAATTGACCAAGACATTAGAGTTGTTTGGGCAGATTCTTCTAATGGAAGATTATATTTAAGTAGAAACTTAACTGCAACTACTGGTGATATATCTTTAGTGGTTGATAGATCACAACCTCTTGTTGGCATCAAGTGTAGAAGAGAAATTAATGGTGTTAGAAACAGAGTTCAAATTTATCCAACAAGACTGGCAACTGGTCTTACTAATGTATCTGAATCTGTTGCTATTCAATTAATCAAATCTCCATTATTCCAAACATTTGATGTTCCAGAATCTGGAGCAAGTATTTCTGTTAACAGCGCTATTAATATTGGTAAGAGAGGAAAGAAAATTATTCTACCTTCTACTGATATTACTGAAACTGGAACTTATTTGCTAGAGGGTCAGAAAACTTATGGTTACTTTAGATATACTTTAGTTAATGATACTTCTGGCGTTGCATCTACAGCTCTTGGACTACTTGAAAAAATTGATGGAGAATATTACTTTAGTGCTAGTGAAGTAAGTATTAATGAACTCAATATTAGAGGAACATTCTTAAGAATTAAAAACTGGTCTGGACCTGGACCATCTGATCCAGATCTTACAACTACTGTAGAAAACTCAACGTTTAACGGATTCTTTACTTCTTCCTTATCAAGACTATCTGCAGTCGCCATAGATACTGAACAAAGATCTCCAATTCCTGGAACTGGTACTATTGTTACTACATTATTTGCACCAAATACTGGTGAACAATATGAATTACAACCATATTTTGATTACAACAAAGACTACCTATCATTCCCATTAACTGATTTAGTTGATTCTTTATATGTCTGTGCATCTTCTAAATCATTCTATAATGATGGAGATGGAACTGGTTCTTATGGAAAACGAGCAGAAATTTTAGCAAGTCTTACTTGGGAGGAGCAGTGATACATGGCAAGAGACATTAAAGTTGGTAATGATAAAAGACCAGCTCCTTTAATTAATCAAAATGTCCCGTTGTACAATCTAACAACGGGACAAATATTAACTGATGAAGGTGGAACACCTATTGTATCTGCTGAAGATACATTTTTGACTTCTGAAGCTTCATCTGCTAAAGCAACTTCTATTGTATATACAGATGAACCCAAAATTACCAAACAAAAAAATGTAAAGTTGAGTGGTAAAAATTTTAATGCAACTGGAAATATAATAACTGCAGAACCTGGAACAGGATTGTTTACACAAGAATTAAATATTGGTGATAAACTTTTACTTCCAACAGGATTTACTGGATCTACTAGAGTTTATGAAACTAGAACAATAACAAGTGTAGACAATAATGATACATGTCAAATTGCTACTGCTGTCACACAAAATTTAGAATTGTTTGGTGAACTAATAAAAATAAATTTTTTTACTGCTAATCCAAATTTAAAAATAGAAGAACAATTTCCTACATTTACTGAAGTAAGTACGACAATTTTAGGTTATCCTAAAGCAGAAGAACAATTGGGATTATTTTCTAATGTATCTACTTACGGACTAGATGAAGATGAATTTATTTTTTATCGTAGAGATAGTGGAGACTCCAATGGTGGTGCCTTATGGGAAAATAGAAAGAACAAAATATATGGAGATCATTATAGATCAAGAGCACGTGAAGTAAAAGAAGAAGCTGCAATTGCGTTAGAATCATATAGAGTTCCATATGGATATCCATTTGGACCTAGAGATGGAGCATTTTCTTCTGAGTCATACGTTAAATTTAATACATTTTTGAAAATAGGTGCATTACTTTATGATGAATATAAAGATTCTAATCCAGAATATGCGCTAAATTTTCTCCCGTATGTTCCAAATCATGTAGAACTATTTGATGTAGAAGATGGTCCTGATGTTCAGACTGATGAACTTGGAAATACAATATTAAGTTTTGAAGATGGGGAAACAATTACAAGAACTGATACTGGTCAAGTTATTGGTACAGTAAAACTCTATAGAATGGTTGATAGAGTTATGCATTTTAATGAAGATATTGGATATGTGTTTACTAATAGTCAACCAACAGTTGAATTTATACCAATTGAAGGATCGCAATCTGGATCTACTGCAGAAATTAGATATGATATGACTTATGGTAGTAGTGATTTATATTTTTCTAACTTTATTACTCCATTAAATCCATATTACAATTCAAATGAAGAATTGTTTGCGCAAATTGATACTTGGACTGAAGTTTATAGAAAAATGATAAAGGGAGAATTTCTTCGTCCTAATCTTTCTCCTCTTGATGCTGACTATGTTCAAAATCTAAGTAAAATTTTAACTTATATACAACAACCGCTTGGACTTATTGGAACAATATTGTCAGATGAGTTATCGCGTCCAGGATATTCAACTGGATTGCAAACAAGAGGTTATCTTGAGTCTAGAAAAGCTTTTAGATATCAACCAGGAAGAATTAGTGGTTATACTTTTGGTGTAAGAGCATCTAATGATGCTAGAGATGATAATAACGTTATTATTGAATGGGGTATTGGTAATAATACAGACGATTTAGTTTTTCAAATTAGAGGATCTAACTTTAGTATTGTAAGAAGAAGTATTGTACCTCTAGAAGATGAAGTACTAGAAGAAAATAAATTAAATCCTGAGGATCAAGTTTTAATAACAAAAGATACTCAAAACAATTCATTTAGTGGACTTGATAATAAACAAGTATATGAGACTGTTATCTCTAGAGATAAATGGAATGGAGATCAATTGAATGGCAATGGTCCGAGTGGATATTTATGGAGTGCTGAAAATGTTACTATGTACAAGATTGAATTTGGTTGGTATGGTGCTATTGGTGTTCAATTTTATGCATATGTTCCTGTAAATAATGGTGAAGCAAGATGGGTTAAGTTACATAGACTTATTATTGAGAATAAACTTGGAAAACCTTGTATGGGAGATCCATATTATAAATTTAGATACTCTCTTGTAACACTTGATCACATTAATGTTACTACACCTCAATACATATACAAATATGGAACATCCTGTTATATTGATGGAGGTGATGAAGGAACACTTAAGGTTGGATCTGCTACATCAGCATTGAAGACTGCACCTCTTGAATCTGGTGGAGCTGAATTGTCTACTACTGTAGTAGCAATTCAACCAAAAACTACGCTATCTAATTCTTTAGGTGAAATTATTAAAAATAAAAAACAAATATTTCCTAGAAAATTATCTGTGTCATCTTCTGGACTTACAGAAATAACAGTTGTAAAGTGTAAAGCATGTCCTGGATTTTCTCATACTTATCAACCAAATTTAAACTCTGGATATTCTGGTGATGAAAGAACATTTGTATTTCCTGCTATTTCTGGTGGATATGATAGGAGTAAAGTAATATTAAAAGAATTAACAAAAGAAGTTACTACATCTTCTGGAAATACAATAACTCTATCTGATGTTAACTTCATCAGGATCGGAGATATTGTTGATCTTAATAATAGCATTTCTGAAATACCATCTGAAACAATTATTACCGATATTGATACCAATACAAATGTAGTTACTTTAAGTAATTCGTTAACAAATGTATATACTGGAAACGTTCAAATACAACCTGTATTTTTAGATCAAGATTTAAAAGCAAAGTTGATTGCTTCTAGAATATATAACACATATATTTTAGAATATGATAATAATAGTTTATTAAGTATTGGTGGACAAAACGTATATACTGCAGTAAATTTAGGAACAATTGATAGCGAAGCAGTTGCTGGAACTCAACAATTTAAATTAGAAGATTACTTAATCAGTAGAACAATACCTGATTTCTTTAGACAAGGTTTTGGTTTTGCTTTATATCCTTCTGAATTTAATGGTAGATTGTCTAGATATAATGCACTAGCCGCTTCACCTATTCCTGTAGTTGGAACAAAAAATACATTATTATTCTTATCAAGTGAAAAAACTGACCAAGGATCATATTCTAGTAATCAATTTGCAGATTATAAAATAGGAATTACTTCTTTAAGACCAGAATTTGATGGAGTTGATACAATAAATTGGTATGACTCTCAAGGTAATCCTAGAGAATTTACAGATGATTATAAATTATTTGCAGAAAGATTTTCTGAAGGAATTAGTCGGGATTTGGATGGATATGAACGAGGTGAATTTAGTAGTGTAAATGGTCAACAACGAGCATTTACAATTGATTATAGAATTCCTCAACCAGACGGACCAAACACTGGGTCTTGTGCTTATGTAAAAATAACTACAGAACAAGCTCAGTTTATTCAGTGTCAACAGGTTTATGGAACTGAGTTACCTCTTGCAGATGTTCAAGCAAGTAATCCTACTTTTGATCCAAATGCATATTATATAAGATCAACATCGTTCCCTTTTAATTTTAATCCACAAAATGCTGAGGTTGGATTCAATCAAAGTGATCCACAAAATGCTGTAAATCCACCAGTAAATGGATCTGGAATTCGTTTTGATTCTGATATAATAACTTATAGTGATTCTTCATCTGATCCACAAAATCCTGTTACTTATAAACTTATTAAATTAACAGGTAATCTTCCTGGACAACCTCAAACTAATATCACTACTCTTATTATATGGTATATTCCTATATCTCTTGAAAGTTTTAGGAAGTTAGCGACAAAAGCTTTTGATTATAATCCATTCCCATTATACTTTTTTGTTGAGATGAAAGATGGTGCTAGAGCAAACGGTCTTGAGATAAAAGAAGAAGGAGAAAATGTTAACTCATATAATCCTAATTGGTTTGTGTCTAAAAGTATGACTGTTACAAATGAAGATATTGAAATTGGTCCTATTGGAAATACAACGGTGACAACTGGAAGTTTAAATGAAGCACCTCCAAATTTTGTTGATAGTGATAGGTTGTCATCTGCACTTATTGATGTTCAAAACCAAGCACAGTTAAGACCATATGAAATTATTGATAAAATTTATATCGGACAAGGAACAAAAACAATAGACTATGATAAAATATTTGATTTTGATAAGGAAACTATTACACCAGATCTTCTAAATACTACAGCATACTTCTTTTTAGCAACATCAAAAGAAACAGATCCAAATAATGATAGAAGTATACAAGGAACATTAACTTACGTAGAGCAGTAAAAATATGGCTATTAAAAATGATAGGATATTTGGACTTTCTGCTTCTTTATCACTTGCTGATATTCCAGATAGAAATACGGCTTTAGTAAACCTTGGTATTGATAAAAAAGATCTTGAAGTTATTAGAGATATATCTATTTCTGGATTTGACAGAGATGATCTTCAGACTATTTCTAATTTAGATGTTCCTGTATGGAAAACTTTTGATAGATACATAAACGATGTTACAACCTACTCAGGTCTTTTATCTGACTCTGGTGGTGCTGATTTTCAATTAAGAGGAAATCTTAAAGTTGCTGGTGGAATTGGTTCTACTGCTTTTAGGTATCCTATACTAGATACAGAACCAGACCCTGCAACCCCTGGATCTACGCCTGTCTTAAAATGGGGTGACATCTCTACATCAAGAGTAAGTTCGTGGAGCACTATTGGTAATACCATTTCATATGGTGCTGATGTAGAAATTGGTGGAACTTTAAAAGTTGGTAAGATAAAAACAAGAACGATTGCAAATACAAAACAATTTGATTCTGAAGTCCCAACTCATAGAATTAAGATTAATTTAAATGGAGTTGACAAATACATCTATGCAATGAAAGGTATACCAATTAAATTTACTGGATACTTTAGAAATTTTTTGGCAGAAATTGAAACCAACGGAGGAGTGTCTACAAGTTGGAGAGTCATATCAACTTCAGGGATAGAAGACTTTCCAAACCTTGGAAATAGATTGGATTATAAAAATCCACTTGCAGATCAAAGAACTATTGAAATATATAAAAATCCTCTTCAAATTACATCTATATCTATTTCCAATAGCAACATAAGATCACTTCCAAAAATAAGATTTGATAATTTAAATACTTTGATTTTCCAAAACAATGGACTCGTAGATTTTCCAGATGTAAATTTCTTAGCACTTTCTTTAGAAAAATTAGACTTACGTAATAATAAATTCTTTAATTCTAGTAACGCAGATGAAAGAAGATTAAATCAAAACATTGCTGATAAATTACCAAATACACTTAGAGAAATTTATTTACAAAATTGTTTTGTTGGTGGCATTGAACAAGGAATTTTTACAAAATTTGAAGATCTAATACGTTTAGACATAAACACTCCTGGCAGCACTAGTAATATATTCTATCCAGATAGCACAAATCCTACTGGAGAATTGCCTTTCTTTTTTGGTGATATTAATAATACTGATACGCATAAACTTAGATTTTTAAATGCGTCTTATAATGACTTTAGAAGCATAGGATCACCAAATAATACAAACAACGAACTATCAATAGAACAATTAAATTCTTTAGAAACATTAAGTGTATTTTTAAATCGTAATCTAGAAAAAAATAATTTTCAAATCGCTAGTAATAATATTAAATCAGTTAATATTGGGGCTACTAGACTCAGTTGTCCCAACATGCAAAACAAAGGTGCTTTAGTTTCATTTTCTTCTACATTTAATACAATTGGATTTGGATCTTTGTTTAATAACTGGGATGGAACTTTACCTGAACCAACAGGACTAACAGATGCTTCTTATAAGTTTAGTGGATGTACAAGTCTTGAATCACTTTCTTTGTATGCAAATACTTCTGTATCTGGATATATTCCAAAATTTATAGGGAACAGAAGTCTAAAAACTCTTGATCTTCGTTTTTGTAACAATTTAATTGCAGGAAGACCAGAAAAAGGGACAGATATAAAGTGTTTATATGATGACACTTTTATTGATTCTGTATCTCTTACAAATTTTTACTTAAGTGTAAATAATGTAAATTTTGCTGGTCCTGTAGATGTTAATACTTTCCTTCCTGTAGAAGATACTCTTAGAAATCTTCGTTTGTATGCGGCAGGAAGATTTACAGGAGCATTTCCAAACTTAGAAACTTGTAATGCATTAGTAGATGTTAGAAGTAATGGTCAAGGATGGTCATCTACACTACCAAACTTTGCTAGTGCAAATGGTATAGTAAATATTTTCTTGCAAGATAATAATTTTACAGGCAATTTACAATACACTAGTAAATCTTCCTTGAGTTACATAAACGTTTCAAATAATAATCTAGATTCTATTTCTAGTGGTTTTAATGTAGTTAATTTAAAAACTTTACTTGCATCCTCCAATAATTTTACTGGTAGTTTGCCTAATTTAGGAGTGTCTTGTCCTAATGTAGAAATAGTTGATTTGTCTAACAATCAATACACTAGTTACGCTAGGAGTTCTGGACTTGAGTTATTATCAAAATTAAAATCTTTAGATCTTTCTGTAAATTCATTATCTACAACTGCAGTTGATAATATATTATTTGATCTTGTTGATAATTACAATGCATTTACTCGTGGATCTGTAGTAGTTAATTTAAGTGGATCAAATGATTCTCCTTCTCCATACCCCGTAACGCCTGGAATCATATCTGCATTTGATCCTATCAATCAACCTACGATTGAAAATGGTGTGATAACTGGGTTTGGTAATAATATTAATGTCCCTCTTAATTACTTCCCTGTAAATCAAAGTTATACGTTTAATCTTAGTGGTGGAAGTGGAGTATCATCTCAAATAAAATTTGATGTTTCTTCTAGTTATGATGAAAATGCTGTTACGCAAATATCAACTTCATTTAGCGCACCTAGAAATATTCAATCGCAAGGTATAGTTGATGGTTTGGGAACTTATAATGCCCCATCTTCTCCATATACTTCTGGTAATTTTACAGATCAAAATCCACCAGCAGGAGGTGTTGCAGCCTCTGTTACTATTACTACTGATGTAAATGGTGAAGTTACTAATGTAGGAATTTTATCTGGTGGTGAAGGATATATTGTAGGAGATACTATTACTGTTCAAAATACTATTGTAATTGATGTTACTAGTGTTTCTGATACTCTATCTCCATACACTAGTGGAACATTTGCTGATGAGAATCCACCAACAGGTGGTAGTGCATCTCAAGTATCTGTTTCTGTTGATGGTAATGGAAAAGTAACAGGAGTAACTCTAGTTTCTGGAGGGGCAGGATATACTGCGGGAGATACTATCACTATACAAAATGATGTTACTGTTAGTGTTAGTTCTGTTATTGAGAGATATTATAATAGTGCAAATTATGCTGTAACAATAAATAGTGGTGGAGCTTTTTATTCTGTTGATGATCAATTAACAACACCATCAAATATTAGATTTGAAGATATAACTGGAAATATAATAACTAGAGAATTGAATTTGACAGTTCAAAGTATTACTTCCGTAGTAGACACTAGTGTCTTTGTTGGTATTGCAGCAGCAGAATTTTTAAGATCAAAAGGTTGGTCAGTTCAGATAAGTAACTAATGGCAATAACAGCTAATCAAGGATATGTCAGGAATTTAAATTTAGAAGAAACTCCTGACAAAACTCTAACTATAAACAACTTAGGTGGAGGTAGCATTTCAAGTGACCTCTCAGTTTTTTATGCCAATACTAAAAATTCAACTAAACTTTTATATAAACCAGGCGAAGAAGGATTTTCTGTATCTGTTTTAGGACAAAGTACTTTATTTACTTTTGATCTTTTGTCTTGTTATGGAAATGGTGATGTAATAAACTTTAAAGGTGCAAGAAAAATTAATGATATTGTATATGATTATGTAAATGATGAACTAACAATTACATTTAGTGGAAATCATAATTTAAATAATAATTCTATTGGCAGTAGAATGACAATAGTTGATTCTTATTTTGATGGTCCATCCCCTACATTTTTTAATGACAAAGGATTTTTAATAAAATCTATTACTTCTGTTAATAGTTTAGTATTAGAAGATACTGGGTATTCTGATAGATTTACTAATCCTCCTGGAAACTATGCTCCATCTGTTAATCTTCCTCCAGATCAAAATACTAGATATGTTTATGCTATAAACGAATACTTACCTCTACCAAGTCCTTTATCATATAGTCAAAAATACTATGTTGTTTTGTCTAATGGAACTGATAGATTTCAAATTGCAACAGAATATGTAAGAGGTCAATTAGTCAATCCAATTTTATTATCTGACCCTGTAGATAACCCATTAGTTTTCCAACGTACTAATGAAGTCACCCAACAAAATTTAATTAATCTTGTATTTCCAGACTCTGAAAATGTAGTAGAAGAAACACAAGAATTTTCATTTTCAAATAATATTAGATTTAGAAGCATTAATGATAATTTTGATTACCTTGAAAGTATATTAGACTCTTCTAATTTCTTTAAGCAAACAAAATATGTTAGATCAATTAATAATGTTTTTTCGGAAAATCCTATTAAAATTGAGGGAAGTTTAACTACTATTGATCCAGATAATTTTAATGATGGAACGGCAGAAATATTTGGAGAAACAAGTCCTGGAGTTTTTATTCTTGATCCAAATTCTTCAAAAGAAAATATTATTAAGTTGCGATCATTCTCTGACAACACATCACCATGGGAACTTAACACGTCTACATTAGAATATTCTGCTGCTTCTTTAGGTGCTGGAAGCGATCCAACTCAACAAGAAATGAGTATTGGTAACATGATATTAAAAGGAGATCCAATTTCTGTTGACAATATTCAATCTGTGGTTGTTGAAAGTGCTCCTAATATTATTCCAAATCAAAAGTTTACTCACAAACTTCCAGTCCTTATTAATGGTGAAGAATATAATTTACTTTTAACTGATTCAGCTACCTAGTAAAATGTAAAAATTGTTTCCTTCCACATCTTCTATTGGTAGATACTCAGTTACATTTTCGTTGTTGTATGTTATTACATTTCCAGCAATATTGGTATCGTGTTTGATTTCTAAAGCAGAGTAAGTTACTTTTGAATCATTATTTAATACCCCTCCACCATTACTAGTAAAATCATTCACTAGTGCCACATCAAATGGTGTAGTTAAACCAGAAGCATTTGCAGAGAATGGAGGTGATGTATCAGTAGGTTTAAAACATACCTCTTTGTTTACATCTGTTGCTGTAAATACAATATTTTTAATCTTTGCGGGGTTGTATTCTAGACCAGATAATAATGCAGGGTCTCCACCAATGCCAGTAATAGTTAATGTGTTTCCGTTAATGTTAGTTACTTGAACTCTGCTATACAACTCATCTGCTGTTCCATCCAATCTTTGAGCAAAGTTTACGGATGGAAATGCATGTACAAACATGTTTGTTGTAATGCCAGTAACATCGTCTAAAAGAATATCAACACTATTTGAAGTTGTATCAGTTTGTGATGCTAGTAATCTTGCTTTTAAAACTCCCTGACAGAAATTTTTTAAACCATTATCTACAAGACCTGTTGTTTCATAAACATAAAATAATTGGTTTCCTATTAAAGTAGTATTAGAATCTTTTAATAAGATTGTTGTTCCGTTATATTCACTTGACAATCTTCCTACTGCATTAATGTTTGAGATGTTGGCAATACTATCATCATATAAAAAAGAAAGACCATTAGATAAAACGATTTGATTTTCTTTGATATCTGTAAGGTTGAATTCATTTGTTATATTATCAATTCTATTTTCATAAACATCTCCTGTTCCATATGCAACTAACCCTCTGTGATCAACAAAAGTTAAATCTGTATTAGTGGTAGTTTGAGTAGGAGATGGATATATTTGTATACTATTATTAACTACAACTGTTACAACTCTAGTTCCTGACTGAATACCTGGACCAAATACATAATTTCCAGTTTCTATTCCTTCAGTTGAACTTGGTAAATTATTTGAAATACTGATGGTGTCTACGCCACTCGTAATATTACATCCACTTATTATATTTTCTACATCTGTTCTACTATTTGGAAATTTGTAATATGAAATAATTGGATTTATATTATTTACATTGCTATAACTATCTCCAATTCCTGGAGTTTGACTTTCAAAAGTTCCTTGAACATCTCCAATAGTTCCTTTTAATCCTACCTCTGTTCCGCCAACACTAATAGAGTTGTCAACAAATTCTTTAAAATCTCCGATGTCGTAGTTTTGAAAATAATTTTTCCCGTATAAAAGTTTGTAGTTAATATTTGTTGAAACGCTAGATGATGGAGGTATTAAATTAAATTCAATTTTTTTATCTATAAATCTATTTTCTGGAACAGATTCTTGATCTACGAACAAAGTTATTCTTATTTTATATGCTTCCCAAGCTACTAAAGAACCTAAAGAAATAGAATTTGATTCATTAGTTCCAAGAGATTGTGATGTTCCATTAATAACTGCAGTTTCTAAGTCGTTTGATTGATCTAGTTTTGTTTTGTCTACTAGTGTAGTTAGTTTTGTAAAATCATAGTTGTTATAATCATATGTATCTTTACTTGGATTATAAGTAAAATCTCTTGATTCAGTTTTGTCGTCAAATTCTACTTTTAGAAAACAATTTGTCCTTATTACTAATGTATGGTCTCCATCAACAAATGGTTTGATGTATCCTTCCCATTGAACTGCTCCAAAAGAAGTGGAAGTTTCTGTTGTAAATTTGGATCCAAAAAGAAAATCGCCAAATCCCCATTCGTTATCTGATTTTAATACTAGGTTAGAATTTATACCAGTAAAGTCACTTGATGCGTCTCCAGGAGTTGTTCTTATGATTGCTTCTGTATCGTAATAAGTTGCATCAAGTCCATCACCACCATAGAAAAATGGATTTGCTGTGGTAAAGTATGCTTTATCAAATCTATTTGATAATGTAATTAGAGGATCGTATGTTCTTAATTGACCATTTGACGTTAATTTTTTAACAGTAATATCTGAGACAGATTCAAATGTTGAATTTGTTACATTTGTTAAGTTTATATTTTTTATTACATTTAAATCTTCTGTAGTAAAAGTTTCCGTGCCTGTAGCAAGACCAGATAAAAGGTTGTTGAGAGCTAGAGTTTTATCAGGAACATCAGATAAATTCAAGTCTCTCTTTAATCCAAATTTGTTAAACCTTTTCTTTGCCATTGTTGGAGAGCACCTATCATGTTTATTTATTGATAAATAGTAATGCCTTGCTTCTCATCAATGGTTATTAAAAAACCATTAGAAGAAAGGGACCATGATGAAAAGAAAGAATGGTTAGGTGATTTGGTTAAAGTAGTGATACTAATTTGGTCCGCTTCACTTCTAACATTTTCGTATGTTCGTCTTCCAAATGGTCAAAAGATTTTAGACTTTGATCCTACGTTTATTGCTTCTGTTTTTTCTGGATCTTTAGCTGCATTTGGATTAAGCCCTGCTAAAAATGGCGGTGGTGCAAATGCCAAAGTAGTACAGAAAAAAGAACCAGAAGTTATTTCCGCTGTGGAGACAAAGAAAGATGCAAAAATTAATTAATATTGTTGCTTTACTATCAGGACTGGTATCCTTATCAGTCTTGGGTGGAGCATTTTATTTGTATAAAAACGTTGACACTCTTGTTGAAGAAGCAAGAGAAAAAGCAACTGAAGAAGTAAAAAAAGCAGTTATGGATGCTGTTCCTGGAATTGTTGGTGGACTGATGCCAGAAATGCCAGAGATGCCTAATATGACTGGGGGTATTGTTAACGAATCCTCACAAAATTCTGTGCCTAATGTTACTGGAGGTGTTATACCTTTTTAAAATTTATTAAATATATTTTAAATTAACATTAAAAACACTATGGCTAGTTCTGGATATAAAAAAAAGGGAATCGTCAACAACACAAATAGAGATGCTGTTGATAAATTCTTTCTATACGTTGCTTTTCATTCTGCCTGGACTGCTGTGGTAAATTTTTTCCGTGACTAATGGAAATTCCCGAAATCAATACTAATAACATTAGTATTAGATCTTTAGACATACCAAAAATTACTGACTGGTCATTCAATCAGTCAGTAATTCCTAGTGCTTCTCCTGTAACTGTGTATATTGGAGTTCCTATTGTAGACGTACCTGGTTGTGTAGAAGCTCATGAAACTAACAACCCTAAAAACGACAATCTAACTACAGATGACAAAAGAGGTACTCTTACGTTTTGTGACTCTGGCTATCCCAGTTTTAATCCTATTAATTTTGAACCTGAACAGATAATACCAACCTCACCTGCACCTATACAAACGAGAAGTCCAGAAACTAAAACACCAAAATTAGATTTACCTAAAGAGGTATCAAAACCTATACCTTCTGTTGCTCAACCTATTTGTCCTACTAGAGCACAGGAGTTAAAAAATCCTATAGGAACAATATTACAAGGAAACAAAAAGATTGTAGGATATGAATTAGTTGGAAAAGAATGTATTGAAGTTACTGAAAATCTTGATATACCTCAACAAATAATCAATAACATACCTAATGCTGGTATGGTTACCACAACATCTACTATTGCAGTTGTTGCAACCACCTCAGCATTAATGGCAAAACCACTTGCAGATATTCTTTTGAAAGTATTGAAACCAGCAATTAAAAAAATACTTAAAAAAGTTTCTAAAATTAGGGGTAAAGAACCTGAGATTTTATCTGTAAAGGAACGCCAAGATCTTCAGCGTTCTTACTCACACGCTTTGAGGTCTTTGAAAGGGAAGGAATAGTATGTCTATGTGGTTTAATCTCTGTAACATTTTGAACTACGACATCAGCACAGATTTTATAATAAGGACTGCGAGGATGAAAACTAATCCCTTGCTTCATTAATTCGCCACAATTTTTAAGTCTGGCAATTTCAAAGTCCAATCTCTTATTGGCGGTTAGTTGCTGCTGTAAGGCGATTTGAGTCGCTGCTGCTTCTTTACATTGATCTTGTAGTTTCTTGTCTTGTGGGATGCTCCAGGTGGCACTCACGCCCAATGAAAGGTTGTATGTATCTTTCTGTCCTGTCCTTACCTTTTTTCTAAAAATAATATCACCTGGATTATCTAAAATACCATCACCCATTGGTCTACCATCATCATCAAAGGCGCCAAAATTATCTGTGACATCATAAACTGGATCATAGTAATATGGTTCATATGGTTTTTGTGCTGACGCAGCACCAGTAACATATGGTGTGATGTTTAGAGTAGGTCCCTGACACTGGATCCCACCGCCATAAGTGTTTGTGATGTATGGACCTTGTAAAACTTGTATTGCTTGATTAGTAACACTACCTGAAGAGTTAGCAACAGGAGCAGCTGTGGCGCTAACACCACCAACAGTCTCAGCGATCGCTTTAGTTGGGGATAGTAATCCAATTAAAATTGCTCCTGTTACTGTTGGAATATTGAGGTTGTGTCTGTTATTGATTCTACTGTTGTTTCTCTTTGAATAATTGTTTGATTTACTAATCCAGGACCAGAATAAGTTTCTGTAAATTGAAATGCCCCTCCTTGAGTGTAGATTTCCCAATTGGGTCTCTCTGTTGCTCTGAGTCCTGTCCATCTAGATGTCACCCCGTTAATAGTTTGATTTTGTTCTGATACTCCACTTGGAGATAATGGAGAATTTGTTTTTATATTATTTCCAGTAACTGAGTATTGCCACCCAGTTTGATAGTCCATTGAATTAATTGTTTCTACTACTGTACTTCTTGTTTCTGTATGACTAGTCATTGAACCTTGAGAAAAATTAGGAACAACAGGAACTGCTCCAGATGGTTGAAGCAGTCCATGAATTGCCCCTAAAATCAATCCTAATATGATAGATTCATTTAGACGATACATTTATCTTACAGTAATATCACTAACAAATTGTCCTGTTGCTGTAGTTCCTGCCCCACCAGCAGTCAAAGTAATTGTTCCTGCGGTGTCAATAGTTCCTGCAAGTGCTCCAGCAGTTCCACCAACTTGCGTAGTTGTGTTACCATAGAGGTTTGCAGTATCAATCTGCCCAGAAGATAATGCTGTTTGTGTGGTGACTACAGTATCTCCAATTAATTGATTCTCTGAAAAACTAAATGCCTGACCATCATTATTGATTGCATAAGAACCAGCATTGATAGTTGCAGGTGCAGTTGCAGAACTGCCAGTAAGACCACCAAGAGTAGTAACTGCGATGTTATCGCCTGATACAGAATAAGAAGAACCAACTCTGGTAGACTGTACTGCAGGACCTTCTACTGAAAGTTGAACTGATGAAGAAATTTTATGTGTAATATCGGCATGTGCTGGTGCCGCCATCAATAACATTGCAAATGGAATTAATTTTCTCATAATTTCCATTTAATTGGATCCGTATTTATTTATGTTTTGGTCACCTGATAAACTGGCACACTCTTAGCTTGACGAAACTTTACGTTTCCTATATAATATTGTCACACTTCGTTACAAAACAAATGACTGTTACTAAAAATGAGTTTGGACAAATGAATATGTTTGCCAAGGAACCTTCTATGTACATGACGAAGGAAGATCTTGAGCGTTATGGTATTGAACCTTATGCTGAGAAGGCAGAAAAAGCAAATGGTCGCTGGGCAATGCTTGGTATCGTTTTTGGTGCTGTATCATATGCTCTTACAGGAAACTTATTTTTTGGAGTGGCTTGACAATGGTAGCACTTTCCTTTACAATCATATCCGTTGCCTGGTTCGTTCTCCTGGCAGCATCTGTTGAAAAAATCTGCGAAACTTACTAATGTCTTTTACTATCACCGTTCAATCTGCTGAAGGCGATTCTACCTTCCAGTGTGAAGATGATCAATACATCCTTGACGCTGCTGAAGAAGCAGGTGTTGATATAAATTATTCTTGTCGTGCTGGTGCTTGCTCTTCATGTGCAGGTAAACTTGTCAGCGGCAGTGTAGATCAAAGCGACCAATCTTTCTTGGATGATGATCAAATTGAAGAAGGTTTTATCTTGACATGTGTATCATATCCCACTAGCGATTGTGTTGTTCTTGCTGACCAAGAAGAGAACCTTTACTGATGCGTTATACTGAAGATGCTCTCATTAAAGCACATGCTGCTTTAGAATGGGATATTACTAATGATGATATTGTTGTAGAGATCGGTGGTACATCAGTCTATGGAATTGAAGGTTCAGGAACAAAATGGTCTCCAGTAAAGGGAACTCGTAAATATAACAAAGATGCTTTTATCGTTATTAAGAACAAATCGCGTTCTATCTTTGAGTCATCGTTACCTAACCCAGAACTCAAAGCACACCATGACCAATCATAACGCTCTCTATGAAGATATGGCGAAACTTAACGCCCTTTATGAAGAACTTTGTTGGGATCATGATGATGAATTAGTTTTCACACATGATGGAAGCAAAGTTATTATCCTTAACAAAACACAAAACCCTCACACCACTTATAAAGTTTAGGAGAATTAAGATGAAATTCGGTTGGACCCCTGAGGCAGAGATCCTCAACGCACGTCTTGCAATGCTTGGATTTATTATTGCCGTAGGAACTTATGCTACTACGGGGCAGATAATTCCTGGCATTTGGTGAGGACTTACTGACACAAGTAAGCACTTATACTTATCAAAAAAATAAATAATTTTTTCCATTACTACAATGGCACTTCTAGCAACAGGAATAATTCTTTTAGGCACCTTCTTTGGTGCGGCTATGCTGACACAAGATGGAAAAGAGTAATAATAGATACTTTTTGTATCACTATGATACAAAAATGATGCTATATAATATGTCCTCTGATGAAAACCTATGAACTTCACCATGACCGCTTTAACAATTGGATCCGCGATGTCTCTTTTTAGTTGGTCTGTGCTCTCGCCAATGCTGCCATGACACATCTTGACTAAATAAAATTGAATATCGTCGTCGCGTCATAAGAGACCTCTGCCAACTAACAGAAGGTCTCTTTTTTATTGTTTACAAATAAACTTATGATTGATACACAAATGTTCCACATCTATGACAAGAAAACGAGCAAACCTGTTAAGGTGTGTATGACAGTTGAAGAACTGGAACAAATGATTGCAGAAAGACAAGTAGATTGGTTGCACTGGGAGGTTCAACCATGTTATACTTCTTACGAAGTCAGGGATGCCTCCTTCTGATTGAGCACAAATACTCAACTTTGAGGGCTTGACGAATTCCTTACCACCTGTTATACTAAATAGGTAAACAAATGTGACAATTCCTTAAGGTTTTTGTTACAAACTCCTGCCGCTACCGAGACTAGGCAGGGTCAACAATCCGTCTCTCATATCCCAAGGCGAGGGGTCTTGGGAAATAGTAACTCCACCATGTCCCTGATGGTCTTACTTAAATTTTTATCAAAATGACTGCTACACTTTCACGTCAACAAACACAATCAAATACTTGGGAACAGTTTTGCCAGTGGGTAACTAGCACCAACAATCGTCTATACGTTGGTTGGTTTGGAGTCTTGATGATTCCTACTCTACTTGCTGCTACAACTTGTTTTATTATTGCCTTTATTGGTGCTCCACCAGTAGATATTGATGGCATTCGTGAACCTGTTTCTGGTTCACTACTTTATGGAAATAACATTATTTCTGGTGCTGTTGTTCCTTCTTCTAATGCAATTGGTCTGCACTTCTATCCCATCTGGGAAGCTGCTACTCTTGATGAGTGGTTGTACAACGGAGGTCCTTTCCAACTAGTAATTTTCCACTTCCTTATTGGCATCTATTGCTACATGGGTCGTGAGTGGGAACTCTCTTATCGTCTTGGTATGCGTCCATGGATCATGGTTGCTTACTCTGCACCTGTTGCTGCAGCATCTGCAGTGTTCCTTGTCTATCCTTTTGGTCAAGGTTCTTTCTCTGACGCTATGCCTTTGGGTATCTCTGGTACTTTTAACTACATGCTCGTCTTCCAAGCAGAACACAACATCTTGATGCACCCCTTCCATATGCTTGGAGTTGCTGGTGTCTTTGGCGGTTCGTTGTTCTCCGCAATGCATGGTTCGCTTGTTACTTCCTCGCTGGTTCGTGAAACCACTGAGAATGAGTCCCAAAACTATGGTTACAAGTTTGGTCAAGAAGAAGAGACCTACAACATCGTTGCTGCTCATGGTTACTTCGGTCGCCTGATCTTCCAATACGCTTCGTTCAACAATTCTCGTTCGCTGCACTTCTTCCTTGCAGCATGGCCTGTTGTTGGCATCTGGTTCGCTGCTCTTGGTGTTAGCACCATGGCATTCAACCTCAATGGCTGGAATTTCAATCAATCAATCCTTGACCATCAAGGTCGTGTAATCAACTCTTGGGCTGATGTTCTTAATCGTGCAAACCTGGGAATGGAAGTATCCCATGAAAGAAACGCCCACAACTTTCCTTTGGATCTTGCGTCTGCCGAAACAACTCCTGTTGCTTTGACTGCTCCTTCTATTGGGTGAGTTTTCTAAAAATCTAATATTTTTTGAGACCTCCTTTGGAGGTCTTTTTTTGTATAAATAGTTGAAGTTATGAAATAAAAGTTTCAATAATGAAAACTTGTAAGATATGTAAAAAAGAAAAATCACTTAATGAATTTTACGAAACTAAAAGAAATGGAGTTGCATATGGGTATCATGGAAAATGTAAAGAATGTTATGTAAAAAAACAACAAGAAAATTATGACCCACTGAAAAAAAGAAATGAAAATTTAAAAAGGTGTTATGGTATTACACTGAATGAGTATAATGAAATGTTAGAAAAACAGAATGGCAAATGTGCTATCTGTGGAACCACTGAAACCAAAGGTAGAAAATCTGGTAGAGGTGGTGGTGCTGATGTATTTGCAGTAGATCATTGTCATGATACGGGTGATGTTAGAGGACTTCTCTGTCATAGTTGCAATCGTGCACTGGGGCTGGTAGGAGACAATACCCAAATCCTCCAAAGTATGATAGAATACCTACAAGAACATTGAAATTATGATTAACTTTAAAATTGGTGACATTTGTGAGATTGATAATCCACTTCAAAAAAGACATGGAAGATCTTTCGAAATTATAGGGTTTGTATATGACAAATCTTGCGATATACCTCATGCTCCAAGCAAATTAAAAATTAAATATCTTGATACTAATCGCAAAGGAACTTATACTAATGCATTTGAATCATTGAAAGTAATTGGAGAGACTGAAAATCCAAATACAGAAAATACGATTGAAATTATTCATTCATAATTTCCCTCTGGATCTTGCAGCAGCATCTACTACTCCTGTAGCAATGACTGCTCCTTCTATTGGTTGACAAACTGAATTCAATCTGATAAACTGAGGGTCGTAATGACCCTCTTTTTTTATGGAAATTATTGCTTACACTAGTAAAGGATGTTTTTATTGTGATAAGTTGAAAGATCTTTTTGCTCGTGCCAATCTTGAATATACTATTTTGGTGTTAGGTGAAGACTTTACTGGTCTAGATCTCAATAAAAAATATCCAAATGTAATTGGATTCCCTTATGTTATTATTGATGGAGAACCTATAGGTGGTTTGGTAGAAACTGCAAAGTTTCTTGTTCAAAAAAACCTAGTATCTTCTCCAAAAAAATGAAAGATCTCAAAATAAATAGAGGTGTGGAGCTCATGTTAAGGGGGCCTAAAACGAAGGAAGAAGTTAAAGAAACCCCAAGAAATTCTCATGGGTTTGCATTCACAAAGTTTTTTACCCTCCTAAAGAGAAGAGTCTACTTCAACTTGGAACTTTGGTGGGACAAGGAAAAAGATTAGTTCGGAGTTGAACAATGGCAGAATCAACGTTAGTTTATCTATCAGCAACATTTTCTTTTGTATTTTTATGTGTTGGAGTGTTTGCTGGATGGACAGTAAACGAAAAGTATCATGAGTACATGTATGCCACGCAACAAGAAAACGTACATCCAGAAATGTTAAATGAAGAAGGACAATGGATCAACGAAGAACTGTTATCTGTTCGTTTTTTAAAAGATGATGATGAAGATTATGATGACTAATAAATAATTCTACGAGACACATTAAGTTATGAAATTATTAATGCATGAAGTGCTGCAAAAGATTAGTAATGCTAAAACAAAAGCAGAAAAAATAAAACTTTTGCAGGAATATAATACACCAGCACTCAGACAAATTTTGATTGCTAACTTTGATGAAAGTATCATATCTATGCTTCCAGATGGTGATGTTCCATACACTCCTAACGAGGCACCAGAAGAGACAGAGCACACGAAACTTCTTCATGAGTATCGTAAGCTCTATCTCTTCTTCAAGGGCGGTGCAAACATCTCTCAGACCCGTCGTGAGACTCTATTCATTCAATTGCTAGAAGGTCTTCACAAAGGAGAAGCAGAAGTTCTTTGTCTAGTGAAGGATAAAAAAATTGGGAAACGTTGGAAAATTACCAAACAATGTGTTGAAGAAGCATTCCCACAGATCAATTGGGGAGGACGTTCTTGAAGATAATTCATCAAGACTGCGACCCATCTCTTGCAGATGATCGTAGTCTTCCTTATACTGCATACTTGATTGAATATCTTCAAGATGGTATTACCAAGTTTGATATATCTTATGGTAAGAAACAAGTAGAACTTTTTGATTACTATTGGGATAATTATCGTAATGATCTAGTTAATATGACTCAAACACAAGGTAGAATAAATCCAAAACTATGGCAGAATCCTAAAGAAAAAAAGAAAAAATAAAAATGGTATAAATTTATACTATTTGACAAGAATATATAGTAATGGTAGAATATACCAGTCGTTCAACCCACGTCAGTGGGTCGCAAGTAAGTCGCGGAACGGAGCATTAGCAATTAGAATGGTTTATTACTCTTACGAATTTTGCTAAGCTGAAAAAATCACTCTAATCGTTCATCCTATGTTTCAATTGTTTCTTTTAATTGGATTAAAATGTTCAGATGCTAAAATCATAGTAGAAAATGCTATGAATCATAATGATTTATCTAATTTGGTAAAGAATGAGATTGTATCTGAAGTAAAAAATGCAACTGAAAAAGATTGTGACTGGGACGCAAACGACTGAAGGAACGGGTTTTAATTAACCTTAGTATTTCAGGAGACAATCATGAACACCCTTTCTCTCATTAAAAAGCAGATTCAGAAAGCATCTGCAGTCCATGACGCACAGATTCTTCACACTGCATATCGTGGTGTGGTTTACGAACTCTGTGAAACTAAAGTAGAAGATCCTCATGGAACTTTCTGCTATCGTGGTCGCACTTACAACAAATGAATACTGGAGGGGTTATTGCAACCCCTCTTTTTTTATGATATAATTGTCCATGAATATACCATAAATATATGGACAAGGATAAACTAAAACTTATTGTTAAAAATCTTAAATCTCTAGTAAATACTTTAGAGTCTGAAGTTTATTCTGATATAAATTCTTATAAAATTGAGTTGCAACAAGACTCAAGTAAGTTTGGATTTAATTACGACTCTGGAGATGATGATGGATACCCAGATTGATTGGCGTTATAGTGATCAACGTATGGATCTTAGACAAAGATCTTTTCTTGCATTGAGAGAAAAGTATTTTAATTTAAAGACAGGAAAACATCTTTATGAATTTTGTCATGATTGGGTAAGTCAAGGAAATCAATCTACCGAAGGTATTGAAAACGCTTTTAAAAATTATCTTTACATGCAGGAGGTAGAAATTTGAGATATAAAGATACAATTAAAGCAGCAAAGAAAGCAATTAAGCTTGCGGATAAGAATCCAATGCTGTATACTGATGAAGAGATCTGGTACATGAAGAAGGCACTTTATATTGCTAGAAAAGATCTCGCAGCAAAACGTGAACGACTTAGTAAAGGATTTAAGAATGAAGCAACAACATGGGTCAGTGCGCCTGGTACAAGTGACTCCCGAGGCGGAGAAAACGATGGGGTACGTAGCGAGAGTGAGCAACCCCAACAATCAGGAGAATCCTAACGTCGCTGGACTTCTGAAGTATTGCATCAAACACAACCATTGGTCTGTGTTTGAGCAAGCATTCATGACTCTTGAGATTGAAACAAATCGTGGTATCGCTGCTCAAATCTTGCGACATCGTTCATTTACATTCCAAGAGTTTTCTCAGCGTTATGCTGACAGTTCTATGTTGGCAAATGAGATCCCTCTGTTTGATCTTCGTCGTCAGGATACTAAGAACCGCCAGAATAGTATTGATGATGTTGATCCTTTTATTCAACAAGAACTTGAGATCACTATCAAGCGACACTTCCAAAGTGCTATGGACATCTACAAGCAAATGCTTGATCTAGGTATTGCCAAAGAGTGTGCTCGTTTTGTTCTTCCTCTGGCAACTCCTACTCGCATTTATATGTCAGGATCTGTGCGTTCTTGGATGCACTATATAGATCTACGCAGTGCCCATGGCACCCAGAAGGAACACATGGACATTGCTGCTCAGTGTAAGGAAATCTTCGCTGAACAATTCCCTATTTGTGCTGAAGCATTGGAGTGGAACTGATGGCAACATACCCTGT
>Ga0099849_1000089_pt1 | contig 34390 bp, 21 predicted proteins | sample CB_VirMetaG_4_FD_78177 | JGI IMG/M metagenome (GOLD analysis project Ga0099849, IMG submission 78177) | Freshwater to marine saline gradient viral communities from Chesapeake Bay - CB_1508_1M Viral MetaG | ecosystem: Environmental > Aquatic > Marine > Coastal | place: USA: Chesapeake Bay... | reverse complement strand
TCCACCCTATAATGACTTCAGTTCAAACGAAACGACAGACCATGAACGGTTGGGCAAACTACGAAACCTGGAATGCCGCCCTCTGGATCGGTAACGATGAGTTCCTCTACAACACCGCTAAGGCATGTGTTGAGTTCTGTGCCCCATGGGAGACCCCCTGGGAGAAGTTCCAACGCTGCATGATGGACGGACAGATCGGACGCTACCTTGGTGCCACTGGCGATGGGGTGGCATGGAACGACCCCGCCATCGATGCCGCTGAGATGGAGGAGATGATGACCGATCTTTGAACTGGACACTCCTCCCCCTTCGGGGGTGCCTCCTGCCCCTATAATGACTTCAGTTCAAACGAACCCCAATGAACGCTTCCACCGCTAACCTGCTCTCCATCGCCGCCGACCTGAACGCCGCTGGTAAGACCGTTAAGGTGACCCGCCTCCGCACCGCTCACGGTTCTAAAGCGAACCGCTACGCCGACCGTATCAAGGGAGGTTCTACCCGTGTTCGCACTGGTGCTGGTTCCCGCTCCGTTCATCAGTCCACCCGCCTGACCGCTCTGGGCGACGTTCGCTGAGGACCTCATTCGTTCGTGATGCAGCAGTGCCCCCGCCCTTCGGGGGTGCCGCGCCGTGGCGCGTGATGCCCCCCCGTATATAAAAACGCCTAACTTCCCTAATCTATAAAGTGTTACGAAAGGCAGCTAAATTTACAAGGCACCATAAAAAAATTTTTCGCTATATAAAAGCAATGGAAAAGATCAATGAAATGCAAAAAAATCCCGGAGAAAATATAACAACCATAGAGGTCGATCCAGTCACAGGGGAGTATGTGATTATCATACCCGAATGGATCATTTCGGAATACGGTTGGTATGAGGGAACTCAATTAAACATGGAGGTAGATGGAGATGCGATAGTAATCACGGAGTGTGATTGACTTACTCCTAAGGAAGGAGTATAATTAATAACGAATCGATTCAAATTCAACGTTGACAAAATTATGGCTAAAGGATTTACAGTAAAAGCAAAAGCGCCCGTTAAGGAAGCAACTCAGGAATGGGATTACGAGTATGCGAAGGAACTTGTAAAAGGCAAGAGTGTTGTCTTTTGTCTACCTGGACGAGGAGTATCATACACATACTTGAAGAACTTTGTGCAACTGTGTTTTGATCTAGTGCAAGCAGGAGCGAGCATTCAGATTTCACAGGATTACAGTTCGATGGTAAACTTCGCACGATGCAAGTGTCTTGGAGCCAATGTGCTTAGGGGACCCGATCAGAAACCATGGGATGGTAAGTTAAAGTATGATTATCAATTGTGGATTGATAGTGATATTGTGTTTAATACTGAAAAGTTCTGGCAACTTGTTTTAATGGAGAAAGATATTGCAGCAGGTTGGTATTGCACAGAGGATGGTCATACCACATCAGTTGCTCATTGGTTGGAGGAGGATGACTTCCGAACCAATGGAGGTGTGATGAATCATGAAACTCTTGAGAGTATTGCAAAGCGTCGCAAACCATTCACGGTAGATTACACAGGTTTTGGATGGCTTCTAATTAAACACGGAGTGTTTGAGAATGAAGGTATCAAATACCCATGGTTTGCACCGAAGATGCAAGTATTCGAATCTGGAGAGGTTCAAGATATGTGTGGAGAGGATGTATCATTCTGTCTCGATGCGATTGCAGCAGGTTTTGAGATTTGGTGTGATCCTCGTATCAGAGTCGGTCACGAAAAAACTCGCGTAATCTGATGGACAAATACACGGTCATACGAAACGGCAAAGTTCTTTTCAAAGGTCTCTCGGAAGAAGAATACATGGATCTCATGGAGGACTTTGCCATCGAGTATTATCAAACTGGAAGTCCCAAAGCGGGCGAAGTTGAAACTTTAATTATTGGAGAAAACGGTCAATGGCAAAAGCAAAAACAGGTCTGAACAAGAGTGGTTATGTGGTAGGTGCGCCGAAGAAAACTCGTCAAGGAGCAGGGAATGGCACCAAGTACGCCGCGTCGTCTCGCAATAAGGCACGTAAACCTTATCGTGGACAGGGTAAAGGTTAAATAAGTTAAAGAAATAACCTTTCAAATCTCATGAGTTGTTTAATCACCAATCTACCTTCGGTTGAGGTATGGGTTCGTAAAGAATATCTAACCGACCATCAAAGTGGATGGGGTGAATTTGTTAAGGGCGTCTGGGTATCGGCAAAGTCGATACCTGGGCGTGCTTTTTACTTTGAGACGTATTTACCCGAATATGCGGCAATGTATGATAAATTACCCATCAGTGCCTTTTTATCACGTCCACAGACACCAGACCCAGATATGAACCTACCAAATCTACAGTTTTGGAACTGTATGGACTATGGTGTGGTAAGTATTGATAAAAAATTTATTGGTTCGATGGATTTTGAGTGTTATACACGCGATCACGGTATTCAAAAAGGTACATATGTCTGCACAATCGACAATTATCACCGTGATCCAGACATGGTCGACTGGGCAACAAGTGAAAATCCTGCCGAACACAAGTCTCATAACCTAATTGAACTAGAAAATGGGCAATATGCACTGTATCCAAACAATAGACTCCGTATTTTTGATAATAGTCTGACACCGAAAGAACCAAAAATGCCAGATTTTAAGGTTTCAACTCAATATTATCAGGTCGAAAGTGGATATGAACGTCTTGGAATGGGTCGTGAGGAAGAATATTACTGGAAAACGTCAAAAGAGCGTGAAGAAGAGGAAAATAAATAAAAATAAGGGATAGCAACCCCTCTAAAAGTTCTGATTTCATGTAAATCAGGAGCTAAAATGGGCAATTCACCTGTCGATAGAAACGAGAACTACATGAGGGAGATGTGGGGAACCACAAAACTCGTTACTGACTACTATAAAGAACAAGAAATGAGTGCAAATCACGATTTTTTAGATAATCTGGCAAATCATCAACATCAAAAGATGCTTCGTGAGATAGCAAATGATGATATTACACCAAAAAAGCACGATTTTGTGCAACAAAACGAACTTCATGAAAAGATTCGTAATGATGAGGACTATGATGATTGGGAATATGGCACAGAACCATATTATGGTAAGATTTCTGGATGAGGGTATAAATAAAAATAAGTAAAATCTCAAAAAAACTGTGGTTCAGAGGATATCTAGGGAATTTAAGGATATTAGTCTGTCATTTGATAGGCATCCTGTAACTAATGATATCCTCGTGATTAAAAATGCGGATGCAATTAAGAAATCTGTGCGTAATATCGTTCAGACTATACCAAGTGAGAGATTTTTTAACCCTATTTTTGGTTCTGAAGTAAAGACTAGTCTGTTTGAATTTGTTGATTTTGGAACGGCATCTTTACTCGAAAGGCAAATCATCACTGCCATCGAAAATTATGAACCAAGAATAAACAATATTAATGTGGATGTATTACCAAGAGCAGATCAAAATGCTTTTGAGATTACAATCTCATTTAATATTATTGGGCAAGCGATTCCGCCACAACAATTTACATTCATCCTAGAGGCAACCAGATAAGATAATGCCTTTTACTAAGTTTACTAATCTAGATTTTGATCAGATCAAAACCTCAATCAAAGATTATCTTCGTGCAAACTCAGATTTCACGGACTTTGATTTTGAAGGATCGAATTTCTCTGTTCTGATCGATACACTGGCATATAATACTTATATCACAGCATTCAACTCCAATATGGTTGTGAATGAATCCTTTTTGGATTCTGCCTCCCTGAGAGAAAATGTGGTTTCTCTTGCACGTAATATTGGTTATGTTCCTAGATCAAAAACGGCGGCAAAAGCAACTATATCGTTCACAATTGATACTTCATCAACAGCGGCACAACTCATACTAAAAGCAGGACTTGTTTGTGTTGGTGCCGTTGACAATACACAGTATGTTTTTTCGGTTCCTAGTGATATATCAACAAGCATTGTCAATAATCAGGCAACATTTTCTCAACTAGAAGTATATCAGGGAACATATCTAACAAAAGAGTTTGTAGTCGATAATTCACAGGATCAAAGATTTATTTTAAACAATTCTAATATTGATACAAATACAATCGTTGTTAGAGTTGGAACACGTGAATATAAGCAAGTAGATAATATTATTAGTATCAATAAAGATTCAGAAATTTATCTGATACAAGAAGTAGCAGATGAAAAGTATGAACTTCTCTTTGGTGATGGAATTATTGGTAAGAAATTATCAACTGGTGATGTTATTAAAGTAAGTTATATCGTTACTGATGGAACTAATGGTAATGGTCCATCACTATTTTCTTATGCAGGAACCACGACTGATAGTAATGGGATTTTAATCAGTCCAACAAACACAGTTTCTGTATCCACTGTTCAATCCTCCACCGGAGGGGGCGACATAGAGCAAGTTAGTTCTATCAAGTATTTTGCCCCTAGAGTATATTCTTCGCAGTATAGAGCAGTAACTGCGAGGGACTACGAGGCAATTATACAACAAGTCTTCCCAAGCACGGAATCTGTTTCTGTTGTTGGTGGTGAAGAATTGGATCCACCAGAATTTGGTAAGGTTTTGATTAGTATCAAACCAAAAAATGGATATTCTATTTCAGATTTTGCCAAAAACCAAATTCTAAACGATCTAAAACAATACACTGTATCTGGTGTAAAACAGGAATTAGTTGATCTCAAACTACTATTTGTTGAGATTGAAAGTGATGTATTCTATGATGCATCTAGAGTTGTTGATATTCCATCGTTGAGAACTAATATTACATCAGCACTTGAAAAACATGCATCAAACGTTGATATGAATAAGTTTGGTGGAAGATTCAAGTATAGTAAAGTTCTACAAATTATTGATAACGTAGATACAGCAATTACTTCCAACATCACGAAAGTGAAGATGAGAAGAAATATGAATTGTATTACTAATACATTTGCACAGTATGAGATTTGTTTTGGTAACAAATTCTTCAAGAAGTTAGATGGTGCAAGTATTAAGAGCACTGGATTTAAGATTGCCGATGATCCAGATATTGTATATTTCCTTGATGTTCCTAATGAAACTGATATTGGTATTCTCTCAATCGTAAAACCAACTCTCGATCCTGATACTTTTGAAGTTGTTAAAAAGTCTATTGGAACTATTGATTATAAGAAGGGAGAAATCATTGTAAACACAATTAATATTATATCAACTGAGCTTCCAGATAATATTGTTGAAATTCAAGCAACACCAGATTCTAATGACGTTATTGGTCTACAAGATCTTTATTTAATCTTCGACATTTCAAAAAGCACTATAAATATGGTTAAGGATACGATTGCCTCTGGAGAGCAAATTTCTGGAGTCAATTTCCCAGTGAAATCAAGTTACTTAAACGGAAAAATAACAAGGTAATCGAGAGGAAATATGATCACTACTGGTTTTGATGCTAGGGTAAAAATACAGCAAGTCATTGATAATCAATTACCAGAATTTCTTTTAACAGAAAATCCTAAGGCAGTAGATTTTCTAAAGCAATATTACGCCTCTCAGGAATTTCAGGGAGGTACTGTCGATATTGTTGAAAATTTAGATCAATATCTAAGTCTCAACAATCTCACACCAGATGTTTTAAATGATCATGTAACTATCAGTTCTGATGTTACAACAACGGATACTACCATTAACGTAAGCACAACCAATGGTTTTCCAAAAGAATATGGTCTTTTAAAGATCGATAATGAAATTATTACATATACTGGAATTACAACCAATAGTTTCACTGGTTGTATTCGTGGTTTTAGTGGAATTACGTCTTATAGAGATAATTTAAATAACGAAGAATTAGTCTTTACATCATCTTCTTCAGATAGTCATAGTAGTGGATCACAAGTTAAAAATCTAAGCACTCTATTTCTCCGTGAATTTTATCGAAAATTAAAATATCTTCTTGCTCCTGGGTTTGAAGATGTTAACTTTGATAGCAATCTTGATGTTAATAATTTCATTAAACAAATTAAAAATTTCTATCAGAGTAAAGGAACTGAAGAATCTTTCAGAATTCTGTTTGCAATTCTCTACAATGAAGTTCCAAGAGTTATTAACCTAGAGGACTTCTTACTCAAGCCTTCTACTGCAGAATATATTAGAAGAAGAGTTCTGGTTACAGAAGTTATTTCTGGTGATCCAAATGGATTGGTTGGTCAAATGATCTCCAACTCTAGAGATACTGCAACTGGTCCTGTATCTGAAGTTGAAATTATAACAAGAAATAGAAAAACATTTTATAAAATACTACTCTTCTCTGGATATAATGAAAAAAGTCTAATTGAAGGAACTTTCAATATTACACCGAATAGTTTAGTTTCTGATCCAGTATCGATTGGATCTTCTGTTATTACTGTAGATAGCACTATTGGATTTGACCAATCTGGAGTTCTTAATGTTGGTGACAACCTCGTATCTTATACGGATAAGAGTGTTAATCAATTCTTTGGATGTACTGGTGTAAATAGTGCAATTTCTAATGGTGAACTAGCATATTCTAATCCAGATACAATTTATGGATATGGTGATGGTGACCTTTCTAAGAAAGTAGTTCTCAGAGTTACTGGCGTAATGTCTGACATTGAGAATAAAGAATCCTATGATTTATTATTTGAAGACGATCTAATTTCCGTTAAGAATTTGGGTGAGAGTATTCGTAATACTAATGAGAGCTATAAACAATTTGCATTCAATACCTGGATATACAATACAAAAACCAGATATGAAATTGAAAGTTTTGTAAATAATACGATTAATCTATATGAAGCACCAGATAAGTCAAGTTTGAAGGTTGGTGATTCTGTAGATATTCTTGATAGAAATGCTGAGAATATTGTCGTTGCTGATGCAGAAGTTACTTCGATTAATAACAGACAGGTTCAACTAAACAAAAATATTACCGTTGCCTCAAATAGAAATCTTAGTATTAGAAAACAGTTTGATTATGTATCTTCAACAGGGGTTCAATTAGAGTCGAATAAAATCCTCTCTAATGTTCAAAATACTTATAATGAAGAAGATGAGAATATGTATGTTGCATCAAACTCTCTTCCTGATTATATTATCACAAAAGATATTTCATACTCATCTGTTGATATCACCCCATCAACAAATCTAGGTGATGTTTACCAAGGATTTGTTGCAACAACTGGTAAGTATTCAATTCTATCCTTCTCAACTGATGTTCCTTTTATCACTGGTGATGAAGTAATCTATTCCGGAAATAATGATCCTATTGTTGGTTTATCTTTTGGTAGAACTTATTATGTTGAGGTTATTAAGGATACTTCACCAAATAGAAAGAACAGGATCAAACTATTCAATGCTAGATCTTTCATCGGAACTGATCAAGTAGTTCAGTTTGATAGAACATCATTCAATGTAAATACGCAACATGTATTCACATTAAAACAGCATTATGGTAGAAATCTAAAAGCAAAGAAATCATTAACAAAAATTCCGTTAATTCCAAATATTCAATCAGGTATTAACACGCCAACTAAACCAGGTCCTATTGGTGTGCTAATTAATGGTGTTGAAATTCATAATTACAAGTCTGATGATAGAGTTTATTATGGTCCACTTGAGAATATTAAGGTTCTAAATGGTGGATCCGATTATGATGTTATAAATCCACCATCGATTGAAATTTCAGATCCTTCAGTTGGAACAGGTATAACTGCAAAAGCACAAGCATGTGTTCGTGGATCTATCAAAGAAGTTATTGTTGATCCACATAACTTTAATATCAATAGAGTATTGTCTACCACCATAGAGGGTGGAAACGGGCAAGGAGCAGTTTTAGAAGCAGTTGTATCCAAACAGTTTAGAGAACTAGATTTCAACGCTTCCAGGGTTGGTGTGGCAGCAACTGGAGGTATTGATATTGATAATGACTCTTTGACTTTTGAGGAGAGGCATAATCTTGTTAGCGGCCAAAGAATTGTATACAGTTCAAACGGAAATGCAAATCTAGGTATTGGATCTTTTGGTGGATCTAATTTAGATCAAAATGAAACTTTGGTAAATGGTGGAATATACTATCCACAATTAATTAATACTAGATCAATCTATCTCTATAGAAGTATTGATGATTATAATTCTGGTATTAACACTGTTGGATTTACCACTGTTAATACTGGAGGTATTCATAAGTTTAGAACTTATGATGAACAAAACGTTGTTTCTGAAGTTAAAGTTATAAATGGTGGTTCTGGATATGAAAACAGAACTCTCAGAGTCAATCCTATCGGAATATCAACCATTACCAATATTATTACATTTGAAAATCATGGATTTAATGATGGAGATTTGATAAACTATACATTTGAAACCTCAGCAATATCTGGTTTATCAAGTGATACTCAATACAGAATTTTAAAATTAAACGATTCGCAGTTCCAAGTTGCACAAGCAGTTGGTGGTGCAACAACTGATTTTAATAGAAGAGACTATGTAAGTTTTGGATCAACCTCAGGAGAAGGATATCAAACATTTTCATATCCACCTATTACGATTACAATTAATGCAGAGTATGCTGCAGGAACAAGTGGTGCTGCTAGCACTATTGTAGCAACTCCAACAGTTCGAGGTGAAATTGTTGATGTTTATGTATATGAAAAAGGAACGGATTATGGATCTAATATTCTGAATTTCCATAGAAATCCAAAGACTACTGTGAAAACTGGTCTAAGTGCTCAACTAAAACCAATCACTAAAAGAGGTAAACTAGTTGCGGTTGAAGTTCAGAATGGTGGAAGATTTTATGATGCTGCACCAGATCTTGAAGTTGTTGGTGATGGTGTTGGCGCTCGTTTAAGATCTGTAGTTAATAATGGAAGAATTGAAGATGTTATAATTATCAATGGTGGAACTGGATATGTTGAAGGAAGAACTTCTATTAAAGTAAAACCGCCGGGAAGAAATGCAGTTTTAGAATCAAACGTAAGATATTTAAATGTCAATAATTTGAAGCGTTTTTCTGATGAAGTATTAGTTTCTTATGAAGATGATTTATCCTATGGTGTTGTTGGTTACTCTACCGACAGAGATGGATCTTCTTTCTTAGATTCTAATACTGAAGAAGAGCACTCAAAAGTTATTGGTTGGGCAAATGATGGTAACCCAATCTATGGTCCATATGGATTCTCAGATCCCAATGATAACAACTCTCAAACAAGAAGATTGATCAGTGGGTATACAGAATCTACATCCAATGTAGTAAATCGTCCATCTTTGGATGTTTTTGAGTTAGGTTATTTCATCGAAGATTATAAGTTTGATGATAGTGGAGATTTGGACGTTCATAATGGAAGATATGCAAAGACACCCGAATTCCCTAATGGTGTTTATGCATACTATGTTGGTGTATCAACAAATATTGCAACGGGTAAATTAGATCCAGAATTCCCATACTTTATTGGTGATACTTATAGATCAAAAGTTTCTAATGTAATCTTAGATCAAAAATTTGACTTTAACAATTCATCTCTAGTTAGAAATACATTCCCATATAGAACTGGAAAAGTATATTCTGGAAGTGATTTCTTGTTTGAGTCTAACAATCCAGTAAATCAAATTACAAAAGTTGAGTCTGTAACTAAAGGATCTGTTGATGGTTTTGTTATCATCAATCCAGGAAACAACTATAAAGTTGGTAACACACTAAACTATAACAATGATAGAACAGGTGGTGGTGGTGGTGCAGAATCTGAAGTATCTAAAATTTATGGTCCCAAAATTGAATCTTTAACCACTGAATATCTGGAGTATGATGCTTCTGTTGTTACCAGAGAAAATTCAAATTCCGTAAGAATTTACACCAATGATATTCATGAATTATTTGCTGGAGATATTGTTCAAATTTCAGGTATTTCCACTTTTGTTAATAACCTAACTGGATCTCACACTGTTGGAGTTTCTTCACAATTTACTAGATTAACCGATGTAGTTACGCAGAATACTGGTGTAACAACTGATATTTACATTGCATCTTTACCATCAAATGTAACTTCTGGGTCTTTAATTGGTATTGGAACGGAAACTCTATCAGTTCTTAATGTATTTGGTGATGAAAATATTCTCCGTGTTAAGAGAGGACTTGTTGGATTATCACATACAATCTCAGATATTGTTGAGGTTAAGAATACTTTCTTCTCAATTCCACTTAAAGTTGATTATTTAAATTCTAAAAAAAATCAAAAAATTTATTTCAATGCATTCGAATCTATTGGTGTTGGATTACAAACTGGAACACAAATAAACATTGACTACCATGTAGGTAAAGCACCTAAGACTGTTTCTGTTCCAACCCAAGGAATATTCATACCAAATCATCCATTCAAAACAAACCAAGAAGTCGAACTTCGTGTTCCTTCTGGATTTGCTGGAATATTCGTAAGAAATGAACCAGGTGATATTAGTTTTACTATTCCAGAAAATGGAACAAATCAAACTGTTTACATTATCAATAAGGGTAAAGATTATATTGGTCTTACAACTCAGGTTGGTTTAACTACATCAACAAACGGGCTTTATTTCCCAACTACAGATGCTATTACCAATAATAGTTTTGAATACTCATTAGAAACGAAATTTAATGAGATAACTGCAGATATCCAAAAAATTAAAACACAAGTTTCGATTTCAACAGTCCATAATCTGAGCAGTGGTGATGTTATTGATTTAGTTGTCAAACCAAATATTTCAGTTGGTTTTGGAACAGATGACCCTGTTAGTATAAAATATGATTCTGCATATAAGAAGATCCTTGTCAACACTGTTGGATTTGGTTCAGATAAAGTAAATACTTCTGATAATTCGATAAATCTTACTTCTCATGGATTAGTAACTGGTGAAAAGATTTTCTATAAGTCTTCTGATGAAGTTGCTTCTGGGTTAACCACTGCTGGATATTTTGTTTATCGTGTAAATGATAATAAGATTAGATTATCTGAAACTTATAACGATACTATTTCAGAGCCACCAATTATTGTAAGTATTGCTAGCACTGGAGGATCAGGTCAGGAAATTAGCTTACTAAATCCACAGATTAAAGTTGCAAAAAATAATGACCTCGTATTCAATGTTTCTGATACATCACTTGATGAATATAAGTTCAAGTTTTTCTATGATAAAAATCTAAGTAATGAATTTGTTTCAACAGGAACAACATCAACTTTCTCTGTTGTAGAAACTATCCTAACATCTGGATTATCTACTTCATATTCAATCACATATAATGATGATATTCCAACGAAGTTATACTATTCCTTTGAAAAGGATGGAGTTTCGATCAAACCAGATACAGATGTTGTAAACAATTCTGAGATTGTTTATATTGATAGCAAATACAACGGAACATATAAGGTATTTGGTATTGGTGCAACTACATTTAATATTTCACCAACAAGTTTACCAGAAAGATTAGATTATAAAGCAAATCAAACAGATGTTTTTGAATATACAACAAATTCATTAACAGCATCTGGTCCAATTGCAAAAATCAGTGTGGTGTCTCCAGGATTTAATTATTCTAGATTACCAATTATATCTGGTCTTTCAACAGGAACCTCTAATAGTGTTGGCACTAATGCAATTATCCGCCCAACAACTTCTACTATTGGAAAATTAAACAATTTTAGAATTATTAATGAAGGATTTGAATATGCTACGGATAAAACTTTAAGACCAGAAGCAAATATTTCTAGATTAATAAATTTAACTGGAACTAATATTATCAATTCAATTCAAATTTTGGATGGTGGTAGAAACTACTTATCACCACCAGAATTGGTTGTGGTTAATATGTATACCAAGGAAATTGTTGATCCATCATCGTATGGATTGGTTGCAAAATTCCTCGGAAATACAATTATTGATGTTGAAGTTGTTTCAGAACCAAAAGGTTTAGATAATGTTGAGCATAAAATATTTCCAACTAGAAACAGTAATGGTATTCAAGTTGAGAGAGTAATTGGATATTCAAATGGAATTGTAACTGTGGAATTGACCACACCACCAATCGATGGATTTGCAAATCCACCATTTGCTGTTGGTGATGAGATTTTTGTTGAGGGTATTCAAAAACAAACTCAGACAGACACTTTGGGTAATGTAACTTCTCCCGGAGATGGATTTAACTCAGCAGATAATAGATTCAATTACTTTACTGTTACTGAGTTTACAAATTCAAACCCAGCAATATTGAAGTATAATATTGGTGAATATACACAAAATGCAGGAACGCCTGTTACAATTCAAACAGGATTTACTTCTCTAGTTAAAAAGCAAGATTTGCCAGATTTCAAATTGAATATTACTCCTGGTTTATTCTTCTTGGGAGAAAAACTTGCTGTTAGGAATGCTGAGGTTGATCTAAAAACAACAGTTGTTGAACAAAATTTAATCAAGGTTACTGGTGATTATGATCTTAAGATTGGTGATGTAATTAAAGGTGTTACATCTGGTATTACTGCAACTGTAGAATCAATAAAAGATTACTCTGGAAGATTTTCTGTTGATTACTCTAGCAAAAAAGATTTTGGATGGAAAGATGATACTGGTAAATTGAATAATAACTTGCAAGTTATTCCAGATAATGATTATTATCAAAATCTTTCCTATACAATTAAGAGTTCGAAGGAGTTCAATACTTTACAAGAAGATGTAAGTAGACATGTTCACCCAACTGGTATGAAGAACTTTGCAGATGTGCAAGTTACTTCAAAAGCAAGTGTTGGTGTTGGAATTTCTGATTCATTTATTTCACCAACTCTAGACTTCATTGCAGAAAGAAGAGTTGATACTATCAATATTTTTGATTTAGCTCAAGATTATGAAGCAACGAATGATTCTTCGAGGTTTATAATCTTTAAGAATAGAAGACTTGCTGATTATATTGAATGTAGAACTAACAGAGTTTTACAAATTGATGATATTAGTAATAGATTCTCTAGTGCAGAATTCAACAAAGATCGTTTTGTTGAAACTGTAGAATATCCAATTACTGATTTTTATTCTAAGTTCTTAATTCAAGTAAGTGATGAAGATAAGAGAAGTTCTCAAGTTAGTGAACTTGTAGTTTTAAATGACTATGATAACACATATACATTTAACAAAATTGATTTATTCACTGATGTTAAACTTGGTGAATTTAGTGGATCTTTTGCAGATAGTGGAGATCCAACTCTGGTATTTGATCCTGTTGATCCAGATAATTTTAACTACAACATCAAAGTATACAGAGAATCTTTCACTCCAGCAAATGTTGGATCTGGATTTACTAATTTTGGATTTTTGAGAATTGATAGTAGAACAAATAGACTTGGACCTAGTGATGGTAGTGGTTTAGTTGGATTTACAACCGATGTATTTGAAGCACTTTCTTCTGAGTATGATACCACATACACCTTTGCACAAGTTCTGAATACTGATACTAATAGAATGAACTACTTCGAAGTAGTTGGTCATTATGATGGTCAAGATACTCATGTATCGGAATTTTACTTTGATACCCTACCACTATCTTCATTCTCTGGTGCAAACATTGGTACTTTTGGATTGAATGTTTCTGGTGGTGTAATGAAGTTGACATATGAAAATGACACTAATAACAATCTTGTAGTAAAAACAAAAACAATTGGTATTGGAACCGCTGATGCGGGTGTTGGAACTTATCGCTATCTGGTTTCTGGACAAATTGATGGAACAGAAAGAACCGCTAAATTTGATTCGCAACTTAAAACTATTACTGGTATAACAACAGTATTTGAATTTGATAGCGTATTACAATTCAGCCAGAAATCAATCATTAAGGTCAGTGTTGGCAGTACAATTTCTGTTCATAACTTAATGGTTGTAGCAGATCAAATTAGAACTAATATTCAACAATCACCATTCGTTAATGTTGGAACTACTTCTGGTATCGGAACATTCTCATCTGAGATGGATGGTTCTAATGTTATTGTCAAGTTCCACCCAGATGCAGAATTCTCATCTGATACTATTACGTTACAATCTTATAACCAGCACATTTATGCTGATGTTGATGAATTCAATATACCTGGCAACTTTGAAGTTGGAACAACTAAAGAGGGTCTTACAAATGCTTTCTATGGTTCAATTAATGTATTTGGTAAAGATAAGACTGATTTTGATTTAAACTACAAGAGAATTCCTATTTTTGAGAAGACCTTTAATCCATCCAGCACAAGCACACTAAACAGATCTACTGGTGTATTCACAATCAATGACCACTTCTTTGAAACTGGTGAAGAACTAATTTATACACCATTCTCCACTTTACTTGGTGTTGATGCAACTTCAGTTGGTATTGGAACAACGATCGTTAGTGGAACTATTGTTACTGGTGATATTGTTGAGGTTGGTTTCTCAACTATCACTGGCATTGCAAATACAACGGGATTATCTGTAAATTCTCTAGTATTTGGTGATGGTGTTCCATCAAATACAACTATAACTGGAATTCAAACATTCAATAGTTATTTTGTTGGTGATGTTGTTTCTGTAGGATCTACTGTTATTACTGGAATTGCAAATACATCAATTCTTGAAGTTGGCGCTGGTATCTTCTCTGGAGATAACACTTCACTAGGAACTATTGTTGCCATTGGCATTAATTCAATTACAGCATCAACAAGTATCGTTGGAGGAGATGATAGAACATATTATGCAGATAATCCAAATTGGTCAGTAGAACTATCAAATGTATCAACTGCTTCTACTATTAGAGAAGTATTTACTACTGGTATTACTACCGATATTATGCCACAATCTGTTTATGCTATTAGATTAACTAAAGATCAATTTAAATTGACTGGAACTGCTGGTGGTAGTGGAATTGGATTTACATTCACCAATATTGGATCTGGAAATCTTCATAAACTGGAGATGAAGAAAAAACTTGAGAAATCACTAATTACAATTGATGGTGTTACTCAATATCCATTGATGTATACTCCACTAGCATTTAATCTTGAAAACAATGGTGGATCAACTATCGGTGTTGGTGCCACATATCTTTCACTTACTGGCATATCATCGATTAAACCGAAAGATATTTTAAAAATTGATGAAGAATTCTTGGAAATTAGAAATGTTGGTTTAGGAACAACAAACACTGGTCCAATCACTGGTGTAGGAACTTTCCCAATCATTAATGTTTCTAGAGGATTTGTTGGAACTGCAGCAACAGATCATCAGGATGGGTCTGAAGCAAGAATTTATAAAGGTGCATTTAACATTGTTGGAAATAAAATTCATTTCACTGAAGCACCTGATGGTAAGGGTAATAATGATCGATTGAATTCAAGTGCTTTATCTTTACCAAAGTCATCTTTCAATGGTAGAGTTTATTTGAGATTAGATTATACAGGAAACAAAATTTATGATGATATTTCTTTAGGATTTAATGGTATTGGTAGAACTTTCTCAGTTTATGATGAAGGGCAAAATACTCTTGGTCTTGAAGCGGGAAGCAATTTAGTATTCATCAACGACATCTTCCAAACACCAGATACTGATAATAATACTGGAAACAACTATTCATTCTCATCGGATGAAAATAGTGGAATTTCTAGCGTAACCTTTACAGGTATTACTAGATCTGGAACTAGTGAAATTATTATCTCCGAAGAAGATGTAAACCAAAACCAAATTCCAAGAGGTGGTATTGTAGTTTCACTCGCATCTACTGGTGGTCTTGGTTATGCACCTCTAGTTGGTGCAAAAGTAAAACCAACAATTGGTGCTGGAAAGTCAATTTCGGGATTACTTGGAGTCTCTACGTTTAGTTCTTCTCAGATTAATATCAGCACTTCTCGTTATAATGAAACCACTGGTATTCTTGAAATTACAACTGTTTCTCCACATAATCTTTATGGATCTGGATCTTTTGTTTATCTTAACGGTTTAGAGTTTTCTTGTGATGTCGTTCATGCGGGTGTAACAACAACAATATTCCCAGATGGAACGCAAGGATTTAAATATCCCGTCAGTGGAATTACTTCAGCAAGAACGTTTGAAGTTAATGTTGGAACTAGCACTATTACTCACAATTATGAAGGTGGAGGAACGATTCGTGAATACTATCCACAATTGACATTTGGTTCTGGATACAGGGGAACTGTTGGTGTTGCAGTAACTGATCTTGCATATGAACACAGATTTGTTAGTGCTGGTATCAATTCAATCACTGATGACACAAATACAACACATACTGCGACAGGTGCAAAATATACATCATATTCTGGTGTTCTCGTCCTTACAATCCCAAATCATGGTTTAACTGTTTCAAATACTGTTGGAATTGATACTGGATCTTTAACTTTCAAATGTTCTAGTGATAACTTCAAAACTGACCAAGTTTACCCAAGGTCATCAGATCCTGTTGCTGGAATTCAAACTGCTATTACTGCAGTTACAACAAATACAATTACTGTAAATGTTGGTCCTGCTGGTGGTGCTGGCACTGGTGCAAATATTACTGCAACTGTTGGTGCTGGTGGAACACTAGCATTTAATATCGTTGATGGTGGAAGTGGATACATTAATCCTGTTGTAACCGTTGACAGTCCTTCTTATAGTAATCTACCCGTTGTTGGTGTTTCAAGACTTGGTCTTGGTGCAACAACTGCAACTGGTATTGGTTTATCAATGACTCTCGAAATGGGTCCATCATCTGTTGGAATTGGAACATCTTATTTTGAAGTTTCAAGATATCAAATTACAAATCCTGGTTATTCATATAGAAGAGGTGATGTGTTCAAACCAGTTGGTCTTGTTACTGCCGCAGGTTTATCACAACCAATAGAAGAATTATTCTTCACTGTTGAAGATGTATTCAATGACTCGTTTGCATCTTGGCAGTTGGGTGAATTTGATTACATTGATAGTAACGCATCAAGACAAGATGGTTCTAGAACTAGATTCCCATTGTTCAAGAATGGTCAACTTTTAAGTTTCGAAAAAAATAATTCTGATGTGACATCATCACTTATTGATTTTGATTCCATTCTTCTAATTTACATTAATGGTGTTATGCAAGAACCAGGTGTTTCATACATATTTGAAGGTGGAACCACATTTACCTTCACAGAACCACCAAAGGCTGCTGATAAGGTTGATGTATTCTTCTATAGAGGAACCCGTGGAATTGATAGTGTTGAGGTTGATATTAATGAAACTATCAAACCTGGCGACGAAGTTCAAATTTACAAGAATGATGCGCTTAGCAACACTGTAACTCAGGGTAGTAGAATTGTTTCTGATATTACTTCAGCAGATACAATTGAAACTGGTATCTATCTGGGTGATGGTATTAATGAAACAGACTATAAACCATTATCTTGGAGTAAGCAAAAGAGAGATCTACTAATTGGCAATAATGCACAATCTAAATCTAGAGATTCTCTTGAGGGTATGGTATTCCCAACTGCTAAGGTCATCAAAGATTTTGGTGCTACGGATACTGAAATTTTCTTAGATGATGCAAACTTCTTCAATTATGAAGAAAATGAATCTTCTATTGAGATTAATGAAGTATCTGGTATTCTTATTTCTGGAAACCCAGAACCAGTTGGTGCTTCATTCACTGCTGTTGTATCTGTAGCAGGGACTATTACTGACATTACTGTTTTAGATGGTGGTAGTGGATATAATCCATCTTCATCTGTTGCTGTTAATATTGCTCCACCTATTGGTGGAATTGGAACAGTATTTAAAGCAGAAATTAAAGATAGAGTTGGAACAGTTGGTATTGGGTCAACAACCATTACTGGTATTAATACATCTCAGATTAGTATTGGTCATTCTCTAGACAGAGTATTTACTGGTAGTTTAGAAATTATTGATGATACATTTACTGTTATTGGTATTACATCACTTGAAAATGGAACTATCGAACTTAATAAATCTGTAGCAAATACTACAGAACTAACTAGAACCTTTGATTTTGGATTATACCAAGATCAGCAGCGTGCTTCGGCAGAGACTGTAGTTTCTGCTGCTGGAACTATTGCTTCTGTTACGATTACTAATGCTGGATCTGGTTATACAACTACTGCAACCCCAGCAATTATTACTAGACTACCAGACATTGTTGATGAGTTGATTACTGGAATTCAATTTGTTTCTGGATACAGTGGAATTATCACTGGTATTACAACCAGTGTTGGTATCGATGGTAATGCATTAGCACTGAAACTTGATCTTGAGTTTGATCAAAATGTTGATATTGATACTCTACAAGTTGGTTATCCAATCATAGTTTCTAACACTACGGTTGGTAATGGTGTAACATCTATTGATGATGGTGATAGTGCCATTGTTGGAATTGGAACAACTTTTGCTGATAACATTTACTATGTCCACTCCTTTAATAGAACTAATCTAACTGGAATAATTACTACAAATATTTTATCAACAACTGATTATTTGGCAATTGGTTCCACATCTGGATCTAGATCCAATCCTTGTGGTTCATTCTCTTGGGGAAGACTCGCTGGATTTACTAGAGGATCTTCATCTATTGGTGTTGCGGTTTCTGGTTACACAGTCAATTCTGGATTAACAACATTCCCAACATTACAAAGAAGAGAGTTTGGATTAAGAGATACTGGTTCTCTTAGAAAAAATCTTGGGTAATCATTTATAAATACAAAAAAAAGCTAATAATATGGCTGCCATTGTTACAGATCAATTTAGAATTTTAAATGCTGAGAATTTCGTGGATTCCGTTAGTGATCCCGATAATTCTTTCTATGTATTTCTAAGTTTGCCAAACCCATCAACAGTTGGTTTCGGTAGATCTACTACATGGGACAGCAATATTCCAACGCCAATTGACAATAAAAATTATCTAACTCATGTAAAGGATACTATGATTTTTGGTAAGAGAATTACCAAAAATGATATTAGAAGACTTGTTAGAAGGGTTGATTGGAAGCAAGGAACTGTATATGAAATGTATCGTCATGATTATAGTTTAACTAACCCTTCTCCACAAACAAACTCAACCAGATTATATGATGCAAATTATTATGTAATCAATAGTGATTATAGAGTATATGTTTGTATTGATAATGGATCTTCAGATGCAAATCCAACAGGTAATTTTTCTCAGGATGAACCAACATTTGTTGATCTAGAACCATCTAGAGCAGGTGAAAGTGGTGATGGATATATTTGGAAATATCTGTTTACAGTATCGCCTAGTGATATTATCAAATTTGATTCTATTGATTATATTCCAGTTCCAAATGATTGGGAAACAACAACTGATTCTCAAATTGTAGCAGTGAGAGACAATGGCGATTCTACAATTAATGAAAATCAGATTAAGAAAATTTATGTAGAAAATGAAGGTGCTGGGTATAATACTACCGATGCAGAACTTGATATTCTTGGTGATGGTGAAGGTGGAAAAGTTGTTGTGAATGTTGTTGGGGGAAAAATTACTTCTGCAACAGTTTCTGCTGGTGGAAAAGGATATTCTTATGGGAGAATTGATCTTTCCACAATTAATTCTGGTGCTACTGAATTTGCCCATTTAATTCCTATTATTCCTCCATCTAGAGGTCATGGATATAATGTATATGAAGAATTAGGAACTGATAGGGTTTTGGTTTATGCCAGATTTGATGATTCAACGAAGGATTTCCCATTAGACACCAGATTTTCACAAATTGGCATCATTAAAAATCCAAGTAGAATTGGAACTGCATCATCAGTATTCCAAGAAAGTCAATTCTCAAATCTGGGAGGATTTAAACTTTCTTCAGTATCAAACCCAGAAGATGCTGTTCCAGGAAATAGAATTTTCCAAACTGTAACTGGAGTTGGAACTGCAACTGGTTATCTAGCATCCTATGATACTGAAACAAAAGTTTTAAAATATTTCCAAGATCGTTCTCTATATTATAACACCGGATCATATGATCAGAAAGATTCTAAAAATATTATTTCTGAGGCGACGAAAGTTTCTTTCTCAAAAGATGGTGGAACGATTACATCCTCAAATAGTTTTAGTGGAGCAATAGATCAAGATTTTACTGGAATTACGACTGCAGTTACTTCTTCTAAAAACGTTAATTTAGCGACTCAATTTACAAATGGTATTTCACTTCCTGAGATAAATAAAGGATCGGGGGAGATTATCTATATCGATAACAGACCTCGCGTATCAAGAAACCAAAGACAAAAAGAAGATATTAAAATTATCCTGGAATTCTAAAGATGTCACAAAAAACAAACTTAAATGTTTCTCCATATTATGATGATTTTGATCCCGATAATAATTTTTATAGGGTTCTCTTTAAACCAGGATTTCCGGTTCAATCGAGAGAGCTAACAACTCTCCAATCAATATTACAAAATCAGGTAAAATCATTTGCCAACCATATTTTTAAAGATGGTTCTATTGTAATACCAGGTAATATAACATATAATCCATCATATTACGCTGTAAAAATAAATCCAACACATGTAGGTCTTAGTGTTGGTTTATATATTGAACAGTTAGTTGGTAAAAAAATTAAGGGTCAGACATCTCAGATCACCGGTGTAGTTCAAAAAGTTCTTAAGAATACTGAATCTGAAACTGGTGATTATACCCTTTATGTTAGGTATATTACTGCAGACTCTAATTTTAACGTTTCTCAGTTCTCTGATGCAGAAACTTTAATTGCATTAGATAATATCACTTATGGAAATACAACTATTCCATCTGGAGATACTTTTGCAACCCTAATTAATTCTGAGGCAACATTTACTGCATCTGCAGTTTCAATTTCAAGAGGTGTTTATTACATTAGAGGACACTTTGTAGATGTTGATGATGATACTCTAATCTTAGATCAGTATTCTAATACACCATCATATAGAGTTGGTCTATCAATTGCAGAATCTATTATTGACGCACAGGATGATAATAGTCTTTATGATAATGCTAGAGGATTTTCAAACTATGCTGCACCTGGGGCAGATAGACTCAAAATCTTAACAAAACTCACTAAAAAAAGAATAACTGATGCTGATGATAGAGATTTTGTTGAAATCATTAGAATTTCTAAAGGTGTTGTAAAGAAAGTTCAGGACACAAATACATATTCACAGATTAAAGATTATATTGCCAAGAGAACTTATGAAGAGTCTGGCAATTATGCAGTAGATCCTTTTAAGGTTGATGTTGAAAATTCACTCAATGATAGACTAGGTTCTGATGGTGTCTTTTTCTCAGATCAAATAACTGAGCAAGGAAACACTCCAGCAGAAAATCTACTTGCTATTAAAGTATCTCCTGGAAAGGCATATGTTCGTGGATTTGATATTGAAAAAACATCCACAACAATTCTTGATGTAGAAAAACCGAGAGCAACTAGAACAATTTCAAGTGCCTCAATTCCGTTTGAAATGGGTAATAGGGTTCTTGTTAACAATGTTCACGGAACACCAGCTATTGGGTTAGGTAACAATTTTAGTGTTGGTTTATATAATCAAAGATTAGATAGCGATATTGCACCAAATGGAAACAGAATTGGAACTGCTAGAGTTTATTCTTTTTCTTTAAATGATCCATCCGACATATATGATAGTGCAAACAAGTGGGATCTATATCTTTATGACGTTCAAACTTATACTAGACTTGAATTTGGTTCAGATACATCATTAGCAGATTGTCCAATTGGATCTCATGTTAGAGGATTGAGTAGTGGTGCTACTGGATACACTACAGATGAAAGAGTTTCAAATGGATCTATTCAGGTATTAACTGATACAAGTGGATCTTTTTCTCCAGGAGAGCAGGTTGTTATCAATGGTGGTGATATCACACGTTCCATAAACACCGTAAGAGAATATAGTGTATCTGATATTAAATCAATTTATCAAAATGTAAATGGTGCCTCTACAGAAATTGGTGCAGGTAGTGCTGGTTTGTCTACAGCATTCGCAGCAGATACTATTTTAAATGAAAGTGTAATTCCTGGATTTAGTTCTTCTGATACAATCACAATTGATTCTGTATCAGGAATTGCTACTGTTACGGGTAGAAATTTAACTGGTAAAGTAAAAATCAATTCTATTATTTCTTATAGCACTTCTGGTAGCACATATCCAAATTATCTAAGAGTTACTGGTCTATCAACAACTGGATTGTCTGCAAACATTGCAGCAGTTGAAGATGTAGATGGTGTTAATAATGGTTCTTTAACTTCGGGTGATTATACATTTAAATTAGCATCTCCATCTATTAGTGGTAGTGATAACGCATACTTATATGCGAAATTAAATTCTAAAAATATTTCTAATGTTTCATTCACTGGATCAAATCTTGTTGTTGAAAGACAAGCAACTGGAAAATCAACCGATAATAATGGTGTTTTAACAATTGATAGAACTGATATTGGTATCACCAGTTCTTTCTTTGAGCCATACGCATTAGATAGATATTCTATTTTCTATTCCGATGGAACAGCAGCAGACTTATCCTCCGATCAAGTTGTTGTTGGTGGTAATTCATTGGATGTAACTTTTAGTGGTCTTATTGCTAATCAGTCTAATATTATTGTAAATGCTTCTGTTAAGAAGAACTCTATTGTTAACAAGCAAAAGAACTATATCAGAAGTCAAAAAAGAGAAGTTGCATTAAGTGCTTCTAATGTTATTGCATCTGTTTCTGGTCTAACACAAAACGATAATTATGGATTGAGAGTTGAAGATAGGGAGATTTCTTTAAATGTTCCAGATGTTGCCAATGTTATTGCAATTTATGAATCTTTGGATAACGGTAGTGTTGTCTTAGATAAATTAACATTTTCATCTGGATTAAATTTAAACACAGCAGCAATTCTGGGTGAAAAAATTATTGGGCAGGGAAATGGAGCAGTAGCTCAATTGGTAACAAAAGTTTCTTCGACTGAAGTTGAGTTTGTATACTTAAATTCAAATCGCTTCGCACCTGGCGAAACCGTATTGTTTGAAGAATCAAATATTAGATCTTCAATCTTAGCTCTATCTAAAGGAAATTATACAGATAAAACACAAGATTTCATTCTAGATAAAGGTCAAAAAGAACAATTCTATGATTATTCAAGAATTGTAAGAAAATCAGATGCTCTAATTCCTTCTAAGAGGTTGTTAATCATCTATAATTATTATACAATTCCAGCAAATGATGTTGGTGATGTATTCAGCGTTAATAGTTATGATAATGACAGGTATACATCTGATATTCCAACGTTTGCTGATGGTTCAAGAGCAACAGATACTTTAGATTTTAGACCAAGAGTTGCAGAATTTACTTCCACTACATCATCACCATTCCGTTTTGAAGGTAGAGATTTTGCTTCAATTACTTCTAACCCAACATTAGTTGTTTCCCCAAATGAAACTTCTATTATTGGATATTCTTATTATTTACCAAGAATTGATAAGATTGTTTTAAATAAAGATGGCAACATTAGTTTAATCAAGGGTGTTTCATCAACAAATCCAATTGAACCAGGATCTATTGATGATGCAATGGATCTTGCAACTTTAGAGTTACCTGCATATCTGTATGATCCAGAAGATGTAAAAGTAAGTCTTGTCAATAACAAGCGTTATACCATGCAAGATCTTCGTGATATTGAAGATCGTTTAGAAAATGTTGAAGAGGTTACATCACTATCTCTCTTAGAACTCAATACTAAGTCATTACAAATTCAAGATGCTGATGGGTTAAGCAGATTTAAATCTGGTTTCTTTGTTGATAATTTTAAAGGAACTAAGTTTATCAATATTGAGGATCCAGATGCAAATTCATCTGTTGATAAGAAAAAAACAGAATTGAGATCAGACGTAGTATTTCATTCATTAAAATCTCAGGTTACACCAATCGCAACTGAGAATACTAATACTTTAGATTTCTCTTCTAACTTCACATTAAGTGATCCAAATATCAAGAAAACTGGCGATCTCGTAACTTTAAATTATTCAACAGTTCAGTGGACTGATATTCAACAATCTTTTGCAACCAAATCTCAAAAAATTAATCCTTTTGGAGTTCAGAATTATAATGGAACTGTTAAATTAATTCCAGCATCAGACACTTGGGCTAGAACTATCAATTCAAACTCAGGAGTAATTAGAAGAACTCAAAGTAACTGGAAAGATACGTATATTGCAAACTTGATTACAAGTTCTGTTTTAAGCAACAAATTGAGATCAAGGAACATTGGTTTTGAAGCATCAGGATTACAACCTTCTACAAATCACTATCCATTCTTTGGTGGTAGTTCAAATATTGATACTATTCCAAAACTTCTTCAAGTTACTATGAGTAGTGGTTCTTTCCAAGCGGGAGAGACTGTATATGCATATGATGATGGGAAGAAAGTTGCGGCATTTAGACTCGCAAATGCCAATCATAAGTATGGATCATACTTATCACCATCAGAAGTATATACAAAAAATCCATATTCACCAACATTGGATATTGCAACTGTATATTCATCATCCTCACCAATGATTAATATTGATATCCATTCTTTGGCAAATGATTCTATTGGTAGATTTTATGGTTATGTTTCGCAAAATATGACACTTGTTGGTGAAACAAGTGGTGGGCAGGCAACAGCATCATCTCAATCTTACACATCTGACGTTGTTGGTGACCTCCTTGGATGTATCTTCATTAGAGATCCTCTGGCAGTTCCAGCACCATCAACAACATTCAAAGTTGGTCCAACAACATTTAAATTATCTACTAGTAGCACTAATTCAAGTGCAACTACGGTTAAATTCGCCCAAGAAACTTTCAATGATAGTGGTGTCATGAACGACACCGTATACAGTGAAAGCATTGTTGTTAGAAAACCACCAACATCACTACCATTGAATGCATTAAGAAGAGATCCATTATCCCAAACTTTCAGAACTGATAATGTTGGTGGTTTCTTGACGAAGATTGGTCTGTATTTCAAAGCAAAAGATGATACAGAAAAAGTTTTTGTTGAAATTAGAGAAACTGATATTGGTGGAACACCTAAAGATAGATTAGTTCAAGATTTTGCTAGAGTTGCATTACTACCATCTAGTATTACCACATCTACTGATGGATCTACAGAAACTGAAGTAACATTACCATCCCCATTATATCTACAACCAAACAAACAATATTCAATTACGCTTTCGTGCTCATCATCTGATGATTATGAAGTTTGGGTTGGTGAAACAAACCAAGCAACAGTAGCAACACAAAATTATCCTGCTGCTGATCAGGTAATTTACTCTAATCAGTATACTGGTGGCAATTTATTCAAACCACAAAATGGTTCTATTTGGGCACCAGTTATTTCTGAAGACTTGAAATTTAAACTTTACAAGGCAGAATTCTCATCAACATCTGGAATCGCATATTTTAACAACCCAGCGATTTCTATCGGAAGCACATATGCCTCAACTGATGTAAATATTGCAAAATTGACAAATAACCCAGTTAAGACACTTCCAAGAAAGTTAACTGTTGGAATTTCAACAACTTATGCATTAGATAATATTTTAACTCTCGGCACTCAAGTTGCTGAAGGTGCTAATACTGGATATATTGAATCTCTTGGTGGTAATATTAATACCGTGGCAATTAACAATGCTGGTATAGGATATTCCAACGGAACCTTTAATAATGTTCCATTATATACAATTAATGGTAAAGGTTCTGGCGCAACTGCAAATATTACAATTACAAATAATTCTGTAAATACTGTTTCATTAGCTTCAACGGGTAATGGATATCGAGAGGGTGATACTCTCGGTGTTACTACTGCATCAGTTGGAGGATCTGGTAGAAATAGTGTTATTGAAGTTACTGCTGTTCCGAATATTGATACACTTTACTTGACAAATGTTAAGGGTCAAACCTTCGGATTAAATCAAGATATTTCTTACTATAGTGGAAGCACTCTAGTTGCCATGGCAGGAACTGAGGTAAGAACAACACCAACTGTTCCTAGTGATCTTTATCAGGGTAATGTCCTTGAAGTTTCACATTATAATCATGGAATGCAATCCAATAACAATATTGTAAATATTAGTGGTATTACACCGAATACTCCAACTACAACAATAACTGCTGCGATTATTTCAACAAATAACACAATATCTGTTGCAAATACCTCAAACTTTGTAAACTTTGAAGGAACTGCTGTTAGTGGATCAAATCTTGGATATGTAATTGTTAACGATGAAATTATTTCATATAATCAAATTAATGTAGGATCTCTCACAATTAATGCTCGCGGTGAAAATGAGTCTACAGTAAGAAATCACTCTTCTGGTGATTCAATTCAGAAGTATGAATTGAATGGAATTTCATTGACAAGAATTAATAACTCACATAATATGCCAACCAACCAAACATTGGTATCTGAAAGAGATATTGATACATATCACATTGAAGTTGAAAGACCTGGAAATAAAAACAGTGGATCTGATATGTTAAACTTCAACTCCGAAGGATCTTTCGGTGGAAACAGATGTCAGGCAACACAAAACATTCAATTCAATGAAATTATTCCTTACTTTAATGTAATTAATCCAGAAGGAACTGGCGTTTCAGCAACACTCAGAACCGTTTCTGGAACTAGCGTTGGTGGAAACGAAGTATCGTTCTTGGATCAAGGTTATGAATCCGTTTCTCTCAATAAAGTAAATGAACTTTCATCACCAAGGATTGTTTGTTCTAGAATTAACGAAACTGAAAATCTAACAAGTTTACCAAAGAATAAATCTTTAACTCTTGGTATTAGAATGGAGACATCTAACAATAACTTATCTCCAGTAGTTGATCTTAGAGAGGCAGCAACTTTCGTATTTGGTAGGAATAGATTGAATAACCCAGTATCTGATTATTCTTCAGATCTGAGAGTTAGACAGGTTACTGGAGATCCACATTCTTCAGTTTATATTTCAAATACTGTCAATTTACAACAACCAGCAAAAGCACTTAAAGTGTTGCTAACTGCTTACAGAAATTCTTCAAGTGATTTTAGAGTTTTCTATAAGTTAACTAGAGCAGACTCCAGTGAAATTCCACAAACTTATGAACCATTCCCTGGATATGGTAATGATAACAGTGGACTTCCAGATGTGAAGACAAAGGCAAGTGAAGATGATGAATATCTTGAGTATCAATTCACTGCCGAAGATTTGGTAGAGTTTACTGGATTTGCAATCAAAATTGTAATGAGTGGAACTAATGAGGCATATTCAACCAAGTTCAGTGATCTTAGAGCAATTGCATTAGTATGATACCAGTTGAAGGACATAACAATTTGTTTCGGGATGAAAAATCCGGTGCTATTGTAAATTGTGATACTATTGAATATAATCAATATATTAAAATGAAATCTGAACGTCAAAAACAAAAAGATGAAATTGCCGAATTAAAAAGTGACGTTCAACAAATCAAAAATTTACTTATGGAGTTGATCAATGCTAAATCCTGAAGAAATTTCACTAGAAACAATGTCGAAATCTTTCGAATATGAAAAACAATCTAGGCTCATAGATGAGTGTAGTGATGTTACGGAATTAAGGCAAATGTTAAAGACATCTTTAAAGTTGTTTTTAAAGCAACAAGAGATTGTTGCAAAACTCGGATTTGAAGGAGTATAAATATATTTTAGATCCTGATAATTACCAAATCGGTATGTTCATATGCCAGATATAAAAGTAAGAGTAGGTCAACAAAACGCAATTAAGGTTGTATCATCGATTGTTGGAGATACTGCCGGAACTCTTTCTGGTCTAAGTGATGTTAATGCTGGGACATTAGCGAACGGCATGGTTCTTGTTTACAATGCCACTACTAATAAGTGGGATGCGACTTTAGAGTTAACACCAGGAGCTACACAGAATTTAGATATTAATGGAGGTTCATTCTAATGGCAAGTATCATTAGAGTCAAAAGATCTACTGGTACTACTGCACCAGCAACTCTAAATTATGGTGAACTTGGTCTTACAATTGGTGTTGGCACGCATGGTAATAGAGGTGGGAGATTATACGCGGGAGATAATTCCCAAAACCCGCAGTTAATTGGTGGTAGATATTATACAGATCTTTTAAGTATTGCACCTGGTCTTGTTGCCGGTCAAGATAACCCAACAACTCCAGCAAACGGATTTGTTCCTGTTCTCTTAACAGAGAATGGTGGTAATCCTGGTGGATTAGGAGCAGTTTCACGTCTACCTAGAGTAGATCAGTGGTCAGTTGATAATTTAACAATTGATGGAAATACTATTTCATCAAATGATACTGATGGAGATATTGAATTAAGAACTAATGGTGCTGGTGAAGTTGTAATTCCAGATGACCAGTTTCTAACTTTCGGTGATAGCAAAGATGCTAAGATCGAATATGATGAAAATGGATCTGATGCAGTTCAAGTAACTGGTGCTCCTTGGGTTTGGAACACAAATCAAACTTATAATTTACCTGCTGGTAGTCAGTTTGTAATTGATAATGTTGGTATTTCATCCAACGTTATTTCAACCAGACCTGGTGGTGGAAATGAACTTTATATCGATCCATATCCCGATGGATTTAGTAATGAAGGAACAGTAATCATCAAAGGTGATTTGCAAGTTGACGGTACAACAACCACTGTCAATTCAAGTGCTGTTACCGTAAATGAGTCTATTTTTAATCTTGGTGATGTAACTAGTGCTAGAACTGTCATGACGACAGTTATTGTTGGTGTTAGCACTGTTAGATTAGATTCTGTTGTTGGTATTAATACTGGAGATACTCTTGCAGTTTCTGGTATTGGACCTTCAGGTATTGCAACAGTTTCTGCAATTGATATTTCAAACAAGGTTGTTACTTTTGATACCACAGCAACTTCAGGTATTAATACAACGACTCAAGTTACTGTAACACACGGATTTGATACCAATACTGACCGTGGTATTTCATTCGATTATAACATTAGTAGTGGAACCAGCAATAATAAAACTGGTTTCTTTGGTTTAGATGATAGTTCTATTGCTAATAGTTCTGCTGGTGCTTTAAATCACGGAACTCATGCTGATGATAGCAGAAGATGGACTTATGTTCCTGATGCTGCTATTAACAATAGTGTTGTAACTGGAACAAAAGGTTTCTTAGATATTAAGGGTATCTATTATCAATCTGGTGATTATGATACCAATGGTATCGTATATTTTGACAGCACAGGTCTTCAAAGATCAACAAATGATCCAGATGACTCAGATACCACAGTAACTTCAACACAAATTCTTACTGCTGTTACTGAAATTGTTCTTACTTTGAGTGGTAATGCATCACTATCTGCTGGAGCACAAATTACTCAACAAAATAATAGTGCTGCTTATGGTATGGTGAAAACCACAACTTCATCATCTAATACTGTAACTCTAATTGGTGTTCAAGGAACATTTGATACTACTAATGACATTGTTGCTGATGGTAGTAGTGTTAATGAAAACCCAACCAATGTTACTACTACATACACTAGTAAGCCAACTTGGACTACAACAATTGACGGAGGAACCTTCTAAAAATCATGAATGGTGAAGTAGATATTAATGTGTTAGTGACTCTTTATAATCAAAGATTAGCAGCACTAACAAATCAAAACATTTTGTTAGAAGCAAAAATACAAACGCTAACAAAAGAATTTGAAGATGAAAAGAATAAGTTACTGGCTCAACTTTTGGAATTAAAAAGTGTAAACCCAGTAACTATTAAACCCAAATCATCTCCAGATAATGAATTTCAGAACTCAGAGGTTGAAGAATAATGGCAAAACCATCAACTCGTCAAGGATTAATTGATTACTGTCTAAGGCGTCTAGGTGCTCCTGTCCTGGAGATAAACGTTGATGATGATCAGATTGATGATTTAGTTGATGATGCCATTCAATACTTCAATGAGCGCCATTTTGATGGTGTTGAGAGGATGTTCCTCAAGTATGAGATACAGCAAGAAGATATTGATAGAGGTAGAGCAAGTGGAACCAGTGGCGTTGGGATTGTAACTACAACTGCAAATGCAACAATCGTTGGTGCAGCAACTACCTTTAGTTTCTATGAAACTTCAAACTTCGTTCAAGTTCCAGATTCTGTAGTTGGGATTGAGCGTGTATTTAAGTTTGATACTAGTAGCATCTCTGGTGGAATGTTTAGTATCAAGTATCAATTATTTTTGAATGATTTATATTACTTCAACTCAGTAGAGTTGTTGCAATATGCAATGACTAAGAGTTATTTGGAAGATATTGATCATTTATTAACCACAGATAAGCAAATTAGGTTTAATAAGCGTCAAGATAGAATGTATCTTGATATTGATTGGCAAGCACAAAACGCTGGTGATTTCTTGGTTATTGATTGCTATAGAGCACTTGATCCAGCATCATTTACTCAAGTTTATAATGATAGTTTTGTTAAAAAATATTTAACTTCACTCATCAAACGTCAGTGGGGACAAAACTTAATTAAATTTAGAGGAGTGAAACTACCAGGTGGTATTGAATTAAATGGTAGAGAAATTTATGAAGATGCTGAAAGAGAATTAGAGCAACTTAAGCAGACCATGATGCTTGAGCATGAATTACCACCTCTCGATCTTATTGGATAATGGCACTAAATCCCTTCTTTCTTCAAGGCACTCAATCTGAGCAAAGATTGGTTCAGGATTTGATTAATGAGCACCTGAGATTTCATGGTGTTGACATAACTTATATACCCAGAAAAGTTTTAAATCAAGATACTATTTTGAATGAAGTTGAGTTATCTCAGTTTGATGATAACTATGTTCTTGAAGCATATATTAACACTTTTGAGGGGCATACTGGTGCCGGAGATATTTTAACTAAATTTGGAATGTCTTTGAGAGACGAATTGACAGTTACAATATCAAAAGAAAGATTTGAAGATTTTATATCACCATTTTTAGATGCATCCGATGATGCAGAGATTGCTCTTGCAACACGTCCAAGAGAGGGTGATCTAATTTATTTTCCACTAGGGCAGAGATTATTTGAAGTTAAATTCGTAGAACATGAAGATCCTTTCTATCAGTTAGGAAAAAACTACGTTTATCAACTCAAGTGTGAACTCTTCGAATATGAAGATGAAGTTATCGATACTTCTATTGATGAAATCGATACTCAAGTCCAGGAAGAAGGTTATATAACCACACTGCAACTAATTGGTATTGGCGTAACAGCAACTGCAACAAGTGTTATCAATACTGGTTATGTTAGAGAGGTATTTTTAAATAATGATGGTAGTGGATACACTTCTGCGCCAATTATTCAATTTGATGAATCACCAGTTTCTGGTGGCACAGCAACAGCGGTTGCAATTACAACTTCAAAGGGTGGTGTTACTTCAGTAAAAGAAATTTTACTAACTAATGCTGGTTTTGGATATACATCTATTCCAAATATTCAAATTTACAGTGGTGGTGGAACTGGTGTTGCCGCAACATGTTCTATTGAAACTACACAGAATGGTGTTATTTCTATTGCCGTTAATGATGGTGGATCTGGTTACTCTTCCGTCCCAACTGTAACTATTGGTGCTCCTTCTGCTGGTGCTGCTGCAACTTCAACTATAGGACTTGGTGGAACAATAACTCAACTAACACTAACAAATCCTGGTGCAGCATATGCTGTTGCACCAACAGTTACAATAGCAGATCCTGCGGGTATTGGTTCAACAGCAACTGCAACCGCAACAATTGGTGCTGGCGGAACAATTGCTTCACTAACAATCACAAGTCCTGGTAGTGGTTATGCAGTTGCTCCTATTGTAACCATATCAAATGATGATCAATTTAAGGATCCAACACTAGCAACTGCGGTTGGAAGAGCAGAAATTTCTAGTGGTAATATTGTTACGGCGATTAGAATTCTGAATACTGGTATTGGATATGCATCTGCACCGACAGTAACAATTTCAGATCCACCACTAGTTGCTGGTATTGGAACATATCAATTTAATGAAATAGTAACAGGTTCTAGGTCTGGAACTACTGCAAGAGTTAAAGAGTGGGATGCTGATACAAACATCCTTAAAATCACCAATGTTGATGGAACATTTACTAATGGCGAAACACTTGTTGGTGCAGCATCTTCTGCAACGTATGCGGTTGATTTCCATACCAATGATGATACATATGATAAATACACTGACAATGATGAGATTGAAACTGAAGCGGATCTCATATTAGACTTTACAGAATCAAATCCTTTTGGTAATTATTAATGTTAGGAACTTATTTTTATCACGAAATAATCAGAAAAACAGTCGTTTCTTTTGGAACACTGTTTAATCAGATTTATGTGAAGCATGATGATGCAAATGGAAGTGTTGCAAGTGAGATTAAAGTTCCACTTGCATATGGTCCTGCTCAAAAGTTCCTGGCAAGATTAGAACAGCAGGCAGATTTGAATAGGGCTGTTCAAATTACATTACCAAGAATGTCGTTTGAGATGAATAGCATCTCATATGATCCAAGCAGAAAAACATCTGTTACTCAAACATTTAAAGCAGTAGACGATAATAATAAGGTCAAGAAAGTTTATATGCCTGTGCCATATAATCTTGGATTTGAACTGAATATTCTAACAAAATTAAATGATGATGCACTACAAATTATTGAGCAAATTCTTCCATATTTTCAACCATCATTTAATGTTACTGTTGAATTAATTGATTCAATTGGAGAAAAAAGAGATATTCCAGTTGTTTTGGATAGTATTTCTTTCCAAGATGATTATGAAGGAGATTTTTCTACACGTAGAGCATTGATTTATACCTTACAATTTACTGCAAAGACATATCTGTTCGGTCCTATCGCAGAAAGCACAGATGGTATCATTCGTAAGGTTCAGGTTGATTATTACACTGACACTGACACACAAAGAGCGAAGAGACAAGTTAGATATACAGCAACTCCACAGGCAAGAAAAGATTATGATAATGACACCGGTGCATTGCTAACTGAAGACGTAGATACTACAGAAACTGTAATTAATGTCAATGATACTTCTGGTATGATTGAAGGAAGTAGAGTTATCATTGGTGGTGAGATTATGAAGGTAACATCACTAACAAGCAATTCTATTTCTGTTAAGAGAGGATATGACGCCACTATTCGTGGAACTCATGTGAAAGGAACACAACTTAATGTTCTCAGTAGTGCTGATGATGCACTAATTGCACCTGGTGATGATTTTGGATTTAATGAATCACTAGACTTCTTTGAAAGTGGTGCAGATTTCAGTCCAACTAGAAAAATTGATATTTAATTTATGTCCAACAAATTTGATGCTATCGATGATGCTCTTAACACAACGTGTGAGATCGTCAAGTCAGAAGGTCAACCTTCTGAATTAAAAGTTCCCGATAAAAAAAATCACGATCTAACTAAAGATTATGAATATACTCGTGCAAATTTATATTCCTTGATCGAAAAGGGGCAGGAAGCAATCAATGGAATTATGGAACTTGCTGGTGAAGGTGGTAGTCCGAGGGCATATGAAGTTGCTGGTCAACTCATAAAAAGTGTTGCAGATACAACAGATAAATTAGTTGATTTGCAGAAAAAAGTAAAGGATATGGAAGAAGATACCGGATCTAAAACAACAAATAATGTTACAAATAATGCTTTATTTGTTGGTTCAACATCGGAACTGCAAAAACTACTAAAGCAAGGTTTTCTAAATAATAGTAACTCAGACACTAAAAATGAAGAGGTGTAAGCAGGGTCATTATTACTGCTATAAAGATAAAAAGTGTAAGAAGATCCCTCTAGGATATCGTGTGGGTCTGGGTGGATGGCTCCGTCGTGAAAAAGAAGAGGAAAAAGAAGAGGAACAAAAAAATGGCAATGGTGCAAATGGCAATGGAAATGGGAATGGGAACTCTACTGGGGACTCTAATAGCGGAGGAGTATCGGAAGCATGGAGTGCGAAGTATAAAAGGTCCATCGATTGCGATAATCCGAAAGGATTCTCTCAGCGGGCACACTGTCAAGGAAGAAAGAAAGTGAACGAAGCAAAAGAAAAAGACCATGAGGTCTCAATGGCACAATCTCAGTTAAAAAAATCTGAGGAAAATATCAGAAAACTGAGAAAAGCACTTGGTAAGAAGGAAAAAAATATTCCTGCTTGGGTTCAGGCAAAAATTACCGATACTGAGCACAATACTGATGCAGCTGCCGGTTATATGAATGAAGCAAAGCGTGATGGAAAATCCGCAAAGGATCCTGGTTACTCACTTCGTGACTGGTTTAAAGGTGGTGGATGGGT
>Ga0099849_1000086_pt1 | contig 34464 bp, 44 predicted proteins | sample CB_VirMetaG_4_FD_78177 | JGI IMG/M metagenome (GOLD analysis project Ga0099849, IMG submission 78177) | Freshwater to marine saline gradient viral communities from Chesapeake Bay - CB_1508_1M Viral MetaG | ecosystem: Environmental > Aquatic > Marine > Coastal | place: USA: Chesapeake Bay... | reverse complement strand
CCTTTAGCTGGCTATTAGCTGTGTCGTACCACAGATCACCTTCTGTTGGGCTTGAAGGTGCTGATGCGCTTGCTTGAAACGAGTCTTGAAATGTAGACAAATGACTGGCAGCTGTTGAAGCTGACGCAGCAGCAGCTGTAGCTTGATTAGGCGCGTCTTGAATGGCGGCAATGTTAGTGCCGCATGTGTTCACATCTGCAATGTTATTTGCAACGACATCGATTTCAGATACGGCTTCGTTCAAATCACTAGCAGCTGTAATTACTGATGAGATATCAGCGGCTACTGTTTGCAAATCAGTATAGTAAGTTGCAACAGTTGTTACATCTGCAGACACACCCGCTACAGTTGTCACATTTGCATCAATACCAGCAACAGTATTTACATTTGAAATTGATCCGGCGACTGTGCCTATAGTGTCACTACCACTTAAATCAGTAGCTACTGTGTTTATATTTGTTTCGTTATTGGCAACAGATGTTACGTTAGCAGATATGCCAGCCACTGTAGTAATGTTTGATGAGATACCAGCAGCGGTAGTTATTGCGTTTGTATCTACAGTGCCATCTTGTATATCTGCTAATGTAGCAATGTCAGCAGACGCAGCAGATACAGTTTGCACATCATCAATGCTAGGCCCAGACTCAACAGCACCAGTCACACCATTAAAAGCAAGAGTTTTGCCTTTTCGTGTGTTCACATCAGGAAGCGTTAAAGAAGCATCTGCATCAAAATCAGTAAGCTGCAAAGAACGATCAGCTTGATCTTTCAAGTCAGCTTGAATAGCAACAAGCTTATCAAGCTCCTCATTCAAAGCAGCAATGGCAAATGGGCCAGATGTTTGGAAATCTGTAGTACGTTCTAGTTTAATAGAGCGTGTAACAACAACTGTACTACCACCAGATATACCAGTAACCTCATTACCTGAGGTCATAGTTATCGTGCCAGTAGAACCAGAACCACCAGAAACAGTGTAGTGCGTGGCTAAAGTCTTTAATGTCCCATCGACATACAGATTTAAATCAGCGTCTTCGAAAAACTCAAACGGAACAGTAAACGAACTTTGCGTCACACTAGCCGCAACAGCGTATGATATTCTGGGGTCGTTATCTGCTAAATTAATTGTCATAATAGCCTCATATCATGCATTAATGCATTGCTCCACGCACATTAATCGTCACTGAAGAAGTCTGCTGCCATTGCAATTATCGGAAGTATTGGCAGGTTGTATTTAAACTCTCTTGCAGCTTCTGTTGTATCGCCATTCATGTAGTCAATAGCGCCTTTCATGTTGCTAAATATCATTCCGGGGCCAGCGCCAAGCGGCTCTGTAATGGCATCGAAGAATGTAGGATTGTACTTTGGTTTTAGCAGTGAGTCGTCAGCACTCAACATGCCTGTGCCTATAGCTGCATGTGTTGCTGTGTAGGCTAGGTCTGCATATACAGCAAAGATGCCTGACTGATCTACTACCCGCTGGAATACTTCTGCATCTGAACGTGCATCGAACCACCAGCTGTCTTTCTTTAACTGCAATGAAACATAGCCAAGGCCAAGCAGCGCGACTGCACCTGATACACGGTGCCTGCGCATTGGGTCTGCCATGCCTGCGGTGATGCGTGATGTTGCGCCAAGCATAAAGTTATAAAACTGGAACGGAAACGTCATAGCCTGTGACTCAATGCGTACCAGCTTGATGCTAGAACTTGAAGCACGTTGATCAATGTCTGCTTCACTAAACCCTATCTTCTTCATCCATGGGCGATACCGTGCGTAAACCACACCATCCATGACGCGGGGCTTATCAAATGATGTGGCATGCAAGATGGTGTTACCAATGCCAGCGTTCATAGCTGTGTTCCATTTAAGAACAAGCTCACGCTCTGCTTTCGTTTTATTAGGCCACTTGTCTATATTTGGGTGCAGGATGTTGTCACCCTTTTCATATGGCAGCTTTGCCATAATCCTAGCATCACTCTCAGATATACCCATGCGGAGTAGGTAACGTGCATCAGCCTCTTTGATAGTGCCATTAGCCATATTGACCACATGCTCCATCAAATCACTGGCACGATACGCACCATCAATAGTTTTAAAGATATGCGTTACAGTACCAAGACCGTTACCGATAATAGGTATGTTATAGTAGGCTCTGGTTATAGGATTAAGAACACGCTCAACAGCAGTAGGCTCAAGTCCATCAATGTTGTCAGCAATAAGGCGCTGCTGCGCACCACCAAGCGCAAGCTCAGTCCTCTCGCCAGTAGCAGGGATAAGCTTTGCATTCTTGCGCAGCATGTTGCGGTCAACTTCAGAGCGCAGCCCTTGATATATTTTATTAAACCCGCGCTCCATAACAATCATGGCAGAGTCAGTGACAGATGCAAAAGCAGCGGTATCAAGATAAGCGATACCAGTAGATTCTTTAATTACTCTTGCAGTCTGTGCATCCCAGCGTGATGGGTCTTTCAAATGCTCACCCATCACACGCTCATACTCAAACGCCATGTCAGCGCGAAGAGCAACAATCTTCTTTTCATCCATTCCCTTCTCACGCATGCGTACTTCAGCGTCATCAAGGATGTCGTCAATCGTTTGATTGCCATACTGCCGCGCCCATTCAATGCGCTTGCCAACACGCGCAGAATAAGAACGAGCAATCCGGCTGTCTTTAATTATAAAGTCAGAGATCAGATACTCAGGTATATTAATCTGTCTGTGACGCAAGTGCTTACCCTTTGGCACAGCATTCATCTCACCAATAAGAATGGGATCGCCTTCTTCCATAATAGAAGCCACAGCATTCTCAGCAGTAATGCGTGGGTCAGACCGTTCCTTTGGATCAATCATCACGAACTTGCCAGCTTTGTCATCCCAGACAGACGTAATAGGATTGTTTCTAATCCACTCTTCAAACACACGAACAAGACGCTCACGCAAAGCAGGATCAGCACTCAGCTTTGCCTTGTCGTAGTAAATCGGCATTGTGTAGTTTTCAGTGATTGAGTTTTTAATCAGGTCATCATAGAAAGCTTCCTGATCACGCAGCCGATCAAGACGCAACTCTTGCCCCTTGGTTAAGCCACGGTCTTTCTGCATGTTCTCATAGTATTCAATGTCAACTCGCGCTCTTGCTCTCTTGGTTTGTAGAGCTTCAGTTGTGGCAAGCAGGTTATAGTTCTGCAAGTCCAGCTTGTATTCGCTAAAGAACGCATCAACCTCACGCATAGCTGCACGAAAATCTTTGCTAAAAGTAGAATCGTATTTATTAAACTGCCCCGCTTGTTGCACAAGCCGCGCTTCATTGACAGCCTCGTACCATTCGTCAAATGTCTTAGCGTTAGTCCATTTAGCCACAATGTTATCTGTGTTGTAGCCAAACAAACGAGTAGATTGAGAACGACCTAGCTGATCTTGCGCCCAATGTTCCATCATTTTATTGCGATGACCAATGAACCTGCCAATATGTGTCTTCGATCTGCGGCTGATAGACTGTGTAGATGCCTGACCTTTAGCTAGGTTTTGCGTAGAGATGTGATCAACGCCAACAACACGGTGAACAAACTCTTTCATCGTGTTATCGCCATCCTCCAAGATTCGCTTGCTAGGGGTGCTTAACATGCGCCATGCATTAGTCCTAGTCAGCGGCGTTTCCTCAAGCTCTCTGCCGCTCCTAGAGCGATCTAGGGCTATTTTATTCACCCTATCAACGTATGCTGCCTGTGACTCGCCGCGCTTGCGCTTGTTCTGGGATTTGACTACCTCTTTTATAACTGAAAACTCACCCCATTGTTCGGGTGTGAGGAAGTCTGTTTCTTTTAGAGGGGTAGCGCCTTTGACTTCTGGCTGTGTCCAAGGACGTTTATTAAACTCAATGTCTAATAATTCATCATCAATGTTGATTGTCTTGCCTTTAGTAGACACAGCCTTAGTGCGCTCACTATTCTTTGGCGTTTCTTTTCTGGTTATGCGCATGCCATCGATTTTATCAGGCAGCGAACCACGTCCTTGAAATTCAGCGTCACGCATCTCTTTTGTTTTGCGTGCGTAGTTGTAACCAGCGCGTGCCACAGCAGGAATAGAACCAAGCGCAGCACCAAATGCTGTTGTTGCTAACAGGTTATTAGCAACCTCGACATCAGTCACCGTCTTATCAAATGGCGCACGGATAAGTTCGGACGCTGCGCCAGTAACAAAGCCGCCCCTTGCACTAGCCATCGCAGCCTGACGCACAGTCATCCCACCTTTAGCCAGTAACCCAAGCTGCCCAAAGATAGGCAACGCAAATGCAATGTTAAGTGGGTCAATCAAACTAGCGACAACAGTACCAGCACTAATGCCTGATCTGGTTAGTATGTCCTTTTCATACAAACGCTCATCGATATTGCGTTTGATGTAATCAAGATGCTCTTGATCTTTAGCAACTGCTATCTCATCGAGATACTGCTCATAACCACCAGCTTGTGCAAACGGATCAAACTCTGGATCATATGACCGATTATTAAAGAGAGACATCTCTTCAACCTGATCAATCAATGGTTGATACTGATAAGCAAAGGTAGCGCGGAATGCCTCACCAAACGAAGGCGTAGATAGCGGCCCGACTAGTTCACCTGTATCAAGTGGCGGTGTGTAGCTGTTCTCTAGTTTAACTGGCATTATTGTTCACCAAGCAGTGAGTCAATTAATCCAGCACCAAAGTTTAAGCCTTTGCTTTTTGTCTCAGCTAAGTTGTTGCCATATGTCATAGCTCTATCGCGGATGGCTTGAGCGTCCTCAATCTTCTGAGCCACAGCATCAGCAAACTTCTTTGCCATGGTGTTATTCTTATTTAACTCTTGCGATCTAATAAGGATCGAGCCGTTTGAATTTAAGATTGGTTTGCCTTGGCGATCTAGCACCTGCCATGTAACAGATGAGTTAGTTGAGTCGGGTGATGGATACAAGAATGCATTCTCACCAAGCTCATAAAAACCACCAGCCTTTGACAGCTTCTTGTTCACATGCTCAGTAAAAGTAGACATCATGTCATCAGGATAGAAACGCTCTGGTGCAAACTCAGAACGATCCTGTCTTGTAGCCCCCATAATAGCAGGGGTTATAATGTAATCTGTTGGCGCAAATAATGTTTCATAGGCAGTGTTGACATAATCATCAGCTTCATCATTTGGCAGTGAAGCATAGGCACGAATAGCAATCGTTTTCATGCGAGACATTGCGCGTGGGTTAGTTTTATCTTTCCACCCAGAATCAATCCATCTTTGTTTAATCTGTGCGTAAGCATCCTTGTTTGGATTGCCAAGTCTGGTACGCGCTTGACTCTCAAGATCAGCGCCAATGGTAGAGTCTGATGTTAATGCGGTTGCGTATTCAGTCGCAGCTTCCATGCCATAAGACATGGCGTAGTTGTTTACATTAGACCAGAATGCGTTGGCATCATCATTGCCAAGCTTGTCTCTGACTACTGGGCCTTGAGTGGTTATGCCCATCGAACCTGTACCCCAAAGAGTAAGCAGGTTACGAAGTTCATCAGCAGTCTTAGGCGGGGCAAGACCGTTAGCCGCATTGATTAGCTGACGCTTGATACCAGTAGGAAACACCTGACCATTACGCAGAAACTTGCCAAGTTCTGACGTTGGGTCTTGCGCCATGGCAGCAGCTTCTGCACTTGTGATGTTCGTCATATCAAGACCTTTGGAGCTAAAGTAATCTTGCATCAGGTCTTCATTCTTGCTGCCAGTACCGCCAAGGCCATTGCCAGTCATCTGGTTGTTTACCTCAGACAACATGGCAACCATCTTGGCGTTTGCGCTTTGTACTTGAGAATACTGGTTTGCTCTGGTGCGAATGCTTGCAGCCACAGCGCCGCGCACCTCCACATCTTCAATGTTGGCTAGTGCTTCATCGTCTATGCCGCGTTCAGCCAATGCTTCACGCAGCGTAGTCTTCTTACCAGCAACAACAACCTCTAAATCTGGGCGAACAACTCTGCCGCCTTCAAATGATTCAGCTAGTGGATCAAGTAGATCGAACAAGCCTTCATCAATCATTGCGTTGACGGTTGCGTTAGCAGCTTCGCCATACACCACTGTATCAATAGAGCGGGTCAAAGCTTTCTGCTGCTGCAGTGTGCCACCCATACCAATTACAAGTTCAGCTTTGCTCCTTGCACTCTCAGCTAGATCTTTGGCAATGTCTACGTCACCGCTTCTAATAAGCGCAGCTATGTTTTTGACATCTTCACCGATATCAATAGCCATGTTGCTAATAGCAACCGCTTCTTCTTCTCTTATCTTTGCGCGTGATAATTGATTGTAGTGATCCATGGTGCGCTCTGCACCAACCTGATCAAGAACAGCGGAGCCAACGCCAGCAAAATCTTGTGGAATGCCGTTCATAATTCCTTCAAGCTTTAGCTGTGCAAGCTCTCTAAACTTCTCAGGATTGTTTTGATGCGCAGCTGTATCACGGCGCAAGTCAATTAGTGCGCCATCAAAATCAATAGCAAGTTGCCGCGCATAGTTACTTTCAATGATTGGTCTTGCTGCGTTACGCGCAACACGGCTCATATCTTGTGTAGGGTCTGTATAAACAATGTTACCGCTAGCATCACGCATCTTCATATTCTTGGCAGTTTGTCTACCAAGTTCAGTCTGCTCATCTTCAAACTTTTGATAAGCAACCTGACCAACACGATCAGCAGCGCGTCCTATTGCAGACGCAACTTGATCAGCCGCTGTGTTTATTTGCAAAACACCAGCTGCTCTAGTCTGTTCTTGTGGGCCTTTAGATTTAATAACGCCAACCATGTATCACCTATTTGAACAATGATGCATGTGCATAAGCAGATGACACACCATCAATCAGGCTTGCTGTTGATCTGTTCCTGCCTTGAAGAACAGCTATCTGCCCAGCCAATCTGTTTTGAGAAGCAGCAGACACAGTGCTTGCATTGATGCGACCAGCATCAGTTGCCGCATCACGTTGAATCTTCTCTCTGATACGCTTAATGCTTCTATTGTCACCAGACATAAACCCAGCCATCGCATTGTTCGCTGACAGGTGCGCAGACATATTAGATATGGCTTGGTTGTGCCGCTCTCTGCCTTGCAGGATTGCATCTTTACGCGCTTGCTCATACTGCTGCCGCTGCATCGATGCTTGATCGGAATTAGCTTTCATCGAATACAAAGTAGAAAAGGCCATCAAGCCTATGGTAAATGGATCAGCCATTAGAACGCCACCTCTAGCACCATGCCGTTTAGCTGCAAGTCTAATGGCACGTTTTGTGATATCGTTACTTGCGGGTCACGGCTAAAGCCAAGAACAAAAAACTCCTTCTTGCCTGAGAACGCAGAACGTCCCAAAGCAAAGTCATCATTCACATTACGGATAATCATATCAGTGCCATCAACAGACACAGACAGTGTGTTATACAAATCCAGAATAACAGATGTGATTCTGCGCGGTGTGCCAGTTAAAGGGCCGTTAGATATCTGTCCATCAATCGGCAGTGTCTGTAACTCAGGGGTAAACGAATACCCAACATATGCCGATGTTACATTTGCATCGATAGCAGAAACATCTACCTCGTCAGCAGTAACAGTGTATGAGCCTAAATAATCCGTACCGTTTACAGACTTGACGTTTGCACCATTTGCAAAATCTGCATTTAACCCTGTCAACACACCAGCTGCGCCAGTGTAAAGATTGCAATGATCCATTGGCATAGAGTTGTCAAACTCTTCCAGATAAAAGGTATCAGAGCCAGAACCATTGTCTCTTACAGCCACAGTAAACAAACGCTCTCCAACAGAGCATGCGCTGTGGAACTTGCCTTGAGTATCCCATAGACTCCAGCCAGCTTTCTTATCAGCGCGAAGCGAATAGAACACAGCAATGGTTCCGTCGCTGTTCACATAGAACGCATAACTCTCTGGTTTGTTTAGAGCGCCTTTGATTAAAGCTTGTTGAATTGGGTTGCGTATCAGATGCGGAGATAAAGTCGATATATTTGTCGAGACATACGCACCCTCAGTATCCGAGAAGATGTACTCTCTAATCGCGCTCTCTGTTTTTTGTACATATAAAGTCGCGCCATCAAACGGCACAGGCTTTACAAAGTTAGCACCAAACGGTGTCTGACGTTTAACCTGCGCTGTAGCTGGAGTAACTGGACTGTTTGCAAATGATGGCACATAAAATTCAGAGTCAGATGTAAACACCTGCAAATCACGATTTGAAACCAGATGCCTGATCTGATCAAACGATCCCACGTTTGCAGATAGATCGATAGCATCGTCATCTTCGCCATCACCTAGATCAAAATTAAAGTAGTTATTACTCTTTGACGCCCACAGATTAGATGGCTGCGCTAACGATCCTGCAAACCACAAACGTCCTTCGTGGAAGGTTACTGTGCTAGGATAGCCTCGCAAGGATGAGTATGACTGTTCTTCCCATTCGGTAGTTGGAGCGCCAGTTCGAATGCGGGGGGAGCCACCACCAACAGAACTTGTGGTTGCGTTAGCACCGGCTGTGATCTCATAAACATTCTCATTAATAACAGCGCCAACCGTTCTAGTGCCGTTAATGTTTGAATTTGATAAACCGCCAACACCAGATGCACGATCAATCACAATACTAGCATTAGGCGCTAGGCCATGCAGCGCATGTGTCACCAAAACCTTATTTGATCCTTGGATTGTTTCCAGCGCATCAATGTCTAGTTGCTGTCTGATCGCACCACTAATTGAACCAGTTGCTGTTGTGCCATTAGTAACAGCTGTTATCCGTACATCCGTGCCACCAATACGCAGATTTACGCCAACGTGATCCGCAACAAAATAACTAGAACTTGTTGTTAGTGTTGTCGAACCAGTGGTTGCGCTTGATGAAATGGTTACGCCATTACCTTGGAAGTTAAAGTATGGCTGATATATTAAGTTGCCATCAGTTGATTCTTCAAACTCAAATGGCTCAACTTGGAATGACTGCAACCCAGTACGCACTAGCTTTTGTATAGGGTACAGTCTGTGGCACAAGAACATAACATCAGCCTGCTGCGCAAATGAAAGCTCAATGACTTCAGACTGCGACCAAGGTAGTGCTGCTGAATTTGTGTCTTGTGTTATGTTCTGGATATGTGTTGGTTCAAAGCTGTTTGTTGGGTCAAGCAAAAACACATCAATTTCACCAGCACTAAACGCAATGATGTAACGCTCGTCATCACTAAAAATGAATGGCTCAATGCGCACCTGCAATCCAGTGGCGCTTGATGAGTATGTGTTATCGAATGTGTACCAATTGCGAGTACCACTGCGCTTTTCAACGCCGCCTTCTGATTTAATAAAGAAGTTGCGCACACGCGCAGCAGCATGAGTATAGACTGAAACATCGGTTCTGGATGTTAATGACGGGCTGACCTCTCCGAAATCGAAGCTAGTCAGCGGCACTCTTATTCTCGCCATTAACTTAACCTTTCAGTTCTAAACCTATTCGTAACTAGCTTTCTTGTTGTTTGCTGCTGACTGTCTAAGTTTCTGGCCTTTGCCATAAGGCGATCAGCTTTTTGTTCCATGACTTGTGTAAGGCCATCATCCCTTGCAATCGAAGATGCAAAGATTGCTGCTAGTTGAAATTGCACAGCCAATGTAAAGTAAGAAGGCCAATCAACTTCACTTGCACGGAATGTGTAATCTGCAACCACCACATCACTTGTGGTAGTGTTTGAGAATACTTTGTCACCATAAACAGAATACTGGATAAGCATGTCGTTTACAGTTAAGGCATGCAGCATAAGCAGATTGCTAGGTAACTGATGCGCAATATCAAAACGCCCAGTAGGAGGCGCAGTTAATGCGTTCAATTGAGCTTGGTTGGTAGCAAAGCGCCAACGAGTAGCACAAAGAGATGCGCGAGCCACATCTTCATACATGTTGTTAGCTATAGTTGCTTCGGTACTAGCGTCAGCAAAAGAAGAAATAGGGTTAGCGCCAATAAGCGTTAATGCTCTTGCCGCTATATCAATTGCTGAATTTGCTGCTGTACTCATAGGTTAAGTAGAGGGAGGGGCTTGTCGCCCCTCCCCACACCCTTATGTGTTGTCGTCAAGGACTTCATAGACACCGTTATCATCGATAACAACAGCGCCCATTGACATCATTGAAGTTGCAAGGTGTGCAACTTTCTCAGGCACATAGTTCAGCTCAGTCTTAACGTCTGAGTTGATACCAAGGCCAACAGCAGATGTGTGGTAAGCAATGTTCTTACCAGCAGTGATTGCTGAAGTTGAGAAGATGTTGAAGCCCATGAATTGCTTCATGGTCATGCCACCAGCAAACGGCAGGTTCTGATCACCAACATAGTCAGATGATGCAAACTCGTTAATGTTAAACAAGTCAGCAAAACCAGCAGGTGACATAGCCAGATACCGCTGTCCGTCTTCTGGCAGGTCTGCTGCGCCGAAGGTTTCGAACAGTGTCAAGATATCAGCCTTATCAACCGCTGCTGCAGTTGAGTTGATCTGAGTTGCGTTTGCGCCAGCGTCCATTGCTGTGTAGATAATCTCGTCAGTCTTGCGACCGAGAGCAGCAGCAGATGACTTAGCAACAGCCTGACGCTCATCGATGTTGGTTTTCAATTCATCCAACTTGTCGATAAACTCAGCTGCATAGTAGTCAGCCATGGTTGCTTCTACAGTTGTATGTACAAGCTCCATTGGAGTCACATTACCATTACGCGCTTTAGTTGAAGCTGTGCCTGAGCCGATCTTCTGGAAACGAACAACGCTACCACTCACATTGTTATTGCGAACAGTGTTCTTCAATTTAGAACCCATACGCTGATAAGCCATGTGAACTTCGGACTCAAACTGCTTAATAAAGGCTACATCAATTGTATTCGCCATTTTTTACAGTCCTTACATCAAAGTTAAAATTACACTCGTATCGGTTGTCCATTCCGCTCGTCGTCCAGTTATCCCTGTCGGGGCTGTCAGTTAGAAATAGGCCGTTCATCTTCTTCAAATGACACTTCTATGTCATATGCGCAACGCACAAATCTTGCCACAGGGTAGCCATTCACAACGGTTGCAGTATTTGAAAACAAGCAACCAGCAAACTGAAGCCACCTGATTGTTTTTTCATGATCGATAGGAACAACATTTTCTAGAATGTCATACTTGTTTTGGAAATAATCAAAGACAGGATGTGTAAGGCGCATCCATGTTCTTTTGTGATCGTTCATATCATAGCTTCCAAGCAACCATATAGATGCAATAGCAGCTTCTTCATTATCCAGTGGGACAGTGCCAAACATGCATATTGGTTTGTCACTTGATAGAACGGTAAATGTTTCCGCGCCCTTTATTGAAAGGGGAAGATGCAACGCCCTCCAAGGCGTTGCACCAGCAATCATGCATTCACGCAAGTCCGTATTACGCAGAGTATGCTGCAAGTAACTTGAGTGAACTGAGGTAGACTTAACAATGTCTAGCTCATTATATTGACCGCTACCTGTAAAGCTTAGAGAAGCCATCTTGCACCTGCTTTATAAATGCTGTGTCTCTGGCTCCTTGCTTCCAATAGCGCTCATCATTCATCATGCCACGAAGATCGGCTTCAGTTAGCTGAGCGCTTGCTTCAGCATTACCGTCAATGCCTGATCCTTTTAATGCGTCCATAACTTTTTCCAAGACTTCTATACCTTCTGCCGTTTGGCCTAGCCTTTCGAGAGCGCCCATGTGACTCTCATCGAAGAACTTGTTTGCCCACAGTTGCACAGATTCGATACGCGCATCTGCGTTTTCGCCAAGTCTTTCGCGTTCAGCATTAATGTCAGGCATGTCACCACTCAATGCTTCTGCATATTTTTGAATGCCATCAGCAAACTTGTCTTGCCCATACCCATGATCGTAACAAAACTGTGACCACCAATTTAAAAGCTGATTGTCAACAGCCTCTTCTTCGCTCAAGACTTCTGGCAGCACATAGTCACCAACAGTTTCTGGTCGATCTTTGTATGTCTCTTGCAACATCTCTTCTGCAAGAGTTTTGCGCAGTTCTTCCTCACCCTTGCCAAGCTTGCTCTCTAATGAAGAGTATGAAGCCACCAAATCTTCTGGCGTCTTAAACTTTTCTGGGAGCCACTCCGGCCTATCCACGGTTCCAGATTGGCTACCGTCAACAGGTGCTTCGGCAGACAGCATTGAGCCTTCTGCTTCTACATTATCTGTTTCACTCATCTTGTTTTACCTTCTGTCCATGTTTGATGCGGCGCTCTAATAGCCCCACAAGATACCGCTGCCCTTCCATATGACGAAGTTCAGCGTCCGTTACGTTCGGGCCATTGACTGCTTCAATGGTTATCGAGCGCAAATACTTTAAAACAGAGATGCCAGTAGGTGACGCAAACAATGCCGCTATATCTAGCGACACATGCTTGTCTTCCTCATCACCTCTAGCAAACCCATCCAGTCTGAGTTTGTTCATAGATTACCCCTGCGTTGGCGGTTCCATGCCTTGCTGCTGCGCAGCCATTTGCTGCATAGCTTGCGCAAGAGCCTGACGCTCATGCGAGTCACGGATTAGATTATCCGGCACACCAAACTTCTTCGCCAAGTAAGCTGATGCTTCTTCTGATGAAACGAGTAGGTTCACCATCTGTGGCCCAAATCGGCCACCAACCATTTCCAAGAAACGATCTACTGCTGTAATATCTTGATTAGCTTGCGCCTGTGCTAATGGAGATACTGAGCGAACCTTTACATCTCTGCCATTCAATGTTGGAACATCGATGCGGCCTTGCTTCTTTAAAATATAAACAACGCGCTGCAACACTGGCTGAACAAACTCAGCTTGCAATCTGCCAAAGGCAGAACCAATACGGCGAGATAGATCAGCCATACGCTCTGCAACTTCAGTTGCTGTTGCTGGTGTTTTGTTAGGGTCGCCTAACATATCATTATACAATGCGCGTTTGATATTGTTGCGCATGTCACCAAGGATAAGATTTGCTACATCAAACGAGCCAGCAGCACGGATTGGCTGTAAGCCTTGAGAGTTTGGTGCTTTTGGAATGATTGTCCCCGGAACCAAATTGATAGAGTCTGTGTTAATTACTCCATCATCATCCATTTGATATATGCCCGAGATTGCCATCTGCGCATTCTCAAGTACCAGTTCAATAGTGAGGTTAGTGGTTTTGATCGCGCTAAGCGCGTTGACAAGTGGGCCGCGTCCGTAGACTTCACCTGCCGCCTTTGACCATCTGAAACACACAAAAGGATTTGAGCCAGCACCTTCAAATACATCCTGATAGATTAATTCTTGGGTTTCTTTGCAGATGACATAGTAAGCATTACGCTCTTGATTAGGCTTATCATACAGTCTGCAAATTACTTCGATGATCTTGGTCTTGGTATCGGGAGCCTTTGCAATCTTTTCCATCATCATCTTGGAAAGGATGGCATTAGGGTAAGCGATTAAAATGTCTTTGTTGCGCAACTCGCGCTCACGATACACATGGTCAATGCGATCATCTGCGCCGTTTTCAAGAACCAGTTGAGGCAACGGAATAGCATTAAACCTTATGGGGTTAAGCGCATCACCTTCTTCAACCAGCAAACACCCTGTTCCCACAGCAAGATCAAGGAATGCTTCGTGGGCTTCTTGTCCAAAATTACTGTTCTGCAATACCTGAAAGACGTATTCAGTGACCTCTTCAAGCTGATTATCAATAGCCTCAGTCTGATCACTCGGCACCTCGCTACCAGCAACCAAGTCTGCCCATCGCGCAAAGTTCGGAACCAAACCCGATTGCAAGCGTGACGCAAACTCTTGAGTGCCAACAACAGCTGTCTCATCAAAGATGCGATCATCTCTGCGCTGACCTGCTGTAAGTTTTGTAAAACCTTCTCGTTGTGGAAGAGCGTATTCATAACACTCATCAAACAAAGCTTCAAAGTTGAGGCGATGAGCAAGAGCTTTGTCATAGCGCCGGAGATAATCCTTGGCAATTTTATCATGCATTATATGTACTCATTGTAGAAGCCAATGCCGCCGCCAGAGCCTGACAAGAGAGAATGAGTAGCGCTGCCGCCTTTACTCTTTCCCTGCACACGCTTTTGCAAAGCTGCTTGCTTGTTGGCTTTGGTTGTAGCTGTTTCAGCTTCCATTCGCTCTTTGCGCTCAGCTTCTACTGCTGGGTCAGGGCGTGGTTGTTGTGGCCTTCTAAATACGCACATAGCTACCTCAAATAATATGCAACCCTAGATGTAACCCCTGCATTAATGCATTACAACGCACAAAATTACATGCGTGACCAAAGCCCCTGTCTGCGTTGCTTTGGCTGTCTGTTAAATACATCGAAGTCTCTTCGCGCTTGGACAACGCGCTGCGGTTGATTATTGCCAAGAACACCGCGCCCCTCACCAGCGCCAAGCATTAGATACTGCAGCGCATCGTGGATATGAGAGAAGCGGTTCTTCTCTGGCCTATCATCATATCGCTCACCAGATACTTGTATGCGGCGATATTGATAACCACCCTCAAACCCCTTAACCAATTCTTTGCATCGTGGATCAATTAAAAAACCAGACAAGCCATCAACCATGCGAGTCAGTGATGCGCTTACAGATTCTAAACGCAGAGCAACGTCATTACTTGGAGCTGGTCTAGCTCTTAGACCAGCACCGCGCAGCACTTGGAATGGCGTTGACTCATCTGTTTGCGCACGAAAATCACCAGCCGGATCGCCAAAGATATTGATCTCACAGTTGCCATAACGCACAGCAATCTCTTGGCGCAGCAGTTCAGCAAAGCGAACAATGCCCATATCAAACGCTACAATCTCTTGCAGTATGAGCCAGCGGCCTCTGACCTTTTGACCAAACACAGCAGCTGGCGTTAAACCAAAGTCCAGACCAACAAACACAGGCATCCCATCAGCAACAGGAATCTCTTCCTTCGCAACGTGCTGATCTGCCGCGAACATATTATAAACAGGTTTGCCATCTTGTATTGCTCCCAGCCTGTTCATTACATAGACATCAATCCAGCTTTTGCCCTTACCTTGGATAAGGTTAGGGTAGTAACTATCCATCATATGCTTTTGGTTTTCGGCTTCTTTGTTGGGCTTGTATTCTTTGACATTGCCATCTTCATCTTTGGTTTCAACCATGCCGGATGGCTGAGTAAAGAAGCGCCAGTTGTCAGGCTTTACCATCATCTTAGCTTCTTCTTTATTGATGTGATCAGGTATCGGAACCTCGCCAGACATAATAGGCCACCAGTGATCTTCTTCTGGCGCGTTTGTATCTGCAATCACACCAGTCCATGAAGGCCCACCCTCACGCATAGATGGGTATCTGCCTACACGCATTGTGCAAGCATCAATGATTGACTTTGGGATTTCCCTTGCTTCGTTAATCCAGATGCCTGTCAGCTCTAATGACAGCAGCTTCTTGACATCTTCCGGCCTATCAAGAGCAAGGAAGATAACTTCCAACTCAAGGTCGCCCTTCTTAATCCAATGGGTGTATGGCACAGACCATTGGAATTTGCCCCACTCTTGTTCGGGAAACCAGTCAAGCCAAGTCTTAATAGTGGTAGTGCGAAGCTGCGGGTTTGTATTACGGATGATTGCCCATCTGCTTTTGCGCTTGCCTTCTTCGTTTGGCTTTTGCTGCAAGGCGCGTCTGAATACTTCAACACAGCAGCCAACTGATTTGCCAGAACCAACAGGCCCACGAATGCCACGAAAGAATGTATCATCCTTCATGAATGCTTTGAGGACTTCGCCATCAGGCTTGTATTTAAATTTCATTTACCTTGTAGTCCTTGCCGATCTTAATCATCGTTTCAACTACTTGAGGGCCAATGGAAGCTATGAGCTTGTCTGCTTCGTAGTCAGTGCAATGCTCTTTAGGGTATTTTTTAAAGTGTACGCGCTTGACTACAGTGCGCAGTATCTCACGCTCCTCTGGCTTTAACATATGTAAGAACGCGCTCATCTGTATTTCTTCGCGGTCTTTGCTGCTGCCTTGGGTTGCTTTGAATGCTGTTTACCAGCCGCAGTATCTTTGCGCTTCTTTGCTGTTGATGCTGCGTACTGTGACGATGACATATTTTTAATTGCTTTAGCTGGCAAGTATCTCTCTCCTGTTGCGTTTGGCCCTTGCGTTGATGGCTTACCTGACTTGGTGCGCCATTTCTGATTTGTCCAGTTTACTAGTGACTTTTGCGGCTTCTTCATGATGTGTATCCACCGCCCTTTGCTTTATAAGCCTTGGCTAACATTTGCGCCTTACGCGCACTCCATTGACCGGCGCGGCCTCCCTTGGCACCTGCTTTAATCCGATTGAACAAGCTCTTGCGCATTGATGGTTTGGTGTAGTTACCAGCTTCGTTGACCTTGGACATTAGCGCACCTTTGTTCCAAACATTGAACGCCGCCCAGAACCCGATGAATCAGCCACACCGCGAGCCTTGCTTGATGGTATCAATGAAGATTTCGAGCCAGAATCGACAGCGGTTGTGCTGTCTTGTACGTTAGTGCTTGGGGTAAAGGTGCCTGATCTAACGCGATCATCATCACCACGACCTTCTACAACTTTCTCTGGGCCGTACCCAGCAATGATGCCGCGCTCATCAGTCTCAACACCAGTGATCTGACCGCGCTCGTTGTAGATCATATTGCCAGTACCAGCGATAATTTCATTAAGCACATTCTTAGCAGACATCTTGCCAATTTCATTTAGCACAGCAGCCAATGGCCCATACGCTAAACCGCGCACAGTTTCATTTTGAATATTATTCATTTCCATCTTGATTTGACCAATGTTCATGCGCTGCGCCAGATTAGATGCTGCGTCTACTGTAATGCCTTTAATACCAGCAACCTGTGCGCCTAACTGCGCACCAAACATTGCTGTTGCTAATCCAGGGGACAGAGAAGCCTGACTACGTTTGCTCTGCGTAACCGCCATAGCATTTTGCTTACGGTCTCTGCTATCGCCTCTGGCTCTGTCTGCCGCCCTATCTCTAGCAGCTTGCGCCGCATCTCTATCTTCGCTTCTGCCGCCGCCGAATTGACCTGCGGAAGAGCGGGCTGAAGACATACCCCCACTAGAACGACCACCGCCTCTGCCACCTCTGCCACCCCAAGCCATTACGCTTTAGCCTTATTTCGCTTAGAGATTGCAGCCGCTTTAGACTTAGCATCAGATTTCGAAGAAGCGCCCCACGCTCGCAGGGAGAGGAGTAACCGCGTGGGACGCCCCTTCTCATCCCGCTCTGGGCCTCTCATGTTTCCCATACGCGCAAGGAAACTGGCTCGGCGGGGGTTGTCACCAGACTTAACAGGTGCCTTTAACTTGCCACCTTTATATGAAGCACGACCCTTGGCATTCAAACCGCCCTTTGGGTTCTTGCCTTCCTTGCGTGTCCATGCAGGTGTCTTCGGTGCTTTAGGAGCCATTGGCTAACTCCGTTGTGTATCTGTTTCCGCGCCAAGTAAATTCATCATTGCCAGCTGCGCGATTAGTGGCAAAGGCTTCACCAAAACTCATGCTTTCATCATTTGCTTTCGGGCGCTCTGGCGCAGACACTGGCAACTCCATCTGTGCTTTTGGCATTGAAGGGGTTGATAATGTATTATCATCAGCGGTTGCAGCCTCTGCTGGTGTCACAATTAAATCGCCAAACTCACCCATTACCGTGTCGAATAAACCTTTGCGCTCTTCATCCATTGGGGTGGTAGGAAACACTGGCTCAAGGTTTTCATCTTCAAACCAGAGGGGGCGAGGAGCAGGGCGCTCAAACGCAACAGCATCTTCTGGTGGGATGTGCAGCTTTACAAACTGACTTGCGCCTTCATCAGGCTTATTCTTGTCTGACATAAATATGCCGCCAAACATTCTGGCTATAGGGTGCAGTTCCATTCTTTGAATAGATGCTTTGGCACCAATGGCTAACTGCACTCCGGCATTATCAAAGAGTGCGCGGATGGTTTCTGGCGGCGTACCCATATCAAGCAATACTTCCGCGACATCAGCGCCAAATTCTTTAACGTAGTCTGCGTTGTCAGAAAAATCATAGACATCGCCAATATTGTAAGAACCGTCAGGCCCACGATACTCGCCAGTCTCTTTGTTACGCTTGAAGTTGAACTGACCCAAAAGCATTTTAATGTCAGTCGATGGCCCCTCGTACTGCTTTGTCTTAAAGAAGTTGGAGCCATTAAACAAATCATTGACCATGCTATAGTCAACGGCACCAGCGCGTAACAAGGATGCGCGTTTCTCATCGCCAGCAGACTCTGCTTCTTGAATACGCTTTGCTGTGGTTTCGGCAGACCCATAGTAGTAATCGCCAACCTTGCGCATTGCGCCAATAAATTCGGGCGACACCTTACCGTTCAAATCCATTGAATCGCTGTCAAGAAACTCAGGAAGCAATGAATTGAATGCGGCCTTAACAAATATCTTTTGATAATCCTTCATGCCAGCAATATGAAGGCATTGTGTTCAGTGCATCAACGCACAAATCTTTCACGAACCCATAAGCTGAAAAAAATTATTATGAGCAGCGGTTGAAGGATTACGAACAGGATAATGTTCCATGCTTCGTATGATATGCCGCTGACATCTTCCATCCAGTAAATGGCATCGCAGCAAAGCAGAAAGAACCAGTTGATAAACTCAGTCATGCGTGTCTCCTCTCACTGCATATATGCTACAAGCCTTGTGTGGCAATAATGTGACGATGAGACCTATTGCGTATACAGGTTGCAGGTTTTTCCCCCCACCCCTCCGGTCAAGAGCATGTCCCTAGCTAAGATCGATGGAGACTGATATCTCACCCGCGTGTAGATGCATGTGCTTGTCGGCAGCCTTGTACCCCGCCCTGTCCAGTATATCCTTGCTGGCTTCCAGCTGGACGTACTCAGACTTGGCACCTTGCGATAGTTCAAGAACCTTAGCAGCAGCAACCGTAGCATTCAGACCGATAGCCTCACCCACACGTTGCATCATATACTGTTGCACATGTGGCAGCTTCAAAGCCTTGCTGGCACTCACTCTTCCGCTCTCTCCTGCAGCGTAGCCTGCTGCCTTCGCGGCGTGTGTTATACTGCATCCTGTAGCTACAAGCGTATCCACTAACGCAGTCTGTTTCGGTGTCAAAGTCTTTGTTGCGACGTTCATAAGAACCCCCCTTGTGTTCCCCCCTTTTATACCTCGCTAAGCTATGTCTATGTCAACGCACATTCTACTAGACTCAGCCGTCCTCGTCCTCGTGCGCCACCTTCCATCGCCGCTTGGGAGCGGCTCGGGGCGCGTCTCGGCCTGCGTTGCGGCACTCAGTTCGCAGCGGTTGATTCAAGTAATCAATGCGCCATGGGCGCATCGCAAGACAAGCTTGCAAGTCATACCTGCCACACATTGAACAACAACAACAACGCCTTGTTATCATAACCTCCAGTTGGGCCATAACAGCCTCGATCCTGCAAGTGCGCTGACAGAGCGGGGCTAAAGAAAACTTTCTGCTGACTGTGCAGGTTGCGCCGTGTGTCGCCGTGCAGTGGCGCGGCTCATGTGCTTGACAAACCACGCGTGTCCCTCCGCGAAACTTTTCACCCTAGCTTGGTCGGAGATGCACACTTGCAGGCTGCGAGTCTGCGATGGCTCGTATGTCGTATGATCACAGTCATTGTGGTTGTAGCAACTAGTCATACATACAAGGAGATTAGATATGACAAAGAAAACAGAAAAGTTCGAATACAAGTTCACAGTAGACGGTATCGTAGACTGTATCCTAGCATCCTACCCAATCGATAATCTGGATAACGATGTTTACAAACACAATCAGGTAACTGGAGAAGAGAATCCACGCTACATGCAGGACGACAAGTACATGATCGGCGGCATCATTAGCCAGATCGGGTTCGCACTGCAACGCAAGCACGACTACCTTGACACACTGCAAGCGCGGCGCATCGACGAAGCCACACGCAACGGTGAGAACACACCAGAGGTCAAGAAAATGGAGTCACTGGAATCTAAAATCCAACGCTCGGTTGATTTCTACCACCACATCTACCTCATCCACTGCGAGATGTTCGAGCGGTTATGCGACCTGTCATGGGGTGAAGGCCAATCACTACCATCCGATGACCGCTATGGTCTTGCATGGTGGGAAACATACAAGGCGCGGATGCAGGATCGTCCGGTGTTAGCAACAACAGCTAACGAAGAAGCCAAGTCACGCCTCATCAAGAAGGCATCGTAACACATACAGGCAGGGTGCATCATGCATCCTGCCTTTTCCTATAAGCAGATCGGCCCCGCTGCGCGCCGCCTACCCCACCCCGCTACATCAAATCCTGACGCACCTCGCGCTTCCACGCCATCGGGCAACCCATGGGGTAGCCCGACTCTTGGCTGCGCACACAAAGCTGTGAAGTTCGTCTCATTAGTAGGAGTAAAAACCAATGGAAGAATTTGTATTTATGGTTGCGTTCTTTGGAATGCTCGTAGGCATCACCGGCTTCATCTTAATGATATGCGAAGTAGTCCACGATGAATTTGTGCGTGGACGTAATGAGCCGCGTGACTTTCAGTCATACCAGAGGAAGTTAGATGATCGATACGTTTCTTTACATAATAAGCCAAGCGACAGGCTTCAGTAAATCAGAACTGCTATCGCGCAGACGCACCGCTGCGCTGCGTGATGCACGGTTCTGTTTATATCTTGCGCTAGTTGAGTCTACCAATCTCTCCCTTAGTGAAGTAGCTCGTCAACTCCGCAAAGATCACACCACCATCATCAGTGGTGTCAACAAAGCAAGGGACAAACGCAGGTCTGATCCTGTGTTTGCCCATCTCTATCGCACTATCATTAACTTGCTATCAGAGGAGATACAAAATGGATGGCATGACAAACACAGAATGTTCGTGGAATTTCCCAGTAGAATTTCAGAACATCGGAGCGTTCAGTAATATCGACAGCACATATGTTGACATCCCCGAGTCACTAGGTCGAGTGCTTGTACGCACCGACACCAATCAACCATTAGCAATTCATAAAGGTCGTTACACAATCAAGACCAACGAGGATTGCATCAACCAGATGGATGACGCAATTCGCGCAGCCAACATCGGCACTGACTATGAATGGAACATCACTACCATCGATCAAGGCCGGCGCATGAAAGCAACGGTTGACTTCCGTGACCTCGTAGTTGAGCCAGTCAAGGATGACTACATTCACTTCCGCATCAGCTTGTTCAACTCATATGATGGCACATGGTCATTCATATTCAGCGCAGCTGGTTTGCGTCTATGGTGTCTCAATGGCTGCACTACACCAGACAATGTAGCGTCATCACGCAACAAACACACAGCCGCCATCAACGTCACGCAAGAGGCTGGTAAGATAGGCAGAGCGCTCGATGCATTCATGAACCAGCGTGAAGTCTGGCAGAAATACATGGGCATCAGTCTTCGTGATAGTCGTCAAGCAGTAGAGAACTGGTTGAAGACACGCCTTTGTTTATACCCAACAGCAACCAGCAACCTCAAATATAACGAGCGTCAACATGAAACATTAATGCGTCAGTATGACAAAGAATGTTCATCACTCGGCTGCAATATGTGGGCGCTGTACAACACACTCACACACTGGGCATCACATCCAGAAGACAATCGCGCACACGATGCAATCACCACACGCAATCGTGACATGCAGATTGCCAAGGCCATGTCTTCAACTGAATGGAGAGCATTCGAACATTTTTAGAGAGGCACCTCCCAGCGGCACTGAAGGGTGTCGGTCGCCAGACTAGCTGCGCCTAGCGTCAACACTGCGCCTCTTGGTCATCATGACATACCAGTGAAGCTAGTCACCCTTTAGAGGGGCAGGTTATTTCCGAACACCTGCCCCTCTTATTTTACAACGCACTATATCAAGGAGATAATGATGAAATTAGCAATATCAGCTGGTGCAAATGGCATCAGCATCCAGCGTTATGTCATGCATGACGGAACATCATTGGTACTAGAAATTGTTGACGAGCTTGGTCACATACACACAATCAACATCCATTCCAATGCTGAGTGTCCATACATCAAAGAGAAGACTGCCATCCAAGACGACTCTCTTCCTGATGATGCAGCTACATGGATGCGTGTTCGATCACCGCTGTTTATACCGCAAATCACAGACGAGTGTGACTATGAACTCTCGCAAGAATATCGCGCAGGTTATGCTTAATTAAATTTCGTTATAACTTGCGTAACTAATCCAACAACAACCTGATCTAATAACGGCTTGCTTGGCACCATCCGTGTCGCTGACTTGTGTATAAGATAATCACCAAGCACTTCACCAACAAGCAAGCCGAAATCTTCATCTTCAACAAGCAACACATCACCATCCTTAAATTGTCGCTGCATTGGCTGCACCAGCACATAAGAATGTGACATAACACCTGACATACTATAGCCTGTTACAACGCCTAGCTTGTAAGCCAGAAGATTTGGATTATCGCTGTTAATAATATCCACAACCTCACCTTTAACATTTCGCACTTCAATTTGTCTTATGCGCTGCGCACTGTTTAAGAACTGTGGGGATGAACCAGCAATTTTAGCAAGCTTAGCCAGTGTCCTTGCCGACGGTAAAAACTTACTATCAGAGTTTAAAAACCTCGTTATGTTTGTGGGTGATGTGCCAGCTAATGTTGCCCATTGATTTGCAGACAAACCTTTTTCACTCATTACCTGACGCATCCATACACGGATCGTTCTTCGTTCTATTTCTTCCACGGTACTCTCCTGCATTAATACAGTAGTACCGCAGACCCGCTTTGTAGTCATCCATTACTAATGCAGTATTGCACATGTCCAAGGGTTGCACAACCTGCATAAATGCAGTATAACGCTCGTATGAATAGTTATTTTGAAACACTTTTAAAAATTTCTGCGGACTACAAGGTCGATCTGCGCACAGCATTTGATCACGCGGGTGTCCCATCAAGCACATTTTATAGAGCGCAGCAACGCAATGACATGCGATTTGTAACAGCATTGAAGGTACTCAAAGCCATTGAAATGCTTCACGCATCTCAAGCAGCCAGTCGTGATTGATCCTAACTGGCAATCGATTGTCACTCGCTTAGTTGAAGAGCGACACAGGCAAGAACTTTCTCAAGAAGCTCTGGCTCACCGTATCGGATGCGCATCAAGTCTCATTCATAAATGGGAACAGTTCAAACGATTACCCTCTGGGTTTTTGTTCTTGTGCTGGCTGCAAGCATTGGATTGTGAAGTTGAAGTCAAAACAAATCAACAAGGGTAGGCCAGCAACTTGTGATGTATGTAACGTAAAGCACCAGTATTACGTCTGCCCTCTAAAGTCTATCGAACCTGCGGACTACTACGTTGTCTGCATTGACTGCTACGAGAGGGACACATGGCAAGCAAAGCTCGCGCAAAAGGAAACTACCACGAAAACTTCTTCGTCAAGTTATTCAAAGACTGGAAGATCAAAGTCAAGAAGCAACCTCTCAGCGGCAGCTTGGGAGGAGAGTATTCTGGCGACCTCATCATCGAGATCAACGGACAGCAACTGGTAGCTGAAGTCAAATACCGAAAGTCATCCGGCTTTCCATCACCATTTACAGTTCTAGATAACCGAGATGTAGCCCTCTTCAAACGTGGGACAGGCACTAATCCCAAGTGGGTGATGGTCATACCAGACCGTATTGTTAAACAGCTATTTGTAAAGGAGAAATCTGATGGGACAAATCACAATAGAAGATGATGAGATTGCAATCATCTGGTCTGTTGAAGATGTAATGCAAGAGTGTAATTGGCTTACAAGACAAGAAGCACTCGATGTGTTGCATGATTTGAAACACAACCATGAAGCAGACATTGGGATCAATTGGGAAGTAATACATTACAAAGCCCAATGTATGTATCCAGCTAGACGGAGAGAAAATTTACGCCGACGAGCCGCTATGAGGTAACAAGTAATGTCTTTCGCACTAATGGGCGCTGTGTACAAAACCGATGTCGGTGATGCACTAGCCAAACTCGTATTGCTTGTCATCGCAGAGCATGCCAATACCGAGTCAGGAGAATGCTGGCCTTCGATCACGCGCATACAGAAGGTCACACATCTGTCGCGTCAAACAGTAGTCAATAAGCTAGACTACCTAGAACGTAACGGTTTCATACACCGTGACAAAAGCAAGCGACGGTCTAACACATATACCTTACTAGTCAACCAGCTAGACCAAACTAGTCTAGCAGGTAGACCCGAACCAGTAAGTAAACCTAATAACAATAGATACCCAATTCCGCACGACTGGGTAGCTAGTGATGAGTTGCGCAATTCAATCAGTGAGGAGATCGATCATGACACTGAGCAAGTTAAATTTAGAAATTACTGGCAAGCAGACGGACGTGTCCAAGCCAATTGGGATGCACGATACAGAGTCTGGTGCAGTAATGTTAACGCCTTCACAACGATCAGCGGCGGTCGCTCGTCTGGTGGAAAACGAACCACAAGCAACAGACATAGCGGTTCTTTCTTCTCTGACGCAGCAAGGGATTTGTCTGAGGGACAGGGGTGACTGGCGTTTCCCAGCAGATTCTGATCCCTACTTTGTAGATCGTGGGTTCGAAATTATTTTTTCAAAAAAAATGTCCCCTGACATCAATGCTGCCATTCAAACTGTTACAATGTCTATGTCAGCAATGCCAATAGCGGACATGGAGAAGTCGCTGCTGACTACAATGATGCTAATGGTCAAGCCATCAGGCGAGTCATCACAAGATGCAGCCATGCGCTGCAAGCTATACGCCAATCAGATGCGCGACTGGCCTGCCGACATCTTTGTAAAGGTGCTTGACACCATTGCTAAGACCCAAACCTTCTGGCCTGCCTTTGCAGAGTTCAACAAGCATTACGAAAGACTGATAAGAAAACGTAAAAACATGCTTGAAACCCTGCAAAAATGCACAAAGTAGGTTGATACTACTGCATTAATGCACTATATATATAGAGAGAGGAGTAACACTATGCATAATCGTATGGGATTTATTGGTGGCAGTGACTGCTACCGTATTATGAACGGTGAGTGGCACGACCTATGGCTTGAGAAGACAGGTCGTGTTGAGCCTGACGATCTATCTGACATCTTCGCTGTACGTCTTGGCACCTACACTGAAGAGTTTCATATCCGTGAGCTTGAAGAAGACTTGAACGTCAAGATCACACGCCAGTTTCAACACGAGCGTGAGATCGATGGCGTCCCTTGCCGCGCTACACTCGATGGCATGTACGGTGCTATCGGTGTTGAATGCAAGCACACCAACGAGCGCCAGACTATGAGCAAGCAGCTGGAACGCTACATGCCGCAGCTTCAATTCTACATGATGGTAACTGGCATATGGCGCATGGTATTCTCTTGCATCTTTGGCAATCGTTCACGCGAACACACTATCGTAGAAGCTGACGCGAATTATCAAAACGATCTGTTGCAGGAGATCATCAAGTTCTGGTCATACGTTAAAGATGACATGGAGCCTGATCGTGGCATCCTCGACATCGTAATGCCTAGCATGGACGCCGTGCCTATCAACAGCATGGTTGCCATCGATGCATCAACCAACAATCAGTTCATGGCAGACGCAGAGATCTTTACAATTACAAAAGACAAAGCAGCTGCACATGAGAAGGCTAAGAAACGTCTCAAAGAGATGATGCCATCCAACTGCCGTGAGATGTATTGCACTGACTTTGCAATGCGCCGCGCAGCCAACGGTTCTATTCGCATGGTAACAAAGGAGATTCAGAATGCGGCTAGCTAATCAAAACCAAACCATCCTCGCTCATCTAAAGGAAGGCAAAACAATCACGCCTATTCAAGCACTCAATGCTTACGGCTGCTTCCGTCTTGCCTCTCGTATCCATGAGCTTCGCACCGAAGGACACAACATCGAATGCAAGTTCGATAGTGATGGCGAGAAAAGATGGGGCGTTTACAAATTAATACAGGGTGATCTGAATGCACCAGACCACCCTGCTTCGCACTAGTCATGGACAAGGAGATTCATCCAATGACATCTAACAATAGCACAGCAAAACCAACTGGCACAATGGCGCAAGCATTAATTGCTTGGCATAAAACCAATCCTGTTGCGCCAAAGAACGGCACCAACCCACACTTTCGCAGCAGCTTCTCAACGCTCGAAGATGTAATCACCTGCGTCAACACAGCAGCTGAGTATGGTCTGACCTTTGCTCAAGCAAATGATTTTATAATCACAGAGCAAGGCGGTGTTGTTGAATTTATAGAAACAATAATGATGCATGAGAGCGGAGACAGTGTACATGCTCGCACTCTCATCAAAGTAAAAGACGCCACTAACCCGCAAGCGATGGGTTCTGGCATCACCTATGCCAAGCGTTACGGACTACAAGCAATGTTTGGCATAGCTTCGGAAGATGATGACGGTAATAACGCTACCGCATCTGACACCAAGCAAACACTTCGCACTATGACAAGTAATGGAGACTTCTAAAATGGCTAAAATAGCTAATAAATCCTACGTCGTTTACAAGGACGTACCAGTACCACCGCGTAAACTTTTAGGCAGAACAAAAGGCCAATCAAAATATAAATTCCTACTCGACTTAGAAGTAGGAGATCACATCGTTGCAGAAAGTGTACAAGAAGCTGCGAAGCTTACTAATGCAATGATTCGTTTGAGCGAAGGGTACACAACATTTACCCAGCGTTCACTCGACAATGGAACTATTGGCCTTTGGGTCAAGCACATGAAGCAGAGAAAGGAAGCTGCGTAATGGATGGACAATACGATCCTACCGACAGCGTGTCAGCATTTCCATTTCGTAATAACGAACAGGCAATACTGACAGGCCCAGTCAATGACAACGGCAACGAGTCGCGTGTCATCATTACCAAATCAACACTGCCAGATGGACGCGTCATCCGTGACGTGTACGAGAAAGTCGGCACGTTGTTTGAGAATGAGAACACCGATGGCAACAAGCCGTTGTTCTCCGGCCCATACAAGGAGCGGCGTATTGCGTTCTGGGCTAAAGAAAAAGATGGCGTCGGTAAATATCTATCCGGCAAGATCGAGGACAAGCGTGTTGCACAAGACGCAGCACCGTTTCCTAATACACCTTTACCAGATGGGCCGCTTGATGACAGCATCCCCTTCTGAAATCTTAACTATTGATGACGTGTGCGCCGCATTGCAGACTTCACCCTCAAAAGTGAAGTCTCTATGCGGCAAGCACGGCATATCTGTCATCAAAGTCGGACACAAAGTCAGGCTAACAAGGCAATCATACGATGAGTTGATTGATAAATTATCATGTCGTTACACATATTCAAACGCGGAAAATACTGGCACATCAACGACACGGTATCGTGGGCTGGCAAGTCAATCCGCATACGACAAACTACAAACTGTACTCTCAGAAGAGAAGCGCAAGAAGTAGCTAGTCAACTACATCAACAAGCCTTATCCAAACTCAGGGGCGGCAGCGCGTCAGCTGCCGTTCCTTTTTCATTAGCAGCATTAGAATGGGTTAAACTTAAAAAGCGTGGCGCGACAGACTTGCAAAATGTCAAGCAACTGGGACAGTTTTTTAAATACAAAATCGTTAGTGATATCACTACGGAAGATTGGCACCAGTATGTTAGGCAAACTCTGCATGACCGTAGACCCGCTACTGTTAACCGTATGAGAGCAACACTTAACTCTATACTGGTGTCAACTTCCACCAGTGTGCATCTTCCCAAACAAAAAGATAAAGGTCAGCGCGTAAGATTTTTGTCAGTAGAGCAGCAGGAAAAACTGTTGTCTGCTTATCCAACAGCGCTTCAGCCATTGTTCATTACACTGTGCTATCAGGGGTTGCGCAAATCAGAAGCAACAAAGTTAGAGTGGCAAGATATAAACCGTGACTCAGCTACAATTACCATTCGTGACGAAAACAGTAAGTCCGGCACAGGTCGCATCATCCCAATGCACCCACGCGTACAGGATTCACTACGGTTCACAAATGACAGGTTCGTATTCACAAACATTCACGGTCAACCCTACGCCAAAGAAGGCCCACGCAAAGCACACAACACCGCCTGCAAACGCGCAGGCATCAGCAACTTCACCATCCATGACTGGAGACATCACTGGGCAAGCCGCCTCGTTATGCTTGGCGCAAGCATCCCAACACTCATGGCTTTGGGTGGGTGGAAGTCAGAACGATTGGTCATGCGGTACGCAGCCGTATCAGATGAACACAATCGTGACACACTGTTTCGATTATGAGCTTTATTATTTATGGATAACAACGGTTTGCAAATATGAAACGTAACATTGGTAAGGGTGAGGTCGCGTGTTCGAATCACGCTGGCAGCACCATCCCCCCTCATCTAATATACTGTAAACCCTCAAGAAAACAGAGGCGTTTACTTCATCAACAGTTATGCATTAGTGCAGTGTTGTGCGCTTTCATACTGTTTCATCTGCTTTACTAATGCAGTTGTTTGCATTTTTAAACACAATTTTAACACAAAGAAGGAGACTAATATGGGTTCGGCATCAACAGCAAAGCACCTTGCTCGTATGGATTGGGAGTTAACAAAGCATGGGTTAGCTATGCGGCGCAAACGTGATGAATATGAAAGCCGTGTTGCGCGTGAAGGTTCACAGAAAAATTCTAAGATGTACGCCGATGATGCATTTGCTGATGACGTTATAACGTCAGATGACGTTGGCACTTACAAAAGAGTGACACAACACGTCAACACACACATCGAAATGTATGAAGGTGGCATAGAATGAATAAGTTCGACCTGCTATCCAAAGCCCTTGAAATCGTAGAAAACAGAGGAGAAGACTATGGGGATGTTCTTGACAACCATAACCGTATTGCTGCTATTTGGTCTGTAATACTAGGCGTGACTGTGAAGTCAGAGCAGGTTGCATTGTGCATGGCTGGCATGAAGATAGCCAGATTGTGCAACACACCTGATCATCAAGACTCATGGATTGATCTTGCTGGTTACGCAGCCGTTGGCAGTGAATGCCTCAAGATTGCTGCAGAACGCGCTGGCGTTTCCAATCAAGAAACTCAGCGCCCTGCTCCACATCAGCAAAGCAATGAACAAACCCAGTGGGGTCAGACGCATGAGGGTCAATGACTTGAAGGATTGCTTGACCAAAGTTTTGTTGTTCAAAACCTTTGGTAAGCGCAAAGTCGTCACGGAATTTGTAACCTCTCGCTCGGGCAAGCCATGTAGTCATCTCTTGCTCCACGAGTTCGATGTGTCCCAAAGCCCAGTTGTGCCGATGTCCACTTATGTACAGATGTGCGTTACTCTTAAACCTAGCCATCTTGTTCTGGGCATGCAGCGGGTTCCATTGGGAATGGCCCGGCATATCATGCGCTGCGTGGATACGACAGACTCTACCGTTAGGGAACCGTACTTCAACGCGAGCCTCCCAGTCCTCATTGATAGAGTGAGGGCCAGTCATCCATTTAAGGGGATCACCTGCACCGCTCCACATATCATGGTTGCCGCCAATGAGAATGAGCGGGTTTATGTTGTCGATTAACCATTCAACAAGACGCCACGCTGTCTTATGACTGGTGTCTTGATGATCATAAAGACGCGCTAATCTACCAATCCAGTTGTTCTGATGATCACCAAGCGAACAACCATAAATGCCTTCGTTCTCTTGAATGATGTCTATATGTTTACGAAGGTTAGGCCAATCACAATAGTTGTCGTCAATGTGAGGATCGCCAAGCCATAACAAACCAATTGGCATAGAGTTACGCATGTCGATTGGAATCCATTTACGCGCATCTTTAGCCTCCTTACGTTTCTTAAATCGATTAGTAAGCTGTGATACAATTTCTTCGACAGGCAAATCGTCACTAGGAAGCGGCGGGATGGTAAAGCTTTCCTGTTTTGCCTGACGTTTAATGTTCTTCAATCTATCTTTATATGTAGATCGCGGTATATTTAAGGCATCAGCTGCCTTATTGACGCCGCCATATGCATCAACAGCATCAAGCAACTCATCGTCGCTCCATTGATTCTTAACCATAATTACCCCTTAAAACGGTATCGCCTCTAAAGCCATGCGTTCACAAAGACGCTCCGCGCGTCCCTTAACTTGGCGAAACCATTTGGAATCTCGCATAGCTAAACTTGCACCTTCCCAATCCTCATCATCGACACACGCTTTCATGTCTCTGAACTTGGATAGAGTTGGCAAACCTAAATTAAACATCATGTTTGCAATTATTAATTTTACTTCTTCGGGCAGGTGATTGAAGTCAGGATAAAGCTTCAAGCAATCCTCAAGAACCATATCAATGTCAGCTTCAAAAGCCTCAGCTACACGCTCTGCCGATACAGGCGTACCTATTTCTTTCCCATACTCAGGGTCAGTGCGCCGTATTAAATGCCCAATGCCGAAGGTTGGATGACCTTCGCTGCACAAATAAATCTCATAGACGCAACCCTCATCAGACTCTAGCTCTTGACGAAGCCTCATCACATTCATGCTAATCACCGTCATTTCTTAAACATCTTTGTCAGTTGCTGAACACCAAAGCTGGCAGCGAACACCACACCAACAGCCGTCTTGTAAAAATCTGGCATTGCTTCAAGCGCAGCAAAGCCGCGCTCAACCACATCTTCATATCCAGTAAATGCAAGTATCAAAGGGATGCTTACTAATATCGTCAGCCATTCATCTTTCCAGCTCGACGCAGAATTTTGCGCCATTGTCTGGTTCCATTCCATCTCACCAGCCGCCACCTTCTTGGCAACCTCAGTCTTTGCTTTTTGTGTAGCAACTTTTCCTTCCATCCATGAACCAGCAAGAGTGGTCACTGCATTTACAATTGGTAAAATCATGTCAAAGCACCGTTATTTAATTTGAAACAACGCCAACGCACCGCCTTCATATCAAACGTAATACGATTGATATCGTTAGCCATTTGCATGGCTCGTTCTTCACAAGCTTGGCGTGATTTAAGAGGGTGTCGTGCGTTCTGAAACTCAACGCATTGAGTAGGGTTAGATATTAAGCAGCCAATGACTATCGCTTGGAACACTTTTCAATCAACCGCTGCACTGTATCCATTTCGTAAATACGAAGCGCAGTCCATATAATTGTAAATAATGCAGCAAGAGGCGGCAACAAATCTGTCAATGCACCCACCGTTGCAAACACTGCTGCCCCATCTAATATGTCCTTGTTATCCATGACCAGACCCTAATGCATTAATGCAGGATGCGAAACGTACAAAATTTCATTGGCTCTTGAAATGCCCAGAACCAAAAACAAAAATGCAGCAATAACGGTGACGCAAATAGCAAACACAAGAAGGATTTTTTTTATTAATTCTGTAAGCTCTTCCTGCTCTCTTTTTGCTTTTAAACGTGCAGCAGCAGCAGCCTCTTTTGCTTCTTGTATTCGTCTTGCACGTTCTTGCAAGATGCCAGACCAAGTGCCATGACCGAAACGCATATCAACCATAGTCGCAACTTCTTGCATTTTCTCAGCTGCAAGCTTTGCATCTATAATTTCTTTAGCAACAGTATCAACACCAAATTGATCAGCTAATCCGCTGTTAGACTTCTTATTACGCGCTTGCTGAACTTCTTTCTCACCGCGAAACAAATCATCGATTTGCCTTGCTATGTCGCTAACGTCATTGACCGTTGAGATATTAGATTTAATAAACTCAACAGACTTTTGGACTAACGCAATGCCGGTAAGAACTTCAGCAACTACCATTATTCAGATGGATATTGAGCTTTGATTGAAGCTACATGGGTTTGCCACGCTTCAAGACCGTTCTCAGTTATGTATTCAATTTGAGAAGCAACATTTCCATACGCTTCTATACGGCTTACCAACCAAGCAGGTCTTGGGTCTGGCTCGTCTTCTGGCTCAATGGGTTCTGGCTTTGCGCTAGCTGTGCTTATCATGCCAACAGAAACAAAAGATGGAGCAACGCCAATCTTCGGCGCGTATTGATGCGCAAGATCATCTAAGTCTTCTTGCGTCATATCAGTAGACAAAGTGACCTCTGCCCAACTGTTGTCTGCATAGCGTAAAGTAGCAATGCCGTTGTCTATCTTTTCAACCGTGTATTGTGTCATGTCCATTTCTCCAAGGGGCATTTACCATTTTTTAAACGCACTTTAAATTTCATAATGCAGCCACATTTTTTGCATTGCGAAATAACAGCTCGATACCATTCGCATGATTTACAAATCTGTAACCGTTCTTCAGCAGTCATTAAGCCGTGCCACCTTGTACAGTTCCGTTGTTTGTAAATGTGACATTGCCAAGTCCGCGAATATATTTTCCAGCAGCACCGGCACCAGATCCGCCAGATACGTTACCACCAGCACCATTCGCGCCACTGGAGCCGTATCCTCCACCATTTCCGCCTCTTCCAGCGTTTGTGCCACCATTAGAACCACCAGCACTCCCATGGTTATAGCCTTGACCACGGCCTCCGTTACCACCAGTCGTGTTTGTATAGACAGTTCTCTGTCTCATAGCCTCGTTTTGACCACAGCTACATGAAGTGCGATCACTTCTTTTATAGAGCCATCCACCAGTGCTTCTGCTGCAACCGCAATCACAGTTACGAGAACTCAAGATCATATTTCCTGAACCCCACCATAACTCACCAGAGTTATATGAGTTGCAGAAGCGTGTGTATTTATACCAGTAGGAATTTTGATATTGCTTTTGCAGTGTGCCGTAATTTCCGTTACCACCCTTACCGCCGCCACCGCCACCAGCTCGTATGGTGCCGTTATTTATAAGGATGCAGGCAACATTAGCTTCAAACGCATCGCCACCAGCACCGCTATTAGCTGCACCGCCAGCACCAGATAATGTGCCATTGTTGGTTATGGTAATTGTGCCAGCACCACCAGAATTAATTTGTAAAGCTTCTTCAGAAGTGGACGTTGCACCCAGTTCAACACCGCTATTAATTACAATTTCTTTCGGGTAATTTACAGCATAGTCATCACCAAAAAGCGCCGAAGCATTTTGGTTGGTAGCACCAGATGCGTATATAAAGCGGAAGCCTTTTGCAGCACCGCGAAAGTTAGTAAAATTTATAGACCCAGTTGTCGGAACAGAAGCAGCCAAATTAATACCAGTGTTATTAGCTGCTTTAGCTAGAACATTTGAGCCACCACGATACAAATCAGAAAAGCTAACAGCCCCAGAGCCGCTTGCAAACTCTGAGCGTAAGTCACTAAATGATACCGCACCTGATGCTGCTATTGGCATTACACAGTTCCAAAAGCTGTGATGTCATCAAGGGCAACAACAGCACCAGCCGTTGTAATCTTGAAAACATCTGTTCCATTGTAATTAAAAACCATGTCGGAGCCTGATAATGCTGCGCTCCAATTAGTAGGAAAAGCTGCTACATTGTCTAAAGCGGCAAGTTGCACATCACCGTTGTTGTCAATGAGATCAGCCATTAAACGTGCTTTAGTCATTGTTCACCTATCCAAACACTGCAAACTCAAGAACATCACCAGCAGCGGCTCCACTTGCTAATACGACTGATGTTCCATTGGTTGCTGTAAAATCAGAACCGCTGATTAATTTGATACCATTCATGAATACTTGTATGCGCCCTACTGTGTAAGAAACAGTGAAGCTAGTCTGCGCAGCTGTAGCTGTCTGGTTTGTCTCAGTTAAACTTGCTGCAATCGTTATTGTTTCGTTTGCACCGGAATTGTTTTTTGTCAGAACAACACCAGTACCAGCAACTAGTTTGTTCTCAAGAACATCAGCTGTTGTATCTGAGCCACTGATTTTGAGTGTTCCACCACCAGCAGAAGCAGCAGCTTGGGCAGCTGACGTAGCAGCGTTTGATTCACTTGTTGCAGCATTTGATTCACTTGTTGCCGCTGCAGCAGCAGACGCGGCAGACGAAACAACATCAGCATTTGTACTAACAACATCAGCGTTAGTGCTTACAACGTCAGCCGCTGTTGATACAGCATCAGCAGCAGCTGCGGATGCAGACGATGCGGCATTTGACTCGCTTGTTGCAGCATTGGTTGCAGACGTTGAAGCCTGTGTAACCAGATTATTGAGAGATGTTTCTTGCGTAAGAGATACTTTTGTAAACACTTCAACATACAGCATGTCACCTGCTGCTGACGCTGTGTTTAAAATTATGTCGTTGCCGTTAATATAATAATCGTTTGTAGAGCTAGTGCCTTCAATCAAACGTATGCCATTTAAAAATACTAATGTATTACCATTAGCATAAATGTTCATCGTATTGCTGGCATCATCAGTGGTAAATGTTGTTTGTCCAGCCGTAGATGTGAACACATGTGTGG
>Ga0099849_1000081_pt1 | contig 35115 bp, 18 predicted proteins | sample CB_VirMetaG_4_FD_78177 | JGI IMG/M metagenome (GOLD analysis project Ga0099849, IMG submission 78177) | Freshwater to marine saline gradient viral communities from Chesapeake Bay - CB_1508_1M Viral MetaG | ecosystem: Environmental > Aquatic > Marine > Coastal | place: USA: Chesapeake Bay... | reverse complement strand
GGTTCGCTTGATGTTCCTTTACCTATCATCATTTTGACCCCACTAATGTTTCCTCCTCTAACTACAAGATCGCGTAGTATTGTTTCTCCATCAGCGCCCAAATAAAAACTCTTTGTGGTACCATCCCAAACGCTTTGATAGTTTATGGAGCGCATAGCACTGCTGTTTATAAGTATACCATTTGTATCTTTTGTTACCGATGTAACATTTCCGTATTCGTCTCTATTGACCCGAGATCCAAATCTTATACCATCTCCAACATCTACATTGCCAGATATGCCAACATCACCTATGATGTAAGCATCCTTAGTTTTAAGAGTTCCTTTCCGAGATACAAAAAATGGGTGATTCTTGCTTGGAGCTGTTGCAGCTGTACTTAAAGATCCATTTGTAGTCCATTTGGCTCCTGCATAATCTCCTAAACTTATATCTCCATTGGAAAATGCTTTAAACCATGGGTTGTCTCTGGAACCTCTTCCAATCAATAGATTTGCGCCACTTATCCAGCCTCCAGTTACGGCTAAATTATGTAAAATTGCTTTACCATTTTGTGTTAACTGGAACCCTTTGTCGGATCCATGCTGAAAATTAGTAGACTGCAATCCAAATCTATTGATTAAAATTCCATCTTCATCTGTAGCACTAATTACTCTTCCGAATCTGTCTCTAGTAACATGGCTACCAAATCTCATTCCATCTCCAACATCTACTCTACCAGAAATATTCAAATCTCCTCTAAATTCAGCATCTTGAGCAAATAAATTTCCTTCTCTGGAAACATAGAATGGGTTATTGTGATAAACTAAGCTTCTTCCTATAGATATATCACCTTTACTTGTTACCCTAAAAAATGCATTATCGTAACATCCATTTCCTATAATTAATCCCATGGACCCGCTAAGTAAACCCGAACGAATGTCAATACTTTTAAAGTATGCTGTTCCATCACCTACAATCTTCCAACCTCGAGCATCTTCTGTTGGGTCACAAGGATTAAAATCATCATCAAAATTATAACTTTGAATTACACTACTGTAACTATTGTAAGTGTCTCCTAGAACAATTGTTTGTCCAACTTCTAGTGCATCTGCTTTTGCAGTTCCTAAAATTTTTGCATCTGCAGCGAATAAAGACCCGTCTTTAGTGACTTTAAATTTAGCATCATGTATTCTCCAGTAATCTCTAACGACTGGTACATTATTTGAATCCCAATCTCTTGATCCTGTGGTAGTAACTCCACTTAATCCGTATGCATTTCCAAATAAATTATAAAAATCAAAACCGTTGTATTCTAAACCAGGAAGTTCAAGTTTCAATATACCATTACTTTGGTTAAATGATTCTACTTGAGCTATCTCCCAGCCATAATAAAGAGGACCTCTTTTCCAGTTTGTTTCTAGATATACTCCTGGCCTTATAGCCGCTTTTTCTATGGCAGTTAAATGATCAGTTTCAATTTGTACAAATACAGAAGAATATTGATCATCGTAATCGTATCCCTCATATTTTTCCCCAAAAACACCACTAACACCAAGCTCTCCCTTAAAGAACCCAGAGATTTCTTTTGTTTGGTTTCCGATTGTTAAGTTTCCTTCTGAGTCAACATTAAAAGCCGAAGTTCTACTTGCTCCAATTTCAATAGTTCCAGCAGTTAAATTTCCTCTAATCTCTAAAGTGTTTGGGTCTATATCTATGGCATGAAAACCATCTGGGTCTTTTGAGAATGTAGGTTTTGTAAAATCTGAATCAGAATATTCTTTATGACCAGTCCAGAATAATCCGTACCCTCCTGGAGAAGGGTCACCTATTCTGAACATTTTATGGTCTAAGTATACACCCTTTCCTATTGAATATGCATATTGTGGAGTTTCTACAGCTCTTGTAAATACATTATCACTCAAAACTCTTCCGCTTGGGTGTGATAATATAAAATCTGCTGCAGTTATTCTATCAGTTAAAATTCTGCTTGCATATATATTAGATATGTAATCTGCACTAATAGCTCCTCCAGTTACATATCCTTGAGTGTGAGGAGTTTGTCCGAATGCTAAATTAGCTTCGTTTGAAAATATAGTTTTAGCTTTATTGACTGGATAGTAATTATGGACATCCCTAGATATTCCAGACACAAACTGCTTACTCAAATTTTCTGACTTATCTATAGTTCTTAGAAAATAAAAATAATATATACTTTCTCCATTAATACCTGTTTCTACATCATTATCAATATATGATGTCGATGCTGAAAGTTTGTATGTATATAATTCTGGATTATTAAAGAAATAACCGCTAATATGAGACATCTTCCAGCAGTTAGTGTTTGGGTTTGCTAAAGTAGGCTCAACAGAATCTTCTTTTACTATACCTGTCGGTATTCCTGTCTTATAAACCAATATACTATCAGTATCTTTTGATATGCCTTGATCCCAATCCCATTCCAAGAATATTTGCTTTGGTCCTGAAATTATATTAAAGTTATTTGGAATTTTTGGGAGAGTTGAATCTTTTGGAGTTTTTATTGGATTATCGTAAGACAAAGTCCACTGGCTTTGCTTTCCGTCATGCTCATTGATTCTTGCTCTTAAATAATATGTTTGATTAGCTTCTAAATTACTAAAGATTCCGCTTCCAATATTCCTGCCAGGATATCTTACCTTTAAATCATCATCATCGTCACTATATTGTACAGGAATTTCTTGTGTTCCTATTAATGGGTTAAAGCTTGGTCTTTTTGATAGTTGTATAGTATAAGATAAATGTTGCCTATTGAGCGGATCATCATTTATTAAATAATTTATAAATGCATAAGATGTTCCATCACCCCCATCGTCATTAATTATTCCAGTAGTGCATCTTACTTCGTCTCTAAATAAAGCTTCTGTTCTTCCTACATCCACTAATCTTCTTTCGCTTATCTTTCCTTTATTGTTCGATGTGTCTTCAGCTTGAAGCCAAAAATAAAATTTCTTACCCGCATTTGCAGAAAAATCTTTTAATGGAATTATATCCGAAATTGCTATCGTCGATTGATGAATAGCAACCTTTTTTTGGTCTGAAAAAGAGTATCCATCTTCTGAAACTGTAGCTATATCAGTTCCAGTATATAAATGTATATGCTCTAAATCATGGTCACCTGGATTTTCCCAGCTTAAAAATATATTATTTCCATTTTTTTGAGAAGAAATCCAAGTTGGTGTACCAGGTGGGATGTTATCTGGAGCAGCATATATATAGTCCTCATATCCAGGTTTTATATCATAATATTTATTTGTCAGTATTGTATCATCAGCCCAATTTGATTGAAAAATATCAAAAACAGATTTGACTCTTACTTCATAATAACTATCTCCTTTAGCTTCAAAAATATAATGCCCCGAACCTTCTCCAAGAACCCCAGGGTTATGAAAGGCTTTAGTTGAATCTCTTTGACCCAATAAAGTCATCTCCTCAACATTCTGATACTCCGTGAAATAATATCTAAAAGAATCGTCGTTTTGTTCCTGTCCTGAATAAAATACATGTATTACAGACCTGCCATCTGATGTTATTTCTCCACTGGTATGAACTACTGGACCATCTAAATTAACATATTCAAATGATGTATCCACATACATTCCTGTATTATTAGAGCTATCTACGGCCAATGCATGAAAATACCATTTTGTGTTTTCGTATGATTCTGAACCAGGTTTATTAAATTTATCTATTGCAAAAGAGGGTGCATCATCAGGAAGAACTGAAGCAAAGGGACTCGAGTAATCTATTGGGAGATCCTCTATTTTTGTGGTTGACTGTTCTTCTTCTACTGTAAAATCAAAATTTTCTTTACCAATTCCAGTATAGAGTAAAACTTTTACTACATCATTTTCTTTAGGTTCATCCCAAGAGAATCTAAAATTCGACCACTCTTTACTGACCCTGAATCTTTCTAATTTTCCTGGAGGTTTGGAATCTCTTGGTACATAAACATGATCTGATACAACATCATAAATTTCATTGCTTAAAATTGTATCAGTAGCCCAATCAGTTTCATTTTTACTTAAAACTATTCTAGTTTTTACATCGTAAAATGTATTTCCATTTGCCTCAAATACAAAATGCCCTGATCCTCCATAAGTATCGCTATCATTATAAGCAGCTTTGTCCTTCCCTTGGAAGGTCTTAATATCGAAAGAATTAATATCTTTATATTCGGTAAGATAGTATTGAAAAGTACTATCATCTTGAGCTACTCCAGAGTAAAAAACATGAACTAATCCTTGACCTGCTTCATTTACTGTTCCACTAGTGTGTAGAACAGGAGGAGACATGTCCACCGTTTTAAATTCTGCATCTGTATAAACTCCTGTATTATCAGAAGTATCTACTGGAAGAATGTGAAATGGATATGTAGTTGCAGCATTTTTGTACTGTATTACATCGTCAAATCTAGATATAGGAAATACTGGTCTATCGTCTTTATTTACCGAAGCAATTAATCCATTTTTATTTTTTGCAATTTCGATGATTTTATTTTGATCTACAGTAACTTCTCCAAAATTATCTTTACCTACTCCAGTATAAAGTAGGACTCTATTACAATCCGCCTCTGGAGGAGGATCCCAGGAAAATTCAAAGTCAGAAAACTGTTTTCTAATTTCAAAGTTTTTAATTTTTAGTGGAGCAAAATTATCTTTACCTATTTTTGCAGTAGAAGTTGCCACTAAGGATTCTCTGTTTTCTGATGTGAAAGCCGATAATTTTCCGAAATATTCTGTGTTGGCTGTTACTTCTCTTATTTCAAGATGACCAGATGCACCAGCTTCATATTGTGCTGGTGCAGTTTTTATATCTTCCTGAAAAATATTTATTGAGTGATTGGACACTCCAAAGGTTTCATCATTAATTTTTAGAAAATATTTTTTAAAACTTTTGTCGTTGTGAAATTGTCCTGAGTAAAATGCATGAAGTATTGGAGACTGCCTATATGTATCAGTTCCTTTACCTTCTTCTCTTATTTCTCCAGAAAGATATAAGTCTGGAGCTACAGCCACATCAAATAAACTAATTAAATTACTATTTCTTGGATCACTAAAATTTCCTGCTACATCAAATGCTCTTATATGGAACATAGCATTCGTTCCTATACCTAAAGGATTTCCATTTAAATCAGCAAAAGACCCTCTACTTGTATCTGCTTCATAAACGGTATGGGATGCATATTTACCTACAACTTCTGTAAAGGAAGATCCTATTTTAGGTAATCTGTATTCGTTGTAACCCCCAGCCCCTTCTTCTCCTAAATTTGTATTTTCAAATTCTGGAACTTCTCCTCCTACCCATCCAGTATATAATCTAAATCCTATTAAATCTAACTCTCTATCTGGAGATTCATTTTCCCATCTAAAGCTTAAGTTATTCGGAAATAATGGGTTTAGAGATACATTAAAGTGGTCGGGTGGGTCGGGAGGTATTAAGTCAGGCTCTCCCCTGAAAAACATTACTTTTTCCTCTGATCTTCCAAAATCGTTAGCCTCAGACCATCTCAATTCGTAATAACCGTTTGAATCAGGGAGTTCAAATTCTCCAGATACCGCACCAGTTACTCTAGCTTCATATGCATCTGCATCAAATATTGCACAACCATCTATTGCTAAATCATCAAATTCAGATTCATATCTCGGGTGAGCAACTTCAAGAAATGGAGTAAATTTAGAATCTTTATAGTTTGGCAGACTAACTGTTAAATTATTACTTCCTCCAACTCTAGCTTTGTCTCGATCTGCACCCAAACTAAGATCCCATAAAATCTTATTTGATCCACATTTTTGTTTGAGACCAGGAACCTTCCATTCATTATTTTGTAATAAATTTGTATCATTGTTACCCATTTTTGTCACCACGAGACTTCTGTAGTACTCTTCAGTGATTCTTTGCACTCGCATGAAGTAATTTCCAAAATTTGTTACATCTGGATTATAGTAATCTTCATTCTCCTCTAAATTATGTATGAAGTAATTTGCTCTCGATCTAGTAACCCCTTCTGAATTTACATATCCAGTCGCAGCAATTATAACTTCAATAGTATTTTTTTCTGGAGCTCCTAAGTTTTGTACTTGAGTATTATCGTCGGGATCGTCATCAAATTGAGGTAAAGGTCCACCTCCAGCTGATGGTCTATTTGCTGGAGTCGGGTCGTATGGAACTGTCCTGGCTGTATATATTGTTGATAAAGAGTCAGTTTGGCTAAATTTTTCCCTATTATATTCCATTGCAATCATAGAATATGTTCCATCCTGATTTTCTGTTTTACCTAACAATTGATATTCTTTAGAATCAAAAGCTTCTGTAGACCCATCAGCTTCTTCTCCATGCAATATATACAAGGCTCCTTCCTTTAGTTTAGTTGATACTGATTTTCTTTCATCTCCTCTAGGCATTCCAGCTAAAACATTTGTAGCAAGAAAATAATCATTGAATGTTTTGTATCCAGCTGAAGAACTTATAAAGCTTATTTCTTTTGGAATTCTTTGAATTAAATCTTCGTTTTGATGAGTTAATATTTTAGTTCCAGATGTAGTTACTTCAAAATAATTGTTTAAATTTGTATTTGCAGATGTTTCTGAGTTTATTGGAATTATTTCAGCATCTCTTTGCCCTCCATCGGACGCACCTTGATGCTGTCCGTTTCTATGTATAAATTCAATATAATGTTCAGATTCATTTAGATTAACATCTTCATCAGGGATTAAAAAGCTTATGCTTGTGTATTTTTTTGTTAAATCTAATTTTTGATCTATAAAAACATAATTTTTACTAGGGGTAGGATTATCATCGACCACTTCTAATACTCTCCCCCCTACTTTAAATCCATTTCTTAACTCATCATATATTGTAAAAATGTGCCCTGGTTCTATATGTTCTGCTTGACTGTCTGTTGTAAAACTTACAGTTTCTTCCTCGAGTACTGAAGTTAATAAAATCCACCTAGCAGTCCTTAATGCTTGATCTCGAGAAGTACAGCCGACAGCCGTTACTTCTTTTAGATTCCAGCCGTATCTTGTGATGCCTTCGGGATCTTCTACGTATTCGTATTTAGTTAAAAATGAATCTTCTTTATCCTTGTAAGCTACTTTTACAGCTGTAAATTTTGACTGCCTTGGAGCTCCTGCATAACTAAAATTTCCTTCTAATACAGAATCATTGCTGAATTTAAATATTGAATTTTTAAGAGCATTCATGGAGATAAAAATCTCCAAATTATTGAAATATGCTATACCTCTAAAAATCGAACAAATCTCATTTACAGTTTTGTATGCATCTGCTGGATTTTGAAGCAAAAGGTTGCAACTAAATCTCCGCTCTTTTTTAAATGAGTTGTCAACTGGTATTGATGTTGGAACTAGTTCGTCGCAATATTTGGCAATTTTAAATAATTCCCATTTGTCTAAATTAACATCTCTTATGTATTCTCCTAAACCATAAATATCATTGGTCAATATATCGTACAAAATCCAAGCTGGATTATCGGTCCATTCTAATTCTTCTTTAAATGTCCCATCCCAAACTCCTTCGTGTCTTTCTTCGCTTGTATGCGAACTACCCTTTGACCCATAACTACTTGTATATGCCCTTAAATTTGTTGGCCCTTTTTCATTCTCCAATTTTTCAACATAATTACTGGGAACCTTTACCCTTTTTAGTTTCATGTCAAAAGACCTAGTTGGAGCATTTCCAAAGTTCTCTGCATTAACTAATGATGCAATCATAGCAGAGCCTGGGTAATTAAAGTTCCTGTCTACTATTTCTGTAACTGAGTCAAGTGTTACTGAAAATTTACTTTTAAAATTGTATGACTGAGCTGTTACATTTCTTATGTAAATCTGTCTTGGTCTAGGTCCAGAGAGATCTTTCGGGTCAATTAATTTCAACCAAATATCTTCTTTGTATTGAGATAAAGATAAGCCTTGAATATCAACAAGAACATTGTAGTCGTTTAACCCATCAGGTATAATTTCTTCGATCACGCCATCATCTAGGCTTCGATGTGTAATGCCAGTTATGTCTCCCCATATCATAACTTTACCTTTATTGGGCTGTTGCTCTCCAGCTTTATCTATGGTGTAACATTGATCTACATTTAATGTAACCCCAAGCCAGTCAACATCTTCATCCATTACTGAGTGTGTTGTTTGACTAGTTATTCTTTTTCCCTGGCCATCGTCATTCTCTTCTAGTTCAACTTGATTTCCTAACGGAACATTTTTTCCTATAGTTTGAGATGCATAAGAAAAATCTTCTAACCAATAAAAGTTGTCATCTTCAGTTTCTCCACTTTCTCCCTGGTTGACATAAAAAGGAGTTTGATCTAGCTCTCCTCTTTTCCATGCTACTGATATATTTCTAAAATTATAAATTCCAGCTTGAGAGGTGTCTGATGTTGTTAATTGTACGGGTGTATCGTTTAGATAAATCCCCTTTAATATTCCAGCCCCCTGAACTAAACCTCCAGTTGCATCACAAAACCCTTCAATTGGGCCTTCAGATACAACATCCAGCATTTTCATAAATGCTGTGGATTGTAGTTTTTCTTTATCTTCTTTAGATACAGCTAGAAATTTTCCACCAAAACCGTCTCCAGTTATTGTTCTTCTGAACAATCTGGGTGTAGTATTAGAAGCGTAACATACTAGGTTATACATAATTTACTTAACTTTCAGTATACTGATCAACAATGACCGCTCCTTCCAGAGATCCATCTGGCTTCTTTATTGTTGCATTTAAGTAATCAAATGCATTTAATCTGCAATTCATTACGGATGATGATATTACAGTGCTACCAACTCTTAATCTTCCATAACCAACTGGGACTCTAGCTCCTTGTGTTATATTATTTATGGGTCTGGAAAAAGTAAATGATGATGTGCTTTTCATCTTAGGAGCACTATCTTCCATTTCTGGTGGATCAGGCTCCTTCACTAGTTTATCCATTAATCCTTGCATTAATACAGCCCCACCTATTTCGAATAATAAATTTCCACCCCAGCTTAATAGTCCTCCCCAAAATCCACCTATGCTTGATCCTAAAGCACCCGCACCCCAGCCTCCAAACATTCCCAAAAGTCCACCAAGTATCATTCCTATTCCACCCTGTGGGACCATAAAAAAGTGAATATTTTCGGCTTCTTTATTCACTTGAATTTTTAATTCATCTTGACTTCTTAATGGTTTCTTATCAACGAAAACCATATATTTAGTTTGCTCTTGACTCTTTTTTAGTAAATACCCAAGGAATCCTTCTTTGTTCGCATCAATAGCTTTAATAGCTTCAAGCGGACTACTTATATCAAGTTTCCATTCTTTGCCAAATTTCTGACCCAATTTACCATGTAAAAAAACATTTACCATAACAACCTTAAACCTATTATAATATACACAACTTAACCTTGCTTTCTGTTAGTAATTTCAGATTCTTATACATTCTAAGCTTTTGTGGATAATGTATTTTATATTTTTTTGTTACTGTACTATATATGTATAAAGGCATAAGCATTTCTTCTGAATATTTTATATCATAATCGGAAGGGGATTCATCACCTAAAACGTGAGAATGATAACACATTAATATTTTGTATTTTTTAAATGCATTTACATAATCAAATGGATCAATTTTGAAATATCTAGCCTTATCTTCCGCTTTATTTTCACATTGTTTAACAAAAAATTTTTTTTGTTTATATAGCAAAAATCCACAACTTTCTTCCTGTGGGAGATTTTCGCATATTTCTGCTATTTGTTTATGAATCATATTAAAACAATCTACTACCTGGAAAGCCTCCGTATGGTAAGAAGTCCGCATCTGGAAATCTTAATTTACATCCAGATATTTTTTTATTACAAGCATCCCTAGCCCAATACTCAGTATTTATTGATGGCTTGTTTTTTGAGCTAGATGTGTGAGCAACTATACAATAGTATACTACATTTCTTGGGCTACTTTCTATACCCTGATCGTCCACTTGAATAGTTACAACATCTTTTAATTTATAATCTACCCCAGCTTCCCAAAGCCCCTTGTTTGTGATTCCATCTATAACAAATCCTACATTATTAGAATCAGATATTGGCCCTCCATTATAGCCGCATCCTTTACCTCTATATTTCCACCAGCAATAATTATTTAATATAACTCTTCTTGGAACTGAAACATTTTCAAAATCAAGAGCATTTGATAATTCAAATTCTACAAAAAATTTATTTTCTGTAAGTTTTTGGTTAATTATCCACTTGTCTGGTCTCAATGTAGCATTTGGATCAGGATCTATACCCATAGATTTCCAGTGATCTATGTCTGCATCATAGTTTAAAAAATTTTCTTTATCTAAAAATCTTACAAAAGTTTTAGTTCTAGTTATTTCGGCTTTAACCAAGTCGTCCTTGTCTTTTATATATCTTGATAATATGCCTTGAAAATTAATTAATTTAATTGTAGGTCTAGATAAGCCTCCGTCTGATCTTGTGCTAAGGTCAGAGACCTCAAAAGGTAGATAAAAGTATTCCTTGTTATTGAACTTAAGGCTATCTGTTACATTAATTACCCCACCATGAAACCTGATTACATCTTCACTATTTCCAATTCTTGAAATTTCCCATAGATCAATCATTGAAGTTTGGTTGTTTGAAAAAATTTCTTGATTTATATGTTCTCCTTTATAAAATGCCATAACAATATTTTACTATATTTTTTTTAAATATTAAAATTTTTTTTAATTTTCTCTTCTTTTAAGTTCAACTGCAAAGTGTTTGTATCTTTGTATACATAGTCGTGTTTAATTGATGTGCATGTAAATTTTGATGTTCTTAACTCTGGTTTAATTGTGTTAAATGTAAATGTCTCAATCCCTTGTCTACCAATAATTAAGCATAAAATTTTATATGCATCTAGATCTGTCATTTTTTCATAAGTAATACTTATTTCGTCTGTTCTACTAAATGTACCATCTTTACTATACTCTGACCTAGAGTTACCCAACGAGTAATCTTTTGTGTGAAAAGTTGAATTACTATTAACACTATATGAGGGCAATATATCTAAATGTTTTTTATAAAAATACTCTTGAAAAATATTTTTTCTCTTTTCTGACATTGAATTAGCAAACAATAAATATTTTAAGGTTAGCATCGAAAAGTCTTGATTATAGAAATTAGCTGTTATTGAATTTAAATCTCTGTAACTTTCTGTTAAAGAAAATTGAAAGCATTTAAATTCTTGAACGAAATAAGGATCTAATGAAATTAAAGACTTAAATTTTTCATCATCATTAAGCTCGCTGTATTCATGTTTTTGCATTACAAAAACATCATTTTCATTTTCCTCTAGAAATTTTATAATTTCGTTTGCATCTTTATCGCTCCTGTCGTTAAAATTTACATCAAAAGACATTGCTACTCTATTTAGAAGAGCTGGTTTAGAGCTTACATATTTGTTTCCGTATTCAATTTCGTTATTTTCGAATTGCACAGTAACTGATGATCCGTATGATGGAACAAAATTAAATGGTTTATAGTATTTAAATTCTTTTAATTCAGAATCAATCTTTGAATTAGCGATAAAATCTGCATAAGATGTATAGTTTGAATTATCTTGACTTCTGAAAAATTTCTTTTGGGTTTCAAAATTTCCCCAAACATGTCTTGGATCAAAAACATTCATCTCAAGCTTTCGTATATTCCTATAGTTCCAGCTAACACTCCTTCAGCGCTTACACTTAAAGATTGGCTTGTTATTATTCCATTACAAGTTACATCTTGACCTCTTGCCGCTTTGTCTATATTTTTCGGGGAAAGTTTTACGGTCGCAAAGTCTTTACCAGAAAAACTTATGATTGACCCAATATTTTCTCCAGCTATGCTCATTTTCCTTTCAACTTTACTTAAGGCTACAGACCTTGGATACCTGTCTCCTATAATATATTTAGGAACTCTTTGACAAGATACAGAATAATCAATTGAACTAGGAAAATCTAATCCTATATTTTCTTTATTAAAATTAATTAATTCTGAATATGCTCCATTTGCAAATTTTTCGTAAAACTCATCTCTTCCTATGCTTGGGTCCGCTACTCCTTCCGCACCATTTGACCGTTGATCATAACCGCTATAGATTGTGAAAGTTGCCTTGTATTTTACAACTTCAAATGGTTTCATAGAAACTGAATAACTTGTTAACCCAGCTCCAGAAAACTCAATTCCACAAAATTTTCCATCAGCATATTTTTGTCCAGTAAATTGTTCAATATGATCTTTTCCAGCATCTACTATATAGTATTCTAAATCTAATGTTGCAGTTTCTACAGAAGATGCTGAGTAATGTTGTCCATATCTAAAGTCGCCACCATATGCTCTATTAGCCTCTATATTTGCATTGATTGATATTGCTGCACTCTGAGCTAATACTTTTTTGCCGCCTATCTCTACTTCGCATTCTTGATATTCTATATACCTGGACATATTTAACTCCCATCTGGAAACCCATAATAATTAATTATCGGTTTATCAATAGTAAGACATTCGTAAGAAAGCTTTGCTTTAGTATTATTTTGAGAATCAACACTCACATTTTCTGAAACTAAATAAGAGTTCGGGAATTCAAATGTACAATACTTATCAGGATCGCATTTGTCCCTCATTTTAACACTCAAATTTTTAACATGAATTCCTGTTTTAATATAATCGTGTAATGATCTAGTTTGATAATCTATTATGTCAATATCTACATTAAAATTTTGTTTTACAGGTTTTATGGGAATTATATCACAAGGATTTAGAGATCCTATTTTATAATAAGGTTGATGTGCTGTAATTATTGTTAAAGTAAAACTTGAAACATGATTTGATTCCCTCCCATCGCAAACTAATGATATTCCGCTGCTGAATGGTATGAAATCTACTGTTGTAGCTGGTTCCTTTGGCGGGTTTTCTGTTGGAATCTTTGCTGTTTTTCCCATATCTCCATAAATCGCCATATTCACACTTGTTTCTGGTAGAGAATCAACGGTAAAGGAGCATGTATAAGATTCTATAATTCCGCTATCAAATTTTATTATAGGATTTTGTTCGTCACCAAAATCAGCAGGCTCGTAAGTGTAATCATCGATCAAATCGTCATAGACTGGGTTTAAATCAAAAGGTAAAAATTCTAAACTTCCGTATATATAATCTTTTGATCCTATATAATCAGTAATATTTTTATCACAAGTTAACATTTTTTTACTAAATGATATATTGCCTTTACCAAACCCATTTTGAATTTTAGATATTCCACCTCTGTTTCCTATAGCTGCAGAGTTTTCCATAGGTATAGTATATGAAGCATCAATAGATTGCAACCCAGATATAACATCACCAAATATAGTAAATCTTTTATCTGTAGAATCTAAATAATATTTGCTTGGCTTTAATTTCATTCTATCTCAATGTTCCACCAATTCTTTTTTCTCTAGCAATAACCTCCATTACCGCATTCTTTACTCTTGATGCAAATTCTGGAGTTGCTAAAGGATTATTTGATGAGTTTTCTGTTTTCGATCCAGAATCATTTACATTTATACTAATGTTAACGTCACCGTGGCTAACTGTAGATGCTCCCGTGTTCGAATTGGCTTGTGCTGTAGGAGAAAAAGTTCCACTATTTATTTTGTCCATAGCTCCTGTGCCATAACTCTGCACAGCTTCTTTGCTCATCACATACTCACCACCTGTAAGTATTGAAGGGACGTTTCCTCCTGTATTAAAATTTATTCTATAATCGTCCTGACTTCCAGTGATTTTATGTTGGATGTTTTGTTGTCTTAAATATTTAGACTGTTGTGCAGCGGTCCACCCCTCTTTCTTGAAAGCCATTATATCTGACCTAATTCCTTTTCTCTCAATTGGATCTATTTGATAGCCTGTTCTGCCCCTATCAAAAGTGTAACTTTGATTTGAATCAAGTTGCCTATTTAGAGCTTTCGCTTGGTTCTTGTCATTTAGTTTCGACATGAATCCAGTTCCATTCAACCAATCCATTCCTTTGCTGATAGCAAAGCCTCCTAGAGCGGTTAAGGCTAATCTTTTCCAGACATTACGTTCTTGTTTCTTTTTATATTTTTTAACTTTTTCTCTATACTCTTCTTGCCTTCTTGTTTCTAGATCCTGTTGAAATTGGTTTTCTTGTTCCCTGAAAAATTCTTGTATTTGCCTGTCATTACTGATAGCTTTAGCAGATAGGGATCGACTTATTCCTATTTCAGGTCTAGTTTCCTTGTATCTAGTTACAGAACCATAATCATTTTTGTCTTGATAACTCTCTCTTTTGGCAGCTTTTGGCCCTGCAATATTTAAATTAACACCTCCACCTTCATTGAACCCTTGGACCATTCCACTGTTAACACGATTCATGAAGTTTACACCATACTTATCAACAGAGCTTTTCTTTATTACATATTCACCTCCAGTCAGCATCGCTGGTACATCATCTCTTACTCCACTTCCTCCAGTAACCACACCTCCAACATTAAACTTCTTTTCTCCCCCTGTTCCAAATAGACCTCCAGTTATATTTCCAATAGCTCCCGTTATTCTACTTGCTGCGCTCTGTAAAAATGCTTGCTGAACCATATTAAGAAGCTGTATTCCTACTCCCTTCATGGCATCACTAAAACTTTCTGCTCCACTAATTGCAGTTTGCATTGCATCAGCCAGTCCATCTTTTAGGACCATTGGCATGTCTTGGCCAAGTCTTGCATAAATACCTTCAGCCTGCTGCTCTACGCCAGCAAAACCAACTTCTAAACCCAAACTAAATTGCTGTGTAAATTCCTTTGCGAACCCTTTGTCTCTTGGAGTAGTTCTTTCCATTTGCAAAATTAAGTTCTGGTTTGTTTCATTAAGTTTTGCCAGTTCTGTTTGTAGTCTTTTTATTTCTTCAACATCTCTAGTCTCAGCACTTTCTTCGTCATGCAAATCGCTCTTCAGTTGGCTCATTAACTCAAGATTTTTTGAGTAATTATCCATCATTCCAGGATCCCCCTTGTATTGCACTTGCTCTGACTGAAGTTTAGCTTCAGCTCTTTCTAAGCGAGTGGCAAAAGGGTTCATATCTAACATCTGAGATTGAATATCTGCCTGTCTATCATCTGTTGCAATTTGAAGAGCTGAAGAGGCTGCTGCAGCACGAACATCATATCGATCCATATTGGCTTGCCTGCTAGCGCTCTCTTGAGAAAGATCAGTAAATTTTAATGTTTTTGTAAAGTCTGTAACTCTCGCCTGAGCTTCAAGTTCTTGGAACTTCTTTTGCATATTTTCAGTTATAGCATTTTGTCCAAGTATATATTTCTCTAAAGAAATCTTTCTTTGTTCAGCTATCTCTGCAAATAATTCATCATTACCCTTGGCTTTTTCAAGTGCCTCCGAATAAAAATTCATTATTTCATCAACACTCCTTGCATTAGCTATAGCTAGGGAAACATCGCCAGATTGTTTTGTAAACTCTGTAGTCTTTACATCCTTGTTTGGATCAAGTTTCGACTTTGCTTGATCTTGCTGTGTAATGCTTGGTCCTTTTCCAGGCTCTTCGCCAGAACTAGTAGTTCTTTTTTGATTTGTAAGGATTTGCATTTCTTTCCTGATGTTTTCCTTTTCTTTTGTTACTTGTGCAAGCTTTGCCTTCTGAGCATCATTGGCTGATTTTGCCTTTGCAACTAATGCTTCTTGCTGTCTAATTCTTTCATCCAGACCAGCCTTCATATTTTCTTGAGTCTGCTTAGATTCTCTAGTTATCTCGTAAAATTTTGTTCCCCTATTCGACCCGCTTGTATATTGCATAATTTTATGCCCGCCCTTCTTGGCTGTGTTTACGTCTCTGTTAAACTTGAGATGTTTTCTTTCTGTAACACTAGGGTTAGCAACAGGACCGAGGCCAGAAAGCCCACTTAATTCAGCATTAATTTTTTCAAATCTTTTTTGTTCTTCGTCAGCCATATCGCTCGTTACTTTTTTAGCTCTTGTATAATCTAATGAGCCCCTATGCTTTCTTAATTTATTTAATCTCTCTACCTGTAAACTAACATTGTTTTCTGAGTTTTTAAGAGCCTTTTCTTCAGTTTTTTGTTCAACTATATGTTTTGATAATAATGTTCTTTTTGCATCGAGTTCTGGGCTATTTAAAGTAACCGCGCTTCCAGGATTTTGCCTTCCCACAGGGGATGCTGCAGGAACCCTTGGAGCAGTTTCTCTGCTCACTTCCGATGAAGTTTCTTTTCCACTACCAAGAGTTTTTTCTATAACTTCTCCGAGATTATTTAAAGAATTAATTAAATCTCTTTCTGATGCAAGTCTCAATGCCTCCTCCCTGACATTTTCTATAACTTCCGCTTGTCTAAATTTTAATTCTTCATCAAACTGGTCTTTTCTTAGTTTTTGCTGTCTGGATGCCTCTTGTTCGTCGTTTTTATAACCTCTAAATATTTCATTAGACTTGAATTGAAGTCTTGATGTAGTTACATCTTTATCTCCCGATGCCCTAGTCATTGCAACACCTCTATCTAAAGCGGCATTGTTTAGTTTTAAATTATTAACTTGTAGTTCTTGATTTATTTTCTCAGTGATTGCGTTCTGTCTTAATGATAATTGCAAACTTTTTCTTTCCGCAAGTATTTGAGCTTCTAATATTTTTCCTTGAGTTTGTCTTTGTATTATAAGGTCTTTTATTACTTTTACTTCTTCTTCTTGAAGCTCTCTACCTCCAATCTCTAAATCATTTACTATAGTTTCTGCAAAAGACATCCCCTTATCTTGAATTCCTTTTATTATCTGTTCTCTTTCTGTAGCATTAAAGTTAAGGTTTTTTTCATTAGCTTTAATTCCTTGTATCAACGATATATCACTTTCTTGCTGAAAGTTGATTCTTCTAAACCCTGCTTCTTTTTCGAATAAAGTTTCTTTTTTATCTGCCATATAATCCGAAGACTTTCTTCCTCCCATAAACTGAGCTGTATAATCTGCTACGGATCTTTCATAATTTAGTTCTGATTGTTGAGCTATTTTCTTTACCTCTAAATCTACAGTAAGTTTTGTTATCGCATCCTTAAATGTTTTATTTAAATTAAAAATTTGACTAGCCATGGTTTCTGCATTAGTAGTCATTTCTTTAAACATTTTTAAAGATTCCGTGGCTTCATTGGCTATGTCTAGCATAGATATTTCGCCTTCTCTGAAGGCGGCAATCATTGCATCAACCACATTTTGGTCCATCACTCCTGTGGTTGCTAATTTTTGAAGCTCCTTTAATTCGTCCACACCCATAGTCGTGGCATCCTTAAGTTGATCTGAAGCCATCATTGTTTCAATTTCTCTACCAAGAGTTGTTCCAATAATTCCACCAACTGCTGTTGATAATCCCATTATCATTGCTCCTGGAATGGCTCCCACTCCTGTAGCCATCATGCCCATCCCCACTTTGGCTCCTATTCCGCCAATGGCAGCCCCAACACCACCACCTATCATTGTGCCTCCACTGGTAAAACCTTGAGCTCTATTAGCTTTTTTTCTTAAAGCATTTAATTCACCAATGTCCATAAAATCAGACTTGGTTTTCATTTGAGCTACAGTAGCTTTAATTCCAGTAAGGGCATCTTCCACTTTATCCATTGTGGTTTCGCCAGACTGAACACGTTGCATCATCATTGAACCTAGAGCTACTCCAGATGCAGAAGCATCATTATTTCTAATTCCCATTGCGAAATTTTGTTGAGATGTAGCTATGGCCATTCTGTCTGCTAGTTGCTGTTCAACCTTGCTCATGGCATTTTGATCTCCCATCGCATTGACGGTCTGTTTTAAAATTTGTTTATCGTTAATAGATGCAAGTGTTTGATTGATTTGAGCATCCAATCTATTCAAATCCATTTGATTTCCACCACTAAATGCTTCAGCTCTTGCGTTTTGTAAATTTTGCAAACCACTTAAGGCAGATATGTTTTGACCTATCAATGAAATTTCTTTTTCTTTTAATCTAACTTGCTCTTCGATAGATAAAGTTTGCTTTTTCATTGATTGTATAAATCCAGCCGCAGCTCCAACTAAAGCTCCAGTGGGCCCAAATATTGCACCCATACCAGCTCCCATGAGCACATTTGAGGCCGTATCCCTACCTCTATCCTGAACCTGAAACTGTCCGTTTTTCATGACAGCTCTATCTTCTCTGGATCTTGGGTTTTGAATCATGCCAGAAAGCATTGGAAGAATAAAAGAAAGCCCTAATCCTACATTACCTCCAAATCCTGTCATACCTGACTTCATGAATCCTTTAGCTCCTTGACGAATACCACCAAACATTCTGCCTGCACTATTAGCAGCTGCCGCCCTGAATCCAGCACCTCGCACATTCGAGCCAGCTAAACCAGAAGAAAACGATCCTCCTACAACTGAGCCTCCTGCTATTTTTGATTGAGCTGCCGCAACTCTTGCGGTTTGAGCGGTTTGCTGAGATGTTGCCTTTGCTTGCTCTCTTGTTGCTTGAACAACTCCTTGGAGCGCAGCGACATTCGCTGGACTTGATCCTATTTTTGTAGCTTGTTTCATTAAACTAGCAAATGCTGTTGAGGCACTTTTGCCTTGATTGGATTCAAATTTTTTAGTCATCTTTTCAAGACCTCGAAGAAAGACTCCTCCACCTTTACTGCCTTCAGTCATTCTCCCAAAGTCTCCAGTCATTAATCCAGCTCTAGCTAAATATTTATTGGAAGAAGCCACTCCCTGATCTCTTAAGAACCCCTGAAATGAGCCTCTTCCTTCTTTGCTTTTCATTAAAGCAGCCATTATAGCATTAGCTTCTTGCTTATCCTGAAATTTAACATTTTGTTTTTTCAGAAATTCTTGCCCATAAAATCTTTCCATTGATTTTTTATTAAAACCATCTTGGCTAGAGAATTTCTCTATTCTTTTGTTCGTCAAGTTTTCTGATCTTATGCTAGACCGTACCGCTTTTGCAGTTGCTGCAGGCATGTTTCTGTCTGCCATAAATTTTTGATCCAACTGCCTGTCTAAATCTTTTAGTACTTTTAAAGTTTCTGTATCTCCACTAGCACGTGCCACAGACATTTGTTGAACTAAAGTTTTTTCAAATCCATCTTGACTACTTTGTAAATTCTTTACAAGTTCTCCTATTGGACCACCTTGCCCTGCTAGCGCAGCAGCTCCATCTGCCCTGATAGCTTGTCTTGCAAAATTCTGTCTATCTAGACTTTCGCCTCCAAGAGTTCCAAGCCTCATAGATTCTCTGATGTTAAATTCTTTAATGCTTCTTGCTGAACCCGCGTAAGACTTACTGTATTGATCTAGGAATTTCCTGCCTTCTTCGGTAGAGGCTGTGAATTTATCTATCGCTCTGGTTGACTCCATAAATGATCTTTGTATTTGATTTAAACCCTCTTTCCTGACTTCATTTTTTGCAGTCTGTATGAAATCTAATAATTCTCCACCAGAAACTTGCTTAGCGAAGTTTGGAACTTCCCCTGTTTTTTGGTTTGGATTTAATTTTCCTCCATGTAATTTTCTTGCTTTCTCTAAAGAGCCGCCTTCTTGTTCTTGATTAACAACAGCTAGGCCTGGATTTTTCCCACTCTTAAGTTGTGGAGCTGAAACGACTTTGGGAGTGAATCCCATAGATTTCTCTCGCTCTATTGCTTCTGATACAGCTCCAGAGAATTCGGGTTTGTCTTGTAATACACTTTCAGCTTTATCAGAAAATAATTTTGCAAAATTAGGAATCTTTCCTCGATTTGCCATTATTCTTCCTGCATATTCAGGATTACTGAATTGCATGTATGGCCTAGTTACATCTGGTTTTCCTAAAGCTTCTGATTGAGCTCTTAAATCTTTTTTTATTTCAGCTTGAGCTGATTCACTCAATCCCCTGAAGCTTTTGCTATTCAGAAATTGTCTTATATCTTCATAATTTCTCTCGCTCAGTTTTATACTATTTTCTTTTGTGCTCCAGAAGTTTTTGCCTCCCGCCCTACTATGAAACATTCCACTGTCTTGCTTGAAAGATTTTACTGCTTGAGAGAGAGTTTTCATTCTCCCGAATGCAAAGTTTGGAACTCCCCTTCTTCTGCCCAATGCTGTTCCAAACATTCTTTTGTATCTTGCCTTTCTTTCTTCTAATACATCTTCTACAATTTTATTTTTACCAAATACTTCTGTCATGTATTTTGATTGACCGCTGGCTATTGAAGAAAGAGCGTTTTTGGGGCTCATAGCCCCTCCTTCTCGTGCGGGATCCAAGAGACTTTCAAATTCAGCAAAAATATTTTTAGGCATTATGTTTGTTCTAGCCATTTTTGATAATTGCCTCACATCATAATTCAGGAAACTTCTTCCAACAGATGGAATCATTGATTTTTGATTTGTTGAAGTTTGATCCGCCATTCTTTGATCAAAAGCTATTCTATTTGTTAAGTCTTGACCCCTGAATCTTCCGCTAAATTCTCCAAAGTAACCTGGGCCAGTTAAGCCCATCCTCTCTCGAGAAGTTTTCCATTGCTGGGCGAATTGACCACCATGCATAGAACGAAGTATTGATTTAGAACTCCTGTTCTGTTCATATGCCAATCTAGCCATGGTTTCTTTGGGCTTCTCTCCAATATTCGAGTATTTTTTCTCAAGATCTGTGGTTACTTCACTACCCACAATGGATTGCCTGTTTTTGCTCTTCTTGACTGCTGTAAATTGTTTTTTAATTTCAGAGGTTACAAGTTCATTATCGCTGATTATATCTTTGAAGAATGTATTTAAAATACCCGTTTTTTCACCCCCCTTTGTTCCAGCTGCATCTCTAAATTGAATAAATTGACCAGGCACAGTCCCCTGTATTCTGTCTGTTTTTCCAGTTAAGTACGCGAAAAATTCTCTTGGAGTTGCGCTTCTCAAGTCGTGAGCTATATTTGCTGCTGCATTAGGAAGGCCTTTCCTTACATTAATTTTACCAGAAGATCCTTTACTGCTGTAATAATCAAAATCAGCAGCAATTCCTGGGTCTTGCAGAATCGCATTTTTAACAGCCGTAAGCCCCTTATTATCTAAAAACTTTAAAGCATTTATAGCTTGACTGGGTCTACCCTCATACTCAATTAATCTATCTACACTTTTAATATATTTACTGTTTGCGGCCATCGCTTCTTCTGTACCAATTCCTCTTTTGGTCTTTGCGTTTAATCCGCTTTCCACTGACCCCTCTAGCTTTTCTCTTCTACCAAGAGACATTATCTGAGGAGTATTTTTACTACTGTATAATTGATCTATATAATCTTGTCCATATGGAGTTTGGGGTAAAGCAAAATTCGGGACATATCCTCTGTTTGAAAGTTTATATGTCCAATCGTCCGCTCCCCACATTCCCTCTGGCTCAAGAGTATCTTTACTAAATTTTGAATTTTTATTTTTTAGTACATTAAAGCTTCCTTGCTTTGCGATACTATCTATTACTCTCATTGCAGATAGAGAAGTAGACATATCTCCATAAAGCCCACTATAACCTCTTTTTCTTGCAAAAGACGCCATGTATTCATATAGCTTTCTTCCGTAACCCTTTCCGCGTAAAGTTTTATCTGCTTCTCCAGTGAAAACAACTTGCAGAGCCTTCTTGCCAGGTTTCATTGGATCATCAATTTCAACAGCTTGAGACTGAACAAATTGTTTGTCTCCAACAAAAGATGAAAACTGAACTTGTTTTGGGGGACCAAACTCTCCTTGATCTCCTCCAAAAGTTTGTTTTTTAACTTGAAATCCAGCAAAATTTGGTATATGTCCTTGTGCTGCAATTGATGGATCAACTTTATACTTCTTTCCTTGAGAAACTACACTGCTTACATTTGATAAAATTAATCTTCTATATGCGTCTGCACCTTCACCCTCAGATCCCACCCAGAGAGCTCGAGTTCCAGTAGCTTTATCCATTTCTCCATAACTAACATAATTACCTGGAGCGGGAGCTCCTTTTTTGTATTTATTGACCCCCCATCTGGCTTTTTGATATGTCATCATCTGGCCTTTCTTTGTGGTATAATCTATAGATTTAAAAAGACCACTGGTGAGAATATTATCTAGTGCTGATAAGCCTATTTTGCCGTCAAAAGATCTCTGTTCATTGACCGTACTTGCAAGTTTAGCTGCATTTGGATTTTTATTTGCCGAAGCTATTTTTCCTGCATTGATTTTTAGTGCATAATTAGGAATTGAACCTTGGTGCATATATGGATCAAATCCGTGAGCTTTTGCAAAATCTTTTTTGTATTTTTTTCCAGCATCACTTTTTTGTGGTGGCATGATAGCTGGCTGGGATGATCCAACGAATTTTTTTACAGTTTCTGCTGTGTTGTAAACTACCCTACCCTCTCCAGGCATATTCATTGATTTGACGGCTCCTGGCTTGTAACCCCCTTCTAATGCACCCTTTTTTTCAGCTTCTTTTTCTTTATTGGATACATAATTAGGAACATGCCCCTCACTTTTCGTTTTCCTCAAATTAGCTCCAAACCCAGCCCTCGCTAATCCTGGTGATACTGCCGCTGCTGCAGCGGCAATTTTCGCCTGTTCTCTTGATTGAGCTTGAAGTATGGATAAAATAGTTCTTTCTTGAGCTGCTCTATTTCCCTCTTGTGATAGTATTCTTTTTTGAATTGCACTATTCTCACCAAGAACTGCTACAATAGACTTTTGAATTTGACGTTGTTTTTCAGCTGCGGAAACTACACCAAGCAATTCTTTAACACTTCCTCCTAAGAACTTTACAGTTTTTAGAAAAAGTTTACTTAAAACAGCAAATGCAACAACTAAACCTGGTCCAGATAATACTTTGCCGAAACCTCGAACGAGACCTTGCGCAAGGTCTGAGCCCATACTTTCACCTTCTTCTTTACCCAAGAAATCACTAATTCCAGATATTTGATCTCTAATGAAAGTTAAGTAATCTCTTATGCTATCTGAAAAAGCTAAATTACCTATTACTTCAGACAATTCTTGTATACTTGTTGCGGTTTGAGCTGTTAATGCAGATAAAGATCTATTTAAAATTTCATTTTTCTTGTAGGCTTCATCTGTTGCTGTACTGGCTATTTTTGTAGCTCTTGCTAAAATACTATTTTGACTCGACAAATCCTTGATGGCTGCCTTTAGAATGTTGATTTGAAAAACTCCACCTACTTGTTCGGCTACTGCAGCTTTTGTAGTATCAGCCAATCTTTCATATGTACTAGATAAATTTTCCAAAACTCTAATTGCTGGCAATGTGTTTCCTTCAACATCCCTGACTGCTATGCCTAATTCTTCTAATCTATTTAGCGTACTAGATCTTTGAACTCTGGTAAAGATTGTCTTAAAACTATTACCAATGACTTTACCGCCTCTAGCCGTGGTTTGTTGAGCTGCCGTTACTGCACCTAATAGTTCGTCAAAGCTTACGCCAGCATCTTGAGCTACAGCACCTGCTCTAGACACCGCATCTATCAAGTCTTCAGTGCTAACCGCAAACTGAACATCTACAGCAGCCATTTTACTTAATATTTTGGTTGAATCAAGACCCGCTTTGTTGAAAGTATTTAATGCTGCCGTCAAACCGTTAACCGCAGCTGCAGCATCTAGCCCTGTTAGTCTTGTTAATATAAGAGCATCATTTGTTCTTTTTAAAGTCTCTTCCATTGTGAGACCTTGTCGAGCGAGTTCAGTTGCCGCAGTAGCTACCGTATTAAAACTCTGAGCAGTATTTTTTGCTACTTTAAATAAGTTGCTACTGAATTCATCTAGCTGCTTGTTCGTCAAGCCCATGACCACATTAATTTCAGTCATTTTTCTCTCTACTTCAATTGTGGTCTGAACTAGAGAAGCAAAAGCTTTCTGAACCCCCTGAATAATTCCTACTGATGCTCCAAATGCAATAACACGAGCATTAGAAGCTTCTAGTGATTTATTAAATTCACTAACTGAACCAGTAATTTTACCTAATGGTCTAGTAAAATTTTTGTCATTAATTGCAATGTTAAGACCGCCACGAGTGTTAACATTTTTAATGGCTTTACGAATAGACTCCTCGAGTCCAGTCTGAACTGTTGGTATTTTAATCGGCATTTTCCTTATTCCTTAATAAATATATACACTCAAAACAACAAAAAACCCCCTATTCGGGGGTTTTTAGTTTGATGTTTTTCTCTTTGGAAAACTCGATCAACGACCAGGTATTTGATAATGTTGAGGAATGATACTGCGATTAGCACCAGATATAAATACTCCATGCAACTTATCGTCTGGACCACCAATTTGTGCAGTGAATGAAAGATCGATACTTTTGTTACTTCCAATATCAGAACTGATCGACTCACTTTCGATTCTAGCTCCTCGAAAATCAATAATTAAACTATCGAATTTATTGTTTACATCACAAGCTTGATTTGCTTTAACTTTGATTTGAATATCATGCTCATCACAATCATCAATCAAGTTAGCAAGATTTCCAGTACCTACTTCTGAAAGAAGGGCTGATATACTCAATGTTGCGACAACTGGGGTATCGACCACACGTGCAAAAGAGAACCTTGAACCAAGTCTATCAATTGGGCTCCTAGAAAGAGGCATTGATAAGTTAAAGCTTTGAATATGGAAAGATCCATCACCAGAAACATCAGGAATCAATGCTAGCTTTTGTGGTAATGATAATGTAATATCACCAGGTCGAAGAGCTGAGATTGAAGTTTCTCCAAATTCTCCTGTAGAGGGTGAAGCTCCACCGTCGTCTCCCCGATATTCTTTCGGATGAGCCAAAGTATAATGAATTCCTTTTAGTGCAGTTCCTTCTTCTAGATTTACAGATGGTACACTTTGTCCACTGCTTCCTACGATAGATACAGCATTATAAAGCTCAACAGTTGTGGAAGTTGTAGGTAACGAACCAACAGAGGCTTCAAAACTATAGTCGGTAATGTATCCATTACCCAAACCAAGAACTGTTCTAGAAGTTTCATCGGGCCAATTGTTTTGCTCGTGAAATGCATCGGTTTGCTCGGGAGTGGTTAAGATAAAGAAATTCTTACCAGCATCTTCCTGACGAATATGGTGAGTCGAAGCATTATAATCTATGGATGACATATTTAATCCGACATCATCACTTCCTTGCAGCTGAAATCCAAGATTTCTCTCGTTGAATCCGTCTGTTGGAAGATAAGAAAAATCTAAATTAACCGTGGGTGGCTCAAGAGCGATAGCATCGATACGAGCAAGTTGCCCGAAAGTATTAATGTCTGTACGGTTAATCGTAAAACTATAATTAGCACTTTGTACACGATGCAATTGTTGAACTAAGTTCTCGTAACTGCCGTGAAATGGCTGAATGCAAACACCCAGAGGTGCATTATTTTTATTTAAAAGTTTAGTGGCAGTCCTATCGTCATAATATCCACTCAGAGCCGCATCAAATTTGTCTTTAGTGGAGTAAACTGCTAAACATCCACTTAGTTGCGCTCCTCTCGTGGTAACATCAATAGTTGGTTCAAATAACACTCGATTTATATTATCTGTCGTGACACTATTTAGATTAGGAATATTCTTATAAAGTGTTCCTGCCTCAGCATGGGCATTTCTAGCTTCCACAGCTTTCCCACTAAGAACTGCCAGATCTCTAATTGCATAATTCTTGCCTTTATCAACGCCTTGCGCAGCAGTCTTCAATTCTGACTCTGAAGGAGCCTCTCCATTAGTAATATAGGGGTCTTGATTTAAACCAATTGGATTAACCAAACTCATATAACCAACTTTGTTGCCTGGATAAGTTCCTCCATTAAAGCTTGCTGTTGGGCTCGGTTGACTTCTGACTTGTGAGGTTGCTGACGCATCTCCAGTTGCCCCAAGTCCAGTGAGAAGTGCGCTACATGTAAAGTGAGCTCCGCTAGCATTAGGGCTTACAAATAGAGCTTCACTTTGATAAATTACTCGATTGCGATGATTTTTTGACATGATATTTGAAAGTTTAAATTAATGTGGAATTACAATAAATTACAGCTAAACATAATTAATGTGAAATTTTTTATTTTTTTTATAAAATTAATTTAACCTAGGAAACCTTGGCTTAGATACCTCAAAATCTATAAATCCTACATAGAGCGAAGGTGATATAGCTTGCCTTATATTCTCGCTAATTTTTGAAGTTACAACTCTTTCTACATTAAAAACATTGTTTTTATTAGGTGTTATGGTATCAATATAGGAATATTTATCATTCTTTAAATCTCCATACTCATTAATTGGATGATCTGGGAAATCAACAAATGCTATTGATCTATTCATAGTATCAGCAAACAACGATAACATTCCATCTAGTTGATATAAATTTTCTGCGAAAACTACAGATTTAAAGTTCATTTTCGTTTTATCTTCTCCCCCAAATGCAAAAGGTTCGTTTTCAATATATTCATTGTTTATAAATACTGCTGGGGTAACCATGTCATATGGCTCTATCCCGCTTTCTGGAACAAAAAATCTACTATTGTTTGTGAATTTGGATTCTACAATTAAACTTTCTTCGGTTTCATTTGTATTGTATACATTAAATTCTTTTATGGAAAAGCTTCCGCTGATTTTAATATTTTGGTTGGCGGCATTTCCAGTCATTACTATTCCACCATTTTGAAAATCAAAAAAATAACCCAGATCTTCGTCTTTTTTATCTAAAACTGCACCATCTCCAGATACATAAGTTGGAACCTTGGCTCCACCAACACCATCTTCAGTTACCCATTGTTTGTAAGGACTGCTATATCTATAGAATCCATCAGGTAATCTTTCATCTTCTACATAATACAATCTTCCTGTAATATTTTGATAAGCCTCTCCGTACTTTAGCATGTGGTGCTCGAACCACAATGTAAAGCTGGTTGTAGCCTGATGTCCGAAATTTACTTTCATTTTAAATTCTTGGCCCTCAACCTTTCTATTGATTTTGTAAAGTTTCCGAGTATTGAAGACATGTAAGAAGTTCTAGTATATCTAGATCTTTGCATTGAAATAGCTCCACCAGTTGAGCCTCCGCCCATAGCTTTCTCTGATGTTTTTCCGCCTTTTAGCTGTATTGCTGGGCCAGATCTTGAAGCTCCGAAATCCTTGCCTTCTCTGTATAAATAAAAACCTAGTCCAGATAAACCTGTCTCTATGCCGTCCATCCAACTTCGACCTGATGCCCAAGGAATTGGAGTTAATGCAAACAACTCTTCTTTCGTAGGTTCATTTGTTAAGAAATTCCAAACCCCATTTTTATATTTTAATCTAGTAATATTAGTTTGATTTAGTTTTGCTCTAACTTCTTTAAGCGGATCATCACCATCCTGAAACCCTATAAAGCTAAACAAATTTCCATATCCACCTAAAGTTCCACTACTATTACTAGCATTCTCTCCAGCATCAATTTCTATTGTTACTGGATGATTCTCAAATTCATCTATCATCCTTTGTTTAATAGCCTCAAATTCTCTCTCAACCATTTCTTTAACCTTAATTCCGATATTTTTATCTAGTTGATTATTTATTGCTTTTGTTACATCTATAGGTAGTTTTGCCATATTTTATATAAAATATATACACTTAATTTAGAAATTTTAATATAACAATCATATTATATATTGCTTAAAGAGCATGGATAGCAAGGAAATTTTACAGGAAAGGTATGAAAGGCACACAAAAAGTCTTTTTAAATCTTTTTTGTGCCTAATTGAAGACCTTCAATCAGATCATCAAATACATTTCTCTAAGCTTAAAAAAAATCTTCCCAGTGAATATCATTCATTAATTGAACAAGCTAATTATCTAGATGAAGATAAAATGAAATATCTAAGAAAAAAAATTTTAGATTTCGGGAATGACTCTTTAAGAAATCAAAATGAAGATTTAGAAAAATTTACTGTAATTTTTAATTTTAAACAAATATAATAATGTATGAAAGAAATATATAGCTTTTCAATTGATGTAGAACGCGAGGTACAAGAAGATGTAACCAAGAAGCGTAAAAACAAAGAAACTGGTAAGATGGAAGAGTATACGGTTACTGAAACCGTAAAGAAAGAGGTTCCTATTAAAATTATATTAAAAGATCCGAATAGAAGGCAACTTGAAGAAGCTGACATTGAGTACAGCATTGAAATGAGTAAATGCATTAAAAGGGGAATCCTTACAAAAGCTATGTTGGCAAAAAAATATAGTGATTCTGGAGGATTACTTTCTGAAGAAGATGCTACAACCTTAACTAAACGCTATGCCCAACTTGGAGAGTTGCAAAACAAATATTCCAGAACATCCTCGAAACCCAAAAAAACTCCAGCAGAAGAGAAAAGAATGGGGGAGCTTTTGGGTGAAATGGCTGAAGTTAGAAGAGAAATTGTTGATATGGAAACTAGCTATTCTTCTTTATTCAACCATACTGCAGATAGTAAAGCTCAAAATAAAGTTCTTCTATGGTATATGGTTCATTTATCTCATTATCAAGAAAATGAGTCTGACGAAATTAAACCATTTTTTAATGCTGAAGATAGCGAAGGTAAAATAGATCAATATTATGAAATGGATGAAAATGGTAACGAGCTTTTTGATTTAGCTAAAGATAAAATCGCAACCGTACTTAGTTTTTGGTACTACAGTGCAAATGCAACGAAGGAAGATTTTGATAGTTTGAGTGAAGATTTTGACGCGGGTACTGTATGATCTTCATGAATGGAAAACGGTAAATATAAAAAAGCTTTTCGAGACATATCTTTTGGGTGCTCTAAATTTCCATACGAAAATGATTATGTTTATATAAAGCATTTACACCCAAGTGTTTATATAGATATTGAAGAAGAAGAAGATCGAATAAAGAATAAAGCTTTAAAAAGAGGAATACCTAGCGAAGAAACTGCCTACAAGAGGTGTATCGAGGATGGATCTTGGACAAAAGAGGATGAAGATTTCATCGGTTCTCAACAATCTTTTGTGGATAACTTAAGAAAATCTAGCTCCTCGATTTTACTAAAAAGTGCTCAAAAAAAACATCAAGAAATGATTGATGAAGAATCTCGAAAGTTGAATGAAAAATTAGCTTTAAAGAATGATTTGATGGGAGCCACTGCAGAAAAATATGCTAAACAGCAAATTAATGATTTCTATATTAGATTAACTTTTTATAAAGATAAAGATTGTTTAAATGCTTTATATTCTCAAGAAGAATATGACGAATTGACATACTCAGATTTATCTAAGTTAATATTAATTAATAATGATTTTAAGTCGTTGATAGGAGAAGACACTATACAGCATATGGTTCTTCAGGATTTCTTTTTTCCTTATATGTTTTTAGCTGAAAAGCCCTTTGATCTATTTGGAAAATCAATGTGTGAGTTAACTAATTATCAAGTTTCTGTTGTTTTGTATTCTAGGATATTTAAAAACATATTTGATAATAATGAAAACATCCCAGAAGAAATCAAGAAAGACCCAGAAGCACTCATGCAATATTCAAACACTTCAAAAAATAAAGAACACTTAGATAGGCATTTGTCCATGGATGGGGCTACAACCGTCTTTGGAGCTAATAAAGATGACTATAAGCACCTTGGAGTAGATACTGGCGAAGTAAAGGGGTCTACGAGTCTCACAGAGGCTGCAAAGAAAAAAGGAGGAACCTTAAATATGCAAGATCTAATGAAACTAAGCGGAATAGATTAATCTACTCCGTAAACTTGCCTTGGACCACCGTTTGTTGAATTATATTTATACAATAACTCTTTTATATTAAAATCTGCATCAGCAGAAAATTGAGCATATTGTTTTGAAGCTGTAACCTTAGTTGCAGGATTAGCCAGCATTGCCTGTCTTCTTATAACACTATCACCGTCTCTTAACTCTGTCCAATCAGATGTTATAACAGTTGAGCTACCTGAAGAAGTTGAATCTGTAGTGCTTGAATTCGAGCTATCCATAGCCCCTATCAATATTTTTCTACCAAGCTTCTTATAATAATCTTTTAAAAATATTTGTCGATATATAGCTTGTTCTTCATCACCCATTTTAGGATACTCTCCGCTGTAAGAAGTGTGAATTAAAACATTTAGCTCTCCCATATTGTGCTGAAGCCAACCAGAAATATAATCTGGGCTGGCCAAAGAAGAATCTTGATCAAAGTCGTACTTGTATATGCCAGAAGCCAGATTCCCTATTTCATTAACAGAGGAATCGAAATCGTAACTCATCTAGAATTTAATATATTTCGAACTTTTTCAGCTATAGCTTCTTCTGCTACAGGAGATTCTGTGGTTGATGTATACCTTGCCCCACCTTCTTTAGTTCCGTATTTAGTTTTAAATTCTTTTCGAATTTTGTTTTTAAGACTGGTTTTATTTCCAGACGGAAAAACACTAGCTTTTACAGCAAGTTCTTGAACTTGCCTAAGGTTCATTCCTTCAAGCATTTCTTCCAGAGTATCAATTGAATTTGTTCCAAAAGGATTTTTCTTTTTTACTAAAATTTCTTCTATACTTTTTGATTTTTCATGGCTTTCATCGTGGATTGCTCCATCAATATATTCCATATCTAAGTTACCTTTTTTATTTTTTGATGATGTTGATTTTTTTCTTGGCATGGCAAATTTTTAGGTTAATATAATATGTATGTACACTTATAATAGTCTCTAGATACAAAAAAATCCACCGAAAGGTGGATTTTTTTGAAAAGAAGATGTTTTTTGAATTAAACTCCCATAGAGAGAATAGCTCCGTCATTGATAACGGTGCGACCTTCTTCAAGCTCGGCATAGTATCCGATCTTCTTTTGTCTGGTGACATATTGATCGTCAGCAGATACGGTGAGGGAAGTTCCAGATTCAGCATCAACTGCAACTGCACGAAGCATAGCTTCACGAGTTCTGTCAAGACCGATAACAATGTCTTTACGATCATGTCCACCAATAAGAGTGTTAGCGACTTTTTGATACTTTTGACCTTCGCCAAGCTCATAGATTTCCATGAGGGATACTCCGTAGAACTCGGGCATTCCAGCTTGAGAGAAAAGAGCTTCACGCATAGAATCGGTAGCTGCAACAGTTCCTGCGCCAGCACCAGGGGTCACGCTGTTAGGACCTTTAGTATTCACTGGGTTGTAAGCAATCTCACGAAGATTTTGGATAACTTCTGGAGAAACGACCAAGTCGGTAAGACCACGTGAACGCTCAGGAGTTCCGCCATTCCATGCTGGATTGTTACGTTTTGCCTTGGTCAACATTCTATTAAAGTCGTCAAGGGTAAGAGTATCGGCTTTGTTTGATTGGACGTAAAGCTTGCTGGCATTGTCTGCGATAGTACCGAACAACAAACCAGCAGATGCATTCTCTTGTTGAATCAAGATTTCTTGAGCCAAGCGAGTCATGGTTTTACTTACCACATCAACTCGTGAACGAGCAGCATAGCGTTTATCAAAATCAACAGCACTTTCCAAACGGTAAGTGGAGATTTTCATTTCGCTATGTGTGGGAGTCACATGACTGGAGGGCAATCCGCCAGGAGCATTGGTGGTGTATACCTTGATGTACTCGTCGTCGGTAACATCATAGTATAGATCCAATGGAATGCTGGGGTTGTCGTCAGCTGCAAAGCTAAATGGGCTAAACAGGTTACTAATTGTTGGAACTGTGTCGATAACTTCAGCCAAAACTGGGCCAATAAAGGCTGCCAGTGCTTGTTGAGCTTCGTAAGCTACATCTCTGTCACGAGAGGCCATAGCTTTCACTAGTTCTAGTTGCTCTTCGGTTCTTTTAAGTGTAATATTCATTGTCTTTTAACCTTTATTGTTTAAATTAAATTAGAGTTCGATCTTACAAACAGCGTAGCGTCCTTCAAGAGGATCTGCATTTGTTTGTGCTTCTCTAGCTCCAGTTGTTAATACTTTACCAATCTTAGTGGCATTAGTAGCGGTCTTGGAAACCTTACCACCTGCAGCAACATAAAGACCTTCACCAGGTGCAGGAATGTCACTGTCTCCACCTGCAAATGCCTTTGTACTCAAGGTGATGATACCCTTGGTAAGAACAGGAACTGTTTGGCCAGAAAGTACTGCTTGAAGTTCGTCCTTCTTTACGGGATTAAAGAGAAGCTTCTCTCCGTTCTCATCAACATTAAGTGTTTGATAAAGAGTGAACCCAAGAGGAGTATCACCAACTGCAGAAGTTGCTTCAACTTTAAGCGGGTTGGTTGGATAAGGATTGCGTCCAACTGGAGAACTGTAACTTGCGAACATGTCGGTGCTCTCAGTGGTATAATCATTAACGTCTCCGTCATGTTTTCCAGCTTTTACTTTTACAAGTACTCCGTCTGCGTTAATCCCGTCAGTAGCGGGAACTTGTGATATGAAAGTTTTGATACTGCTAACGTCTACAGAGAACAAGTTAACGACATCATTTTCGTCATATTGTCTAAATGGTAATAGTCTATGTGCCATGGTTATTAATATTTAATTGTTATAGATTCTTTGTTCAGAGCTTGCTGAAACTTTTCAGCAAGAGTAAGTTCTTTTTCGGTTGATTCTCCGTTGTTTGAGCTGACAGATTCGGAAGCTTCTACATTTTCGAGAACTTCTTCGACATCTTCTTCGCTGGATGCTTCAGCAGTTTCTGTTTTTTCCGAACCTTTAAGTTTTTCAGCAACAGCAGCTTCAACTTTCTCAGCGAAAGCTTTTTCTTGTTCTGCTAAAAACTCTTTGCTCTTGTGCTTATAAATAATTGCCATTCTTTCTTGATATTTGGCAAAGCTTTCTTCAGCTTCATCAAGACCCTTAAGATCAGAAGCGAGAATTTGACGATCTTCATCGGTCAAGTCATAGCTCTTATCCAATGAATCCATTCGGTCATTAAACAACTGAGAGGCAGCGGCAGCTTTTTGCTCGGCTTCAATTTTGGTTAAAGACTCTTGAGTTGAAGCGAGTTGCTCTTCAAGTGCTTTTACTTTTTCAAGTGCTTCATCCTTAGCCTTAGCAACTTCTGCATTTTGTTTTTCGATTTCAGCTTTCTCTTGTGCAAAGGTGTCGCTCTTTTCTCTAATAGCGTCAGAGACTACCTTTACAACATTAGCAACAGCTTCATCAGAAAACTTTTCAGAGTTAGAGGCCTGAATGGTTTCTTTCAGTTCGTTGATTATGTCTTTCATTTCCATGATATTTGTTTCTGGATTAAATTTATCTTTGTTAGAAATTACAGTATCTTTTTCATTATGTGAAAAATTTTTTTTATTTTTTTCTATTTTTTTTAAAAATTCTTCTGTATTGATTTCAATTTTTTCGTTAAATTCTTGTTCTTGAGCTTCAGCTTCTTCGTCTTTTTTTTTATTATCTAATTCAATTACGCCCTTTACATTAGCGGCTGGATTCGTTGTGAAACCAATTCCCAAGGGATAAACATCTCCTGCAACTAATCTATAAATTTCAGTTCCATCATCCATCAAGCCTTCCCCATCAAAAGCCTTAAGATAATGTTTCAATTCATCGATTTGTTTTTCATTCGATACAATCTCTGCCTCTTTTAAATTTTTACTACCTACAGCAATCATGTAATCATTGAATCCGATTTCCCAACTTGCTGATATAGTATTGAACATTCCAGAATCAGGATCTATTGATTGTTCTAGTAAAGATGCGAAATCTTTATTTGTAGTTTTGTACACTACAGCCGACAATGCAATATTAAATGGATTTAATGATTCATCTATTTCATCTTCTGAAATAATTTGATTATCCCCGAAGCTTGAAAATGCAGAATTAATAACATGCCCTACAATTTTTTCTTTTTTGTGCTCAATATTAGTAGGTTTATGAATAAAGTATTTATATACAGCTTTTGCTACATCTGTATTAATGCCATCGTGATTTTTATTAAATACATTTACTACAGCAGCATTAAATGCTACACCAAGTAAATCAATATTAGTTTCTAAATCAACATCCTTAGGTAGTAGAGTTTTTAGAGAATCTAAAGATGCTTGCGATAAATCTAGATTTAAATTTCCATCACTACTTGACGCGGATATCTCACTAGAGAAAGCCGCTCTATACTTAAACTTTTGGTGCATAACAATATGTTACACACAAAAGCTAACTTTTGCTGTGATATAATAATGCTGAAGGATAACTTTCTAGATTGTGTTCCTCTGAGATTTTTACAATATCAGGTATAATTGATATATCAGCAATCTTTTCGTGGTTTTTAATACAAGAAGTTGCGGTTCTTTTCCATTTTGTTTTCTCAACACCCATAACAATAGAAGTGCAAAGCTCCATAGATAAATTTTTATAGTCATCACTCAATTCTTTAGCTTTTATCTTTTGGATCATTTTGTCTTCTATATGAGATTTTAATTCTTCTATTTTATAAATAACACCTTGAATCTCTTTTCTTGAATATAATTCTTCAGCAGCATTAACTGACCTAGGTATTCCAGTTGTACCTCTAGGTCTACCTACGGGCCTTCCAGATCCTTTTGGCGTGGGTGTTTTATTTGAAGTGGGTTTACTGTTTTCAGATTCTTCTTTTTGTACAGGAACAGTATCTACATTTCCGTCTCCATCTACATCAACCATAGGTAAACCACCGACCAAAGGATTATACATTCCTTCTTTTCTTTTCTCTATATATCTTTCTTGAGCTGGTTCTATATCTTCCGCATTTGGATAGATACCTGTCTTGATAGCACTAATGCCTTGCTCAGGAGTAAGTATACCCATTTCAATTAACCTAGTTACTACTCTTTGCAACTGAACTTCATCCTTAATGTCAATCTCTTCAAATTTTGCAGTAGGGTATTGCTTGAACCCTAAAGCTTTACAAACCATTTTGATTTGAGGCTGAAGGAAATTATGAACAAAAGATTGTCTAGCTTCCTTTAGTCTTTCTAAAAATATTTCTGCTTTAACTTGAGTGTTTTTATATTTCTCATCCCCAACAATGACATTTTGAAGACCTTGTCTAATATCTTCATTCACAATTTGATATTTATCTGGACCTATGATTTTGCTTATGTCGGGAAGGACGAATTCTGCTTTTGTAGT
>Ga0099849_1000080_pt1 | contig 35324 bp, 38 predicted proteins | sample CB_VirMetaG_4_FD_78177 | JGI IMG/M metagenome (GOLD analysis project Ga0099849, IMG submission 78177) | Freshwater to marine saline gradient viral communities from Chesapeake Bay - CB_1508_1M Viral MetaG | ecosystem: Environmental > Aquatic > Marine > Coastal | place: USA: Chesapeake Bay... | reverse complement strand
GGAAAATAATCAATGAACTTCTTACCTTCACCTGTCATACCATTCCAAACAATACGACGTGCCTGATTACCATACGGCAACACGTACCAATATGTACCAACACGCTGCAGTGCTTTGATGGCTACGATGTTCACACAAGTCAGATCCTTACCTGCACGACGATGCCATGCGACGACAGCTCTCAGTCCACGCTTCGATTGAGTCATGTATTTAAGAAGGGGCAGCTGGTAGTTCCTAGGCTCCCATCCCTGTGCTGGCACTTGTACTTCCATTATTCGTATTCTGGTTCGTCGTCCTCTTCTTCAGCGTCCCAGAGCACATCAATCATATCAGTCTTACCTTCCATGTCTTCATGTGTCTCCTTGATTAGCATCCTGCCAACTCTGAAGTTAGAGTAATCATAAAATAAATCGCCGTCGTCATCCATGACAATAAACATGTAATTAGTGAAGTGCTCTCCGAGATTGCCTCGGACTCTATCAAACAATTCATCATGATCCTCAGTTATCGCCATGTTTTTCCTCTTCGCTTAAAAATTCGTCGTATCCTTCTTCATCTACTATCTCAGCTTCTACGGTTTTGGCAAGCTCCGATTTAGCTACTTTGGAATAATCTACTGTCATGATCTTCATTTCACCAGAGATACTTCCCTGTACATCGACACTTTTGAGCTTAGGTTGAGTAAAGCTGGCGAGCTCTTTCCAAATCGCTATCTTGTCCCTTTTGGCTACTTCTGGATCATTTGCATAGGTCATAAGCTCCTCGATTGGATTGATCCCACGCTCTGCGAATAACGAGAGTAGTGCCTTCCTCTGTTCCGCAGGCGTGGGAGCTTTAGACATTACATCCAAAAATTGTTGTTTAATGTTTAGCTCCTTCTCCACAGTAGCAAGTTCCTTCTGAGCTTCTTTCATGTCGATCTCAGCTTTCATACGTTTACGTGTGCAGCGAGCTCTTTTGGCTTCTCGTTGCTTCTTCACCTGTTTCGGTGTACCTGCGGCATTGGTTCTTCTATCTGGCACTCTTATTGTTATGAACATATTTACAGCATTTGTCAAGTTACTAGACACACTAGACACCTACTAGACACCTAAAAAGGGGGTAGTGTCTAACGTTAACATATATGAATATAAGGGACTTAGGGAATACTAGACACATTAGACACCAAATCTACCCCTTACAAAAGTTTTTCTATAGGGGGGTCAAATAGGTGTCTAGTCCGTCTAGTAAGTCGTAAGTCGTTGATAATCCTTAAAGTTAATAACAGCCACCTAGGGTCCATTTGCTGTCTAGTAGGTGTCTAGTCCGTCTAGTTTTGTGCTCATTTGTACACTAGTTTGCCCAAAAACTGAAAAATTTATACGCTAGTAGGGTCCCTGTTTCTTGTTTCGTGGCGTTTTCCCCCATTGCCCCCCCGTTTCGTGTAACTTTGTGCACGCACCTACGATGTCCACAGCTCCCAGAGATGTGTGGCTTGTTCCATAAGTCGTTGTTCTTCAGGACCTTGTGTCCTGTTTTGGTGGGTGTTTGTGTGTTTGTGGTTCGGAACAAACCCTACTTGTTTGTATGTGCTTGGTTCTCAGGCACTTAGGCTCTCCGACTCAAGTATACGTAGGGCGTTGTGTACGGCGTTCCGTTGCCACTTGGGCAACCACTCAATCGGCGTGGTGCCTAACACAACAAGCCAGTCAACTGCAAGGATCTACGCCGTCTGACCCAGTGCCATTATACCTCGTGCCTCGGTGAGCACTGTCCTTCGGTTCGCTTCGCTCAGTCAGCCGTACGTTCCTCCTTGACCTAGCGGTCGTTGCCTAGCCCTTCGGGTTGTGTTCAATTCAGGACACATTAACTACTATACAATATGAAACTATCAATGATTACTATATCACTACTCAATCACTCTATCTCTATCCTATCTAAGCTTAGAGATATTATCGTTGATCGCAAGGTCAATCAACACATCAACAAGATGAACAACTCTACTCTCTCACTCACTTCAACAAGAGATAAATAAATCGTTATGAATACAATCACACTTAATCAACCAAACACAACATCAACTGCAACAGTTCTTGTTATCGAGGCTAGCTCAGACATACCTAACAACTCTGATCCTACTCAGCCTCTCGCACTTACCAAAGTTATCACACGAGACAAACAATCTCACACCTTCTGGCACAGGGACAACCGTCCTCTTGGCAAGTCAGGTGATGTTATTGACATTGTCGTAACCACAGAAGATGGCAAGCGTGACAACGGTGATCACTATCATTCAGTCTATGCTGTACCTACTGACTTCTTTACAGCTTAACTCTAACCCACCTGGATATGTGACTAAACTGTCCTTTACACATTATGAACAACATCAAATCTCTCGTACATACAGCTCTCGATGCAGAGCGTTATTCCGATGCATACAAGTCCGCTTGGCGTGCATTGTTCCGTCAAGCCGAGGCTATCTGCAAGGCTGTCCCCAACCGTAAGTTGGACCCTGCTACATTAGTCGATGACTGGGTAGCTGAGCATCAAGACACTATCGATCACTGTAACCCAGCCGATGACCAAGTCGCTGGTGATATGTCGTGTATGCAGGCAATGCGTCAACAACAGACTGAGTTCCTAGCCGACATTCGCAATCAGTACATCACTGCTATTCGTCAGGCTAACAATCGTAAGTTCAGCTTCAAGGTTCGTCGTGAGTATCTCAACATTGCTAAGCGTTTACGCAAGTTATATGACGAAGAGAACGCCACAAACATTCGCTCTGTACCATTCGAGACATACGAGGAGTTCGGTTCCAAGGCTGACTTTGTCGAGCCACTATCCGACACCGAGCAGTATATATCTATACAAGAGTATCGTGAGTCTTTCAATCAAGAACCAGAGTGTGATCCAGACAACTCGCTTCGTATCGGTGACACATTCCGTCGCAATCGTGGCAAGCCATACGGTTCCGTCGGTGTTCTTGCTGGTCTATACGAGAACACACTACCAGAGCCTGCCTACTACAATCGCAAGCTGGTACTTCGTCAGCTTCGCACATCCGACAATCCACAGGATATCGAGATGCTATTCGCTATGACTACACCAACTCGTAGAGATGAGTCAGATGCAGAGTGGGCTACCAAGGTCGCACGCCGTCGCAATCAACGCACACAACTACTCAACAAGCTATCATAATGGACATATTATTTCTCAGTTTTATCTGCTCACTTTCATATGTTATTATATTGTGTAAAGCAATGGGCATATCGAATGTGGTAAGAATGCAAGTCCTGTTGGACATCTTATTCACATTCGGTCTGCCTGTTCTATTTATTGGTACATTCAGCGGTATGGCTACTGCCTTTATCTCTGGTGTAATGTTTTCCCTCGTAACTTTCTTTCTATCCGTGCTCGTGCCCAAACCTAAACCGTTGTTCAAGTTTAGTTTTCCGTATGCAAAAGCACAAAATAGCAAAGATGATATCAGTGGTGCTCATCCCACTCGCTCTAGATGTAATGAAATGTACACTTAACCGTATTGCGTTTAGAGTTCTAAAGAGTAACAGAAGGCGGAGATGAACCACTGTAAAGAAAAGGCTACTAGCTCAACAAGTGGGCTAGTAGCTCATTTTTATGACAACACTATATGACAACTCATACAAAATATATAATGACCCTTATACTAAATGAAAAGAGATTTGTCAATTGAATTTATGGATAACAACACAATAACAATCAGATATGGAATGTCTAACTCAGTTAGTCGTTCCTTCGACGAGAACCTCACAGTAGGTTCTTTGCTACGTGACACATCCATCTTAGGTGCATTGTCTGCACCAGAGGGATGCGTTGCTGTTTCAAACGGTCAAACATTATGCAATGATGCATATGTGGCTGACTACTCATCGATCACTCTTGAGCGTCAAGCATCAAGTAAAGCTTAACAATGCAACCGATGGTACATATGACAACCTTATATGGATCTCTAAGAATCTAGGTATTGTGCCATCGGTCCTCTTTTATTATTATGTCAACAACACTACCGCTTCGTCAGGAAATCATTCTCGGACCTGACGGCAAATTTATCAAGCGAGAAACGAGAGAATCTGTCATTGCTGACGCAGATACAGCTATTACTGCCTGTATGCGTGACGATACTCTCCGTATGTCTAACATACCTGTATCAATCCCTGTACTAAACAAGGAGTATCACTGCTACTATGCACACAACTCTGGTATCAATCCAGAATACTGCTATGCATTCGTCAATCTAGCTGACGGTTTTCCGTTACCTGGTGCCTGTTTCATAGAATCTGACGTCGACAACAATCTATGGAAGCTGTTCATACCAACTGGAAGAGAACGAGAAGAAGGACCCTTACCTGAAAGTATGATCGAGCCAAATGACATACCAATGTACAACAACACTGACTACTCTATGTGGTTGATGGTGAGACTCCCTTGTCGTTATCTTGGCTCTAAGACTGCTAAGTTACACCAGTCTCCTGACCCAACAACAGCTTACTTGTTTGGTATACACAAAGCATCTAGAAACCTTGTCACCTTTAATCTACCTAACATCTATGATGACGGCAGACTATGCGGTGGTCGAGACTTCAGAGATGAACGACTAGTTCAAGGTCCTATGCCTATCTATTACCTTCAGACAGCAGTCACCAATCTAATGGATGTACTATTCAAATCAAAATGTAATCGTGACTTGTACTACGAAGATTTTGTTTACAAACACTGCGTATGGTACAAAAAAGACAACGACTTTGTTACTGTACCTACATCTGCAATGACAGACTACTATGAAGACTACAAACCATCTAATCGTTTCTTCCAAGATATTACTAACTCCAACCTTATAGATTTCGCATCATGTCTACAGTCTACAACAAACTAATTGAAAAGCCTAGTGCTGATAAATCATTGCGTTATGCATTTGAATATGCAAATGAGAATCCAGGTCAAATGGTTTCACCGCATCATATTCAGAACTTATCTAATGAACTCAACACTGAGAATAAAAGATTGGCTGATGTGCACGAAATTCATCACGGTCTTGAAGACGATGAACTGCGTATTCTATTTAAAATACTAGGTCGTTATTATGATTCCGACACTGGTGTTGGTCGTAAGCGTGGTGCAATACTTCGCTACATTAAGCACTTCCAAGAAACACAACACAAACCAGCTCCAGTAACTGGTAAACAACTTCACAAATATCTAAAACGCAATGGCTAAACCAAAACTAAAAGCACTTATCATTGGTGCTGGTGGTGTAACATCATACATGCTACCTGCACTTAAAAACAGTTTTGACCTTGAGGTCACACTGATCGACGGCGATGTTCTTGAGAAAAGAAACCTTGACCGTCAGTTGTTTCGTAACAACCACGTAGGAATGAACAAAGCACTCGCACTCGCAAAGACTTACACTTTCCGTAAAGGCGAATGCAATGTAGTTCAACAATACTTTGACAAAGAAATGCTGGAAACAGAATATGCATACTGGTTCAACCAGGCTGACATTCTGATCTGCAATGCAGACAATCATCCAGCACGCAGAGACCTTATTAACACTGCTATTGACCTCAACAAACCTGTTCTGGTTTGTGCTAACGAGTACTCAACAAGTCAGGCGTACATTTTTCTACCTGAACTTGGACAACAGTATCCTATGATGAATCCGTTCTTGAGGTATCCTGAGATTACCACATCGAACGAAGGTTCACCAATCAGCTGTCAGGGTGATGCACTCGAAGCAACTCCACAACTCGCTATTGCAAATCAAGTGAGTGCGTCCCTTGGCAATCTGATGATTCATATGTGGGCACCGTATCTAATCGACGAACAAGAACGAGGAGATTGGTATCCTGTTGAGTATCAAACAACATTCAGTAAAATAGAAACAATCACGCTCGGCGACCTCGCTGACATAACCGTACCATCCTATGCCTAAGAAAAAATACTATGTTATATCCGAAAGCAAACTTCACGAGGAGGTTAAGAACAAGCTGTTCACAACCTATAAACCAATTGAATTGCCTGTCGTTCAAGACCTTACGCCTGAATGGCACGGTAAGAAGATCCCTCTCGCTATGTGGCAAGAAATCCTTGCCTTTATGAAACACAGCTATGATGTGCTAAAGTCAGAGACTATGTGTTTCTTGTACTATGACGAGAAGCAGAAACAACCTTGGTCATTCTGGGTTCCACCCCAGATTACCAGCGGTATGACTGTTAAGTCTGACCCTGAGCATATCAACTTCCAAGCACAGCGTGCACAGTATCCAGACATTATGTTTGGTACTGTACACCACCACTGTAGTACATCTGCATTCCAATCTGGTACAGACGAAGCCGACGAGACAAACCGAGAAGGCTTTCACTTTACCATTGGTAATCTAAACAAACCTGATATTGACATTCACTTCCGTTGGTGTCTTGACAATCAGTGTCACGAGCTAGACGATTTATCTGTAGCTATTGATGGTGCTGAGTCACCATTCAAAGATGATGTAGAACTTACAGCTGACATGCACGAGCTAGAAGTAGAGTACATGAACGAACAGTATGCAATCATACCTGACCTCAAGCAGTATGAGTTTACTGGTTATATGGACAATGTATCTAAAGCTACAATACCAGCATACAAGACATACAAATCAAAAAGACCTTATCAAGACTATTGGTCTGATTGGGGAGATATGCAAGTAAAAAAAACTACGGAGGAGCCTATACTAGATAATGCTGATGTGGCTGACGAAATTCTTTTCAATCTTAAGCTGGACTTTGACGCTGAGGAACTTATTACTGACTATTATAGACAGTTTGAAAGCAAAGACTCATCCAAGCTCATCATGGACTTGGCGTCAGGCAAAACGGAAGACCAGGAGTATGCACGAGTCATACACGCAATGCTCAGCAACTCCATCTTCCTTGCCACAACAGAAGGCTCTTACTTCTACAAACTCTTCTCGGAACAGCTTGACACTTGTAAAAAGACTGGCTACCGTGTTACAGAAAATGACATTCTCCAAGAAATGGAGAACCTATCTGTACATGACTACCGAGAAACACTTTAATCAATACATCACTAAACAATTCTATGAATACTATAAAGGAAAAGTTGTTACGCAACGCATCGAAACTACTACAGGGAATGGAGTCCCTGATCTGCTCATCATCACGCCGAATCAGGTTTTCATTATTGAAAGCAAGTTCCAAACTATTAAGCTTCGTGCGGAACAATATGCCTGGCAAATAAAAACCAATAAAGTTATTGACTCAATGCCTACCTACGTCTTATCTTTATGTGCATACCCCAAGTCTAATACAATGATTGCTAATGTGTATGATGAAGATAGCTTAGGTGAAGATGGTATACAACCAATCAAGACAGACAAGTATACACTCAACAAAGATGGTTTTACAAAATTTCTCAACACTTTCCAACTCGCTTCCAAGCTGGTCTAACCACAAAGGACGCCTTCGAAACTATGCGACGCCACACAGCATCGAACAAATTGTGTGGTCTGGACTTCTTCGTGACCGTTCCGAGGAACATGTATCAATAGAACTATCCAGATAAACTGGGGCAACCCAGCCAATTTACAAATCATTATCTATGTACGAATCAAGCAATGAATCAATAAAACGGATGTTTAAGATGATTGATGCTAAGGCACCTGAACTCTATAAACAAGATCCGTATTACGAATATAAACTCATAGCCCAAAAAGCTATTGCAAAAGGACTAATCAGAAAAAAGACTCAAGAAGAAATAGACGCAGAATGTGCAAAGAAACCTTGGTTAAAGATGAACAAAGTAATAAGAAGAAATGAAGAATTGAACGATGCAGATTCCACTATTTGAACCACAGTCAAAATGGCGACCGCCTGCCGTGTTGCCTGAGCTTGACAGTGTTATCTCTATTGACCTTGAAACTCACGATCCAAACATCAAGAAGTCTGGTCCTGGTTACAAGAGAAGAGATGGTAAAGTGGTTGGTGTTGCTATCGCAGATAAGCATCATCAATTATATTTACCGTTTGACCACTTCGGTGGTGACAACCTAGATAAGCAAACTATTCTTTCATATGTCAAGTGTGCAATAAACAAAGCAGATGAAATCATAATGGCTAACGCCACGTATGATCTCGGCTGGCTGGAGACCCTTTCTCTTTCTGTCTCCTGTCCAGTCCGAGACATACAGGTTGCCGAAGCACTGATTGATGAAGAAAAGTTTTCTTATTCACTAGACTCAATTGCAAAGAAATACTTAAAGAAAGGAAAAAAAGAAGATGGATTACAAAACGCCGCAGATACCTACGGAATCAATGCTAAGAGCGATATGTGGAAGCTCCCTGCCAGACACGTCGGCAAGTATGCTGAAGCTGATGCAAGACTTACATATGATGCCTACCAACACCAAATTCCAATCCTCAAAGAGCAAGGACTCTGGACAGTCTGGGAACTAGAATGTGAACTTATACCTGTACTAGTATATATGTCACGGATGGGCGTCCCTGTAAACCTGGACGCTGCAGAACAACTAAACAATGACCTCAAAATAAAAGAGAGTGCGTTGTTAAATGAATTTAAAACTTTAGATATTTGGTCTCCCCAGCAACTGGGTAAATACTGCGAAAGCTTGGGTCTTGTAGTGCCGAGAACCGAGAAAGGTAATTACTCAGTTGCTAAGGACTTTCTACTACATTGTGAACACCCTCAAGTAAAAAAGATACAAGAGGCACGATCAATCAATCGTCTTCGTAAAGTGTTCATCGAAGACATCATACTCAATCAAAATCATAATGGCAGAATCCACGCAGACTTTAGACAGACAGCGTCTGACGAAGGTGGTACTAGGTCTGGACGACTTTCATCGTCTAATCCTAATATGCAACAAGTCCCCAAACGTAGCGACATTGGAAAAGCAATTAGACAACTCTATATTGCTGAACAAGACAGCCTCTGGTGTAAAGCAGATTATTCAAGTCAGGAACCAAGACTCCAAGTGCACTATGCGTTACTTGGACAATTTGGTAAACCGCTGCCAGGAGCAGAACAAGCATTAGATGCATTTACACGTGGTGAAAAATTATATACATTCTTTGAAAAAACGACTGGCTTACCTTACGACACCTGCAAAATGCTTTGCCTTGGGATTTCGTATGGGATGGGAATGTCAAAAATGGCAAAAACACTTGGCATATCGGATGAGTTTTGCAAAACTACAATGCGAAAATTTAATAAAGAAGCTCCGTTCCTAAAGATATTATTTGACAATGTTATGAACAGAGCCAGTACCAAAGGTTACATCAAAACTATATTGGGTCGTCGTGCACGCTTTGACTTCTGGACTAATGACTTTAACAACACACCAGTCAAAACCTATGGTTATGCAAAATCCAAATACCCAGACGGTCAACTTTTCCGAGCATTTTGCTCCAAAGCTTTGAACCGTTTGATACAAGGCTCAGCAGCAGACCAAGCAAAAGTTGCAATGGTCCATGCTTACAAAGCTGGTATGGACTTACGACTCCCTGTACACGATGAGATAAATGCTATGGTTTCAGATGAACAAGAGAGTAATAAGTTGAAAGAAATTATGGAACAAGCAATCCCACTCAAAGTACCAGTTATAGCAGACATAGATCTAGGAGGTACCTGGTGTTAACAACATTCACAATAACAGAGACTTACGAAGTCACAGCTAACACTATTGATGAGGTACAGAAAGCAATTAGTGAAGATGATTTTAGTGAGGTCCAAACAGACCTTGACAAACGCAAAGTAACAATAGAACCAAACTTCTAATGACACAATCAATACTAGTAGAAGCCGCACGACTCGTTGACGGTGACAGACAATCAGACTATGGTCATCCTGCAGATGACTTTAAACGAATTGCAACCATATGGTCAGCACTTCTTGAAAATAAACTAAATACAGACTTGACTTCTAGTGAGGTGGGTGCAATGATGATTGCCCTCAAGTTATCTCGGACTGCATTTAAAAACAAAAGAGATAATTGGATTGACATAGCAGGGTACGCACATTGTGCAGACCTCTGTTCAACATACAACTCAAAATAATTATGGCAGAAGAACAACCAGAAAATATTATCAATGTCGCTGATTGGACTGACAAGTCCTCTGATATCAAAGACAAAAGAAATATTCAAATGAGCGAGCTTACAGACCTTGCAACCGAACTCGAAAGATTCGACGCTGAAATCCTAGAAGTAGAAGTTCAGCTTTCCAATCTTAAACAGAACCGCAAAACTATTGCAGAGGAACATTTACCACAGCTTATGGAACAAGCTGGTATTGACTCACTTAGTTTAGCTAGTGGTAAAAAGATTGCTATACAAGAATTTGTAGATGCAAAAATCAAAGATCCAAACACAGCCTTCCAATGGTTACGTGAAACTAACAATGACTCAATCATCAAGAATGAGATTAGTGTAAGTTTGGGTCGTGGTGATGATGCACTTGCACAAGAAATAATTTCAACTCTGAAAGAAAAGCATGACATTGAAGCTAATGTAAGAGTTGGTATTCATAACATGACACTCAAGTCTTTCTGTCGTGATGCACTGGACAATCCAGAGCTGGCAGAAACTTTGCCCAAAGACGCCTTTGGTATCTACCAAGGTAAACGTGCAAAGGTTAACTAAGAAACAAGAAATAAGAATCATGGCATTCGATATATCAAAAGTATCAGGACAAGGTATGGAGAACCTAGACTCAGGTTCATCCTTACCTTTTGTGAGAATCCTACAGGATCTCAGCCCCCAACTAAAGAAACAAAAAGAAGAATATGTACCAGGGGCTGAAGCTGGTAATCTGTTCTTTGCTAAGTCAAAGAGCGTTGTACCATCACCAACCAAGATTATACCTACGTATACATCTTCGGTTTACACTGAGTGGGTTCCACGTAACAAAGGTGGTGGCTATGTAGCTACACACCCTTTAACCATTGTAAGTCATAAGGACTATGAAAAAGGTAGAGAACGTCAATACGACGAGTGGCTCGGAGAAAACGAGTTGCGTTTCACTACTTACTGGTTCGTTATGATGGAGGTTGACGGCAATTGGGAAGAAGCGATCATACCGTTTACTTCTTCACAACTTCGTGTATCTCGTAAACTAACCGCAGATATTAACCGATTTAGATATGATGGCGAACTCTCCACAATCGTACCACCACTCTACGCCCAAAGTTGGGAAATTAGTACAGTGTTGGAAACTAGTAAAAACGGCGATGACTACTATAATTTCTCGTTCAGCAACCCTGTTGCTCTGGACTTTGAGAAAGATGAGTCGTTGCTTATTAAAGCTTCTGAAACTTACTCTTCTGCTGCAGATACTCCTCTGCTCCAGACTGAGGAAACTCCTAGACTTGTATCTTCCGTTTCTACGGAGGCTCCTTTCTAGGATCAATTAATGTAGTTAATATATATATGTTTCCCTGGGGGCTCCTAGCCCCTGGGGTTTTTTTCCATGATACCACTTACACATCTAGCCACCCAATTCTCCGAGCTCTTCAAATCTAACACTAGTGTCTTTGGTCAGACACAGTTAACTGGTAAGATTAGAGAACGTGACGGCAAACAAGATTCCAAATCATTTTTAGTTAAGTCAGAACTTACTGTTGACATATGGGAAGACCATCTATCTGGTAAAAGACTTATTGGCTGCACTCCAATATGTGAAGATAATACAGTACACTGGGGTGCATTAGATATAGATGTATACCAAGACACAAATACCATTGAAGAACTTAACAAATCAATTTTCCACCATAATCTACCATTCGTTGTGTGCCGTTCTAAATCAGGCGGTGCACACGTTTACCTATTCTTTTCAGAGCCAATTGCTGCACGCCTTGTTATTGACAAACTAAAGTCATTCTCTGCATTCTTTGGTCAGGGTGTATGTGAGATATATCCAAAACAACCAAAGATAGGTAATCGTAAAGATGACAGCAAATATGGTAACTGGATAAATATGCCATACAGCGGAGAAAGAACTTTACAATACGGTATAACTACAGATAATAATGCACTTAACCCTGAACAATTTATACAGTACGCAACAGAACGTACATTGACAAAAGAACAATTTGAACAACTAGAAGTACCAAGTATAGAAACAGAGCTGCTACCAGAAGGTCCACCGTGTCTTAATTACATCTTTGAACACAGGACTCAGGAGTCAGAGAACCGTAACGTTACATTGTCCAATGTAGCTGTATATCTTAAGAAAGCACAACCATCTGATTGGAAGTCAGGACTACACAAGTTTAACAAAAAGTTTTCTGAACCACTACCTGACCGTGAAGTAGACGCAATAATAAATTCATATGAAAAGAAAGATTACAAATATCAATGTGCACAAGAACCGTTATGCAGATTCTGTGACGCTAAGCTCTGCGGACAAAGAAGACATGGCATCGGAACTGAAGAATTCTTGCCTAATAACAGATCTCTTATTCAACTTAAGTCGGATCCGCCTCTTTGGTTTCTTACGTTGGATCACGAAGAAATTCAACTAACCACTGCAGAATTTGACAACTTTAATATGTTCAATCAGCGTGTTATGGAACGCTTGTTGTTCAAGTACCCACCAATCAAACAAGAAGATTGGATTAAACAACAGAACCTACTACTAAAAAATTGTGTACGCATCGAAGTACCATTTGAAATGACACCAGTCGGTCAGTTCGTAGAGTATCTATCTACCTTCTGTGCTAGTGCTAGTGAAGAAATTAATCATATTAAAAATGGTGCAGTCAAACAAGCTAATGGTTGGTATGTATTTCGTATGGTTGACCTCAAAGATTATCTTAACCAACAAAGATTTAATGAACTACCAGACAACAAGTTGTTGTCAGTTCTCAAACGAACCCTGAAGGGTGATACTTCACGTGTGTTTTTTAATGGATCTCAGATCCGTTGCTGGCGTGTACATAAAGACAACTTACATCTTGACCCTTCACAACCTATGCCAGACTTACAAAATGACGATACCTACTGATTTTATAATGTGCTTAATGCTAATTGAGTCTTCGTTAAATCCTTCACTTATTGGAGATAACGGAGGTGCTATTGGTGTGCTACAAATGCACAAAGCTTATGTACAAGACGCTGCAGAATTTGCTGGAAAAGACTGGGTACACGAAGATTGCCTAGAACCAGAAACAGCTGTACCAATATTTCGTGCTTACATGGCTCGATATGCTACCGAGGAACGCCTTGGAAGAAAACCTACACTGCAGGATATAGCTCGTATACATAACGGCGGTCCTGATGGATATAAAAAAGAATCCACATTAAGATACTGGAGAGCTGTCAAACACAAATATAATGACATCAGAAGATAACACAACAATATATGTAGCTAGTGCTGGTACTGGTAAGACCACAACACTGCTAAACTTATTGAGTGAACATCTTAAAACTACTAAACCTAGTAGAATATGTTTTACTACATTCACTAAGGCAGGTGCACAAGAAGCTGTTGACCGTGCATTAGAAAAAACTAAGTACGAAGAAAAAGAGTTTACAGCATTTAGTACACTACACGCTTTGTGTTTCAGACGCATACCTCGTAAACAAATGCTAAACCTTCAGGACTACAAGTTACTTGGAGAACTAACTGGCTATACTATTACTGGTATGTCTACATTGTATGACTACATAGATAAAGGTAACACCACTATATGTAAAGGTGACAAGCTGCTGCAGTACAACAGTCTTATGCGTAACATGCAACAGAGTGCTGCTGAAGCATTGACTCACCAAGTCAACACAAAATTTACACCAGAAGAACTAGAAGAGTTTAGTGACTTCTACACAAAATTTAAAAAAGAAAAAAACAAATACGACTTTACTGACCAACTAGAAACATTTATAGAACAAAATACACCCATAGGTGTTGACTATTTATTTGTAGACGAAGCACAAGACTTGTCACCATTGCAATGGAAAGTCGTTGATGTTATTAGTAAAGAAGTCAACAAGGTTTACATAGCTGGTGATGACAAACAATCTATTTACAAATTCTCTGGTGGAGACCCTAAGTCTCTTATCAACAGAAAAGGTAATAGAATTATACTTGATACATCATACAGACTACCACAACCAATACTAGATTATGCCGAGTGCATAACAGAACGCATAACAGAGAAACAACCCTACAATGTGAGCAGTAAGAATAATGAAGGTCAAGTACATAAAATTAGAACACTAGATGATTTAGATTTGTCAGAAGGAACTTGGTTTTTCCTATGCAGGAATAAAGCCATATTGCCACTATTTGAACAGTATTTAGTAAAAAAGCAAATTTTGTTTGTGTCAGGTGGGTTAAATTCTTTATTTAGTGCAAAACAAATATACTACATAAAACTATGGGAACGACTAAGACTAGGATACAAAGTTAAAGCTTCTAAACTAAAAGAACTGTACAGAGAGTACTTACCTACAAATACAGTTGTAGCCAAAGGTTCTAAGAATCTTATTGAATCTATGCCTGACTCAGAGATGTTTGACAAGAAAGATTTAATCGATAACTTCGGTCTTCGCACTACAGCAAAATGGAATCACGTGTTTAAACTACCAGACACAACAAAAGATATACTACTTAAAGCAGAGCTAGAAAACAAGTTTGACAAAGCTACAAATATAGAAGTTAATACCATCCACTCTTCTAAAGGTAGAGAGGCAGATAATGTAGTAGTGCTGCCTGATATGACAACCACCAGCTACTATGCGTACCAAAAAGACCCAGACAACGAACACCGTGTATTCTATGTTGCATGCACTCGTGCCAAACAAAAACTTTACTTACATACTCCAGTAACCAACCGATTCTATAACCTACCATGATATATAAAACCAAACCTCTCAAACACCAAGAACAAGCAACCGAACGATTTGTTAACGAACCATACGGAGCACTGTTCTGTGAAATGGGTACAGGTAAGACAAAGATTATACTAGATGTCTTACAAAACTCTAAACAACCAATCAGTGTATTAGTTATTGCACCTAATGGTCTACACCACAACTGGGCAAAGAATGAAATACCAAAGCACGCAGACAAAGCTGACGTGTATTGTTGGAACGGACCACCTAACAGTAAAAAGAAACAACAAGAACTTACTAGGTTTTATAACTTAGAGTCATACAACAAATACTTTCTTATAAATGTAGAAGCACTACGTACCAAGTCTGGCTTTGATTATGCTCATGCATTCTTAATTGGTGCACACGGTACAGAACGACATATAGTGGTAGACGAATCTACTTGCATCAAGAATCCAAAAGCACAACAAACAAAAGCTGTTATGAAACTAGCTAAACAAGCAGATCGTAAATGGATTCTAAATGGTACACCAATTACACAAGGTCCTCTAGATCTGTTTAGCCAGTGTAAGTTCTTGGCTAATGATGCACTACCTTATCCTACAATGACATCATTTAAACATGCGTATGCTGTAGAGACTACAATGACTATGGGTAATCGCTCGTTCCGTAAAATAGTTGGTTATCAAAACCTTGACAAACTTACTAAGAGTCTTGAGCCGTTTAGTCTACGTCTAGAAAAGAAAGACTGTCTAGACCTACCAGAGAAAACATTTAACCAAGTGTATGTAGAACTTACACCAGAACAAGAACGTGTATACAAACAAATTAAAAACGATTGTATATCTCTGTTAGAGAATGGTGACTTAATCACAACTACAATGGCTCTTACAAAGATTGTAAAGCTACACCAAATACTAACTGGCTTTGTTATTACAGACAGTGACTTAGCTGTTGACCTCAAGAACAATCGTATTGCTGCATTAGAACAAATATGTGAAGTAGCTAAACCAGTGGTTGTATTCTGTGCTTACAAACACAATGTAGAACAAATACAAAAAGAGTTAGGCAACCACTTACGTATAGTTACATACACTGGTGATGACGCAAGTAACAACAGAAACCAAGCTGTTGATGATTTTCAAGAAGGTAATGCTGATGTATTCCTTGCTACATCTGCAGCCGCTAAGGGCTTGACATTGACCAGAGCGTCCACTATGGTCTACTACAGTAATAATTATAGTCTAGAAACTAGACTTCAATCACAAGACAGAATACACCGTATTGGACAAGATAACAAATGTACATACATAGACTTAGTTGTGCCTAATAGTATAGATGAAGCAATTTTAAAAAGATTAGAGGAAAAGAAAGAACTTTCAGGTGAAGTGCTTGATAACCTCATAGACATTATTAAACAATGACAAAACAAGATCGTATTAAAAAGTATATAGAAAAGTACCCCAAACATGGTAATCGTACCATTGCAAACTTAATATCGAAAGAACACCCTAATTTATTTCCTACATTAGAAGCAGCACGTTCTTGTGTACGACGTGTACGAGGCAACTGTGGAGTAAAAAATAGGAGTACTACGCCTGATAAATCAAACTTTAAAAAAGGAGGAAAAGCTGGTGAATATAAGCTACCTAAATCACTTAACAAAAAGAAATCCATTGTTAAAATCCCTGATGGTGTCACTCTTATCTTATCTGACGTACACGTACCATATCACGATGTTGATGCTTTAGAGTGTGCTTTATCTCATATTGACAATCCTACTAATATCTTGCTTAACGGTGACGCTGTAGACTTTTTTGCTGTTAGTCGTTGGGACAAGGATCCTGATGCTAGAGACTTAGCTGGTGAGCTACAAGCTAGTCGTCAGTTCCTTATGCATTTAAGAGAACGCTTCCCAGATACAAATATATACTTTAAAATAGGTAATCACGAAGAACGTTGGGAAACATATTTGTGGCGTAAAGCCCCTGAAATATGTGGTGTACCAGACTTTAAACTTTCTAAACTACTACGGTTTGAGGAATTGGGTATCGAGGAGATCGGAGGTCGTCAGCTTGCAAAAGCTGGCGGTCTTTGGATCTTACACGGACACGAGTTCCCAGGAGCTTTTGATCCAGTTAACTTTGCTCGTACCCTACAAGTCAAAACAGGATGTTGTACCATTGCTGGACACAAGCACAAAACCAGTCAGCATTCCGTCAGGCGGATGAATGACGATACGGTCAGCTGCTGGTCCATCGGCTGTCTCTGTGACCTTGACCCTGACTATATGCCTGTGAATCAATGGAACCTCGGTTTCGCTGTCGTCACTCACACTGGTAAGAAATTCAGCGTGGACAATTACAGAATTGTTGATGGAGAAGCCCATCGTTAAGCCTCTACAATTATTTGAAGCTTTGTAAATGTATTCCTAATTATAGGATACTCTTGCCCAAAAGTTGTAACATTAGTTGTATCGTATGAAGGGTTTTGTAACCAAACATTTGTATTTCCACCACTACCTGTAAATTGTGTAACCTGCCACGGCTCGTCTGCATCATTTGCTGCTGTTAAATAATTACTACCAGAGTAAAAAATCTTCCATCTACCATTTGAACCAACGGTTGGGTCAAATATAAATCTTTCTCCAAAAGCATTAGCTGTACCACCACCAGTTCCACTCCACTGACTTTGTGAATGACTCCATTGATAAACTTTTGTAAGAGTTGGACTGCCTCCTAAATAATCGTAAGTAAGTTCAAAACTACCTCTGTAGGGTGAACCATCAGCAGTCCCATTACTAACAATAGTTGGGTTATTTTCTGTTATGTATAGTGATTTAGAACTGTCTGCACTTGGTAACATCTTCCAATAAGCCTTATCAGTATCCGCCCAAATCATAGCATTAGTAACAGAACCATTTGAAGGCTCTATTCTTGCTCCTCCTGACGGATAACCATTAAAGTTAGAATAGCTAGTAAAACCCCAATGTATATTAGATGGTATTTTTCCTAACCCATGCTGAACTTCTACTATGTGAGGACTACCTCCGTATGGTAAGTTCCACCAAGTATCAATCTCACTATTAGTAACAACAAGTCCATTAACAATTGCCTGGACAGTTAAAACTCTAATATCAGAAGATGTGTCACTAAGATAGTTAGTGTTGAAAAAATTACCAGTAAAATTAGAAAAACCATACGTACCTAAATTTGAGTTTACTCCATCACTAGTAACAAAATCAGTACTAGTTGATGACAAACTAGGTTCAAAGTTTATCATCTTCCCAAAAGCAATGTTAAGCTGGGAGTCTGTGTACGGTAATTGATGTGTATTTGTTTCAGACATTATAATACTGCAGTTGCTCTTAATCTATGAGAGTTTGGAACAACAGGGTGATCGTATCCAAGATAATAATTATGATTTATATAAATTGAACTAGGAAGTGCGTAACCAGTGTGCCCAGATGGATACGAAGATAAATTGTTATCAAATTTAAAATAAAGATTAGTATCATCAGCCCAAGTAATAGCACCATATGGTGCATCTAAACTCCAATCATTTAATTGACCTACAGTAATATCTCTAACTGACAACTCTTGTGCAATTGAAGAACTTAACCCATCAACACCAGCTGTTACATTATAACATTCAAAATGGAACCAAAACTCTTTTGGCACAGCACCCAGACCATGAGGTATTGTAACTCCAGCATGATAAACCATAGTACTGTTAAAACCATAAGGAAGCCAATCTTCTACAAGTGTTGTAAAATAATCAGGGGATGATTCATCAATTGCTTGTGTTGTTGCAAATGATGTGTCATTACTTGATTGCTCAGTCAAACCGTCACCACTTGTAATTATAGCATCATCAACAAATTGACTTAAAGTAATTGGGTTATCAAAAAATGTATGAATAACATCACTTTCAACAAACCTAGTAGGTGATGGAGGTGGCGTAGGTGTTTGGCTAACACCAAGAATCATATAACCTAATGCATTATCAACCTCAGTCTCACTAAAAGGTAGGTTTTGGTTAGTAGCCATCGCTTAAAATGATCTTACTACAAGCTTAATTTGATAATTAGCGTTTCCTACAGTAATACGACCAGTTGTTCCAATTGCTGGATCTATAATCTCTAAAGTGCCATTTGATCTAACACACCTAAAATAAGCATTAGTAGCGTCTGCATACAGTATAAAACCATTTTGAGAATCTGTAGCTATGTCAATTAATGACCCTGCAGTAAACCCATCAACATTACTACGTGGTACTAAATAAGCTTTTATATAATTTGGAGTAGCTGAAAGACCATGTGCAATTGAAAGAGTAGTGGCATTATTTGTAGGTATGTCACTAGGACCAAGAGTAACCCCTGATACATAAGCGTTTACAGCTGATGTTGTTGGTATTTTTGTATCAGAGATATTACCAGTAAAAGTAGTAACTAAAAAATTACTGTCTAAATTACTAGCATCTAGATTGTTAATTGCATTGTAAATTCCATCACTAGTAACAAATTTATCACTTCCTTGTTGTGGTGATGTATCAGGATTAACAGCCTTTCCTAAAGCTGTTTCTATGTCTGCACCAGCGTGTGTTAAGTTTATATCACCCATTTAACATTTCCATTTTCTAAGTGCAAGTGCTTTTCTTGTTGGACGTCCTTTTGAATCTTTCATAGGACCCTTGACACCACCCATTCTTGCACAAAATGATTTGCGTCGTTTAGAAGCCTTAGAACCACGTTTCACCTTCCCTGTTACAGGAGCTTTTAGATTCGCACCTTCCTTAGCTTTAAAGTATCTACGACCTGCGGCAGTTAAACCACCAGTCTTGCTTTTATGTTCTTTTCTCATTTTCGGTAATTAGCTTTTACCCTCCTTGGTTTCCCTGCTGGTTGTCCTAAGCGTTTCTTTTGAGCAATGCGTTTGCGTTTGGCTGACTCTGAAATCTCCCCAGCAGTCACAGGGGTTTTTTTGCTTACACGCTTTGATGGTCTGCAATATGGCGTTCCTCGCTTTTCGCCCTGTTGTCGTCCACAAGGCTTTCCAGAGCGGACATCTACCCACTTTTCTTTGAACCACCTCTTCAGAGCTAGTCCCTTTGCTGTCTTGCGTACCGCCATCTAAGCTTTGTTCCCCCAATTCTTGGCTCCTTTCTTACGACACTTAGCTATCGCACCAGAAGCATAAGCACTAGGAAACACCTTGTACCTTGCTTTTACTTTACGATAACATGCGTCCTTAGCCATTGTATTTTAGTTTCTTACCTTTTTTCTTTGCTTCAGCTTTTGCTTGTGCAATTCCTTTAGGTGTATATGCGTATTTTTTTCCGTTAACGTTTGGCATTATTATTTGACTGTTGCACTACCAAAGTAAAAAGATATAATACTTATAATAGCTGTTTTAATTTCTGGTAGGATAATGTATCCGTGTAAAGTTTCGTAGGTTACGCCTTTAGAAAAGCCAAACCACTTACTGTATTCAGTAGCAACAGTGACTCCTTCGTCACTATGTGCTAATATAAACGGTGCAATAATAACACCAAATAAAACTGTAAAAACAATAATACGTCTAGTCCAAGCACCAAAAGCATCTACTCTAGCTGCTGCTGCATCTGCACTTGCATCTGATGCTTGTTGTTTTTCAATCAACCCTTTAGTGACTGCTGCTTGATTTTGTACTAACGTACCAATAAGCTTAAATATAAAGCCACTGGCTCCGCCTCCCAACATTGCTAATAATTCTGTACTCATTTAAGTCTCTTATAAAGGATAATAGCAAAAATTGCAAGCCCCATCAACAAACTTGTAAAACCAAATTCTGGTACAGCTGGGTAGTCTACCCCAAATCTGTAGTCTAGTTCGTCCCAACCATATTGAATATTATCATATTGTATACCATCCCACTCGTTTCTATCTAGTAATGGTACATAATAGTACCACTCCCACACAGGTTCTGGATCAATTATTGGATATTGTAGTTCATGACTCATTTTTTAAATACCTCCGTTATTTCTTTTATTATCTTACTAAATATATTATTTTTGGGCAAAAACATCGCTATAATAGACATTATACCTATATACGCTAGTCCTGCTGCAAATAAATCATCTTTGTATGTACTAAATATGTGTTTAAAAAATTCCATTAGTTTGTTGGTGATACTGGTCTTACATTAGAGTGTGGTTTTATGTCGTCATCAAAACTATCTATAGGTGTGTTGACAATAGGGGGTTCGCTTGTTTTACTTTCTTCCGATGGAGTATCTTGCTTTGTTTCTTCCTTGGGCTCTTCTTGTGGCTCTGATTTTGTTTCTTCGTTATCGCTAGATGGCTTACTTTCTTTTGTTTCTGACTTCTCTGCTTTTGATTCTTGGCTTGATTCAGTGGGTTTACTCTGAGAAGGCTTATCGGCAGGAGTATCTTGTGAAGAAGCGGAAGGTGCAGGTTTGGGATCCGCTGTCTCAGCAGATGGTTGAGAAGTCGATTGTAGTTCGGAAACCTCGGCGACCTTTTCAGCAATAACTTCTTGTCCCCAAATATGTAAGGCTTCATAGTCTATCATATCAAAAAGAAACGGAGGTTCAATAATCCCTTCGTATACGTCTTCTGCTACTTGTGCTACTACTATTTCTGTATAGTTAACAGCTAACTCAGCTTGTGTAGCTGCAGCTGTACCAACAGCAACTGTCCCAGCAGTCCCAAGTGATGATATCTTTTCTACTACAGGTAGTTCTTTTAATCTACCTATTAGTGTTTTAGCACCCTGCTTTGCTGCTTTAGCGTGCTCCTGTGCTTCTTCTTGCAAGCCATCATCACCTAGTACTTTTTCTAGTGACTCTTTAAGGTCTTGTAGATTCTTCTTTGCCTCTTTATTGTCCATTACGCAACTCTCTCAGTACTTTTATAATAGACACTATCATAAATACTAAAGTTGCGGCACCAACCAGTATACTTAATATTAAATTTAAATCCTGCAGACCTACACTAGCAAAGAACCCTGAAACTCCGATTGATGACCTGTAGATTGTTTCTTCCATTATGAACTAACGTTTACGGTCCAGCCGTCTGACTCAAGGGTTGTTTTAGCTGCAAGTCCTGTTGAACTTGGAGCACCATTATTACCACTTAGGTCTATAATGTTTGGGTTAAGGAATGTACCTGCTTTAGCTGCAAAAGTTGTTAATATCTGATCAACATCATCACTAGATAAAGTACAATTACTTGCATAAAATTTAGACATTCTTGTTGGTACATCAAAATCGGATGCTACAGTCAATGCGTTCCTAAAGCCCTGTGCCCAACTTGCTCCTGCTCCTACGTGGTAAAAGTTAACTATAGTAGTATCTAAGTTACAAATCTCACCTGTAAGCATAACACGATCATTTGTAGGTAATCTATCATCACTTTGATTGTACGCTAAAAAAGATGTCAATGCTGTTGTTCCACCTATGTTTGGTAAAGGACCACGAAACCTGTTTCCATTTACTTGGTACCTATCAATTCCAATATGTACTGTAGGTAATTTGCCCTCAAAATTGTTGTCTTGTATGAACATATTTGTAAGTGCAGAAAGATTGTCAGGAAAGTCACCACTTATGTTGTTACCTCGTAAATCAATAGTAGTTAATGTGTTTGAAATTGTGCTGTCAATTGACCTACATATATCTAAATCTTTTAGTTGTATGTAATCTAATGTAGGATTTGTTAATGACTCCCAAAACACTTGGAGATCAGTCCCAGCCAAGTCTATATTCTGATTTGATGTGTCTACAAGTCTAACATTGTTTATACCATTCTGAAGCGGTTGATCTAACTCAACCATAATTTGCTCCCCAATAGTTCTGTTAGTATATGAGTGAGATGGACTACTATTGCTTATTCGTACATTAGTACCATCACCCCAGTAAACCCTAGTTGCTTGATTTGTAGAATCAAATCTAAGAGAAAAACTAGTAGCTGGTGCTTTAAATGACAGAAATCTATATCTACCAGTTTTCTCAAAGTAGCTTTCTTCTCTTTGCACTACAGAGCTAACAACTGGCTCAATTATAGACATATTATATTTCTTTTAAGACAATATCTACGTCAGGTGTACTAGTTGCGTCTTGGAGAATAAACTTTACTTTTGAAGAGCCAGGAATAGTTAAAACAGAGTTGTAATCAGCAGTGACTTCCAAATCTACACCTATTGATGTAGTGATTGGGTAAAAGTTTTCACCTCCGTCATGGCTAATCTCAATGGTAACTTTACCAGACCCAAATGTACCATGTACATCTAAGTAATATTGTCCCCCACGTCCTTGTGCAACTGTGACAGTAGAATTTCCGTTTGCGGTTAGATTAAGCATGTGTGTTTATTTATCAGTATTTATCTATATAGTCAAGCTCTGAAGTTTGTATTTCATTCAGAGTTTCACCAAAAATCTCCCCAAGTAGTCCGTGTAGCCATACTCCTGGTCCAATGATGTTGCCTCCTGTAAGATCACTAACATCGCTTACAGCTCCCTTAGTGTCTCCTGTAGCCACATTTGTAGCTAATCCAAACACTGTTGACATAAGTGGAGACGTCGCTTCCATTGGTCCGTAGTCCATAGCATCTAGTGCAACCTCAGCTACACCCAGTACGCCAGACTGTTGTACAATACGGCTCATATCAAATGATGTCATTTCAAGTAAGTTGATCGGACTCTTACCACGAATCAAGTCTTTGATTACTGTAGCTACATATGCCATAGCAAGAGCAGAACCTAGATATCCCATAAAGTGAGCCATCTTATGTCTGTTAACATTGTTCTTACCAAAGTTACCATTTGCAAATCTACGGTACAATAACTTAGACATAGCTAACATGAATGGTTGGTACTGTGTAGCAACTCTAGCCATCTCACCAATAATTGTACCTTTTTGGAATCCAAGTGTAGCTTGAGCATTTGTACCTACGTCAGGCATAATAACTGCTTGTCTCATGTACTTCTTGATGTAGCTACGAAGACTAGCTGAAACTTTTGCATCATCTACAGATGTTGGTCCAATACGATCTACATCATCACCAGTCTTTGTAATACTGTTAAACAACACCCCAAAGTCAGATTCTTCTATACCAGCTTCAATAAGGTTCTGTTTTAGAATCTCATCCATCTGCCCACCTTCTTTCCAAAGTTTGATCTCCTCAGCTAAACCACGTGTGAACAAGTCAATATACATTTCTTGGTGTGCTGTAGTCAATGCATTCAAACCATTTAGTTTGAACAGCATTGTTGAAGCTTTGTCCAATACAGTACGCTTATCAGAACTCTCTGCAGTTAGTCGTCTAGCAACAGAGTTAAGAATAACATCCCAACCTGCACCCTGTGCTCGAAAGTAGTTTGCTACGCCAGACTTATCACCAATAAATCTACGTTCTACTGCCTCAGCCCAAGCTTCTAAGAACATCTTGTTGTTCTCTCCAAGGTTTATGCCTTGATATTTAAGTGTTGAAGCAGCTAGTGGTATATCTGTTATTGATGAAATACCAGAACCACTGATGAACACAAGATTAGAGAATTGACGCACTCCTTTAAAAAACGTTCCTAAGTCAACATCTGCTGGTGTTTCTAAGTCACCTAATAAATAATCTACTGTGGCTTTGTAAGACTTGTAATTTAACTTCTGCTTGCCAGTTAAACGTTTGAAAGTACCAACCTTGTCAAACATAGCTTTTGGCTCTGTGCCACCATACTCAGCCATTACAACAGTTCTAGCTTTTTGCATAACCTGTTCAATCATCAACTTACCAATATTGTCATACCCACTGTACTTCAACACAGTATCCGCTTCAGCTTCTGGTTTGATGTGTACAAGTCTAGACTTTGCTTGGTCAATCTTCTGTTCTACACTATCAGGTTGCTTACCACTAATAAGCTCATCGTACCAAGATTCAAGGTACGCTTTGATTTCAAACGGCACTAAGTCACCACCCTTTGTACGCATAGTTCCTTGATGCAAGTAGTTTGTTTCTTCTGCATCAATACGACCTAACATATCTGCAACAAACTCAGCTTTGGACATAGAAGCTACAACTTCTGGACTCCAACGTTGACTTACTCCTGCAAATCCAGACTTCTTGTTAGTGAATGCACCAACTCTATTTAGCTCGTTAAGTTGGTAGTTTTGTAACTTTTGGATTGTTTCAAATAGTTTTTCTAACCCATCAACTCCACGCCAATCATCAGGCAGTCTGTCTTGTCGTAATGCATCCATTAACTCTTCGTGGAACTTAGTTGATGCTTCTTTTACATTAGCTCCGAACTGAGATAACTCTGCTTGTTTAGCAGGATTACCTCTATACGCTTTGATCCACTCAGTGTTTGTGTCACCAAAGAATAAATCCCATAATCCATAATCATCAAGAACCTCAAGTATTACATTAGCATCGTCTTCAGAACGAGATATCATATCTATCTCCAATGAGCGTTTAGTTTTCACACCTTTTCTTTCTTGACCATCAATCAAAGAACGAAGTGTAGCAATCTTACCATCTACCTTAAGTCCTTCTAAATCTCTACGTAGAGTTTTCTCTACCATTACATCATACAGACTTCGGTACACTTTCTTGTAGTACTCATTCTGTAGTGTACTTAAAACTACTTCATTGTATCTTGAGTTTTCTGGTGCATTAGCTAGAGCAATCTTTACTGTTCTACCTAAGTCTAAGTCAACACCTTCAATGTCATACAACTCAACATATGCAAAATCTTTAATACGAGACTCTCTTGTGTTGTCTCTATATTCTCTAGTAACATCATACAATGTTTCATACACAGAGTTTGGAAGGTATGTATCGTCCTCTAAGTTCTGTTTTATGTTTTCTACCCACGCTCCAAAGTCTTCATTGAACTCAAGAATAGAATCAAACATTGACTGAGCATCACCACTATAAGCTGTTGTATAGTATAGTAAATTATCAAGAGCATCGACTAACACATTACTACCTAACTGAGTGCTAGATACATTTTTAAAGTCTTGTTCTAATTTACTAGACTGATATGACTTCTTTGTTATGATAGGTTGTTCTGGGTTTGTTGCATAACGAACATTTTGTTCAATCATATCAGCAACTTCTTTTGCATCAGAATCAAACTTTCTAAGTTCTCGCACTTCATTAAGTGCCTTTGCAATCTCCCTTGCAAGGTCTTCTGGAGTGCCCTTTGATAACAATTCATCCATTCTCTCAGCTATTTTACCATAGCTTTTTTTACCATATTTCAATTTCTTAAATATCTCTACAATCAATTGTCTAACCTTTTCATAAAGCGGTACATCTTTTTGTAGCAATTCTTGCCAAAATTCTTTTTGTGTTATAGCCCACTCAAGTATGTGTGATGGTAATTCTGCTCTTACTTTAGCATCAGTATCGTAACCTAAGTTACGTGCACGTTTTTCTAGCTCTGCTTTTAATTTAGGGTGCTCAGAAACTATTCCATATATCTTATTCCAAGATGCCTCATCATGTGCTTCTAAAGCGTGCATCGCCTCATGAAAAATTGTATTAAAAATACTAACACCACCCTCTTGACCATACGCAAAAACCTCAGCTCTGTTTACATTTATCTCATCTGGAAACTTAGCGTTAAACTGACCCATTGCATTACCACTGAATACAGATTTATTAATCTTAAAATTAACTCCAAATATTTCATTAACAAGTCTGTTGGCTAGTTCTACCTCTTGTCCGTATGTAGCCATATAGTTGTCATTAAAAACTCTCAATACTGTGTTAGCCTCTTCTCTGGTTAAAAAACCCTTTCCAACAGCTTCATTTAAAGATTTTGATTTTGACTCATACAATGTTTCTGATATAATCTTAGCACTTTTAACAGCCTTTTCATTAGCTACAAATTTTGATGGTTCTAGTTTATAATCACCAGAACCAATTTCTTCTTGTTCGTATACAGTTTGTCCTTCATAGTTCTTATCCAAAGTTCTATACAAGTCTGCTTCTTCAGGAGTAAGAGTATCTGTTACACCTCTCTTGTGTGCAGTAGCAATGTTAGCGTACATTCTACGATACTTGAAAGCAAAGTCAGATATCTTAGCATTCTTACCTTCGCCTTCTAAATCTTCTACTATCCTATCACTAAGTGTCTTCTGTAACGCAGAGTCAAACAAATCATCGTAGTATCTACGTGTAGCTTTCTCTAATGTCTTGAGTTCTTTTGTTGTAAGCTTATCAAACTTGATAGTGCCATACTCTTTTATCTGAGTTTTCACAACATCTTTTAGATTACTGTATCCTTTTAAGTATTGCTCAAACTTTGGATCCTTGGTCAGTGCTACATTGACAGCGTCACGATACTGACCTGTTTCCATAAAGTTGTACATATTCTCATACATCTGTGCTTGACGTAGATACGTGTTAGACTTTCTATAACGCATACCTGCTCCAATACTACCAAAGAAACCTGTACCAACTGCAGAACCAACAGCGATGTTCAAGAATGAATCTTCAATATTGTAATCGTCACCTTGTTGTTTTGCACTCATGTAATACAAAGGTTCTACTGCAGCATTACCAATAAATGCTTCTCTAGCGTAGTCTTTATATGTTTCAAATGCTGATGTAAGTTTCTTACCACGAGCAGATGCAATAGCTGCTTTGTTGACCAACCTACCTGCTGTCATTACTCGACCAAAAGGAACAAGATTCACAGGGTTAGCTAACTCAGGTATCATTGAACCCACCATATTAGTTGCACCATACTGTTGATTCACACGTGCACGTCTAATCTGGTTTGTTATGGCTAGTTCGGTTCTAAGACTAAACTGTGATGGTGTTTCACCCTTTATATATTCCATCCCTAAACCATACTGATTGTTAATACTGTCAAAGTAATCTCTTGTAATTGGTTCAAGCCCATTCTCCTTATCCTTCTTACCATAATACCAATTACCAACTGCAGGTGCTTGAGTGACGGCTAGTGCCATACTACGCATACCTTCATCAAAAGAAGCAGTAAAACTGTTTCCTCGTCCATATACATTAATACCTTGCTGAGCAAGATTAGTTGGTACTCTTAACTCTTCTGCTTCTTCTTTAAACATTATTCAGCTGATTCAAATAGGTCATACACTTGACCGTCACTATAAGATACAAAAGGAATAATATTCATTAACCTGATTGCACTACTTTGGACTCTATCCACACCTGATTCAAGAGCATCAAGTGGTATGACAGCAAGTCTATTATCCTTATATTTAAATGGGCGATACTGCATAGAAGCTAGGTCAAAATACTCAACTAACAATCCAGTCTCATTCAACACCTCATCCTCTGCATAGTTTGTAATTCTAAGAGCAGGGTATTCTGCACCAGACTCAGTTCTAACGGTAGCACTCATCAAACCTTCAAACAACTCTTTATCATCAAGTTTAGATAATTCAAGTTCGGTTTTTATTTCTGGGAAAAGTGCTAACAACGGTGCTTGAAATTGTAATGCTTCTCCTGCTTCAGTAAGATAACGTATATCACCATTCTTTACCATGTAATATAGTGCTGACTGAACTACATTCTGCCCAATCTCGTCTGCTAAAATCTTTTTGTCTCCATATCCACCAAAGAGTTGTGTAAACGCTCCTGATACACCAACAGTTTGTTTTAATGATCTCAAACCAAATGGTGCAATCCTTTTACGTTTTATTTCAATACGGTCAATAAGTTGAGGTGGGATTGTCGCTGTTATGTTGTCTGTGTTTGCAGTAAATCCTAATCTACTTGAAACAAAGTTTGCTTCTTCAAGAGCCATTGCGTTAAACAATGCCTCTTTGTCATCAACCCAAAAACTTTTAGGCTTGCCTTGAGTAGTTCGTAAAAACAATCCAAGAAACATTTTGTTATACGCTTCTTGTAAGAAGGCGTTTTCCCTTACTTCATTTGACTCTAAGATTTTAAATATCTCAGGTTGCATAAACTCAGGTTGAACCCTTGCTAGGTCAAGATATTGTTGAAATAAAGCTTTATCTTCTTCTGATGCATTTTCAGCTAGTCTGTTGAAACTAGTAAAAGCAAGAGTCATACCATCAACATTTGCTTCACCACCACGTGACATTTCACCTGCAATAAAGTTATACAACACAGCTTGCTCTGCATCATCCTTAGTTGCTACTTTCTTTTCAATAGCATTAGCTTTTCTAAATATATCAGCAGGTCTGTTTGCTACACTTAGTTGATTTACGTGTGTTCTTAATGTATCAGCGTTGGCTTCTGCTGTTGCATTTTTTGGATAAGCAACAACTGGTTCAACCGCCGTACTTGTACCTTTTAATCCAAGATCATTTAAAATATCTTTTGTGTTAACATTAACTGAGTTTCTTCCGTACACTATATTAGCTGCGGCTCTTCCGTCATCATTTACATTTGCTTCTCTCAGTGCATTATCACCAATTCTTTTTACTGTAGCTGTAAGTGTGTTGTAATCTGAAGCTGTTAGTCTCTCATCTGTAGGTACTACAAAATCTCCGTTTGTTTTTATATACTCTTGTACATACATATTAAGAGGTGAGAAAGCAACGCCACCTTGAACTGGTGGTATCATAAGAGAAAACAATGTTTGCTTTGACTCATATGCTGCAGGATCACTTATTTTACTAGGATCTACAGAAAGTAAATAGTTCTCAGCTTTCATGATACTACCACTTAACTGATCAAAGTCTTCAAAACTATTTATAGAACCAAATATCTGACTAGTTAGATTAGCTCCAGCTTTGTAGTTTCTTGTGTTTATCTCTTTTAGTAATTTACCACCATTCGTTGTTAAATCCTCTAATCTTGAGGATATTGCACTTCTGATTGCTCTATTGTCTACCTCATTTAAATATGTGACCAAACCCCCTTCTTGTGACAATCTATTATCTAAATCTAACAATAAGTTGTTTAATTCTTCTGGATCTTCTGAACGAGTTGCTCTTTCTGTGTATGCTTCAAAAACAAGGTTACTGTAACCATTTCTTTGTGCGTTTTGAGCCGCCACAGATGAAAGTGCATTTATCGAAGGGTTGCTTGCTTTAACAGTTGAAGCATTAACAAATGAGTTAAACTCCATCTCACTTAGAGTGTTCTTTTGTCTAAGTGACGCTAATAAGTTTGAATGTCCAAATAAATCTTTATCTAGAGTACTAGTAATCTTAAACTGGTTTTCTGCGTTATTATGAGCTAGTCCATGTTTATTCCAGTTTCTTTTTAGACTTCCAAGATATCCATCATAGTATTTTGAATCAATCTCTTTTTCAGCGTAACTTCCAAGACTAAACCCTTTGTTCTTAGGATTCAATGCATTGAACCGAGCTTGACCCTTAGTGATGTCCTCTTGGTTTTGATTTTTGATTGCTTGTTCTAAAAAACTATTTGCATTGTCTAAGTCAGACATATATGCATTAAGAGCACCATCTGCTACAATTTTGTTAGCCTCATCCTCTTTTCTTTTCATGAGAGAAGCAACCTGACCCATAGATTGAGCAACTTGTTGAAGCCCTCTTCCTGGGTTAGCTAGTGTTACACCTTCTAATGGGCTCTTGTAGTTACGAATGTATCCAAAAGTTTCTGCTGAAGCTTGTGTTTGTTGTGGGGTGTTTGATGATACTCTTATAGCCATATTATGTGTTTAATCCTTGTGCAATACTTGATCCTGATGATGCGAACGTTCCAATTAAATCCGCCCTGCCTTGAGCTTTCATTTGTGCTGCTCTTAAATTTGCCGAAGTTTGTGCGTTCCGTCCACTCAATCGTGTGAAGAATGCATTGTTTCTAGAACCTTGTAAAGTGTTTTGTGCTTGCAACTCACCATTCAGAGTTAAAAGAGCTGCTTGTCTAGTATTTTCAGATTGCTGTGCACCCATTGACTGCATCTGTAATGAGAACTCAATGTCTTGGTCAGCCATTTGACTGAACGCTTCCAGCTCAATGCTATTAAGAACATCTTGACTAACTCCAGGATTTCTTACAGCAACCTCGGCTTGTAGACCTCTAACATCTCTTAAAAGTTTTTGTCTTGAAATCTCAGACCTCTGAGCCAACGCAATACGATTTGCTTTGATAATGCTGTTCTCATACTTCTTCTGATTAGCTGCTCCTATGGCATTATTAAGCTGAATCTGAGCATTATATTCACCCTGCAACTCTAACGCTGTAGCATTGGCTTGAGCAACTTGATTATCAATACGACCTTGAGCTCTTGTAATTCTAGCTTGAGATTTGGCAACATGGTAATTGGCAAGACCAGCAAACAAATTAACGCCTGCTGATGCAAAATTCATAACTGCTGATGGAGATGTACTCATATTAATTTAAATCCACTTTCGTTACTAATGATCCAAAAATAGTCCTATATGGTTGAGTTTGTACTAGTTCTGGAATTTTATCAACCCCAAACTGAGAGTTTCGTAATGGTCGTTCTATATCAAATCCTGTATATACACCACTTGCAGAAGTAACACCAGTGTCAAAGCCAGGTAGATCTACCGATTGAACCAGTCCGTCAACACCTTGAGAAAATGTTGAGGAGTCTATTACAAATATTTTTTGTGATATTACTCTTTGAGTCTCTGTTCCAAACGCTGGTTTGTTTCGTGCATCCCACGTTGGGTACATCATCTGCAGTGTACCTGTATAGTTTTTACCAAAGACAACTTCAACTGTTCCTGTAGATCGTGACTCAACAATGTTGAGAGTAGAACCTGATAAAACATATATTCCTTTAACAATGCCGTCATAAACAACAGAAACTTGACCACCAGATTCATACGGTGTACCAGTCAAATCTATTTGAACTTGATTACCTACTTTTGCTGTAGCTATGTCAATAGTTCTTTTTACTCCAGAATCAATGAAATAAGTTATCTCATTACCTGCATCATTTTCTGAGAACATAACTTCATACGCTATTCTAAAATCCCCAGCATTCTCAGCTGTAATCCAAACTTGATCAAGGTTAGAATCAAAACCCTTCCGTAAAACTGTGATATCAATAATTTTTGTGTTGTTGCTTCCAGAAACACCACCATGTGTATGTTTTGACCAAGCGTAGTAATTTTCTTGTCTATTGTATGTTAAGCAGTACAAAAGTCCATTTTCTGTTAACACCCAAATTCTTGGTTGTGGATTATTTTGATAAACTACTTTTTTAATCGTATCGTTTACAAAAGTTGGGTATACTAATTTAGATACATCTTCTGTAACCTCTATTCCAGAATTATTATCAAACTTGTACTCTAGCAACTCAGTGTTTGATTCATCTGGGAAGAATACAGATGTTCCTGCAAGAACACCGTCTCTAAAACACCCAATCTCATCAACCAATGAAAAACGAATTGTCTTTGGACTGATTGATGCTTGGAATTGGTTAATAACAAGTTTAAAAATACCTCTAGATGTACCTATAATCAAATCCGATGCCGCTTTCATCCAAGAAATACCAGCATTGATATTACTTAAAGAGTAAGTAATCCCATCTGTATCTAAGACTATTTTATCAGGTTGTGTTGGAGAAAAGTCTGTATCATCACTCAAACGACTTATAAACACAAGATTAGGATTAGTAAGCGTACCTCCATATATCCTTCTTTGCTCATACTTTGTAACTGTTTTAGGGTAATTGTTTGTATACCAAGCACCTAAACTAAAACTTATACCAACACCATTCCCCTCATACTCTCCTGTTACAGCATCCCTTGGTACAGCTGTGTTAAGTCTTGCACGTACTTCTCTAGCGTTATTGTATGCGAGAATCTTTGTATAGACCATACCAGTTACGGTCTCAACTCTTATGTGTCTATCTATATCCCTAGTTTGATCAAATAGGTCTGCAGATGCTTCAATCAGTACATCATTAGCTATTTCCGTTACAATTGTGTTAGTTGCTGTTGTTTTGACAAGTACACCACCAGTATTTAAAACAGCGTCATACTCCTGCACTTCCAAACTACTATCACACTCCACAACTTCAAAACTAATCGCAGTAGATAAATTACCAACTATTGGGTTGTCGCCTACAGTGTGGTGATTACCTGTAAAATCTCCTCCTGTCCACGAAAAAACTCTATTTCCACTATCAGCTTCAACATGCCCCGATTTAGTATTACTATAATTATGAATATCGTACTTAGAGTTACCATACGCCTTGTACACACCACCAGACTCATAAACAGTATAGTCATGGTCAAGTGGGTTGTTATTGTCTTTGTTTTGATACGCAGCTCCACGATAAAACTCAACAGGGTGTGCTTGTATACCTTTGTAGTCTGTTATCTTTACCCAACGAGTTAAATTAAATTTACTGTCTTGCCCTAATACCACATTGTTTGATCTATTACTTGGATCAAGTCTTAGCCAAGAATTTACATTAGAGTTGTTAAATATATCAACATCAGACCGAACAACTACATCCCCACTTGGCACTCCGTCTTGTTCAAGTTGTGTAGTCTTGATTACATCAGTACCAGTGTAGGTTACAGTGTTGTCAAGTAGATATAATTTTGCATCTGGATCTGTTATTGTTGTTACAAAATCTACAGCATCCACATATATTGTGTACTCACCACTAACAGCGTCATAACTTGGATCAGCAACCTCTGAATAGTTTGTTGATGAAGTTGCGTCCAATACTTTACCTAAAACTTTTCTACCTTCAACCTCATACTCTATATAATAATCAGTAGCTGTTGCTGCAGCTGTGATTGTTGCTAATGCAGCATCTGTGCTTACAATTTTTGCAATCTCTTGGTCTTTTACTAATCTTACTTTTGTTAATGATGTATCAGCTTCTAAGAAAGGTTCTACTTTTGTATCGACCTCAGTTAAACTCCAATCCCCTGATCCTTGAACGATACCTGCATTAACAGTAAGTTGTTTACCTTCTGATGTAAGTAAATTTTCCCCAGCACTATCGTGTAAAAAATCTGGGTTAAAAGTAAACCCTGATGTGCCTGTCAAAACTCTAGGCTTGTACAGTGGGTGTGCTATATAAAGTTCATTTGTTTCGGAGCTAAACCTTAAATCCTGTAGCTCACTTTGACCGTACGGTGTTGACACTGTGTCAATTAACAACCCTTCATTATTATATATTGTTACTTCATTGCCACCAAAAACTGCTCTATAAGAAACATTACCAGCAAAAGTTATAGATTCACTTACACTACTCAAGTAGGATAAATTAGTCTCTTCTGTTTTGTTTTGAAACCCAGGTCTGTACTCAGCAGGTCCTTGAACTGTTGGTAAGAAGTTTTCAAACTTTCTACCAGAGTTAGCCATCCGATCAATGTCGATACGACCAACTAAGTGGTCTGTGACTAGACCTCCAGAAAAATTAGATTGTACGTTACTATACCGAGCCATATCCGTAATGAGAGTTCATTAGCTGTGAGTTGCCGTCGTGTATGTATCTCTGTGCTGGGTTTCCTCTACCCTCAATAACTCGTGCACGTCTTATTGCACGGACATATTGATTAAATAATAATTCCTGTCTTGTCTCAGAACCAGACAACTCTATGCACATAGACTGAGCCATGTACAGTGTAACAGCTCTTACTAGGTGAGCATCCATATTCGCTATACCATCACCTCTGTTAGTTCCTCCATCTCCATTAGGTATGAATGTGTAGTATACGTGAAAGTCTTTTTCTGTTGTAAATAAATAATAAGGCTCGTCATAAACCACTGCAGTGTTGGGTGCTTGATAAACTTCTGCGTACCAATCCAACAATGCGTTACCTTCTTTGTTTGTTACTTTTACAACTCTTTGAAATCCTTGGTAGTTATTCGGTCCTTTGTTTGGTAGTACAACTCTATACTTCCAGTGTTCTGCTGGTTTTTCAGCATCGGTTAAAGTAGATAAATCAGTAGCATCTGAATAATACCTTCTGATTGTATTGTATGTAAAAACATTTTCTGAGAAAATTGATACCATTGCATCGTCAAACGCACGATCAGCAATTTGGTATGTCACACTAGTTGTGTCATTAGTGTCTAGATGATAACTACCCACCATTCGTAGGGCGTTATTCATAACTTGTACTTTTCCGTGTTCTATAGCCATTTTAAAAGGGAGTACCCCCTAGCATAGAAGCTAGGAGGTAACTCGATAAGATTATGCCTCAGAGCAACGGATCTCTCCAGAAACTTCACCCCACATACGAACTGCGTCTGCACACAATTTGTAATATAAGTAAGGAGCGTTTTTCTTAGATGGATCACGCCACATATCACCTTTAAGACCGTCACCGATAGACATCTTAAGAGCCTTTGGTGTAGCAACAATAACACGACGCTCATCGCCATCATCACCACCAGTGTAGAGATCAAGTCTCTCTGTGTGAATGAAACGGAAGCCCATGAATGTTGTAACATTACCTTCAGCTAGTGATTTACGAACTGCGTAGTCAGAGTTGATGATTTTATCCTCATTTAAGAGATCTTCG
>Ga0099849_1000079_pt1 | contig 35352 bp, 31 predicted proteins | sample CB_VirMetaG_4_FD_78177 | JGI IMG/M metagenome (GOLD analysis project Ga0099849, IMG submission 78177) | Freshwater to marine saline gradient viral communities from Chesapeake Bay - CB_1508_1M Viral MetaG | ecosystem: Environmental > Aquatic > Marine > Coastal | place: USA: Chesapeake Bay... | reverse complement strand
CAAGTAATAGGACTTCTAACAACTGTCCATTGAGTTCCATTGTAGAACAATGAATCTCCCTGTGTAATTCCACTTACATTCGTATCTGTCAGAGCAGCAAGAGTTGTTGGAATAGTTCCGTCAAAATTGACTGTTAAAACATCTCCGCTAACTGAAGTCGCGATATTAGTGCCACCAGCAATAGTCAGACTATCTGTAGTAGTATTCGCTGTTGTACTACCAGTATCACCAGAAAAAGTAGCAAACAAGTTCTGGTCTGCACCACCGCCACCGCCGCCTGTTTGATCAGCAGGCACCCAGTTAGAACCATTCCAAGCAAGGACTTGGTTTGATGTGGGAGCATTACTGGTTGTATCAACGTCAGAAAGCAGATCAATACTGGAATACTCAGTGAGAAGTTTTGCTCTTACATCACCAGCACCACCTGCAGTGATGTTAATATTGACATACGGATTATCATCACCATCAACAGTGAAGAAGTAACCAGTATAAGTTGCTGCTGCAGGAGCGTTACCTACAGCAGTGTATTCATTCTTATACTGAATTTTTGTCGGGAAATCAACAACACCAGTAGTTCCGTTAAATGTATTAACAATACTACCGTTGGAAATAGTTGTATTTCCAGTGCCGTTTGGAGTAATGGCGATATTCCCGTTAGAAGAGGATACGATGTTGTTACCGTTAACATCTAAGTTAGCGGTAAGGTTCGTATAGTCTGAAGGTAAGAACGTCGTTCCGTTATACCTTAAGACTTGCCCTACAGCAGGATTAGTAACACTAACTGTTAAGTTAGTGCCATTACCTAATGCCGCGTACAGCTCATTAAAGTTGTCATTGATCTTGTCACCGCCGACTCGTAAAGTATCACCAGTATTATCATTAGCGGAGGTTCCAAGACCGAGTGTTTGTTTAGCCATTACTCGTAGGAATTTTTAGTTATTTATAGGATCTCTGGATCGATTACCTCTTCTCCGTAGAGAGAAAGATCAGGAGCAGTCCAATCATCGGGAACAGATGTTTCCACGACAACTTCAGGATTTTGATATCCAGAACCAGAACTACTCATTTCAACACCCGCAACGCCTACCAATGCGCGTACTTGACCATCGAATCCAGAAATGGAGTCAAGTCTTACAGTAGGTCTAGATGTATAGTTGGAACCACCAGCGGTAACCTGTACTCTATCAATAAATCCACTTGTCAGAATAGCAGATGCTTGACCATCTTGTCCAAAGACAGATCCAAGATAATCGAATGTGATCAAAGAGTTTGAAGATTCAATCAAAGCAACTTCTCTTTCTGAGGTCTCACCCTGAATCTCGATGAAGTCACCAGATTCAATTGGAGGAATAACAGTTGCTGCCTCAACGTCTGCTTCAGAACCGACGTAAGAGAATGCAACGAAGGTAGATCCAACACGCGGAATCTCAGAGAAGATGATTCTTGAACCAACAATTTCAAAACCAACACCAGGTTCCTGAAGAACGCCATTGATAGAAACAATGATGTTATTTTCAGGTCTGATGACGCTCGATTGAACACCATCTGTGAGTGTCAGTGAGTAGAATACGTCACTACGCTTAAGGTTGAAGGACTGACGCAGAGAGTCAAACTCGAATGAAATATCATCCAGTTGTCTCAACTTACCAACATAGAATCCAGTGAAGGATGCGCCAGGATCAGGTGCCTCAGTGAATTGAATTTCATCGGAGAATGCAGTAAATGCATTTGTAGCACCAGGAGGTTGTAAAACACCATTGATGAATACCAACAGGTGACCTGCGGGGTCAGGGAGGTATTGTGTGCCATTATCTGTGGTGAGTTTGAAGTTAGTTTGAGTACCATCAAATCCCTTGAATGCACGCTTAACTCTTGCCTTAAGATCAACCTTAGCAAGAATTGCTGCGCGGTATCCATCGAGACCCTTGATAGAATCTTTAACATCAAATGTTCCACGAATATCACTGAGATAGATTCTCTTATTGAGACCAACATCACGAATATCTTGTACAAGAGCAGCAGCGGCACCAGCAGTTGTAACCTTGGTAGATACGCTCGCGTATCCAACAGGGAAACTATTACCTACACCATAATCACCAACCAAATCACCGTTATTGAATGTTCCTAAGACTTGTGAAACATAGATGTAGTTATTATTAAGATCGATTTCAGTAATGATGCCGTAAGTATTAGTATCTTGGTTTCCGTTAACAACCTTGTAAAGTCTTCCACCCTCAGTGAATACATTCAAGTTATTGACGATAGAAACACCCAATCGGATATATCCTTCGGATGCGATTCTTTGACCAACCTGAACATCTAAACCAGCATACTTACTAACATCGAGGTATTGTCTAGACGATTCGGGATAAACAACTGCTGTCTTCTCGAAAGAACCAAGCAGAGTTTCAGTATCAACTGTGAGAGTACCACCAAGATTGCTAGTTACAGCAGCCTGAGTCTTAAGGAATCCTGTAGGTTGAGCGGTTTGACCGCTGGTGTATCCCTTGAATGGAATATTGTTAGTGAATTCACCCTTAAGATCGATAACATGTAATCTATCTTCCTCAGCACTAATTTGTGCTGTTGTAGAGTTAGTTGCACCCACAAGAGTATCTGTGACTGCCCAAGGACCAGCGGTAACACGAACATCAAGATACTTATAGTTTGCATCTTCATGGAATCCATAAACGACGCCAGTAACAGAGGGAGCACCTTGCTTAGTAACTACCTCGCCCATAATGAATGGACCGTCAGTGATAGTACCATCAATTCTAAATCTCTTATAAACCTGAACAATCTTTGCCTCATTAAGTGAGATGCTTTCCAGTTCAGCATATGAATCACTATTCAAACCATAAATGTAATCAGAGGACTGCAGACCTCCAGCAATTCCGACAGGGATATCTCTAATTCCGTATGTCTTAGCAACTAGAGAAATGCCAGTTACCTGAGTCAGAGTTGTGTAGTAAGAATCAGTATTCAACTGCTCACGAATGACATTCAATCCATAACGAATAAATCGTTGAATTGTTGCCTTAGTATAATCAGATGCAGCAGTGGAATCATAGAATGAATAGAAACCAGCATTAGTAGAAGGTGAGGTCAGAGTATTGTCAAGTGCTTGACCCATAAATCCTTCAAGAAGGTCAATTGCATACTTCTTAATATTGTACTCAGTATCAGCGTAGAAGATTTCACCACTAACTGCGAGATATGGATCAAGCGCACCTTTATTGAGTTTCGCACCCCAGAAGTATGCACCAACAGCACCATCTCCAGTCCAGTTGTTTGCACCAGTAGCAGAGTTAACAATAACCGATGCTCTGAGTGTAGAGAAACCAAATCCAAACGTTGTTGTAATATATGCTCTATACCAACCATTACCATAAGGAACAGCACCATAAGCATCACCCGTTAGACCACCCTGAGGAATGAACAGAGATCCTGTGGTTCCAGCGTTGAGGTTGAGATCGAAGAAAATATTCTGTTCAGATGCGGTGCCAGGATCAAGAGCAATCTTGAATCTGACAGATTGAGATCCAGCAGATTTGAAGAAGACCGAATATGTGAATGTTTGGGTCGCATCAATTCCAACAGCACCAGTATCAAATGTTTCGCTACCCGAGTCAAACTTAACTGTATCGGAGTCAAATGTTTCAAATGCAGTTAAACTATAGTCTCTGAAAGTATCATGAACTCCACCATTATTGTTAGCAGCGTAGAATTTCTCTGCAGTTACTGTAGAATCAGGAGCAGCAATATTATTATCAGTAATTAAGAGAGAATCAACACCACCATTGGAATTTACCTGCCAATTAGCAGCGAATGCCTCAGGATTGGTGAATAGGTTTGTTCCAGGAACTTGACCTGCAATATTAGATGTAATTGTTCTTGCCTTAGAAAGGATCTTAACGTTTGCAGGAGAAGAGTACCAATCATAAGCAGAACTTACACCGCTAGTAGCAATGGTTCCTGTTGCAGTAGAAGGAGCAGTCAGAGTGTCCGCTGCTGCCCATGCAGTGCCAGTAAATGCACCGACATAGAGGATCTCATCCTCAGAATCCCATTCAAGAACAGTTGCAGTTCCACCACCACTAGATGTGACAGTTTCACCAACCGCAAAAGCACCAGTAGAAGCACTTAAAGTAATTGTGTAAGCAGATACGCTAGTATCTACATCGGTAGTGATGAGATCATGTACGACATCATCAACTAAACCATCAATGAATGTGTCATAAGTCCATGCACCAGTACCAAACTGTGCAGTTGCCAGAGTGGAGATTTCCTCTCTATAGTAGTTCTTATTGTACAGAAGATTCTTAGCAGCACTTCTTGCTTCATCCTTACCAGGAGCAAGGATAGAAACAGAGGTGTCAACAAGATCTCTAATTCTGTAGATGACGTTATTAATCGCTGTCGGTGTTAATTGATCACGATATGCAGTCTCCGATGTAAATTGTGCTGCATACTGATCACCAGTTACATTGGTAAATTGATCATACAGAAGATTCTGTACTGCTCTCTCAGCAAATGTCTTAAGCAGTTCAATAGAGTAAATGGTAGCGAGCAATTCATTCTCAATATGATTGATAGTGAGATTTGCATTCAGATACAACTCAATTGCTTGAATAGTGCTATTCGTACCACCAGTTTGAAGATCAGAAATAATACTCAAGAGAATCAGTTTGAGATCTCTCTCACAAGTCACACGACCATTTGAACCAGGATATGTTAATGCACTGTAATTTACATTATTCAGAGTATATGTAAACTCTTGAGTTGTAAGTCCAGTGATTTCCTGAGCGATATAATCTCTGTTGAAATAGATTCTATCAGCAGCAATGTTAAAGTCTTCGTCTGTAGGAGCAATAATATCATTGATTGTTGTAATCAATGTATCGATAGCAGACTGTACGTTTGCACAGTTACCACCGTCATTTGTAATACCCCAATCACCAACAATAATTGCGTTGGTATTAGTTTCGTCAAGATCTCCAGTGATCGCCTGTTTAGCATAATAACCTAAGCGATCATGTGCATAGATTGACTGGAATGCTTGCAGTCTGATGTGCTGCAGTTCTCCGTTTGCACCAATATAGAAGTTAGCAGCGGTAACGCTGTTTCTGTTGCCACCATTCTCAATGTCATTAGCAAGTCCATCAAGAATCAGTCCAAGGTCAGTCTTACAACGAAGAGTTCCATCAGTGCTACCACCATTTTCATTTCTAGGCATATCCTGAGCAAGGTCGGGATATCTAGCAATCATATCTGCTGCTGCCTTATCAACGATAGGTGTGCGGTTTGCACGGATTAAACCAGCAGCATCTCTGAATCTGTATTGAGCATCACCATCAATTTGATTGGTATATACCAGATCATTTACAGTGTCTTGATAATTAACTGTGAAATCTGTCTCCAAGAATGCATCAACTGTACCACCTTGGAACTCATATGCAGGTTCGACCTTAGTTACACTTGCAAGGTGATCAACAGGGGAACTGAGATTTGCTTGCTCAAGGGTATCAGTGATGATATCCATCAGGTTACCAACAGTGGTCCAAACATCAGCACAATCGGCAAGACTGTAATCTAGTTGTGTAACACCATTAGAAGTGGCAGAGACGAAGGTGTGTGCATATTGCTGACCAACAGGTGAAGCACCAACATTAACGGTGATTGTAGTTGCAGAAACAGCGGTGACAGCAAGAACTGCATTGTAAGCAGGATCAGGATTTCCATCACCAGCAATTGCACGAGGATATGCAGTTTGACGATCATTACCATCTTGAGTGCAAGTAAATGTAAGACTCTCTGTAGCAAGAGAAACACGAGAAGCAGTTGTCAATGAATGACTTCCAATCGTGAGTACCATAACACCAGTTGCGGCGTCATAAGTTGCACCAGTTACGGTAAATTGATTCAGAGAAGATGCAGTGGAATCAGTGATTGTTGCATCAGTTTTCTGCGTCAGTCCATGAGAACCAGTAACAGTCCAAAGAGTATTTGTAATAATATACTGTGCAATTTCTTTTGCTTTATCGAATGCCCAGACAGTCTCTACTTGCTCACCATCAACGTGATTGATTGTGATAGGTGTTGTAGTTCTATTGACATACAGTGCTGCTGTATCCCAAATATGACTATTGCTACCATTACGAAGATCTTCAACCAATTCTTCAATAACATCAACGATGTCATCTTCACAATTTACATTTCCACCAGGAATTGCCAATGAAGGATATTGCTGAGTCAATAAGTGAACAGTTTCTTTTGCAATAAAGTCTTTGTTGGAAAGAAGAAGATTTGCAGCATCATAATATCTTTGACTCTTTGCAGCAAATCCAGCAGGTGCGCCTGTAACTCTAGAGGTTGCAAGGATTGCATCATTGTTGAATTCTTCACCCTTAGTAAATCCTTCAGCACCAGACCAATCATCAACATAAGTTTGACCTTCTGTACCATCAAAGTGAAGAAGTAATTTGGTATTTGAATCACCTTGGAAGATGCCTGCAGGTGCAGTGAATGCACCAGTATAACGAGCATTAGTAGAAACACGGAACTCATCGACATAACCAGGGAATACTGCACCAGCGTTATAAGTAGCGCCAATTCTAATTGGTTTCGTGGTTCCATAGTTGGAAGCATCAGAGTAATCACTACCCTCTTGAGTTCCATTAAGGAACATTTTGGTTGTAGTGCCACTTCTGCTGATAGCAACGTGATACCAAGTTCCAGCAACTAAGTTTGTTGTACCAGTGATTGTAACACTACCATTATTATAATATTTCAGATTCGCACCATCGAGATACAAATACGGTGACAGTTCAGTTGCTGCTGTTCTGAAGTCAAAGAGTGTTTTACTTCCTGCAGCAACAGAGAGAGGTTTAATCCAAAGTTCAACTGTAAATGCACCCGTTCCAAAACCAAATTCACTAGAGGTAGCATAACTAATATACTCATCAACAGGAACTGCTCCAACGTTAACAGTAACTGTTGTAGAAGTAGTTGCGGTAATAGTAAGTGCCTGACCAGATGCAGGATCAGTAGAACGAGGATATGTTTTATTAGAGGTATTATTATCCTGATCACAAGTAAATGTAATACCATTGTCTGCAATGGTTACTTTATTACTAGTAGTCAGAGAGTGAGTTCCAATATTGAGAACTAAGAGTCCAGAGAGAGGATCATAAGTTGTTCCTGCTGCTGCAGTAAATGTTCCACTTGCACCAACAGATGCAGTGATTGCATTAGCAACACCACTAACAAAAGTATGAGGAGCAACGCCAGGAGAAAGTGCTAGACATGCGGTTCCATATCTCTCATTGTAAGTATTGAGAGCAGCTCCAGCAGCAAAAGTTGCTGTATGATAGTCTGCACCAGTAGATTGAGTTCTACCAATCTTACCAAGGTAGATAGTTCTTCTTGCTTGGTTATAACCAATAACTTCTGCCTTAGTGTCAGTGGTTCTGATTGTCTGACCAGCAGCAAAGAATCCGCTGCCAACACTATCCTTAAATGTCAGTCTTCTAACCTTGCCGCCTTCATTAGCGAAGAAATCTGCACTAGAACTACCATACTCAACCTTATAATTGCGAATAAATTCATCCTGTTGGAGAGCACCAGATGCAGTGTCGTAAGGAATTACAAAGTTGTTGATAAGTTCATTTGACGGGAACTTGACATCAAATGCAGTTGCATTATCAGTGAAATCAACAATACTTACGGTTGATTTAGAAATATCATCTAAAACGATGTTGGGATAAGTTTGAGATGTAATTCTGTTGAACAACAGACCAAAGAAGGAAGAACCTTCAGAGATGTTAACCTGTCCGATAAACTCTTGAGTTACAGGATCTTGATATGCTGCAGTAGATGTAATACGAGCAACAACACCAGAAGATGCACCAATAATAACATCATTAAGTTCAATATCATAAAGACCAGGTGTAGATTGATATGTACCTGCAGTTTTACTAAGAGTTAATGCATTTGTAACAGAAATCTGTGTTCCATAGATCGGAATATCTTCCTGTTGTGCTGCTGCTTGAGTCCCATCCTCACCTCTAGTTACACCCAGTGTTGTGGATTGAGAACCATTACTAATAGTATTAACAGTGAAGATTTCAGATCCAAACTGATATTTTTCACCTTGAACAAATGTGCCCGCAGGAACAGGTGCGTCTGCACCAGCAGCAGTAGTTACAACTTCAAAACTAGTGGTTGCAGCACCAATGGTATAGCGTAAATCTGCAACAGGAGTTTCCTGCCCTCTTTCGAGGTTAATCTGTTCAACTTTAGCAGTGTCACCTGTGAGATTAGTAACAGTTTCACCGAAAGAGAACAGTCCAATATTGTTAATCGCAGTATTAGTTGCCAAGTTTGCAGAGAATCCAGTTGCACCGACTGTGCAAAGTTCTCCAATAATGAAGGTTCCTTCGGTCACATAACCTTGGATATTGTCACCAACAACCTTAGTAACTGTCAGTCTCGCTGTAGAAGAAACACCAACCAAAGTATTACCTACAAGTGGGAAAATACCACTTTGATTATTAAATGTAAGATCAACAATATTAATCTGATTTACAGTTACATTGACATACTTAACACTTGCAGGAGGAGAGGGAGGTTCGCTGAATACAATAGAATCTCCTTGAATCTCAAACGAAGTATTTGGAGTTTGTGCAACACCATTCAGAACAATCATTAACTGATTAGCGTTTGCAACAACATTATTCCCAGCAACAGTTAGAGGGAATGAAATTCTTTCGCCATCAAACAGGTTAGAAATATCATCAACACGCTGTACAACAGAGGTAAGAATATTCTCCGAAGAAGTCAGTCTCTTTTGACGGAACAGAACTTCAGTATTATTGAACTCTGAATAAATGGGTTCAACCAGAGAGAAACTCTGAATGTTGGGTACTGTTGCCTGCCTTGCAAGTTCAACGGATTTAGTTAATTCAAAATCAGTCTCTTTGTTAGGAATAGAACCATATTCATTCAGATTCAACTCACCAAAGACTTTAAATGATGCAGGGTGAACATTCTTGATTAAGATATCCTTCCAATCATCAATAGAGACAGAAGACTTAACTGCATATGAGAAGTCTTGATAATAGTAAGAGTCTTGAATCTTTTGAATAATCTCAGAAGGCTTACCAACATCATCAATAAATTGACCTGTAGTCTTAGTAATAGAACCAATCTCCAAGACACCTTTAGCAATCTTGAGATCGCTAATAATACCAGAAGACTTAGAAATTACACCAGTTACTCTTTGACCACTTGCAAAATCTCCAGTGTAATCAACAATCTTAAGAATTCTAGGACCAACTTGCCAACCACTATTAGTAGAAACATAACCAGTAGCAGTTGCAGTCTCAAGACTGTCACCTTGATAAACTAACTCACCCTCAAGGAAAGTTGAAGTAATGACATTTGCGGTCGCTGCAGCACCAAAAGATTCAGTCAGCAAAGACTGTCTGCCTGTACCAGTGTTAGCAAATGTAATAGCATCACCAAGTTCTGCGTTTGCAGCGGTAATCGCAAGTTTTAATTGATCATCTTCGAGAGAGTTTGCACTACCTGTAATTGCAAAATAAGTTGTAGTGCTATTCAATCTACCCAGTGCTCCTGCTGCCAGAGGGAAGTCAGCGCCATCTCCAGTATCGGTTACAGAAAGCGTAACTTGAGCACCATTAGTAATTCCATGTGGGAATGCAAACTGCAGAAGACCCAAGTCAAGGTTAACAACATAGTTGAAAGAAGACTTAAGTGCAACTGTGGGTTCAGAAGAATATCCCGAACCAGGATCTTTTACAATGATCTGATCAATACGACCATTTCTAATTGTTGCCTCAGCAACGGCATTCTGACCACCGCCACCTGTGATAACAACAGCAGGTGCTTGAGAATAACCAGATCCAGGGTTAGTAACTGTAATACTATCAAGAATACTGGTAGAAGTTAACTGTGCGTTGATTGGGAACGTAATCTCTGGACGCAAAGTGTAGTCATGAGGATAATCATAACCAAAGTTGTTATTCTTCAGTTTCTTGATTTTACCAACTTTGTCACCCTTTGTGAAAATAGATGCTCCAGATCCAAACGGAGGAATAACAACCTGAAGTTCTGCACCCGATCCAGTTAAACCTGCACCAAGAATACCTTCAATTGCTTCGATATCAATTACTGCTGTTGTGTAACCTTTACCAGGAGAGGTAACAACAACTTCTTGAATCTGACCAGGAATTGATACACCTTCAGAGTCTGTTCCATCAGCAACGGTGATAGAAACCAAACCACCCTCACCATCTCCACCAATAGGAACACTATTGTAAGTTCCTACTGCATACTCAGTACCAGGTTCATTAATAGCAACTCTTTCAATTTTACGAGAAGATTGAATACCTGTTACAACAGGAAGTCTAGAGTAGAAACCACCAGCATTGACAATCCTGATATCATTGATAGGACCAACTGCCTTTGTAGAGGAGGTGCTATAAGTGGTTTGAGAAACGGTAGCAACACCTTCGGGTTCGTTAGCCAATAAGAACTTAAAGATATTATCACCAGTAGTAATTGTTCCTCCAGAGGTATCTGTGATAGTAAATGTTCCGACATAAGGAGAATCAACAATATCGAGATAACTAGAAGATGCGATCGGAGAATCATCACCAGTTCTAGAAGGATCGAAATAATATGAGATATTTGTTACAATGTCACGATCTACTTTCAGTTTCACAGTAGGTGTAGGTTGCCCTTCTCCAGTCAAACCAGGTGTTCCAATTCTTTCAATAGAGTTGAAGGAATATTCAAGTTTGAACAGATTATCTTTAGAGAATGACAGGTTTGCACCAGCCATAGAGGAGTGACTAAGGTCGAACAGATACTGGTGACCATAGTACATCTTCAAGACAGGAGACTTGACAAACACACTAACATTTGCTGCAGAGGTTGCAGGTGCAGAAACTGCTGTCTGAGGTAGTTTGTATGTAAATTCTTTAGAACTTACTACACGATCAACAATAAATGAACCGTCATACTCATCGTAAGTTACACTATTAACTTCTTGAGAGGGATTACCATCAACATTAACGTTTTCACCAACACTCAGATAATGCTTATCACCAGTGATAACATACACTTCATCAGTATTGGCAACAGCAGTACATTGAAGAGTTTTACTCAGAGTAGATACTAAAGTTATTTTCAGAACGCCAGTAAGATTTGTAATCTGTGCAGTAGTATATGCAGCATTGAAAGAAATATCAGATGATGAGATGTTAACAACAGATCCAACGATAAAGGTCGATGATCCAGAAACTTCTTCAATTTTAACGCTATAAAAATCGGTGTTAAATGGTTTGAACTTAGCGAAGGAATCAAGATTCTGACCGCCACCTGCATTATATGTTCCATCTAAATTGTACTTGTCTAGATCGATATTAAAGGTGCCAGGTGTAGTATTATTAACCTTCTCAAAGATATAATCAACGATATCATTAACATCATTAGGAACAGGACCCGTGATCCCATAAGTGCTTTGCTCAGCAAACTGTTCGGTAACTAAATTACCAGTGTTCAGATCATCAGACCAGGCGTTATTATTAACAGCAACATATACTTTATTATTAGTATTATCAACTTTTAAGATATAACCGCTATTAACAAAAGCACCCGAAGTATTATTCAAACGTAACTTTGCACCAACTGAGAAATTGAATGCTTGGTTGATAGTAAGTTCCTGAACATTGTCAATCTTGACAGTGTTAGTAACCTTCATATAATATCTGTTCTTAACAACAGCATTTACTTTCAGTTTCTGAGATCCAGGAGAAGGAACTGTAGATGTTCTAGAACTCCACTCATCAACAGCATAAGTAAGTGTCTCAGTGTCCTGAGCCAAAGTAATTGTCGCATCATCAAAGTCTAAAGTCTGCAGACCAGCGGTTCCCAGAGCGAGTCCAGTGTTGGTTACTGTAAGCGTAGATCCAGTGACAGCAGTGACAGCAGTTCTGGCAAAACCAACTCCAGTGTTAGTCTTAACACCTTGATCTCCAAGTCTTGCAGCATCTGAATTTTTATCAGTCTTAAGACCCCAACCAATATAATCAATATAATCGTAACGGTTCAAATTAGTTGTAAACCAAGCATCATCTGACCAATCGTAAGCAAGAGCAAATCCACCAGAAGTGGGAAGTGCAGAAACATCACTAGGAACTGTAGGAGTAACTGCTCTGTTTCTAAGTCTAATATTGTCGAAGTATCCTTGGAACTGTTCGTTCTTACGGAACTGACCAAGAGTTGTGCTTCTACCAGGAATATTACCAAAGAACAGGTCTTTATTTCCGAGACTAGTGTTTGCAATAGTACCAGTAAATACCTGAATACCATTTACATATCCAGTAAAGGTATTACCAGACTTTTTAACTGCAACAAACTGCCAACTGTTATCGGCAAACATAGTTGTCGATACTGACTGTAATGCACTACCTGCAGAATTAAGTGCTGTCGTATTGTTTGTAACAACCAGTTCCAGTTTGCCACTAGAAAGATCATAGTACAACCAGAGACCACCAGTAGAAACGGTAGCATCACCGATTGCCATCAATGTGACTTGAGTTTGACTGTGAGTATTGTACTCAGAACCATTCTTATAGACCATGAATTCACAGGTCCAGTCGTCATTCAACTTAGTTCCAAGTTGTGCTGCAGTAATTTTAATGTTTGCATTTTCCCAGGCAGAAGGAGATGCAGTCTGATATGCAGGCATATATGCCGCATTTGCAAGATACTGAATTGCACCACCAGTGCCAGTAAATGTGCCAGTATAATGAGCACAAGTATCAGTAGTTTCACCCGAAGCAAAGGCAAAGATAAATTCATTTCGGTTCCAAGAGGTTTGACCGAATGTATAAACGTCACCAGAATTATCAACAGCTAAAGCATGTGCTGAAATGCCTTCAATATTATTTTTGTTGAATTCGTTATTAGTATGCGACTTTAACTTACCATCATAACCAATTTTGACAGTATCTACAGTTTTATAAGTGGTTGTATTATCAGTTCTAGTAAATGCAACGTTCAAATCACCAAAAATATCAATTACAGAATTTTGTGCGACTTGAATAGACTGTCCAGAGGGTGCGACATATCTGTAGTTCCAAAGAAGATCACCAGTGGTATCAAACTTACCAACCCAGAAACTATCTTTAGTTGTATTGTCGGACTTAAGTCTCAAAGTAGCGGCAACATAGCACTCACTAAATTCGTCGCTAACCAAACTCACATCCATGAAAGAATACAAGGAATTATTGATTTCCTTAATCCACTCAATAGTAATTACACTAGTTCCGATTAGTGCCTTACCAAAAGAAACTCTAACATCGTTAGAACTGCTGCTATCTGCAGTCTCTAAAACAAAGTATACTGCATCATCAAGAACAATTAGATCAAGAAGTTTTTCGGACTTAGCAGCAGTTGCAATTTTTCTCTTGGCAGCAAAATTACCAGTAGAATCAATAGATGCAATGAAAGCATCATAAGGATTTGCCGAGTTTGTATTTGTATAACCACCAATAATATAACGAGTATCAGAATATCTCTTAATTGCAGTTACTTTATCTGCACGAGTAGAACCAGAGATACCAGCATAACCTTTTTGGAAAGTTAATGTAGCACTAAGACCATCAGCAGCCTGTGTATATTTTGCCAGAATAATGTCTGGATTATATGCAGCGAGAACGGGTGCATTGGGTTTGTTCTCACCAACTACCCAAACATTGTTTCCACTAACATCCAACTTAAGAAACTCTGTATAAGTTTCACCTGTTTGACTTTCTAAAGTTCTTTCCCACTCTTTTACACCAAGAGCAGAGAATTTGGATACAAATGCAACTTCATTACTGTTAGCATCTAAAGTTTTACCACAGAAGAAAATTTCTTTATCATCATTTACAATTACATCATTAACTTTGACGTAGTTTTGATTCGCAATTGTTGAGACATAATAATCTGCCTTTTTAAACACCTGAGGATGACTCAGAATAACTCTAGGATTTTTAGTGTATCCAGAACCAGAGTTAATAATGTTAACTCTCTCAATAGATCCAACAGAAGTTACTACTGCTTCTAATTTAGCAGATTCACCATCACCATCAATAATAATTGTAGGAGGAATCTCTTCATCATAACCAGATCCAGTTTGAGTAATTACAACTTCTTCAATACCTTTTAATTGACGAACAATAAACTGTTTATTGGTGTTATCCATAACAGGATTATAGTCCATGTAAACCGTGTCACCTGCAGCAATGTTGTGAGGTACTTGGGTCTGAACTACACCATAGTTTTTATCATTTACCGTTTCAAAACTATATGAGGTAACAGTTTCACCTTTAATTCTAGAAACACGAGCGGATACACCAATACCTTCAGTATCAGTATTATCAAACGTCAAGATATCATTTACCTGATAGTTTTTACCAGGGTTTTCAACAATAAATCCAGTTACAGCAGCATCTTCAAATTTAGTGATTGTCTCAACTTCAATATCAACTTTAGAGTCAAATCTAACTTTGGGGAAATAGTCAAAGAGTTGCAAAGGAGACTCTTCAAACAATTGATCGGGATCATCAATTTCATCTTGAGAGATAACACCGTCTCTATTCTCGTCTTCTACATCAAACAGAAGAATATCACCACCCTCAGTAGTTAAAGCGTTTGTAGATGCATTAGGCGCTCTCTCAACGTCAATATCAACGTTCTCATAAGGATCCCTATAACGAACAACACCTGTAGGAATATTTTGCTGTACTGCATCTTTGTTGAGATTCCAAGAATCAACAACCGAGTTAAAGTCAGGACCTAAAACATACGGGAATACAGAATTGCCAGCTTCAGTGGTGTCAATGGTAACAAAGTAACAATATCTACCTTCTGGAAAATCAGGTGTTTTGCAAAAACGACCGTTATATTGGTCTAAATCACCAAGACCGAAAACATACTCATAATCATTAACAAATCTACCTGCTGCTTCCTCAGTCAGAAGAGGTCCTGCAGTTCTAACAGGATATGGATTAGTAGTTTCATTATAAACAAGATTTGTCTTCAGACGATATGAAGTATCCAGTCTAGAAATTTCAGAAGATTGATCGGTAGGATCGGTATATCCATAAGGACCATAAATCGGATTACCATCAAACGCCCAACCGATGATAGGAGAGTGTGTTAACTGATCATCTTGTTCAAGAATTGCACCAGATGTATTTTCAAATAAATTATCACCAAGGATATATCTCAGTCTTTGTGGATTGGAAATGTGTGCATATTCACCACCATATTGATTATTAAATCCAGCAAAAACACCACCTTTAGCAGAATCAACTGTTTCTGTTTCTTGTAAATTGTAAGTCCATTGGAATACATTTGAACTGAAGGTTGCATTAGAACCAACAGAAGTCAGATTAATTAAAGTAGTCCCTTGAACATAGTTGATACCTCTGTTAAGAATTTCAATACCAGTAACTCTACCAGCATTTTCACCATCAGTATCAATAGTTGCACGAGCAACAGCACCAAAACCATCTCCTTGAATTGTAATTTCTGGAGCAGTGGTATAACCACTACCAGCAGAAATGATAGCGATAGAAATAATTCTTCCGTTACTAACAATTGCCTGAGCAACAGCACCAGAACCAGAACTAAGAGAAACAGTTGGTTTAGACGTATAAGATGCACCACCTGCATCTACAGAAATAGACTTGATAGGACCACGAACAGATGCAGTTGCAGTTGCACCAGTTCCACCGCCACCAACAATGGTAATAGACGGTTGTGAGGTGTATCCAGTACCACCAGAATTCATCAGAATTCTAGAAACAACACCCTTAGTGATAATAGCAGTTGCAGCAGCACCAGATCCACCACCACCAACAATAGAGACTAGAGGAGATGAAGTATATCCAGATCCACCAGCATCAACATTGATTGATGTGATAGAACCATCGACGACAACGCTTGCTGCTGCTCCAGATCCACCGCCACCAGCGATAGTAATAGTTGGAGGAGATGCTGCGTCATAGTCGGAACCAGCATTAGTAATATCAATAGATGTTACTGGACCAAATGTCTTAGTTACACTCGACTTATAAGACCAAATAGAAACACCATTGACCCATGTACCAATAGGACCAGGAGAGATAGCATTTTTGGTAGAAATTGTTTGAGGAACCAGTGGGAATCTGTTTAATTTACGCTGGTTACCAGGTAACAGAGCGGATCCAGGGAAAGGACCAATCTTATAGTTGGGGATACCTGTAGATGCAACATAAACATAGTTGTCGTTAAAGAACGAGTTCTGTATGTTTGTTGTGTAAGGACCAATAGAATTAAGTACAGCACTATTGTCCGACTTACCCTTATTCAAGTCAACTGATACTAAGATATTACCCTGAGGAATAACTGTAGCAGGAGCAGGAAGTTGATATTGGAATACAGTTTCACTATCTCTAGAAGTGACTAAGAAAGATCCATTATAGATGATGGGGTTTGCACCATAAACTGTAACCTGATCTCCAACCAAGAGACCATGTGGATTAGAACAAGTGATTGTTGCAAAACGATTATCAATACCACCGAAAGTCACACTAGCAACTTCAATCAGTTTTTTAACATTGTACAACCAGGTTCTGAGTTCTGGTTTTACTGATGTACCACCAAGTTTAGATACTGATAATTTATCACCAGCAAGATAGTAAGATCCAGTGTCAGTAAGAGTTGTTTGTTGTGCATCAACAATACCAACAACATTCAATACTACTTCCTGTGCAGTTCCTTTGTTAATAAAGACAGTAAAATTAGATGCTACAGGTGTAGCAGAATCCCAGTCTTCTACAATACCATTTGCTGAACGAGTACATTCAATAAACTGGTTCAGAGATTTTTCTTTATATTGAACTACTTCAGTTCCACCAATTACAAACTCACCATTTCTTTCTGGCCAACCAATAGTAGAGTCAACTGTAATAACATTATCTTCAGTTCCAAGAGGTTCTGCCAGTTTTGTTTTATAAGGAACTGTGAAAGAACCTTGAATAGTTTCTTCAGACAGAACAAGTTCAAAGATCTCAACATCAGAAGTTTTAATTGAGATATAGTTCTCAACCAACGCACTCGCTGCTTTAATATTAGGATCTGCAATATCTGCTTCTTGAGTCAGCAAACCATCTTTAATATTTGTAGGATCACCACTTACCAGTGTTGCACGAAGAATTGTATCAATAGACCAAGTTGCAGAAGATGGTTTAATGATTTGATCTTTAGGATACGAAATACTGATCTGCTCACCATACAGAAGTTTAAACAGATATGCAACACTAAAAGAAGTACCCTTTGCAGAGTAAAAATCTTTTACAGACTTGATTGCTGTACGAACATCAATCTTCTTATAATCAAGTTCAGGAACGTCAGGAAGGAACTGTTCTGTATATTTGTCTAAAAGTCTCTTGACAAATAATGCGTCAAGACATTTTACATTAGTATTAATTGCAGCGGCAGCAGCAGTAGTATTATTGGAGAACACCGCATTGCCGCTTTCAGTATAAGAAGTAATACCACTAGCAGCTCTAGCACAACCAATAAATTGTGCTTTAGTATATCCTTTACCAGGTTTGTTAATTGTGAAACCTGTAATTTCGTTCAAACCAATCTCAACAGATGCTTCCGCCTGAGGAGGTGCTTGAATAACAACTTGTGGAGGATTGGCAGCACTATATCCACTACCAAAGTTATTAACATTGATATCAGTAATTCTACCATTAAAGATGGATGCTGTTGCAGTTGCACCAGTACCACCATTAGTTCTATTATCGACAATGTATACAGAAGGTACATCATCATAACCACTACCACCACTCAGTAGTTCAATGCCAATAACACGTCCGTCTCCATCGACTTGTGTCTGAAGAACTTGAGCACCAGTGGGATCAACTACAGCAATCCTAGGAACAGTCGTATAACCTTGACCAGCGTTCAAAATGTTAATACTGGTAATCACACCATTTGTAATAACTGCCTGAAGATTTGCCCTGATAGGATTAGTACCCAGAGGTTCATCAACGTAAATGGTGGGTGCAGTAGTATATCCCTGACCACCGTTAGTGATAGGAATAGTTCCAGTAATAGAACCGTTACTAATAGTCGGAGTGCCTAGTGTAGCGCCACCAGGCTGCTTGAATGTTACTCTAGGGGTAAAAGTATATCCACTACCAGAATTAGTAACTTCAATCCCAGAAATAACACCATTAGTTACAGTTGCTTTGAGTTCAGCAATTTTAGAACCAGCAACGGTGGGATTTTCAATAACTACAGTTGGAGGGTTGGTATCACTATAACCTTTACCACCATCCAGAAGAGTAGAAGATTTGATACCATTTACAAGAGCAGTTGCACTTGCACCGCCACCAACACCAAAAGAGTTAATAGAAACTTTAGGTGGATATTGGAACTTGTATCCAGTTCCATTTTCGTTGACGGAGATAGAAGTTAACTCACCATCATTATTGACACGAGCATATCCAAGTGCATTAGATCCAAAAGAAGGAATCGGTGCCTCAATAGAATAAACTGATAAAAATCTTCCATTCAGAGGTGCTGTGTTAAAAATAAACACATCACCATCAAGGAAGTAATCAACCTTAGGAATTAAAAGTTTATTGTCATATACTGCTACTACATACTCATCAACAATGGGTTCATATTTCACCCCATTTCTGGTGAGTTTAAATTCTGTTTTACCTTCACCAAAGGAATTCGAGATATTATCAACACCGACGATGGTATTCTCAATAAAACCACTTAGGAAAGTAATATATGTCGCTGAATTGTCATCAGATGCAATTCTGGTTCTGGGTGCAGTAGTGAAGACAATATTTGTTCCAGAAACAGTGTAATCTGTTCCAGGAATCAAAACCTCTCCATAAACGCTAACAATCAGGTGTTGTGCGCTAGGAGGTCCAATCGGATTAGATTGTGAAGTCAAGGGGAAGGAACGAGTCGTTCCATCAAAACTATCAATGATTTGAGCAAGAGTAGTCCATTTTAATTTTACTTGCTCGTATGAAATACCAGGACTCAGAGCAATGTTAGGAGATGAAGTGGTGCTTTCATAGTAAATTACTTCATCACCAATCAGTATAGAACCATTAGTGTCCAGAAACTGATCAACAGATTCTACCACAATAGTTTCACTTTCTGCAGAAATCGCTTCTACTACAGAAGTGGAACCGTCAAGAATTCCAATATCCAGTTTATCAATATCCAGGTATTGAAGGAAATTATTGACAATGTTCTGTCCAAGACCTGTTTTTTCTTGCGACCTGTAATAATATTCAATAAACTTATTAAACAGGGGATATTCAGACCCAATGAAGTCTGGTGTCTGACTCGCAATAGACTGAGAAACCTTATTAATATTCATCTCTTATTCTTAGAAGCAGGCGGAATCGCTAACTGAACCTTGGTTGTCGATCGGTGGGACTTCAATCGTTGTTGGTGTTTGATTGAATACCGTTGGCGTCAAACTATTTAGAGGGATTGTGGGAGGTGTTGTTGTGCCAATAGGAGCAACTGTAATCGTTGGTGTAATAATATTAATTACTGTTCCAGGAGTAGTCGCTGGAATAGTAGAGTTATTAGCAGGAATAAACACAACAGGAACCTGAATGTTTGAAGGAATCTGATTTACATCCGTAATCGAACCAAGACCTGTAACAGAATCAGTTATGCTGATGGCAGAAGAATCTGGAATATTATTACCTGCACCAACAACGTTAATAGGACCAAAACAAATTTGACCTGTATCGTAGTCAACTGTACCAGCAGTATTATTTGTATAGATCTTTCTAGTACCAGTATTATAGAAAGTTCTTAAATTACCAAAACCATCATCTTCAAACTGTTGATCAACACCAGGTCTATCCGCTGTTCTAAAAGTTCCCGAAAGAATAACAGGTTCCTTTTTACAAGTTCCATCACCAGCATCCTGACTAGGGGCACTGTTGTATAAGTCAGATCCTGTAGAAATACAGTAAGTATTAGTTTGATTAGCAGTCGGTTTTAAATATTTTAGAATTGTTGTCTGCAAAGAAACATCAGTAACACACTTATTTGAAAGTGTTACTGCTTTTTCAAAATCTGTCGATCTAAATGTAGAGTTGAAGTTATTAATTTGCGTTTGTTTTGCCCAATCAAGAATACCAGCATTAATATCAGTTTCAATTTCAGATGGATTAGATCCACAACCAGTATCGTAGGAAGCAAACAATTTAATGTTGATAAAGATATCATCTGGATCCGTAATCACGGGATCAATAGATGCCATCGCATATTTTCTCAAATCTGCTGCAATATCTTTTTTAGTTGCATCATTCAAAAGAGATCCTGTTTTTGTTTTGATAACAACAAAGACTTTTCCGTAGATTGGAGGGTTTAAGGCATCTCCACCATATGCAACAACAGAATCGGCGTTAGAATAAATGTTTTTTGTGATTATAGCGTAATCTTGTGCTGTGACTGCTCTATATTGAGCAGAATAGTATCTAGGAGCATTATATTTGATAGATTCAACGCTTTCTGCACCATCACCCTGTTGGGACTTCTCTTTTACTACTGTAGTGATCGAAGCAGCATTATATTGAACATCATTATTATCAATCATGCGACCAATGAAGTTAAACTTACCAACTTCATTCGCTTCAGCGCCAGAAGTGACCAAATACTCTAATTGTACGACTTCACCATCCTTTAAAGCACGACCAACGCTATCATCACCAAACTTAATTTCATATCGCATATCCTCACCTTCATTGAGGAAGTATGCTCGCGTTGATGGAGTTAAATTAGTGACTGTATCTACTCTATTGTAGAGATCAAATTCTGTAGAAGATTCATTAGGTTTTACCTTCACCGAAATGGTAGAAACATCGGCATCTTCAGAAGGAACTTTATAAACTTGAGATGCAAAAGTATTAACGACATAAGAGAAGTTAACAATCGAACCTTCGCGAACAGTAACAGCAGGAAATGTTGCAATACCTGTAGTAGGACTAACAAGTACAGTTATATCTTGCAGAATATTCCAAATATAAGAACCACCAGACAAAACAGAACCTTTTTTAAGAGTTACCGACGAAGGATAAGATCCAGCAGTTTGTATAGTCTGTACTTCAAGAGAAACACACGCCTTAGACGCAGTAATTGATCTAGGAACGTAATTTAAGAGTTTTGCAATATTAACAACATTATCCCGAACCGTTGATGAGGGCAAAAATGCCTCATTCATCGACATATTCGCATTAAAGGCGGAATAATAAGTATTATACGCCAAAGTGTCGATTAAATACGACAGCGAAGATCCATCAAAGTCATAATCCGTAAATTCAGATCGTGTTCTTAGATAGGATTTGATTGAGGCTTTAATATCCTCAAAATCTAATGCTGTTAAGTTGTTTGGTTGCATTACTCAGGTCTCTGTAAAACAAAGTTGATTGTTTCGACAATAGGTAACCCGACTACTTGATATTCGATAGTAACATTAAGTTTGTTACCTTCGATTATAGGCGTCACATAAACAGTTTGAAGTTGTACTCTAGGTTCATATTGATTAATGGTATTTATGATCTCTTCTTTAAGAGCATCCGCAGTGAATGGATCTAAAGGTTCAAATAGTAAGGCAGTAACTCTAGATCCAACGTTAGGTTGAAAGGGTTTTTCTCCAGGTTGAGTCAAAATTAAGTTTTTGATCGACTGTTTGATCGCACTTTCGTTTTTCACAACTGATGCATCGTCTGTAAATGGGTTTCGGGCAAAGTTAACCATCAAATCAACGAATTTACGCGATTTGGTAAAGGATTTACCCGTAATCTTCTTTAACGCCATTTTCTGAATGTATCAGTTTTCTTCTTTTGTCGATTTTCCTGATATTTGTTGAGATAATAATCGGATCTTGGGTCTGTGATGAGCACAGTTGTGCCAAAATCCTGTTTCATCATCTCTTTATTGTGATCAGGAACGTGATTTAACCCCATGTGCCTCCGTTTATGAAAAAACAGAACTTTTAAAGGGGTTTCTATCCCTTTTTATTTATCGACCTTGACCACGATAACGCTTTTTAGCGTTATTTCGGCTAGTCGAACCATACTTGGTGTGCTGACCCGACCCCTGTCTTGTTTTTTTCGGGGTGGATTCAATCATATTACCGCCACTAAGCGATTTTTTCATTTTTGCCATAATTAACCTCCAATAAACACAGTTGGACTTGATCCAGTTATAACAGACAGACACGGAAATGCAGTTGTTCCATCACCCAGTGGGTCTCCCATTCGGGTTGCCCTAGCACCGCCAATAAAAACGTTCTTAGTGGTTGCCAATGCCTTTCTTGCATGACCCACTGGTGCCTCTCTACCACCCGTTACGCCCTGTGTGCACCACCATGCTGGTGTATTACGCACCGTAAAGCATTTATAACCAACAGACGTTGTTGCAAACTGAGTTGGTGTTGGGTGTGTAGTCAAAAGGTCTTGATCTACGATTGGAACCATTTTGTTGATAAACACTCTGGCAGCAGCTGCTTTAGCAACACCCAATGGTAATTGTGGTAAAGGTGGCCAAATAGCAACCGCATTAGTTGCAGGTAGTGGAACAGGGACAACTGTAGGACTCAAAGAGGGATGGGGGCAATTAGGTAAGACACCACCACCCAATCCAGGGTGATGAGAAGCACCTGCACCAGTCCCATGACCGCTACATGTACCCATAAAGATACCAGCGTTTAAACCAGGCATAGTTTACTTATCAAAAGGGTTTCCGTATGCGTCAGTTGCCAGTGTAACTGTTCTCGCTGAATTAGTCAAGTCATGAAAGATCTTCATTTTACCTGTGGCAGTCCATTCTCTTGCTCCAGGACCAAGTAGAGGGGACATACCATACGAATATGTGTAAGTCGTGGTAATTGGTTGATTATTTTCATCGACTTGTCCAGTATCAACCTCTTCAGAATATCCAGAAGATATCCCAGGAGGAGTACATGTAAAGTGAGAACAACCAATGTCGGCAGGAATACAAGTCAAAGATACCTCAATAGAAGTTTCCTTGGCAGGATCTGCACGATACTGTCGCATAAGGTATTTAGTAAAAGTAGTAGCGGTTGGTAAATTAGTAAAACTACCCACACAAGTTTCTACTTTCGCATCTTGCAGAGACTTAAACTCAGGAATCTGCTTTTGTGTAATATCATCAATGTCACTTCTAATTTGTTTCGCGGATCTTTGCTTCTCTTCTGCGAATCTATCCTTGTATTCATTAGGAACATCCGTATTCTGCAGATAATTCAGGTCATAATCCGTCACCATAATGTCTTTTAGTGGTGCTGTAGCATCAGAACTATACTTTTGTTGCGGTAATTGGTCAATTCTCTTCCTATCTGGGTCAAGTTTAACCTCAAAAGGTGGTTCTACCTTCCTAACATCTGTTGATGCAGGAACTTCACTATAAACATCTTCGAGTTTTTGCAGATCTTCACCCGAAACTGTAGTTTCATACACAGTTCCTTCAGGACCTGTGGGTGTAGATTTCAAAATATCCTGAAATTCAGGTACTAAATCCGCACGATATGCATCATTCTTTACAGTCTCCGTAATAATCTCGTTAACGTTATTGACAAATATACTTGGAGGTGCATCTTCATCATACCCAGACCCGCCTTTTTTGATAATAACGGAACTTAAAGATCCACCAACGAACGTTCCTTCAATAACTGCGTCATTTTTAGCGTCAATAGGTTCTGCAGGTGATGGAGATATCTCTAAAATAGGTGCAACCTTAAGATCTTGGAACCCAGAACCAGGATTTGCGGCAACTGAAATTCTAACTTTAGCATTTGTAGCACTTCCTGCGGGTTTTACACTACCAGGAATGGTCAATTCTTCACCAGAAATGTAATTTTGACCAGGATTTACGATTTCTAGTGCGTTTATACTATTATCATCGCCAACTCTTACGTTAACAACTAACCCACTTCCGCTTCCACCAGTGAGAGAAACGTTATCTGCGTCACTATAAGCGTCTTTTAGGTTATCTTTGATGTTATTGATGTCTAAACTAAGGACTTCTCCGCTAAATGAGATGTCTGTAACCGCTCCATTGGTGATTGTAATGAATCCTGCGGGTTGTGCAATGCTGTTAAATGCTTCTGGCGCGTTTCTATTGATGTCTGCAGTGACAAATTGCAGTGATTTGTTCAAAAATTCGTACAAACCTACTAAACATGCGCGATCAGGGATACCATATCCTGCTTTTGCAGTGATAATATGGTTACGATCGGATGTATATTGCGTATCTTTCGTAAAATCTAACCCATCTCCATCAACATAGATGATATGATACGGAAATTCACCAATCTCTGTGTGGAAAGTGCGGGTAATAGTGTGTCCATTGATCTTATCATTGACTCTAAGTACGTCAAAACCCGTCTGACTAGTCGTATTATCAACAGGACCAACAGCAGTTACCTTAATATTCATGGTAAACGTGCTTTGACTGTTGTCTGGATGGGTGTGTAAGAACGACATTGAGAATGTATCATTTACAGCATACCCTGTTCCTGGGTTTAGGAACTCAGTAATGATCCATCTAGTGCCTGTAAAGACGGTACTAGCACCACTATCATCGTAAATAGGTTCAATCCTTGCCTTGACAATGAAGTCTGCCTTAGTTGCTCCACTACTGAAGTCATAGATTTCAAACTCACTTACAAATTCTTCGCCTGCTTGCCAAGGATTTTGTGATGATTCATATACTATAGGATTATTATTGTCTGGATCCCATGCATCTGTATAGGTAACACCATCATAACTCAATGAAAAGTCTGTTACACCATTAGGCAGAATGGTAGATAACTGATTATATGAAAAGACTACCTTGTTAGATGTCGTACCAATACCAAATAACGTCGGATGAGGGCAGTCTGGGTCCCCTGTGAGGTCTTCTTCTGCTGTATAGCGGATCAGAGTCTCCCCTGGTGTAGATGTAAACGCCGTACAAGGGTGACAGATCTGACGACTGCCCCCTCCATCTCCTGTACGAGTTTCTGTTTCAATGTGATAACAAGGAATTCCTACGATACCTGAATCGTCTGAGGTATCATACAGATAGGAAAACCAAGTGTCTGAGAATCCAAAATCAAATGATAACTCAGTAGGATAGTATTCTTGGAATAATGTGGAGACCGCGCCGTCCGACCCCCGACTAAAAGTGTTACAAGAGTTCGGTCTAGACAATTTACCGCAGTTTGCTGCCGATGTACCAGTTCCAGACCCTGTGGATCCTCCCGTGGACGTTGATACCATCGTCTGAGTGAATGGATACATCACTCGATTATCTTCGCGCCCTGGGATATTATAATTACCTGATCGGATAACATTCTGAGGATACTCTTGAAACTCAAAAGTAACACCCCCAGAAGACGGAGTGTAGTGATCGCAATGGTCTGTGTTGACTCCAGTACCACTACATAACTCGAATTTGTATCCCCTAGTCCTGCATCCCATTCTCTAGTTCTCCAATCCTCCGATAGATCTCTTTTAAATTCTCTGGTAAATTAAGATAGTCCTCATACCCCGCTGGTTTGTAATATGTCTTCTGTGGGGTAGGTAGTTCATTGACATACGTTTCGAGTGCTTCTAGGCGCTTGTGGATGGCAACCAGGCAATCATTGATCGCTAGTAGAGACTCTGCTACATCAACCTCTGTTGTTTCTTCTGTAATTAGTTTTTCACTCATCTGCTTTCCTCAAAATAAATCCGAGTCCATCCTCGGTCATATCATACTCTAATTCTGTTCCGAGATCCCATCCCATTGCTTCACATACATCATAAGGAATTGTAAGGATGAGATCTCCGTAGTCGTCTTCCTCTAAGGTAGTTGTGAATCTATGGGACATACTTCTATAGGCGATTTCTAATCTGGGGGTTATTTGTGGGATTATCGTTCTTCCACTCCACCCATAGTGTATATAGATCTTCTAGAACTTGAGATGCATACGAAGATGCATAATAGTCAGCACAGGCATACATCCGTGGGTCTAGAAACCCCTCTCCATGAATTAATTGCTCTAATGCCCATACTCGTGTGTCTTGTCTCTCTACGCGGGTCTTGGAGTCCATTTTTTACCTGAGAAATTTTTTTATATACGCCGTTGAGATTAACTCGAATAATATCTAGGGCGCTGGGGAACCTTTGTAGGTTAGGGTAGTGGCCGATTTTAACATTTAGGGGGCATAAAAACCTGCCATATTTAACATTTAGTAACGGGCTAGTTAGTTACATCGAAGAACCCCCAATACTGTCCATCTCATTATACCTTACTCTCCATATAGTTGTCAACACAATCCCAAGACCATCCGATCATTTTGATATAATCGAAGGGAGACATTCTCGGAGTCTCTGGGTATGCTTCTCCCCTGGTATTCCGAACTCCATCGATATACCTTTCCATGTCGTAGATACTGTTGAAAGTACCTCTGAGGATCTCTGAATCATCGTAGATAGTGTACAACATAAGTCTGGAAGATAGTAGAAGGTTTGTATGAACCCTTACAGTGTTATTATAAGGGAAAAGTGAGAATAAGTCAAGGGGCGTTACTGACATTTATCTGCGTATTCTCACAGGGGTTGACATCTGTTAGGATGCGTGCTAAGAGTACAACAAACGGAGACATTAATCGAGAGATAAAACACACAAATAGGTTTTTTTCCACATTTCCACAATTTCCGCATTTATTGTGGAAAACTATTAATTAGTGTCTGTACGGTTGTTGTTACGTTGTCGGATGAAATAATCTCGCCAACTATTCCACAGAATGAAAACAATCTCCTTAGTTGTTAGTTTGATGTAATCGAGTTGTTCTTCTAATGTCGTTCCAATCGTGTCGGAAGATGAGTAAACAGACTGTGTTTTGTTTGTGTCTTGAATGTGCTGCAACTTCTTGGGGTTTGTCATAAGTTCGGATGCATAGAGTTAGATACTGTTCGCAGATGAAATTAATGAAACCTCTGTGTTCTTTCCACTCTATGATTTCACCTTGTTTGAAGTCATCAACGCTGAGATTTTTCATATTCCCTCATTTCAATATAAAGGTGATAATCGTCAGGTGTTAGGATATCATCCCAATCGCCATCTTCGATACCTTGGTATTTACTTTGCATGATAATTTGGGAACTGTGAGAGAATGTCTTCGAGTTGTTGTTTGAGTTCATTTCTGATAATAATGAGGGACGAATCGTAAAGGTGTTTGTTGTCTGTTTTGTGAAGTGATTTTGCTAGTTGATCTATACTAGCGATGGCGAGTTCGAGTTGTTCAACGTGCTTATCTATTTCCACTAATTCACTCCACTCGTATAAAACATGATGCACTATTCTTGACAGTAACTACTGTCTATTTTACATAATTTTTGCATCCGTGCATCTTGAAGTTCTGAAACGTAGTTAATAGCAGAAAGACCGATGTTTGCACCGATGATGATAATGAAAGCAGCGAGGAAGATTCTCATTTTAGAAAGAAATAGTGAAAGAAGTGTTATTATCGGGGCGCATTAGATTTGAACCCTCTTGTAATGCATCAGCGCCGAATCTACGAAATCCAGGATTCTGCCAAAGACAGATGGCAGTAATAACGAGAAGGATGAATTTCATGTGAATTGATAATAGATTGGAACGTGAGCGAGACTTACTTAATGCTTTGAACATTTATCAGGCGAAGATATAACCGTTGTCAAATTCTTCAGTTTTGAACACATCTTGTCCATTCACACTGCCCACGAACTTACGAACATACCAAGTCCAATTCTTTTGGAATACACCTTCACCAGAGATGCAAAAATAATCACAAAGTGCATTAAGGCGAGATTTAGTGGTGTTAGACTGATAACCACCATCGAAGATTGTCATGTCATTATCAGACACAACGGCGATCTTATTGCCGTGCAGACGTACAATCGATTCGCCTGTTTCTTCGTTGAAGTGAACACTGGTGTTAGCAGATTGCCAGTTGATGTTCTTCTGAATAGCGGCACACATTTGAGATTCGATCTTACGCATGATGAGAGAATTGAGTGAATGTTTGGTGGGGTTGGTTTCCCTCCCCCTGATGTCTTTATTATAGGCGATCAGGGGCGCTTGGATACCCCTAGTGTGCCACTAGTTCAGGTGTCACATACCATTCATAAAATCATGAATTGCTTCATTATATTCTTCTTCAGTCTGAAATGTACGACCGTGAATTGTATATGGAAACTCTTTCTTAATGAACATTTTAGACGCGACTTCGCAGTCTTTTCGATCATATCCCATCTGGACAAGATTTTCGACGTAAGGATTAGTAATGGTCATTTGTTTGTTGTTAGATAAGGGTCAGAAGTGTGATTCGGAAGTGTCAAGTTTGTCAGACCATTCTGCGATGGCATTGTAACACTTAACGCGAGATTCTTCATACTCTCCATACTCATTTAAGAACTCAAAAGCGTACTTAATTCGTGTTTCAGGTTGAGACAAAATGCGGTTCAATTCTTCTTTCTGTTTGCGTGCTTTTGTGTTGTGTGCAAACATTTCACGATCTGCGAAGTTTGTGGTGTAGTAAGGATGAAGCATGATGATTTGAGTGAGGTTAGTGTTAACGAGATCAGACGATTTGGAAGGTGTTCAGATCATTGCGATTGTCGCAAGATTCCCAAGTCTCATAGAAAGAATCCCATGCAGTGTTGTTATCAACAAAGGAGGAAATGTTCAGCATTTCACATACCCAATCATATGCCATATCTACATCGGCATTTGTATCATTAACGAAGGCAATCATTTGCCCCATGATGTCAGCCCGCTTTGCTTGCTGTTCGGAAGGGGTCATGTCGTTTGCTTTGATGTCCATGAACGTAGTATTGCAGATCTGAGGGGTCGCGGTAGTTCGCCATGATACAAAACGGGGAAACCACTTGGCGAACTGTCTCCCCTTGTTTTCTTTATTCTTTTTCGGTAGGTTCTAGATCGAACTCAAATAACCAGTGATCCAAATTGATGTCTAGTTCTTTACATTGATCCAACACCTGTTTATATAACTTTTTAGATTCAAATTCGACGACATGATGTTCAGTTTCGACGATTTGACGTGTCATAATCACAGATACAGATATCCACCCGCCCAATCAGCACGAGCGAAACATTCTTCGCGGGAGTTATCATCAAGCAGTGTGAAGCGGATATGCTTTGCAGGTGCTTTCCACGATGCAGGTTTATACACTGCACCAAACTTCTTCTCTACAAATGCATGAACAGATTTAGAACCGCTCTCACATTCCATCACAATTTTATGATATTTCCTACCACTTTCGATGTAAAATTTGTATCCAGAATTGTTATGCTGTCTCTCAATATCTTGAAAGAGTGCTTCACAAAGCATTTCAGAATACTTAAGAACTTGTGCGAGATTGTCCATGCGTTGTTGTTCAGTAGCAGCGAATTCAGAAAAGGTTTGGTTCATAATAAAAGAGAAAAGATTTGAGGGGAGGTCTCGCGTCAGGAGACACAATTACATAGACCCTCGATATTAGCAAGCGAGACACATTGCAGAGTTGAAGAGTTGCGGTTCCATGTGCATTTCTGTCACTTCGTAACCATAACCCTCAACGCGAGAATCTACCTCACGCTCAAAATCGCGCTTCAGGATGTAACGCTTAGACTGAGATTGTCCCATGAAGGTAACAGTCTTCAGAATGTAGCGGGTGCTGATCTCACCGTCTGCAAATTTGACGGGATAGAAATCAACAACCATGTTTGCGTCTTTTGAAGTGAGTTGCATTGCGTTGCTTTCTTTGACTCTTATAGTATTGCACCGATTGGCGCGGAAATCAAGCGATAGTGTGCAGTTCAACGACTGTCACACGCGGAGTTTAATTGTCTTCAACTAGGCGAGTAAGATCGGGAACGAAAGTAAACTCAAATCCACCATCTTGCGGATCTTTACCATCAACAACCCACTCTTCATAGCAGGAGACAGCATCAAAATTATTGCCACGATTGACACATTCATGCATAGCAGCAAAATAAGTTTCTGCCATGGTGTCAATAATGTGCTGACGATCGTCGGTAGTGTTGTTCATTCAGAAAGAGGTGATTCGCGTTTGCAGATAGAGTTTTTGCCGTTCAATACGTCATCGACGTAGTTACTAACGGGATTGCGAGGTTTCATCAACTCTCGCATAGTTTCCTCATCGACAGAGTAAGATAACCCCAGATCTTCGTTGAACCAAAAGTCATCCCAATCTTCGGGTGAGTCAGTAACATCTTCGATGTTCTTTTTATCAGTCATTCTTTCCTCCTAGTGTTTGTTGCATAGTGATACCACGAGACGCAAATGCATCAGATACGATACCACATAGGGCAGTGACTTCAAAGTCACTTAGTTCCCAAAGTTCGCCAACGATTTCAATACTTTCCTGAATTTCGTTGCTGAGTTGTAGTGCTTCAAAGTTGTTCATTTTAGTGGTTCAACCTCGTAACGAATTTGGTTTGGATAAGTCTTTTGTGCCCACTTTAGCACTCGATTGTTTTGTGCTTTAATGCCCTTAGATGTTGTTGGTTTGGTGGGCATTGTGCGAGTAGTTTGCATCATCGTAAACTCATCATAGAGTCGCACGAGATAAGTTTGTGTAGTAGTTTTCATTATCAACCTCCGAACATATCGTCGAACAGTTGTTGTGCATTTTGCTCTAATTCTTCACGGTGTTCTTGTTCCCAACGCTTGTGATCTTCCATGCGTCGTTTTGCTTCAAACGGTGTAAGTTGGTTGAGAAAGAGAAGTTCTCCACGAAGTCCCTTGGTGAGCATGTTTGGTTGTGTTCCTTTGACTCTCATAGAATACACGATTTTAAGGCACCTACAAGCGCCTGTGTGGCGCTTTGTCAGGTGTCACAGTATCAGACGACCATTGTCCATTGTTTATGCTTTGCTACGGTAATTCTGCCCTCTTCTAACAAGTTGTCGCAAACTTCGCAGAAGACTGCGAATTTTTCCTCTCGGTTGAGAGTATCAATACCGTCGCAAGTTTTGATCACATCGGTGATCATTTTCTTAGAGTGAATCATCTTGCTGAGAATAGGGAACGAAGCGGTCATTGTGCGAGATTCCAGAAACGTTGTGAAGCGATTGTCGCTTGCTGTTCAATAGTTAGGTCAGGATATTCTTCCTGAACTTGTTCAAAAAGAGATTCCATAATCTCTGTATTTGTATCACATGACATAAGTTTTTCCATCAGAAAGGGTTGCTCCATGTCTCGTACTGTTTGAGACTAATTTCATTACACTTGCAAAGCATATCAGTGAAATCACCGAATGCAATACGCTTGGCAATCTTATCACTCTTGAGTGAAGGATTCTGCATTGTTGCTACTTTCCAGTTGTAACGGAATTGCTCAACAACTTGTGCTTTTGTGTAATGACGCATTTGGTGCTCCCTTGACTACTCTTTTAATATACATGAAAAAGCACCGCTGTGGGGCGGTGCTGTGCCACTACTTCAACTGTCACACATATATCAGATTGTTGCGAGTCATTTCATTAGGGTAAAGAGGCAATCTAGCGTGGCGAATGTTAACACCTTTGTCAGTGTCTAACATATTACCCAGATTTGCAATATCCTTGATCATTTCATAGAACTCAGTTTTGATTACAGTATCTTTCGCTTTGATACTTTCCTCGGTGTAGGAGTTAGCAACTTCAGGAGAGATAACGTGAATCACCATGAAACCTTTTTCAGGATATTGTTGCACCATCTTGGCAAGTTTCAAGACAGTGTGAAGCATAACAGATCCTTTGTCAATATACACAAAGCAGATCTGATCTGTCTCGGGGTTTCTGTAAATTCCCTCAGATGTTTTAGCACCATCCATAATCACCCACCCAGGACGATTACGGGCAACCCACTCACTAACTTCGGAAGCGTAGTAACGTTTAATATCGGAGTGATATTCATGCTCTTCACTAGCATTGAAGATACGAAGAACAGCATTGATTTGTGTGCCATCCACGTCATAATCTTGCCTGAGTTTATCCTCTAGAATCTCATCAATACTCTTCCCAGTGTATCCTTCTTCCTTAGTTGCTTCTACTAACTTATGCAAATCAGACTCAGGATCGATAACAGTTTTAACCAGTGCATTGGAGATATCTGCATTAGTTCTGGGTTGCACTACATTAGTATCACGATTGCAAAAAGCATTACCAAACTCCCAGATCTCTCCTAGATTCATGTCAAGAACCCATGCAAAGATAACATCTTCACCGAGACCCGTGATTGCTTTGAATCGATGATTACCATCGAGCAGACCGTAGATAACCTTGACACCAGTCAATTCATCAATATATTGATACTCTTCGGGCAGCACAATCAGCATCATTTGATCTTTCGTTGCTTCCCATTCTTTAGCAGCGATTACCTTTTGAAACTTTGCAATAGTGTCAGCATTAGTAGTCACATCCTTACGGATCTGCAATCCATTAGGATAAGTAACCTCGCCAGTCTTTCGATTAGAAAGAGGTACGCAGGGAGGGTGAATCTGACGGATGTCGATTGCTTGAAGTTGCTTTTTAAGCATCCTTCCGTATGCACGGCGCTGCCTACGGTTAAGTGCAGTATTCAGACGATAATAACCACCCTGAGGTAGTTCCGCCATGGCACGATGGTGAGCAAGATTCTCACTATTGAAGAAAAGATTCTCATTGAGATTCTCCTCTGTGATAATATCAGTGTTTTCAGTCAAAAACTTTTCGTCCAATGCTGTATATGTCATAGATTTGTAATATCGATAGGGATTGATTGTATTCTGTCTTGAGAGATTCTAACATATTCCGCGTCAGTGTCAATACCGATGAACTTTCTGTTAAGTTTCACCGCAGCGACACCCGTAGAACCAGAACCCATGCAATTATCTAGTACAGTTTCACCCTCATTTGAGTATGTTTTGATCAACCACTCCATCAAAGGCACGGGTTTTTGTGTGGGATGTACTTGCTGTTGTGCGCTAAAGTCTCGGGAGATGTTAACAATAGACTTAGGATAGCGCGTTCCTTTGTTCTCAAAGGATTTGCGAGGTTTCATACCATAACCATGATCATTCTTGCGTCCAACATAACCCTCAGGATTCTTGCTCGTCCGTGCATACGGTTCTCCCTTTTCCATCTGCGGATTATATGTTCCGCCTGCTTCTTTATAGAAGATCATGATATTTTCATGTGTCTTCATTGGTCGCTTCTTTGCTAGTCCAGGACTACCACATTTGTTCTTATTCCACACCAACTCATAGCGAAACCATTCTAACTTAGAGCAGATCAACTGTGCAGAGAATGGTTGTGATCCAAACAAGACAATCACTCCCTTAGGTTTCAATATACGCTCGTATTGTGCCCACATCTTACCATAATCCAACACTTCATCCCACTTGATGCTGGTTGTGCCGTAGGGTGGGTCACAACAAATAAAATCGACAGAATTATCCTCAATGTTATCCATCAAGGAAAGACAGTCGCCTGTGTATAACTCAAAGGAACTCATAACCCTCATGCTGACTCATTTTCTTCTTTACAGATTCTTTATAGCATCCTACCAGAAACTCGTATGCTTGTCTATGATCACGTTTGACACTGACAGTATTATCACTCCACTTAATCTGGAAGGGGAGGTTGTTACCATTAGGAGTAAGTTTGTTCAAAGTCTTCAACGAAGACAGATGAACTTCATTAGTATTTTTGTTGATCGACAGGATATAATAGTCGCGTCCGTTGTCATCGTACCTAGCACTTTCAAGTGCTTTCTGGAACTGCTGCCACCTTCTTCCCTTCTTAACTACATCTTCTTCGCTCAACTTAGTGAGTGCCCAGAGAATAGCAGATTTAGAAGAAAAGTTATCAGCAGCATCATATCCAGAGGATTTGATGTTAAATGGATACCCGAAGATCTTCACATCCCACCACCAACGGGCGGGAGGTTCTTCGATGTTCTCCTCACCATATTTATCAACGAGGAGTTTAATTAGCGTGCTCTCATCAGCAATGCTGTTAACACGTCCATCCTCATGATCTTCTGCGATCTGTATCTTAATCTCGTTAAGATACTTCAGGACTTCTAATAGTTTTTCAGGAAACATGGCATTTTTTGATGTACTTACGCAGTTCGGATGACATACCAGGGGAGAGCGTAGGGCGTCCCTTGCTGCCGCCGTAAGGTAGCGTAAAGGTTTGTGAGACTAATGGGTGAGTGATCTTGAGATGCTTGCCCGCTGGGGTCACGATTGCCCCAACGGTCTTGACTAGTTTGAACGCCTCTGACATCTTAAGAGGGCGAGTGGAGCGGGACATGGTGCCTGCTTGACTACCCTCATATCATAGCACAGCATCAGCAGAACGCCAGAGGGGGACGCCCCTCCATGAAGATTTGATTCACAACACTTTGCAAACGAGTCGCGATAGCGTTGCCCATCTTGTAACCCGTGGGCATCGTGACGATGCCTTCAGGTTTCTTATAGAGGTGGAAAGCACCCGCAGGGATCTCGCCAGCAGCAACAGCAGCGCGATCATCCTTATGAACACGGATCACGCGACCGATCGTCTGTGCCATCTCAATGATGGGAAGATTACGCAGCAGGATAGTGTGAGTCAGACCAGGAACATTGATGCCCTCAGAGAGAATAGAATAGTGGAAGATGACGAACTTACGACGATCATCAGCACCCCACGATTGCAGAGTCTTGAAGAACTCTTCGCGACCAACTTTGGTGCCGTTGATGATAGCACCGAACTTACTGGTGATGTGCATCACATCGTAACCTTTGTTCTTGAAATACTCAAGGATGTCAGTCTGTCCGAGCATGTTACCCAGCACTTTACTAGAAGGTGCAGACACAAGAACTTTGGGGCGCTGGAATACATCGAGTTGCTCAAACATATCCTTCAAGTTGTCACAATCAACATCGTGTGCGTTGTGCTTAGTGCGAATACGATTGGTCTCGAAAGGCACAACTTTAGGAGGAACGATTGCACCTGCTTCGATGAGTTCTTGTGCAGCAACATTCTCCAGAACACCACCCCACACAGAGGTATTGTTCATGCCGCGAGCAACACTCATGCCACGACCAGTTTTAGGTGTTGCAGTGAAATAGTAGCGGCGCTTAGCATACTGAGCAGTAGCAAAGACGCTAGGGAAGAAACCCTTAGCAGTGCCATTGTGTGCTTCATCAAAATAAATGGTGT
>Ga0099849_1000078_pt1 | contig 35679 bp, 32 predicted proteins | sample CB_VirMetaG_4_FD_78177 | JGI IMG/M metagenome (GOLD analysis project Ga0099849, IMG submission 78177) | Freshwater to marine saline gradient viral communities from Chesapeake Bay - CB_1508_1M Viral MetaG | ecosystem: Environmental > Aquatic > Marine > Coastal | place: USA: Chesapeake Bay... | reverse complement strand
GGATCTCACCCGTCTCGGCGCATGTCGCCTCGCACGAATAGTCACCCTTCTCGCTGATGTTCCAGCGGATGCCGCCACGGATGCGCGGCGAGTTGTTCGCTAGTGCGATCTGGAACTTAGCCGTCATTGCCGGCTTGCCGTGCAGCACGTAGGTCTGCTGCATGAACAGCATCGGGTCGCACCCGAGCCTGTTAGCTGCCTGCAGCGCGATGAAGCAATCCTGGGGCTTCCCGTGATATTGCTTTGGGACGAGGGATGACGACGCGATGATCCGCGCCTGCTCTTTGACTTGCTCAATCTGTGTCACTTTGGAACCTCCAGGTTCAACTCTTGACTTGCGACGTACCCCGGCCATGTGTTGGTCTCAAGGCACACTTTGTAGCTAAGCAGATCGCGGTAGTATTTTTCGCGACCTGCGTTGACCATATCCTGACCAGCCCAATAAAGGCTGACCATATACGGCGGACGCGGCTCGACAGCCACCCAATAGAACGTGCCTACCTCCTCGCGGAAGTGGCTAAGCAGATCCAGGTAGAACGCTGCTTGCACGTCGTAGCGGTAGTCGCGCACCGAGTAGTAGAACTTGCGCGCCGATGCGTCGCGAGTTGTCTTCAGGTCAATGATGCTCGACGAGCCGTCAAGGATGTAGTCCGCGCGACCGCGAATGCCGACGCCCGTCTCCTCATGCTCGGAGAACATCGAGACCTCTGCCCTGCCAGGCAGCATCAGTAGATCGCCGGCATGCGGATGCTCGCGCACAGCGTCGGCGCTGCGGTTGGCGTGATCGTACATGTCGGATGGCACGACGATCTTGCCCTCGTTCTCAAGCTCAAACTGCGCGGCTTGCTCCTTGCCAGCCTTGGTGCGTCGGTCGAACTTGGGCGCACAAATGTAGCGCGACTGCCAGCGATCCGGCTCCAGCGTTGCGACGTGGACGTACTCGCCCAACTCCATCGCCGGAGTCTGCTTCAGCGGCTCACCATCTGGGTCGATGTGATGCCAATGGTAGAGGCGCGGGGCTTTCGCAATCATGTCGAGACCAGACTTGCTGATCTCAGGCTGACTGTGATAAACGTCGGGATCCATGACCTCGACGTAGCGCTTCGCGCCGACTGATTGTTTGCTTTGCTCTTTCTGTGTCATCGTCACCTCGTATGGGCTTCGAGTGCTTGGCCGAATGGCTTCGGCGCATTCTGGACATTATACGGCAGCGGCTGCTCATCTGGGTAGTCAATGCCGTGTTTGGCGTAGATCCAACTGTCATTGTCGGTCGTACCCCAGGTGATTACGTAATGCACCCCGGCGCGACGCGCGGCGACCAGCAGATCCTCGGCGACCTCCTCCTGTCGGCGCAACTTGTAGGCATCCACTCCGGCGACGCGGATGTCCAACTCCGTGATATGCACGGCGAACCCTGCGTCGGCGAAGCGCTGGAACGACTGCTGCAACTCATCTCGGTTCGGCGGGTCTGCCGCGTCGAGGTGGCATTGCATGCCGACGTAATCCAGAGGCGCGTCTAGCTCGTCGCGCAACTGCAGGCAGAGTTGATAGAGCGTGTCCTGCTTCAGGCCATTGCGCTCAACACCGTACTCATTGATGCCGATCTGCAGGTTTGTCTTACGGCAAGGATGCGCGTCGATGTACTTGAGGTACGTGGCGATCTCCTCGACGGTAATCTTGTCGTGGTTCGGGCTATGCCGGAACCCCGAGCCGTCCGGCTGCAGAGGCTCGTTGATCGCGTCGACAATGTCGATCTTGTGGCCTAGCTCGCGCATGACCGTGTCGATGTACGCGAGGTTGTCCTCGATGCGCTTCGTTTGGTACGCCAAGCTGTAGCCTTCCGCCGGAACCCACTTGGGCTTGAAGCCGACAGCAAAGTGCCACTTGGTCTTGTGGCCCAAATCACGCGCGCGGTCGAGAGACTCCTCGAGATCGCTAAGGTCTAAATCGAGGATGCTGTCCGACTCGCGCGTCAGCATGCTCGGCCACTTGCCGGACACGCCGCAGAGCGAAACGTTGGCCCTGCTCATGCATGACATCGGCTCGACGTGCCTGCTGGCAACGCGCTGCATGTAGCCAAACAGCGGCTTGCCAGACATGGTTCGTTTGTTGACGCAACTCATTTGCTCTTGGGGGCGACGTACAAGCTGGACTTCTCACACGCGCAGCTAACGCGAGCAAGCAGTTGGGCGAGGAAGTAGAAAGCTAGGCTGAGGTATTTGCGGACGTGCTTCATTACAGAATCGAATGGTCGGAAAACTTGAGCGCGCTCCAGCGCATTCTGTTCGGTTCAAAGCTGGCGCCGACTTCGCCAGTCTGACCGTATCGGTTTTTAAGGACAATGATCCTATCAGTTTCATTGCACCCAGGATCGTAGTAGCTCGGACGATGGACGGCCAACACGCGGTCGGCATCCTGTTCCAGAGCGCCCGACTCCCGGAGATCCGACAGCTTCGGGCGCTTATCGTCGCGTCTTTCAAGCTCGCGGTTCAACTGCGCGACAGCGATGACCGGGATCTTGAGAGACAGCGCCATTCGCTTCAGGCGGCGGGACAGCGAGCTCACGGCTTCCTGCCGGCTACGCGCGGACGGATCTTCGCGCACCAGGCCGATGTAGTCGACGACCACCAGCGACAGCGACGACCGAGCGCGCAGCGACAGCGCCGCAGCATGAATCGCCTGGAAGTCCACGTCGGTCTTGTCCATGTAGTAGATGTTCCGGCTCCTGATCCGCGTCGACACCGACTCGCTAACGGCCAGGACTGCCTGCGCGCTGGCCCCGTAGGCGGTGCGAGCGTCAGGGATCGGCTGCTCGGAGAATCGCTGGTAGGCGCGCTGCACCATCTGATCCGAGGTCATCTCCAGGCTGCAGTACAGCACCGACCCATGCTGGCATGCCTGCTCGGCCATGCACTCGGCGAACACCGACTTGCCCATCGCGGCGCGACCCGCCACGATCACCATCTCGCCGCCGGACAATCCGCCGCCGAGTAGCTGCGTCAGGGCCGGGATCGGAGTATCGATGAGCCTCGCGCCATCCGTCTGGCTGACGCGCTGCTGCAACTGGCCCCGGAACATCTTGTCCGCGTCACGCGAGACCACCAGATCCGTCTCGCCACGTGCGGCGTGGGCGGTCTGCAGATCCTCGTCCAACTGGCGCATGACGTTGCCAGCCTTCTCCCCGTGGCCTATGGCGGCTTGGGCGCGCACAAGGGCATCGGACAGGCGGCGACGACGCGCGCCCTCCAGAACGGCGTTCACGTGCGTCTCAGCGTATGCTGTAGACGGGACGCTCGCGAGCATCGAGCGCAGCCCCTCGCGGTCGACGAGTTCCTCCTGCAGCCTGCGATCCTCGATGACCGTCATCACCTGGACGGCGTCGACGGCCCCCGGTTCTGCGCGGTCTAGGTCGAGGATCAGCTTGTACAGCTTCCTAAGCCGGTCGGATCCAAAGTCCTCCGGCTTGACCTTAGCGGAAGCTGCCTCGACCAGCTTGCCGTCCATGAGCATCATGGCGACGAGGCATTGCTCCGAGTTGGCTAGGCTATCCATTGTCTGCCTCCATGGCCTTGACGAAGGCGTCGGCCACAGCGTCTCCGTACAGGGCGCGCATGGCGTCGACATCGCCGGCTGCGGCGCGCCGCTCGAGGATCACACGCTCGCTGGCTTCCTCGGCTCCCGCCTGAGCTTCCTGCTCGCGGCGATCAGCCTCGCTCTGCGCCTGCTGCTTCTTCACCCGCAGCACCCGTGCGTGATCCAGCTTGTCGAGGATCGACTTCCAGGCCCAGGCGGGGTTGCACGACGGCAGACCGTCCGGCCCGACCAACTGCTTCTCGATCCAGGCCCAGACATCCGGCGCCTCTAGGACGTGGGCGATCCCGTCGACCTCCCACATCTGGTGGCGGCGACCGAGGCCCTCCTGAACACCGAGCGCCTTCTGCGACGGGGCGGCTGGGCTGCCGCACTTCTCCAGGACGCGGCAGTAGTTCTCGACGATGGTGGCCTGAACGTCAGGGTCGACGCTCGGCCATGGGCGCACTCTCTTTGGCTTTGCCATGCTCTTTTGTTCTGTTGTCTGTTCAGTAGTCTGTTTGAGGGTCACCATGACCCTAGATCTAGGGTCACCATGACCCTGGTCTAGGGTCACCATGACCCTAGACGTTAGCTGGTAGCAGTTGCTCCGATGGCGGACTCCCACCAGTTCCAGCACCCCGATGTCGACGTATCGGCGTAGGGTGCGGCGGACATTGCTGGAGTCTACCCCGAGCGTGTCCGCAATGGTGTAGCTGGACGCCCAGACGGGCCGCTCAGCCAGACCGTAGTACGCCAGCACCAGCAGGGGCGCCGTGTCGACGCGCGACTGTCTGCAGACCTTCGCAGCCTCCAGGAGAGGCTGGGTCACCTTGCCGAAACTCGACACTAGACCTCGCAGTCAAACGCGGAGCCGCGACGGGTCAGTCTGTACAGGCCACCCTTCTTGCTGCCCTGACGCTGCCGCTCATAGCACTCGATCAGCCGGAGGTGTTCCAGCCGCTTCAGGTGCATCGTGCAATGCCCCTGCCCGATCCCGGTCAGGATCGACAGGTATCGCGTCGCCAAGCGGATCGGCTCGCCGAGCTCACCAGGCAATACGGCCTGCAGCCGCTTGAGAACCATGCGATCCCGATAGCTGGGGCGGACGGGCCGCAGCCGGCGATAGTAGGGCGTCTGTGTCATGCGGAAAGGTATACATGAAAAAAGGGGGCCAGCGCAAGCCAGCCCCCAGACACAGAACACACACGAACCCAGTAGCCGCGTGAGACATGAGTATACGCGCGCGGGGGAAAATCCAAACACCGTTCGCGATGCGTGTGGGTAATCGATGGACGGCAGCCGCCGCAGCCCCCCCGCGGGGGGGCCTCCACGGCGATCTCGAGGGGGGCGGTGGCCGTAAGTCCTTACCAGGCAAGCGGTTGGATCCCATCGGCCTATGGGATCGGTCGCCACTACCCATCGTCCGCGCACTCGAGCGCGACCGGGGGCTCCCCGCCCCGCGCCAACTGATGAGTCACCTACCACCCTCCCCCTTCATCCGTGGAAAGCGCAGCACCGCCATCACCTACCCTGGACGCATGACCGCCGAGTTCGACGACCTCCTCGACCAGCTACACGTCGAGACCGTGCGGCAACTGCTGGCGCGGCTCCGGGATCCCGACAGCAAGCCGTCCGACGTTGCCAATGCCGTGTCCTACCTACGTGCCACGAAGCGCCCCGAGCGAGCCGGGGAGGCCGTGAGCAGCGATGAGCTCGACGCTTTCGTCGAGAAGATGCGAGGCCGGACGGAGCGCCGATGACCTACCGCGAACTGCGCCGACGCAGCGCGCTGGGTGCGTGCAGGGCAGAGGGTTGCAGGCAGGGCCGACGCAATGACCGGACACCCTACTGCGCGTCGCATCACTACAGGTGGCGGCGGTACGGGCACCTCGAGGCCGGAGTCGGTGCGCCGTGGTTTCCCGACGTCTACCTCGAGTACCGGTGGGTGCGGGAACGGTGGAAGGGTGACCGCCAGCGCCGCGCGGCGTGGACGCTGGCCGGGGCCAAAGCGGCGCGGGAGTTTCTGCTGTACACGCGGGGGCCGCATCGGCTGGCCGAGTTGCTGCGGGACACGTGGCCGTACTCGCTGACGGGGCGCGGCTTCGGCTCGGCGTTCTGGATCGCCCAAGCGTGTGCTGCTCCGGTGATCTTTCGCACGTCGCCCGAGCGCGACCCCGAGCGGTGGCCGATGTCCGACCGCACGTGCGCCGCGTCTGCCAACAGCGTGCTGCTGGAGGCATACGTGCAGCAGCACGGCGACCGGGGGCGGCGTGGGCCGCGCCGTCAGGTGTGGCGGCTGCTGCGAGACTCGCCGACTCTGGCCGCGCGGATCCAGGAAGCGAACGCCGAGCATTACGAGGCCGAAGCTATGGCCTACCTTGCAGAGCGCGCGCAGGGCATCGAGCCTGACCCCGCCGATATCGAGCGGCGGCGGCAGCTCCGGGAATGGTTCACGGTCGATATGCCAGCGCGCAGCCGTGCCAAGGCGCGATCCAGGGGCCGTGCCTGATCCCGCGTGGACGGCGGCGGTGGCGGCGCTGCGGCAGGAGGCGCCGCCACCTCTACCCGTGCGCGTAGTCCGGGCGCGCACCCCGGAATGCCTCGGCACTTGCGAACTGCGGGGGAAGGGGAAGCGGCGACGACTGCTTATCAGGGTCGATCCCGACCTCCCGCTCTGCGTCGCGCTGCACTTCTTGGTGCATGAGTGGGCGCACGCGCTCGACTGCTGGGGCGCTGGATCGCCTCGCCGGGATTGGGGGCCGGACGACCACGGCGACACGTGGGGACTGCACTACGCACGGGCCTATCGGGCGCTGTTTGGGGCTGACGGCTAGGAAAATCCGCCAGAACTTTAAATATCCCTAAGTCGCCTGGCGCCAGGGGTTTACGCAAGCGATGCCCACACTTGTGGGATCGGTCCCCGCTCGCGATATGTGGAAAGCGCCGCTAGTCTGTTGACTGCGCCACACGGCGCGACCCTTCAACCCGACACACAGCACAAACAGACCGATGCACCTCAAAGGCACTCAAAGCACCTTCATCACCGACCGCATCTATAAGGCGTTCGACCTCATCACTTGGGCATACTCCCGCTCGCTGTGCGCGGACCAGCGCGCCGCGATGGCCGCTGAGATCGCGCGCCAAGCTGCGATCGGCAGCACCGCTACTGAGGCGGAAGCCATCGAGGCGCTCGAGATCTCCAAGACTTGGCGCGACCGCGTGAAGGAATCTCTCGTCGAGCAGAGCAAGCCCACCACCACCACCACCACCACCACGACCACCACCACCACCACGTCCGACTTCGCTCCCAAGAAGCGCGCCGATCGCCTGACCATTCTCGCGCATCTGCACGACGCCAAGCGCCACATCGACCGCTGCGATTACTCGATCGCCCACGGCATCATCAAAGACCTAGCCGGTCGCGGCATGACGAAGGGCGAACTGGTGGCCGAGTTGTCCGCGCGCCAGATCCGCGAGATGAAAGCTTGGTTCCGCGCCCAAAAGACCGATGCCTGACCACGACCGCGACCCCCTCGACCTCATCGACCTCTTCTATTTCTGCCTCATCATCACCCTACTCTGGAGCCTGTAGCCATGATCAACACCTTCAACTTCGACGGCTGGTTCACCTCGACCGGCGACCGTGCATTCCGCGATCAAGTCGTCCACGCGGCCTCGAGCCTGACCCGCCGGTGGCGCAGCGACTGCGGCCGCTGGCGCGTCGACCACACCGCGACCGACGGCGTGACGATCTGGGCCACGCGCGACGGCGTCGACCGTCAACTGACGCGCGGCTGGTTCGACCGGCACAGCGTCGACTCGGCCTTCGCTTGGTGTCGCCACCTGTCCAGCCTGCGCGGCGCCTGATCGCAACCCCGAACCGCCCCACCCCGTGCAGCCTCGAGCTGTGCGGGGCTGAGGCAATGAGGGGCAACCCTGCCCCGCATAGCACAGGAGAAACCATGAAAACCGACACCGCAAACACGATCACCCTGCTTACCGCGACCCTTGGCCGCGTCACCTTCACCGTCCACGGCGACCGCGACCGCTTCAATGACCCCAAGTCGCTGACCTGCCACATTGTCAGCCACCCGTTTGAGTTCCGCTTCGGCGGCATCGAGTACACCTGCACCGCCGTCATCGGCCAGTACCGCAGCAGCCGAGGGCTCGAGCCGCTGCGCCTCGAACAGCTCGCTATGACCCGCAAGACAGGCGGTGGCCCGACCGACAACGCGCGATCCGCCGCGTGGCAGGAGATGTCCGAGTTCGTCGAGCTGATGCGCCGACTTGAGACCTGGGAGGAGATCTGGGGGCTGGCCTGCATGGACGCATTCGAGTCCACCGACCGCGACATCGTGCGCGCCATCGAGGATCTGGAGCGGAAGCGCGAGATCGCGGCCAACGAGCGGGAGGCCTACGGCCGCATGTCCCAGGAGCCGCCGGCGAGCTGCGTCGCCTGACCCCACCCCGAACCGCCCCACCCCGCGCCACCTCGAGTGTCGCGGGGCTTCGGCGGTATGACACAGTCTGACCCCTACCAGCCCATGGCCGTCACGCGCGAGCGGTACGCCGAGCTCCTGCTCGACGCTCGCGCCGGACGGCTGTACTCCCTGACCAACGGAAACGAGGTCGTGTGCTTTTCCTGCTGCCGCGTGTCGCTGGCATACGTGATCGAAGCGCGCACCAACTCGCTGCGCGAGCAGGCCACGTGGGAGATCCACCCGTGCGGCGAGGATCGCCTGAACGCGCTGACGGAGGTGGCCGGATGATCGACTACCTGACGCACCTTGAGGGCCTCGGCAAGACGGACAAGTACGTGCGCCAAGTGCAGTCTGTCCTGCGCCGATTCGCGGCCGATCCTGCCAAGGCGCAGAGCCTCGTCAACCGATACGCGCAGCAGCGCAGCGATGCATCGACGCAGCACGTGGTGACGGTGCTTCGCAGCTATGGCCGGTGGGCGAGCATCGCCGAGTTGCAGCGGCTGGTGAAGCCAGCACGGCGCACGGGCCGCACGGCAGAGCCGGGATCCCTGGAGCCGGAGCACGTCGAGGCCCTGACCACGGACGAACGCATCCCGGCAGCGCGGCGCGATCTCTACCTGATCGCAGCGCGCACGGGGCTGCGGCCCGTCGAGATCCGGCGCATTAACCCCGACCGGGATATCGTGCAGACCGAGCCGGACGTGTTCGTCCTGAGGCTGCCAGCGAGCGCACAGAAGAGCCGGCGCGCTGACACCCTGCCGCTCCCCTTTGAGGTCGAGATCCGGCTGCGGACGGGGGCCTACGCGCGCCTCACGGACTGGGGCTGGCGGAACCTCGCCGAGACCATGCGCTGCGATCTCGCGGCGGTAGGGATCGAGCAGCACGACAGCCTCGGTCGCCGCCGGACGTTCTATTCCCTGCGGGGGTACTTCGGCGCGCAGCTACTCGACAGCGGGGTGAAGATCCACGTGGCGCAGCGGCTCATGCGGCACGCGAAGGCCGAGACCACCCTCAAGTGGTACTCGAGGCCGAGTGACCGCGCCCTGCGCGAGGCGATGGAGGGCATCGCCTGAGACGCGCATAGAGGGCCTCTGCTGCGCGCAAGGCTGCCGGGGGGTGTCATACCCCCGGCGGCCGATCGCGTGCTGGCGGCCCCTCAGCACGCGCCTGAGGCAACGCTGCCTGCGGGGGCCTCGAGCGCCGGGGTGGCCGGGGTGGCCGGGGCGGCCGGGGTGGCCGGGGTGGCCGGGGTGGCCGGCGGCCTCGAGCGCCGGGGTGGCCGGCGGCCTCGAGCGCGGCCCCGATCTGCTTCCCGGTGCTTTGCCGATTCAGGGCAAGTGTGCTGGGCTTTGCTGGATTAGGCCAAGAGTCACCGCCGGGATCCTGGCAGGGTCACCCAAGAGTTGCCCTTTGGGGCGCGCGGGTTGATCACGCTATCGCGGAAGGATTCCAGGGCGGCATCGAGCCGCTCGTCCCGGAGCCTGGCCGCTTGCTCGTCGGGGTCGAGGCCGACGTGCTTGCGCAGGGACTGCGCTGCAATCGCGAGGGCATCGACGCGGTCGTCCCATTCCAGGCATCCCTTCTCGCGCTTGAGGTGGGCCATTTGGTAGACCAGCAGGCGAGCGCGCGCGGCCTCCGGCAACTCCTGCCGCGACGCCCACGTGAACTCGGACGCGATGGCGCGCTCATCCATCACCAGCTTGCGAGCCTGGACGATTGGCTCCAGGATGTCTGCGATCCGCTGCTCCTTGGATCCCTTAGCCTGCACCTCCGTGACGCTGCACGGGTACACCTTGCGGAGCGTGCCTTGCAGGAGCTCAGTCCAGGTTCCGCCGCCGAAGTTCCGCTCGAGCAGGATCTCGGCCACGCTCCACCTGCGGCACGCCTTCGCGATCACGTCGAGGGTCTGCTGGCTGGCTCCGTCTTGCCGACCGCCCCAGTCCAGCACGAACATCCGGCCCAGAGTCACCGCAGCAATAACCCAGGCGGTCTCATCTCGACCCGATCCTGACGGGTCGATGGCGCAGACGATGTGATCGTATGGCACGGTCGTGCCTTCCCACTTGCCGGCGCGGTAGAAGGAGTCGCCGCTGTGACCCACGCACGGGAGATCTCCGGCCTGGTCTTCCGCCCGACCCGATGGTGCGATCTCGTCCGGCACACCATCGGACGTGAGATGCGCGACGATCACGTCCTCGCAACGCAGCGGGTATGCGTCGAGGTCGGACAGGTGCGGGTTCAACTGGAACTGCAGTTCAAACTGCGCCTTACCCAGCAGTCGCTCGCGCTGCAGCAGGAACTCGTCGCCGAATCGCTGCGGATCGACGGGCGCACCCCGGCCCTCAATGCCGGCGGACGCGAGGCCCGGATCCTGCTCGAGCTCCTTTTCAATCGACGGAGCCAGGCAACCCGAGTACGCAGCCATCGCATCGGCTGACGGGTAGCGCGACGGCCACATCCGCGATGCCACGCCGCGCTCGCGCAGTTGCTTGTAGATCGAGTCGGTCGACTGATACGTGCCGAGCCAGATCGTCTGCGCGTTGGGGTCGTCCGGGATCTTGGTGGACTCAACGTCCATGGCCTGCCGCAGCAACTGCTCGCGGGACATGGGAGTCTTAGAGTTAGCCATCGACTCGATGTCGTCGAGGATGACTAGGTTGCTACGCGCGCCCTGGATCTGACCCTCGACGCCGATAGCTTTCCAGCTAGGCATCTGCTGGTTCGGCGCAGGCGCGACATCCCAACGCGCAATGTTGTCCCGGCTGTTCGCTGCAGGCGCGAGGTGGTGCAGCATCGGCAGGCGCGGGTTGGTTAACAGGCGCTTGGCAAACAGGCTGAGCTCGTTTGCTTTCTCGGCAGACGCGGACAGGGTGAACACGTTGACCGAGGGATCGTGCAGCAGGCGCCAGATCCCGTAGCTCGCTGCGATCCAGGACTTGCCGATGCCACGCTGGCCGGCGACGAACACAGCCGAGCCGCCGTGCTGCATGAAGTCGGCGATCTCGTACTGCCTGGCTGTGGGCTGCGGGAGTTGCAGTCCCATCCACACGTCATGCAGGAAGTCACCGAACGCGGCGTACATCTCGCGGACTGCTTTAATGCTTTGCTCATTTGCCATCTCTAAACTCCTGGATCGTGCGCGATCCTTTCTGGCAGTTGCACCTGTGGCACATGGGGGCCATGTTCGACGGCCAGTTGGCGCCGCCCCTGCTGAGAGGGATCAGGTGGTCGACCGTCAGCTTATCGGTCGTGCCGCACATGATGCAGCGGTTGCCGTAGTAGGCGAAGCGCGCGGCGATCTGCTGCGCCGTGGCCTCCCCCGAAGCGTTGCGCTCGAGGGCGCGGCGACGTGCGTTGCGTTGGCGGACCTGCGATTTAGTTCGACGCTTCGCCTCGTACCTCCGCCAGTAGTCGGGGTTCTTCTTTCTGTACTCGCGCTGGTACTCGCGGTTGCAATCGCGGCAGAAGGTTTGTCCGCCTTTGTTGAACTCGGACAGAGCCTTGCGCCGCTTACACCTACTGCACTTCTTTTTTTCCACCCTCCTTTGAGCGGGGACGGAACAGGCGAGCGACCCATTCGTAGAAGGCGACGAACACTCCGACCGCAGCGAAGCGCGCGGCTGGGAAGAACAGCGCGACCACGACCGCCGTCACGACGAAGGTCTGCAGCAGATTGCTGGTGGCCTGGGCAACCTCCGGTAGGGCCTGCACCACCGCCGGACCCAGGTCAGGGGTCGACGATGAGTCACCGCCGGATCCTAGCGTGGGCAGCGAGGAGCAAGACGACAGCGCCAGCAGGGGGATGTACCTAGCGCCCACGTAATCGCTCCTGCAATGTGGCGACCTCGACCTTAAGCTCGGCCACGAGTTGCACCATATCGCGCTCCAGGTTCGCGACCTTGTTAGCTAAGCGCCCGACCGTCTCGGCCAAGCGCGCCGCCGTCCACCCAATGACCACGACCAGTAGCCCGGTCGCACCTTGCGCCACGGCAAACCACACTTCGGCGGATTCCATTAGTAGTTAATCCATACCGAAACATTGGCGGTTCCGCCTGACGTATTGTGCAGGAAGATGTACGGAGGCATGAACTCCTCCGGGATCACACCCGCATACGTACCGTCCGGCTCCTTGGTCGGGCCGACCAGGCTGAGCGGACTGCTCATAGCCTGGGACTCGATCTTGGCTCCCGACGCATTACTGGGCGCAGCGGTCCCCGTAGGTACGAGGGGGATCTTAATCTGCACAGCTCGGTCGGAAGTGATAATGACACTCTTGGCGCCGCGCACGTAGAGCAGGTCGCTCTTGGTCCCGGTCGCCATGGAGTCTTGGTATGAGGTTGCGCGTGCCATTAGAACGTCACCCAGATATCAACGCTGAGCTCAGCGGTGTCGGTGTTTTTGATGTAGATGTACGGAGGCATCACGTTGCCTGGGATCACGCCGGCGCGACTAGAGTTGACCGAGGTGTTCGGGTCAACCACCGCCCCCGTGTAGCCCGTGCCGATTAGAGCAGCCAGGCGCACGTCGTTAGACCCTGTGTTGTCGGGCGCGCTGCCATCGCTCGTAACCTCAGGCACGTAGATTTGAGCAGCGTTCGTCGTACCTGAAATCAGATACACACTCTTGGCTCCTCGGAGTGGAATCACGTCGGAGTTGGAACTCGCGGTGATCGTCAGCTTGTAGGTGACGACGTTGTTTCCGTCGTACTCTTTAGTGGCGAAAGTCATCAGTCAATCTCGTCGAAGGTGTCGCGCGGAATCCGCAGAATGCGCACGGTTGTGTTCGCGCTCAAGTTGATGCCTGAGCTTGAACTGTTGTTGTTGAATGTGATCTCGACTTCATCTGCCGTGACCACTTTGGCCGTGGTGATTAGGTTCGAGGTAAACGCTGAACTCTGCCCGAACGAAACCCAAACGAAGTCGCCGAAGCGCGCACCTGTCATCGGCACGTTGACGACCTCCTCGCTGTCGTGCGCGATGGAGATGTTGCCTGGGTTGGCAAGCGTTCCAGCTCCACCGGAAGAGAAATCAATCGAGCCATTCACGAAGTCCATCACGTCGAACAGGACTTCTTTGTTGCGCTCGTAGAAGTTGGCGTCGGTTGTGTCGGACAGAACGTTGTCCGTGTAGTTGTTATCGAAGAATCCGCTGGTGCTGTTCGTCGCAGCCGGGACATTCTCGATGTCTTTGTCCTGCGATCCGTAGAACGAGCAGCCCTCGATCAGCACGCGGATGGCGCGCTGCATCTTGATGAAGTGATTTTTCGTCGTGCCCGTGTGTTCAAACAGGCAGTTGATTACGCGCAAGCCTTCGCTGTTGGTGGGGCTGGCGGGGTCATTGCCGAGGATGATGCTGGGATCAGGGCTGGCATCTTCAAACCGGCAACTGTCGACCTCGATGTCTCGGCATCGGTCATGCACGACCACGTCGTTCGCGGACGTGCCGGTGAAGAAGCACCCGCGCATGGTCACGCTGCGCGCCCCTTCCAGGTACACGCCATATGTGTGACCCTTGAACCAGCAGTTCAGGATTACGCAATGCACGACCGGGATCTCTGTACTGTCGGCTGCGTTGATGTGTTTGGTGCAGTCGATAAATCGGCAGCGGTCGAAGGTGACGTTCTCGCAACCCTCGAGGTCGACGCCGATGCTGCCGCCCTCAAACTTGCAGGCTGTGAACGATGCGGCATAGATCCAGTTGCCGTTGCCTTCGCTGCCCGCGAGTTCGACGACTGGCCCGCCGGCATCGGTTCTCTTCATGTACAGGTCGACGAAGCGGATGTCCTCGTAGTCGGCGGCGTCATCGTCAGCCGGCACCTTGATCGAGTAGCCCGTCAGTTCGATCTTGCTGCTAACGCCATCGCCTGCTAGGCGCGCGCCATTGTCGTCGACCTCCAGGTTCGCGGAGTTGACGATGTACGTGCCAGCCGGGAAGTAGGTCGTGCCACCAGCGGCAGCATCGAGCGCGGCCTGGATCGCGGCAGTCGAGTCCGTGGCGCCGGTCGCATCAGCACCGTAGTCCAGCACGTTGACGATGTCACCGAAGCGGGTGATGAAGCTGCGCTCGGTCGTGCCGCCGTCAGCGGTGACGCCGCATGCGGAGCTTAGCTTGGCCGACGTGACGCTGGCGTCGAGGATCGTGTTGAGTGTGCGCTGACGACCCAAGTTGCGGACGCTGACGATCTGGCCGACAGTCGCCGCAGAGGTCAGGGTCATGACGTTGCTGCTGCTCACGGTGAAGTCCGTGCCTGGGCGCTTCGACAGGCCGTCGACCGTGACGATGAAGAAGTCATCGTTCGTCGAGTCCGGTGTCGGGGTCGACAGGGTGAAGTCGGTCTGCCCACCAGTCGCAGTAAACGACCAGGCTTGCGGTGTACCCTCAGGCCCCTGGTCGTACAGCGAGGCAGCGTCGACGTAATCCTGCAACGTCTCGACATCCACCGTCGCGGTATCGCGCGTTTCCGCAGCAGCGTACAGCGCCTGCAGATTCGCCCGGTCGAGATCGCGCTCGGTGATAGCCGCGCCGGATTCAAAGTCCACAATCGATGACGCGACCGGGGTGACGCGCTTGATCACCAGGTCGCCAGTCGGCGCCGGGGTGAACGTTAGTTGCGTGTCCGACGTGAACGTGTAGTCCGTGCCGACCGTCAACGTCACGCCACCCAAGGTCACGACGACGTGGTCTCGGTCAAGGTATGGGAACGAGATCGTATAGACCGATGTTGCGCCGGTCTGATCGTCGTACTGCTGGTATGCGTTGAAGGTCATTTCAGGATTTGAAGCCCTCGTTTCAGGGCGTTGCGTTCAGCTTCGATGCGCTCAAACTCTTGCGCGAGCTCAGGGTACTCCTGCAAGACTTGCACTTCAGCAGCCTTGCGGTATGCGCGCGTCACTCGTTGCAGCAGAGCGATGCGCGGTGATGGGTTGTCCTCCGTGCCAGCCGGCGACAGGGACTGGTAGTAATCGCTTTCGATCAGCATGCGGTGGGCTTCCTGCATGGTGACCTTCTTGTCTTTCATCCGCACCTTGCGGAACGTCATGTACGGCAGCAGCTTGACCTCGCCATGTAGTTCGTGGAATCGGTCGTATGCGGTCTGCCCAGAGGTCGAGCGGTGCTCAGTCCAGTCGGCCCCTTTGTATGCCTCGCGCGGCATCTCCGGGTTGTACCCAACTCGGTAGAACTCGTTGGCGACTTGATCGTCTGAGACAGCCGCGACCTCGAAGGGCGACAGCCAGTCCGGCCCGAAGTAGCTGCTCTTCTTGATCGGCTCGCCGTACAAGTTGCGACGCGGCTCAAAGATCTGCTCACCACCAGGCGCAGTTCGCATGAAGCCAGCGGCAAGGTTGCCACCGGGGCCATCCCACAGCGCGCGAACTTCCTGGAAATGCTGGGATGCTAGACCCGTAGCGGGGTTGATGTTCTGGCGGAACAGACCAGCCGCCGGGAACAGCGAGCCGCCATAGTTCTGCGCGAGCCTAGACCACGCTACTTCGCCATCCTCGACAGCGGACAGAATGTCGCTGATGCCCTGCAAGTAGGTCTTGTCTTTGAGGGACTCGGTAATACCCGCAAGCCAAGCGCCGGCCCATCGGTCTGCGGTGAACTGCTCCCCCTGAGCCTCGAGGTCTCGCTTCTGTTGCATCATGTCAGCCATCAACGCGATGTGCGTTGAGTATGGCTCCATGCGTTTGTAGCTGACGTACTTGCCGTCGACCAGGATCGAGAAAGGTTGGATGCCATTGGCCTTCCAAACATTTCGCTCGCCTTCGGTGGTAGGCCCGGAGCCGGTAATGAACGGCCTGCCCTCGTCATCGAGCGACAGCGCGTACATTCCGCCGACGCCGAACAGGGCAACGCCAGTAGCCATGCGACCGTAAAGATCTGCCTTAGCTGCGGGGTCGATCATCTCGCCTCGCATCTTGGCGTACAGCATCCCGCCGGCATCAGACGCTGCGCCGAGAGATCGGTCGAGCGTCCATTGCATGATGTTAGTCGGCGTCGTGATAAACGGCACGAGCATCGAGAGGTACGGATGTTTCCTCAGGATGGTGTCGCGAGATACCGTTGCGATGCTGCCGAGGGTTCCTCGCAATCCGTAGCCGAGCGTCATGCGCTGACCGATGGACTGCGGTCGACCCTCAGCCCGGTTGATGCCTTGGTCGATTTCCGAAGTCCACGTCATCTTGCGCGCTTCCTGCACCGCGTCCTTAACAGCGTTGCTGACCTCAGTGTTCCAATACTTGGCGACATAGTTGCTGGCGTAGTTGCGCGCCGCCGTGCTTGTCAGCCCAGATTCCTTGGCCTCTTGAAGGCCCTGCTCGTACATGCCCTCCTTGGTCAACGCACGATCCTCGGCCAACGCTGCATCCATCAGCTTATTGGCGTGGGTCATCGCAGCTTTCGGATCGTCAGGGAAGCGCGTCAAGCCGACCTCCATCATGTTCCGCTTGAGTCGCCGCAGGTAAGTCACGACCTTGAACATCTCGTCAGCCGCGACTAGGCCACGGCCTGGCAGGTTGATGAACTTGCCGACGCCGTCGAGCATCAACCCTTCCAAGCTATCCGGGTCGACGCCCTGCGCTTTGGAGCTGATCGAACGGACGTTGGTGGTCTGAGCGTCGAGCTTGCGCTCCTGCGTGAGCAGGGGCATGTCTTTAGCTGCAGCCTTGCGTGCCTGCCGCAGGCCAGCTTTCATAAACTCCAGCGTTGAGAACAACTCCGCGATCTCAGCTTTCGATTTGCCAAACTGACCAGCCAAAGTCGCGCCCATTGCACGTTCAAGCGGAGCGTAGATCGTGTTGATCGCGTTGCCGCTGATGTTGACGATGTGAGTCTTGAGGCCGAACAGGATGTTGTTGACGAAGTATTCGACCAACATCCCCATCATCCCAGGCTTGGGCAAATGCTGCTCCATGCTCCCGGTGATACGCATCTCCTCCAGCAGGGCTTTGGTCTGCTGCAGTTCGCGCACGACCTTGGCACGACCGCCGACATCTGGCAGGGTGCGAGCCTTGTCGACGCGGATGGGATCCGGCAATCCGCTGGCGCTGTCAGATCCAGACGCGCCGGTTGCGCGCTCCGGCCCAACGCCTGTGCCTGGGGCATCGGGCTGGGGGACATCCGTCGTGGTTCCGCTCTGCGGGGTATTCGCCTTGCCGGGAACGCGCCCGTCCTCGCGGGTCAGGCGAGTCGGAATATCGATGTACTCGCCGGTCCCATCGGGACGGTAGCGGAGATCTCCAAGCGCACGACCAAACTCAGCCTTGGCCTCTTGGACGTACTTGTTCAAGCTGCCCACCAGTTCCCATTTGCGGCGAAGCTCGAGCAGCACAGCGTCATCGGCAATGCTCAAGTCTCCAGCGCCGTCCAGCATCCGAAGGTACTCGCGATGCACACGCGCCAGAGTTTCGCGAGCAGCCATCAACTGCGCACTTGACGTGCGGATCATCGTGGCAAGCGTGTTGTCCGAACGAAGCCGGCGCAACGTGCGGGGGCTGGGCATGTGGCCCTGCTCCGACATCATCTCGCGATAGATCTGCTCCGACTCCTCTCGAGCCTCCTGCAAGGTGCGACGCGCGAGGTGTGCGCCGTCTCTCTTAGCGTGGCGCAGAATCTCCTCAAAGGCGCGCGCTACTCCACGGTCGCTATCCATGCGATCCAGGTTGAGGATGTCCTCAGGATCGCGCGGCTCGCGGCGACGGGCGAGGAACCGCTCGTCGATCTCATCGGCCTGGAAGAGGAAGTCTTCCTTCTTGCCGAACTTGAGGCCACGTGCATAGAGAACCTCTTGGAACTGCACGACCTCGGCAGCTTCCACAACAGGGGTCAGGGTTTCCCGGTCGTAGAAGTATGCATGCCGGCGTGGGTCGAAACCGATTTGAGTCCACTCAGACTCGGCGCCTTCGGCCATGTATTTCTCGACATCCTTGGCAGCGCGCTCAGCCGTCATTGGCACGTTCTCCCCCTTCATCACCGCGAACGGAAACTTGCGGGCTTCGCCTTTTGCGATCTTGAAAGCCTGGTCCTTTTGAGAGGGAGAGCCAACTCCAAATCGCACATTGCGTAGCGCCACGTGCGTGTCGTATCCCAGGACGGACCCGACGCCATCACCCTCGACCGGATTATGCGCGGTCAGGATCATCTTGCGATGCGCTGTCCAGGCGTTGACATCAACGCGCATGTCGACGCGCTGCCCTTCCGCCAGAGTCTCGGTAATGTTTACACCCTTGCTGGACTTCTTGCCCAGCAGCGTTTTGACCTCCGTGTTCGACAGGGGTCGCGGCACTTGAGTCAAGACGCGCACGGGCCGCAGTTCGCGGACAGCCCGGTCGTACTCTTCGCGGCTGATATCACCAGCAGCGAATCGGTTAGCAACCACCTCAAGTTCCGGCGTCCGATCCCAATCCTTACGGCGCTGGCTACCCCGCATCGGAGCCGGAGGGGCGACGCCTTCGGGAAGCGGGAGCTCGTCAGCCTGGAACAGCAGACCATCCGCCTCGGCCTTGCGCTCGATCTCGAGCGCCACCCGACGCGCGGAGCGAGCGGGATCCGTTAGAACCTTCGGGTCGGGCAGACCCATGTTGAGATCGGAGAACGCCAGCGAGTAGTTCTCCGGGTCAAACACCATGTAGACGTTACCGTCAGCATCAGCCGCCACCGGGCGTCCACCGTTTGCCGACACGATTCCCATGCCGCCCTTGTTCGTCAGCATGTAACGCGCATCGAACTCTTCGATTGCGTAGCGCACCATCGCCATCTGCTGCTCGATGTTGCCGCCGGCTGCAATGATCTGCGAGCCGCGCGTAATGACGAAGGAGTTGCCGACTGACTTGGTGGCAGTCAGGGTCTGGTTACCACCGACGCCGACAGCGATCCGCACGGTTTCCCCCTGCAGATCCTCGAGCGGAATGTCGATGCCGTACTTCTTCAGCGCGACCGGCGATACCTCAAGCTCGACCATGTTCTCGATCTTCGTCGCCCCGGCGAGGGCGGCGTCGACCTTGCGTACCGACTTGACGTATGGCGCTACCGCTTTGGCCTTGGGGGCATTACGGCGCAACCATGCTTCAAGGTTTTCGCCATCTCCTCCAGCCAACGGCGAGCTTGACCCGACTTCTCCTTCCCCACGACTTCTTCGATAACGTAGCTCCTGAACGACGTTTGCAGCGACTGCCTGCCTGTGGGCATCTCTGATTGCAGCGCGCTCAGAGCTCGTCCAAGTTCTTGTCCGAGACCCTCCGTCTTTTGTTGGGAAGGTGACTCCGTCTGCCTCGAGGGCGAGGTAGAGGGAGTAGGCTTCTTGGCTGACGTTGATGTCTTCGACCCAGGGGAGGTCTCGGTCGAATCGGTCATCGGGGTTCCAGTTTCGTTCTTTGCCATCTTCTTTGACTACCTTGGTGCGGCGCAGAACTCCTGCCGCCTTATCAAACATGCCGTCGCGAACCTCTGCCCAGCGAGCGCGGTCAAACGACAGCAGGCCCAGGGGGGTTTCGACCCAGAACTTCTTGTCATTGTACACGACGCCGAAGTTCTTTTCGTTGTAACGACCTTCGCGGATTCCCTTGTCGTAGTCGCCGCCCTTGGCAAACCATTGCAAGGTTTCGTGCGCGATCTCGGAAGGCTCGTCTCCGTTGAGTACCCAAAGCGCCCAATGCAGCCTGCCGATGCTGGGTTCCATTCCAGTACCCTCAAAGATCTCGGCCAAGCGCGGATGCAGGCTACGCTCTAGGCCCTCGTACAAAGCCATGCCGACGCCGCCTTTTGTTCCGTGGCTGTCGATCTCGCCTTGCGTATCCGCCAGCCCAATCTCGCGCTTGCCAGACGCTTGCGCGTTTAGCTGAGCGAGGCGCTTGTTGCCCATATCGAACCATGCTTGCTGCTGGATCGCGTCGATAATAATCACATCGTCGAAGCCGGTCGCTAGGCGAGCGAAGCGCAGGAGCTTGTTGTCCATGCCGAAGCCTTGACCGCCCATCACCTTCCAGACCTGACGCATCACCTGTCGGCTGTTGAGCTTGTTATCAAACCACACATTGTGCAGTTGCTTGACAAGATCATCGCCAGCCAAAGCGGCCTTATTGATGCGGGTCAGCATCTCGCCTGGGCCGCTCGCCGACCACTTCTTCGTTTTCTTGTTTTGCTTGCGGCCAGCCAACTGCATCTGGATTGACGAGCCGGGGCTACCCGTGCGAGCAGCAAGGTCGTGCTTGCGAATCTGCGTGTCGTAAGCCTCGACGTTGAAGCGCCCATTCATGGCGTCATCGAGGTGTTTAGCGAACGTGTCGACGGCCTCGAGGAACGCAGCTTCCTGGTTAAATGGTGAAGCGCGCAGGCTGGCGCGCGACCAGAACAGGGCCATCATTAGCTTGCGGCCACTCTTATCTTTGCGAACAGCGCGACCTGCGATCTTGATGTTTTTGAAGCCTTCATCGACGCGATCCTTCACACGCTTCGGCATGGCCTTGAGTCGGCGATTTGTCTCGCCGCTGTTGATTTCGCGGATAAAGGCGACCGGCGCGCGCAGCACTTTGTCTGACTTGCTGGTGCGGTCGAGCATCTCTTGGAACGTATCTTCGTTCTCCATCGGATCCGGGAATGCTCGCGCAACCTTGTCGAGCTCTTCAATGTTGCTGTCGATGTTGCCGGGGTTGATGGCTTTCCGCACATTGAAGTCTCGCTCTTTATCGCGGACACCTTTCTTGAAGATGACCTCATCCCGAAGCGCAGCTTGCTCAGGGCTTAGTGGCGGCGTCCGATTCTTGTCTTTCTTGTCTTTGCCCAGGTCGTCGACCTGGAACAGCATGCCTTCGGACGGCGAGTCTAGGTCGACGTTGGTGTTGCCGACCTTGCGCTGCTCGAGCTCCGAGCCATATGCGTCGACGAGATCGTCGTAATACTTTGCGGCTGCATCACCGTACTTGTCAGCGATAGCCTTGCGAGACTTCTTGCGCCCACCGCTCTCAGGGTTCATGGCCGGCGACGATGAGTCATCGCTGCGTTTGAAGGCAGCGCGCGCTCGCGATTCGACAGCTTTGCGCGCACCCTCCTCAAGACCCTCTGGGACTTGCACACCCAAGTCGTAGGCGGTCGGCACTTCGGGCATCTCGCGCGCAGCGCCAGTCGGCACGTACTTCTCGCCGAACTCCAGTTCGGGCTGCTCTACTTGCCCAGGCTTCGGTGTCGCCCCCTGCTCCGCGTTGCGGGGAAAAGACGGATCGCTTGGCTTGACAGGCCCGATATCGACATCCTTCGTGCGGTCCAGTAGCTGATCGAAGACCGCGCGCATCTCCGGGCTAGGCTGGCGCATATCCGGGTGCAACTCGCCCTTCGGATACAGCCGCTCGTATACCTCGACAATGTAGCCTGCCAGGCGATCAAGGATCCCTTGCATAGACTCATCTGCATGCGTCGCGCCGTCCAGGAGATAGCGCTCAAACATACGCGCGAAACGCTCTTCAGCAGCCTCGTCGTAGACGTAGCCACCCGTCTCGTCGACCAGGGCTCCTGTTTCGCGCGCGATCACAGCGAGCATGCCGGAATCGATACCGCGCCGAGCGGCAAACTCCGGGTTGTCCAGGATGACCATCCGCAGAACGTGCGCCATCTCATGCGCCGCAGTAGACACATCCGACCGCTGCGTTATCAGAATCACGCGACGCCCCGCGTCCATTAACGTCGAGCCGCGAACGTATTTGCCTTCGGCTTCAGCTTTGTCGATGGCGTCCTGCGCGCGCTTCGACGCGCCTTCGTCGGTCAGGTCGTCGACAGTTCGGAACCCGCCGAAGCCCTCGATGAAATCGCCGTTCTCATCGCGAAGGCCAAGGCCGTCCATGAGGGCGACGACAGCATGAGCCTCGTCTTCGCTCATGCCAGTCTGAGCCAACAGGTACGCTTCTTCGGCGTCTTGCAGCTTGGCTACTTCTTCTTCCGTGAACGGCTTCTTGTCGCCCTTCTTGAATCGCCGCATTCCTTTGAGGAACGCTGCGACGCCGCCAAGAACCGCCTCGAGCGGAGGGCCGAGGAACGCGCCCTCGACGAGGTCTTTGAGGCGACCCTCGAGCTCGCTGTCATCTTCATCCGATTCCAGCCAGGATGTGACCGAGAACTTGTCGGTAGGCACACCCAACTGGCCGAGCATGTCTGTCAGACGACCTTCGTTCCCGTCGAATACCAGGGCTGCTGTGTAGCCGCCCTCAAGGCTGGCGCGCGCCAGGTTGGTGAAACCCTCCTTTGTTAGGCGACCTTTGAGTTTGGCCTTACGCGCGGCCTGTGCATACTTAACGTATCCGGCGATGTCATCGATGGTCGATCCAGCCGAGTCGACGACGGCCTGCACATTCTTACCGACGCCAGGCACCTTAGCTGCGCCGCGTGTGACGCCTTTTACTAGGCCCGAAACGACGCTGCGCGCACCGCCGCCGGCTGCGAAGAACTGGAAACCCGTACCTACAAACTGGCCGATGATGCCATCGGGGGCGCGGATCTTCGTCTGGTAATCGTCCGGGAACCAGTCGTAAAACGGCGTGAGCTCGTCCGCAAGATCCAGGAATCCAGCGACGCCCTTTTCAATGCCCCAGAGTGGAGCGTTGACCAAGTCTTCCGCGAGGCTCATTTCCTCGCGTTGGCCGACGCCGTAGGTGCGGCGGTACAGATCCAGTTCTTCTTGGTTAGCCATTAGTAGAAGTATTTCCGAAGGGCCGTTGCAATCTGCTTGCGCTGCTCAGCGTTCGCGTATTTCATCATGCGGTTAGCTTGGTTTTCGACGATTGCCTTCCGCTGCTCTGTGCTCATCAAATACACAGGATCGCCTTGCAACCATCGATCACTAATAACATCGATTACGTTTCTGCGTTCCATGTCCTCAACAAACTTCGCAATCTCTGCGCGCTCGTACATCAGAGTATTTTCAGGGCTGATGAGATGCATTGGAATCTTGATCGCAACGTCTTGTAGATGCACAACGCCTTCTTCTATTTCCGACGTTGTAAGGCCGCGATGTCGCAAATATCCGACTAGCATCGCTTCGTGCATTCTTGCTACAGCAGAACCGTCGTTATTGATCTTGACACCCGGCTTTCCGTTAAACCGAGTCGTAGTTACGCTATCTTCAAAGCTGTTGTGCGCGGCAGCTTGGAGGTATTGCACCAAGCCGATCTCCATGCGACCTCGGAGACGGGCGTAATCCTTGGCCGAAGCGCCTGAGGAGTTTGGCTCTAGGCCATCGGCCAGCCTGAAGATGGCGTCTTTTGTTAGCTGGGTTGGCGCAGAAAACTCAGCGCGAGGGTCAATCGACGATGATGGAACATAAACACTCGACTCTTCATACCCCTTCCAGCTCTTACGAATACTTACCGCAGCGGCTGATCGCTCCAACAGACCAAAGTCGGCAGTTCCTTCGGACTTCTTCGGTCGCTCTGCCATGAATCTTTTGTCTGCTTGATTCTGCCAATATGTGACGTTCTGTCGCATATAGCTCAGGGCATCCGCCGTATTGGCTGACGGGTTTTTGCGCGCCCATTCACCCAACGCTTTATTGGCAATCTCGTCATACATAGCGCCCCAGGTTTCGATTGCTTCGTCGTCGCGCTTAAGTTCGCCATCCACTACGAGGTACATCTCAGACTGGATCTGCGCGGAAAGAGGTCGAGGTAGCCCTCCGAATGGATTACGCGATCTGGTTTGCCCGAGTTGACTGCGCTCGTTTTCAAAGGCTGCGCGCATAGGCCCGACATAAGAATCTCGAGCTCTGTCGCGTTCTACGATTAGCGACTCTTGACTGTTTTTGATGCCCTCGGCGGCGCTTTCAAACCAGTCTTCCGGGTTTTGCCCAGGCGCGATGTTTCTAATGTTCCTGTCAATAACGCTTTTATTGCGATGCAAGATTCTTAGCTCATTGCGCCTCCAGTCGCTGATCTGCTGCTTTTCATCAGCGGTTAGCCTGACGTTTTCTAGCTGCGCGTCAGCCCAATCGTTTACCGCGGCTACCTGATCGTTATGGGCGTAATCAAAGTTTGTGTATTCAAACTCGATGCCATACTGGCGCAATCGCGCATTGCGATCATCTGCGATGATTTCTTCTACGTCTTTAAACTCAATAAGTCCACTTTCCCGCGCCGCGTTGTACAGATACGCTTCGTCGATTTCTCCCCTGTAATATCGACTCGCAAGATCATCTTTCTCGGCCTCTGCAGCAAACCCCTCTTCTTCACGCTTAATCCTTGCGTCAACGAGATCGTCAAGTCTCTCCTGCCGTTCTCTATTTTCCCTCGCTTGTTTCGCGTTTCTTACAGCGACAATCTCTTCGTCAACTTCACGTCGCACCTCATTTTCGGAAAGCCCACGCTCAGCGGCGACAGCCTCTAGCAGTTTCGGAAAGTCAGCTTCTTTCTCGCCGTCGTAAACAAACTGAGCAACGAGGCCCTTTGCCCGAGAGTCCGCGGTCGACCCAACCTTATCGCTCCTGCCTTTCGCCAGCGCAATGGTCTTATTGAGTTCCTGAACCTTGGCGTCTAGAACGTCGTCCATTGGCGACCGCTCCTCGCTTGCATACGTCACGCCGTTGATTGCAACAGATTCAAACCTGGCATGCGCGTCTTCCATGCCTTCTAACTCTGCCTCTATCGCTTCGACGACGGCTTCCCATTCTGCCGGCGTAGCATCGTCGCCTTTCGCCAATAGGGCGGTGTAGAGCAGATTCGCTTCGTCAACGAATCGACTGATCGCCATTGTGTGGCCCATCTCAAGCTCGTTGCGCCCAGACGTGCCGTTTACGTCATGCACCCCATCAGCCAACGCCTGAAGATCTGCATCGGGGAGAGACATGGCGCGCGCGGTCTTTTCGCTGTACGCCTTTGACTCAGCCTGGCCGATTGCCTTGCCGAGCGCCTGCTCCCAGGCTGGTCGCCAGCGCGCGTTCTCGGCCTCAAACATCGCGAGGGCATAGGCGCCGAGACCTTCCGTGATTTTCGCAGCCGCAGCATCTGCTGATTCCAGAGCCTCGCGGCGCGCGTTGACAATCAACTCAGGATTGCCATACGCCTCTTCCGCCATGTTTATGTACGTCGCGTCAGCTTCCTGAATGGCTTGCTTGTACTGCCTGAAAATATCCTGACCGGCGAGACGCTGCAGGCTGATGCGCGCCATCGGATTCAGCGTCGCCAACTCCGGGTTAGTCTTTACAAGCTCGTCCCATTTCCCGCGAGCGGCAAGATCGCGCTGATCGTCCTCGAGCTCGCGCATCGTCGCCTGCGCTTCTGTGGCGGATCGCTGACGCAGCTTCTTGTACTTAATGTCAGCGTACCCCTGCATCGTGCGAGACAGGGGGGACAGGGACTCCGCCAGTTGCAGGAACGCATCAGCCGCACTTGTGTCTGCCTGGACGCCAGGGTCGACCACGCGCTGCGCGATGTTGCCCGTGAACGCGACGCGCGTAGCACGACGGCCTGGGCCTTCTGCTCGCGCTCCGAGTACGCGCAGGTTGACCATTACGAGAGACCTCCCATAGTCGCTTCCATTCCGCGCAGCTTGGCGCCGAAGTAGTTAGTTCCGGTCGCCCCAATCAATCCGGCGAACGCGGAGCCATACCCCGGAGCGTTCGTGGGCAAGTTGGCGATCTGTCGGTCGATTTGCTTGAAGTATCCTTCGCGCGCCATGCGTTGCTGCTCAAAGTATTGATCGCGCTCGTCGAGCAGCGCCGTCTCGTAGCGCGTCGCTTCCAACAGCGTTTCGCTCTGCGCCTCAGCGACTGACCCGCCGACCGTGTAAGACTCGGCTGCTGACAGGTTCTGCATCGCTAGTGCGTCTGCCGTCTGCTCCTGCATAGCCGCGTATTCACGCGCATACTCGCGGGCGACGGCTTGGTCGCGCTTGGTTTCTGCGCGCACCTGTTCGATTGAGTCCTCGACCAGTTGATCGCGGATTGCCTTATTGCGGACTTCAAGCGCTTCACGCTCGGCCCGGATCTTCATTATGTTTCCGATGAAGCCGATACCTGGCGCGATCATGCTGCCAGCAAAAGCCTCCGAGGCAATGCCCTGCGCCGTCAGGTTCTCAGGGTCAAAGTCCGACTCGCTAAACACATTACACATATTCGTCTGCCTCCATGCGGAACTTCATGTAGTCGTCGTTGTAATCGAGCAGGTCGAAGCCCAAGCGATGCAGCCAGTAAGCGTTTCCTTCCGCTGCGCGATGTACAACATTTTCAAGCCGGTCGTATTGCTCCAGCCATTCGCGGATCGTCTCAATCGCGAACTTCGTCAGGCGGATCGGGTATTTGTGCAGCGTCTCAGTCCCGAGCATCCATGGCCTACCGATGATTGTTTCGACTAGATCCTCGGACACGTCCGGGCATCCGAAAACCGCGACCGGCTCACCATCGATGCAGGCGACGCGAGCAGTTGGATCCTGCTCGACCTGCATCTGCAACACCACCTCTGGCTCGTAGCTGGGCCAGGCGCACACAACCTCAATCTCGTCTTCGTGACGAAGATTGAGCGCAATGTGCTGCAACTGAGTGAGCTTAGGCTTCTCGATGGTCACATTAACCAAAACGCTTAGACCTCGCCCCGTGCTTCATCAAAGCCTCGCCTGCGATCACCCTGCACGGCAGAGCGGTCGCGTTGTTTAGCGAGACCGTGTAGTCCTGTCCGCCCAGGAAGAGCGGCACTTTTAGTCGACCGTCCTGCACCTGCAGCTTGTCAATCTTGCTCGACCCAAGCTGCACCTGGTTCGCCGAGAACTCGACCGTCGAATCGTCGCGGTACAGATCCTCGACGACGGCCTGCAGGAATCCTGTTTCCTCAAGATCAAAGTAGATGTAGCGGATCTTGGTGCGGCCAGTCATCAGCGGGGCGTACCCGCCGACGCGGCTGTTGCCGAACATGTGCATCGGCGCCAGCTTGTGCTGCATCGTATACAGTTGGCCGATGTACATCGTCGTCGACGACAGGTCGCCGGCAAAGATCGCGCGGTCGCCAGCCACGGACTTGGCGCGATGAACGATGCCAGCCTTAGCGCCGGTCGCGTCGTACTCGACAGCCGCAACGTTCGCGATGTCAGCGTAGGGCGTGATGACGACCGTCTCGTTGCTATTGGCTAGGTACTCAACCGTGCAGTCCGTATGCCGCACGAATCGATCTAGGTGAGCGGTGAAGCCCACGTCGGCAGTAATCACCGCGCCCTCGGCAAACTCGATTGCCTCGACGTAGATGTGATCGCCGCGACGCACAGTCACGTACAGCTTGCTGTCGATAAAGCCCAGGCCCTCGATCACGTCGGCAGAGATGTCCGTCTTGAACCACGCCGACTGCACACGCTCGTTGCCGCTGTCGGCGTACTTGTGCATGTAGATCGTCGACCCAGCGTCGGTCGCCATCGCAATCAGACCCTCTGCCTGCGAGGCTGCCATGTGCGTCGGCGAGCCGGGGATGTACTGCGGGATCTGCTCGGTAATCTCGTCGGCCTGGTACAGCGGGTTCGACCCGCCCGAGGCATTCGCGAACTGGTTGACGTTCGTGAATCCACCCCTGTTGAACGGGAAGAAGTTGTACCGACCGACGCCGACTGGCGTAACCGAGGTGTCGCAATCGAAGCTGCCGAGCTTTGTCAGCGCGGCGGTCTTGGGCGACATCAGTTCCTGACCACTATCGAAGCGGAACTGCGTCTGGCCCGAGTAGAGGATAATGTCGTTATTGAGCGTGGTCGCGCGCTGGAACAGGCTGACCTTGTCCGTCGCCGCCGTCACGTCGATGCGGTCTGTGTCCAGCAAGTTCGTCGCAGTCGTGCGCCAGAAGTTGCTGTACTGGTTCGCCTCCGACGCCGCCACCGACTCGCCAGAGATAAAGCAGAGACGAGCGCGGTGCAGGGCGATCGCCCGGATCTTATTGTCGACGAACGAAGGAATGCGGTTGGTCGCATTGTCGCCGGCAGCGCGAGCGTCCAGGGCAAACGGACGGAACACAAAGTACGGCTCATAAGCTGTACCTGTAACCGTGCCATCCTCATCGTCGATGTAACTAGTGAACACGTGCGGCATCGTGTCCGGGTCAAATCCCTGCTCGAGATCCGGGCCAACCGACTCGACCCACCGGCCATCTCCCATGCCGTCAAGAGATGTCGATTCAAACGTCAGGTAGTAATCGTCGAGGTTCTCTTCCGCATTACCTTCAACCCTGATGTTGAACCCGTTAGTGGCAACGCGCGGCAGATCGGCAAACTCGCGCACGGAATCCTTTACCACCTTTAGGTCAGACCCTGCGTTGCTATCCTCCACATCAATCGTGAAAGGCCCGCCATCCTGTTTGCGAATGTGCAGCGTCGCGCCATGCTGACGCACCTGTAGGCCATTTCCGCTAACACTTACCGACCGCGTTTTATCCTCGACGAGCTTGACCTGAACGCGACTAGGATTGATGTCTCTATTCCCGCGACCGCCGTCCTTTGTGTATGCCTTCGACAGGTCGAACGCGATGTCGATGCCGTTTTCGACGCGCGCGCCGCTGCCAGGCACATCCCCGGCGCCAATGCGGTAATCGCCAGTTACCGTCCAGAAGGTCGGCTTGTTGTACCAGCCGTTGTATTGATTGCGCTCGTAGCGATCGCTGATATCAAACGCTTCTGCTAAAGCGTTTAGGATATCGGTGCGCGTACAGTTGTAACCCAGGAACGGAGTGCGCAGCTTCAGCCTAGTCGCGTCGTAGCCTTCATAAACCAGCGTAATCTCCAGCTTGAACGATCCGTCGATGGCACGCGGCGACGTTAGCTTGAAGCTGGTGTCGTTATTAGCACTAACGTGCATGCCGGAGTCGACAGCAGTCTGGGAGATGATTCCGTGCTGCAGGGCGCGAGCAATCGCATCCGAGCTGATAGCCTCGCGGTTGCTGGTCGGCGTCCTGCCGCTTGAGTAGGTCGTACCTGTCTCGCTGTCTGTCCCCAGGGTGTACCGCTGCCCATCGATGATGATGCTGTACTTGCTGCCGTAGTTGCCTTGCGCCACGGTGACCAGCGCCTCGTCGATTGTTTCCGGCGAGCGAGCCGGATCCATCCTGACGACCTTCTCGCGGTTGAGCGCCCACGTGTAGTCGGCGACGCTGACGAAGTTCGCGTCCGTGCTGACATCGCAGTCGTCAAAGTAGCTCATGCGCTCGGTCGAGATCGGCTTGCGATCCGCGTCGTACACAGCGACCTTGCGCTTGTTGACGAGATCGTATGCTTCCGCAAACGTCTGGCCTTCAGACTGACGAAGCCCGACGATGTACTGCTCGGTCGGGCTACGCTTGATTACGTGCGTGGCTACCTTGTCGCCGGCCCCGAAGGTGTCGAACAGTTGTGCGACATGCTCGGACGGTGGACGCTTCTTGAGTCCATCGATTAGCGACGGGTATGCGTTGATGCTCTCGTCGGCCTGGTTGGGGAACCGACGATCTTCGGGCTGCTGGCTAACGCCCCCGAGCAAGTTCGGGATCGTGATGCCGCGCAGGGTCATTGCAGGTGACCGTCCATCGGGCTGGGTCGGCGCGTGATGCGGCCAACCGGGTACGAGTCGCTAATACGCATGTCGCTGCTGCGCGCGTCGTAGTTGCGGAGATCGGCAAGCGCGCGGAACTCTTCTTCGGTCGGCACTCGATCCTGCAGATCGTCCATCGTGCGCTGGCGGAAGATGCGCGCGGCGCGCAGCATGACGTACTGCTTCGCCGGCTCCGGCATGTCCTCGAAGTCTAGCTCGCGCACTAGGGTCACCTCGACCTTGCCAGTCCAAGTGAAGTTCGCGTCTTCGATGTTGTAGAGCTTGTTGCCACGGGTCGTCAGCTTGTCAGCCCATCGGCGCGTGGCGCGTACTGCCAAGGTATCGGTAGGCAGCAAGATCTCGTTACTGGAGTCCGGCGTGAGCTCGTACTCCCATTCTGTGTTGAAGTCCCAGCCGTCCGCTTGAACGTGCCTGGTAATCTCGTCTAGCACATTAACGGCAATCGCCACGTCCGCTGCTTGCGGCGTGGTGATGGAGTTGACTGGCGCTTCGCCAATCGTCGACAGCATCGTGTTGACTGCTTGAAGTTTGGTAGTTCCGATTGCCATGTGCTGGACTTGGGGGAGGAAGGTGGGGGACAACCGAAGCTGCCCCCCTGAAAGAGCAAAGCAAAGAGTCCTAAGACCCTAAGTTTTAGTCGGCGATGAACTGACCGCAGGCTTCCGGGCGAAGGTAACCGTGACCAACAGCCATCTTGGCGACCAGCAAGTGGCCTTGGCGGTTAATCAGGTACTCCTGCTCAAAGCCGAGATCCATCATCGAAACCGTACCAACGGCGCTCTTGTGGTAAGCGACGCCGAACGTGCCGGCGAACGTGCCGGAGTTGGCCGGAGCGCCATCGTTGTGATCGCCATCCGAGGTCGCGTAAGCGGTCGGGATGTTGACCGACATCATGACATCGAAGCCACCGACGCGGAGAACTTGACCGCCAGCCATCGAGCCGGCGCCACCGTAGTCACGGTTGATCGCCTTCGCCGATTGAACGAGCAGGTAGTACTGGTCCGGCTTCAGCACGACAACTCGCTCGCCCTGAGGCACGGAGAAGTTGTCGAACTTAGCGGCCATGTCGTAGATAGCTGCGACGATGCGGTCGCCAGCCTCTTCGTCATTCGCCGGGTCGTCGGTAGTCGTGCCACCAACCAGGTCAACGGTCACGACGTTCACATCGCCAGCACCCTGTTTCGGGCCGGCAGCGCTGAGCGAGTCAGCGTTAGCGCCGAGAACGATCTGATGTGCGATGTTGGTGTCGTACTTGTTAGCCAGAGCGCGACCGAGTTCGGAAGCATAGATCTGACGGACGCCGTTGTAGTCGTCCTTCATCTCATCAAGCTCATCGACGAACACGGACGAGATGCACAGATCGTTGATGTAGATCAGCTTCTCGTTGCGCTGGATGTTTTGCAGCAGACCGGTGTCTTCAAGAATGCTGTCGCCAGGCGCAAAGTACGACGTGCCAGCGTTGCCGAACACGGGGAACTTCGCGGCCTTGCCTTGAGCAATCGAGCGCTGCAGGGTGGTGTCCCGGAAGACGGTAGCTTCGCGGAACTCGGTGAGGATCTCGCCACCAAAGGTGCGAGCGAAAAGTGCGTTTTGGGTCGCGTGAGTGGTGCTGAAAGCACCGTTTCCGTCGACCTGACCACCAAAGGTGATCTTAGTAATGTCTGGCACCGCCATGACGTTGTCTCCTAATCAGAAGTTGAAGGGGTTTGTTTAGCCCCCTGCAGCAATCCGCGCGCGAACTTCGCTGTAGTACGGATCTTGACGCTGCTTGTATCGGGGGTCGGACATTGCCTCAACCATCTCCTGGGTGTTCTGGAAAGGAGCTACACCTTTAGCTTTGACGCTACCTTCGACCGCTGCGCGACGCCCGCGAGCGCCAGCCTGCATCATCAGGTTCTCAATAGCCATGCGACGTGCGGCGGGATCGTTCCCATCGACGAGGCGGTTGTAGGTTTCAATCTGATCCTCAGACCAGTTCTTGCCAGCCCAATCAGCGAGTTGCTGGTATTGGCTTTGCGTCAGGTCAAGCTCGAAGAGAGCCTGGGCCTTCTGCATTTCAACCAGGGCGACTTGGCCCTGGATGACTTGGTCGACGACATTGCGGTCGACGCCTGCTGCTTCAAGCGCCGCGTAATGATCGTCGGTGAGCGCGCCGTTCTCCATGTAGGCTGCGCTCATTTCGTTGAGTGAATCTACCGATAGAGGCCTGGAGTCTTGATCCTCGGCTTCTTCTTCTTCGTATTCCCACTCTTCTTCTTCGGCTTCGCCGGCTTCTTCTTGTACGGCTTCGGCATCAGACTGCTCCTCGACTTGCTCGTCGACTTGGTCTTCTTGGGGCTGCTCTGCAACTTCGGCGACGACCTCGCCAGTATCGGCGTCGGTCACCTTTCCGTTGCTGATGGTGATTCTTTCAGACATGCTTTACTCCTGCGGCGTTGTTAATGCTTCCTTCGCGACGGCTCCCGCAACGCCGACCGCTTCCTGGTTTGCCATCTGAGCAGCCTGCGCCTGTGCAGCCATTTGCCGCTCCTGCGCCAGTTGCTCTTCCGACTTGACGAGTCCCTTGTGTTCGATGCCCAGAGACGCAGCGCGACGGCGCGCAAACTCCGGCATGTTGAGGTACTCGACAAACTGCGGCCCGAACGTCTGCAGTCCGCCGGCAATGAATGCGTCCAGGCGCGCGCTGTCTGCAGCGCGACCCAGGGCCTCGACCCCGGTGATGATCACCTTGTCGACGTACTTGGTCGGAACTTCTGGCAGCGCCGACTTCATCTGCTCCATGACGAGCTCGATCAACGGGACTTGGATCTCGCTGCTGATCAGGCTGTACACGCCGCCGAGTTGACGCTCGACAGCCTGCTGCACACGGCGCACCTCTTCAGCGGTCACACGCTCAGCGTTTCGGATGCCAGCCTCGACCAGCATGAATGCGTAGCTAAGCCGCTGCTCGATGTTCTGGATCGACTCAAACGCGACGCGCATGTCTGCAAACTTCTGCAGTTGCAGCGTCGACACGTCGGCGGCGCGCCCGGAGCGCACGGCTAGGTTCGGGGTGTCCGAAAGATCCTTCGGCCTGGTCAAGCCAGACGGATCGACCAGGAACAAAACCTTGGCGGCTGCGGCGCTCGCGCTGACGATAGCCTGCTGCAGGCCCTCGAGTGACCGAAGTTCTCCGAGGTACTCCTCGACGTAGCTACGGCCATACGCCTCACCATCGATGGTGATCATGCGCGGAGCCAGGTACGGCAACGAATCGTCGGCGCCCCACTCATAGTCGGCGCTGTCGATCTTTGTGCCGGCGACTTCAAGTTCCTTGACGTACCCGCCGTCACGGCGTTCGATCCGGCAGTACATATCGAGGTCGCCGTGGCGCTTCATCGCGCTCTGCCCAGCGGGGGATACCTCGATAGCCGCCATCTCTTCCTCTGCCAACTGGCCGCGCAGGTCTTCGACGCTAACCGTTTCGTGCGTAATCAGGCACTCGATCTCTCCGCGACCGCTGCGCTTGATGACGAAACTATCTAAGGGGAACAGGCGGAACCCACCCTCCGGGCGATGGTAGATCACCACGTTGCCGGAGATGAGCAAGTGACGCAGAGCCGAGTGCAGCGGGTTACGCAAACCCTGGCGCTCGATCTCGCGCATGACGGCCTGTTCCCGGAGACTCAGGGCTGTGTCGATTTCTGCAAGAGCCTCATGGTCTTCGCCGACTAATGCCCTAGCCTCCGGGGTTAGCGTGAGCCGAAAGAACGGACTCGACGGAGGGAGGATGCTCAGCAGAAGGGTCGAGCTCAGGTTGTTGACACCGCGCGCGCCCAGGCCCTGGAACGGGACGTGGATGTCGCTCGATTGCACGAACCCCTCTGGCGGCACGACGGTCGGGATGGTGACCGCCGAGCAGTCTCGCGCTCGGTCCAGGAAATGCTCACGATCAGCGCACATGCGCTGATACTGGCCTGCGATCGATCCCTGCTGATGCATTAGTAGTTGGCGCCGCTACCGCCCGAGCCCAAGCCTTGAGGGCGGGGAATGCGTAGAGCGAAGCCCGTCTGTTCCTGCCGCTTCCTGCGCTTACGTACATCGCCAGTCGTGATCTCTTCCGCCGGCTTCGTGGCAGGCGGGGGAGCCGGAGGGGCTGGCTGCGGGGCGCGGATGGAGGAACTACCGAGGCACATCTACTTGCTTCTCGTACTGGTTGCGGAGGAACTGCACGATGAACACCATCCCGGCGTATCGGTGGGCGTTATCGAAACTCTGATTTTCGCCGATGCATTGGGGCGGAAAAAGCTCCTCCAACTTCTCGACGAGTTCCTTTGAGACCAAGGGAAACCCTGCTTCGCTCATAGTGGGATCGTATATCGAGCGCAAGTAACTGTGGCATATAAAGTTGCGTCCGTGGAAAAGAAAACGAGCCTCCCCTTATCAGGAAGGCCCGTAGGAAAACACTTTCTCTCTAGAACGGAACGTCGTCTCCGAAAGCTGCTGCCGGTTGCGGAGTGCCACCGAAAGCCCGCTGGACGGAGTCCCCTCGACTATCCTCGCCCTTTGACCCGACAAACTCCCAACTGTCGACGATGACCTCGACCTTGGATCGAGACTTGCCCGACTCCTTGTCTTGCCAGCGGCTCTGTCGCAGCTTGCCTTCGATCAGGCAGGGCTTGCCTTTCTGCATGAAGCGCGCAAACGCCTCAGCTCGCTTGCCAAAGAGGACGGCATCGAAGAACGACGCCTCGTCTTTGTATCCACCTTGCCCGTCCGGCATGCGCTCGTTGACAGCGAGGCCGGCCTTGCAGATGGTCATGCCAGACTTGCTCTGGCTGGTTTCGGGATCTCGAGTGAGATTGCCCATCAGAATGACGCGGTTGTAGCTCATTTCTCTTCGTCGTACAGGGTTAGCCGCCGCGCGTACTCAGCAAGGTGCAGCGCGTCCGCGAGGCCGGCTGAAACCTTAGTTTGAAAGCGGTCGGCGATGGATGGGTGTCGCTCGGCGGCGACAGCCCGACTGACCTCTTTGGGATCTTGGCCTTTCTTGCGGCCTCCGTAGATCAGCTTTTGCCATTCCTGCGGCCTGGGTCGCAGGATCTTGACGCTGCACATTTTAGCGCAGGCGAGGGTCTCTCCGAAGATCTTCCCGAAGTTAAAGGTGGACACGATGCCCGGTCGGCGAACTCCACCACCGGGCATCGCTTGCACCTGCTCCAGCGCGACGCAGCGCGCGCCGAGCAAATGAGCTTCCATAACTGAGCAAGCAAGCTCCCCGTCGATGAGGGGCATCTTGGAGTCGTGTAGGAACTCGCCGGTCTCGTCAATGACGGCGATGTGGCCGGTCTTGCCGGGGTCGATTCCGATGAATCGCATGTTAGACTTCAATCTATGGTCTCTCTCAAAATCGGCAAGCACAAGTCGCGAACTGGTGGACTAACCGCCGCTGGTCGCCGCAAGTACAACCGTGAAACTGGCTCGAATCTCAAGGCCCCGGTGACGGGTAAGCCCAAGAAGGGGTCGAAGGATGCCAAGCGTCGCAAGAGTTTCTGTGCGCGGATGAAAGGTATGAAGGCCAAGCTGACTAGCGAAAAGACGAAGCGCGATCCGAAGTCTCGCATCAACTTGGCCCTCAAGAAGTGGAACTGCTAGATCAAGTCTTTCTGCTCGACCTTGGCGTCTTCCGCCAGCACGGCGTCGACGATTTCGCGAGCGCCTTCTGAGAGATCCTCAACCTTAGGCTCTTCAATAGCCGGGGGCGCAGCGGCCTGCTCCGGCTTGAGATCCGGCGGCAGCGAGGTCATCGGCGTCTGCGACGCTTGCACGTCCTGCACCTCCTCGACCGACTGGAATCCCATGGTGGTCTCCGGCAGATAGAGCGCGATGAACATCGTCGCCGCACGGTAGCGCAGCATCAGATCCGGCATCGTGCGGTACTTACCGTTCTTCGTCCAGTTCTCTGCCTTTGCCAGTTCAAGATTGCAGATCGGACCCTGCAGGATCTCACCCGTCTCGGCGCATGTCGCCTCGCACGAATAGTCACCCTTCTCGCTGATGTTCCAGCGGATGCCGCCACGGATGCGCGGCGAGTTGTTCGCTAGTGCGATCTGGAACTTAGCCG
>Ga0099849_1000071_pt1 | contig 36493 bp, 32 predicted proteins | sample CB_VirMetaG_4_FD_78177 | JGI IMG/M metagenome (GOLD analysis project Ga0099849, IMG submission 78177) | Freshwater to marine saline gradient viral communities from Chesapeake Bay - CB_1508_1M Viral MetaG | ecosystem: Environmental > Aquatic > Marine > Coastal | place: USA: Chesapeake Bay... | reverse complement strand
GCAAAACTTATTAGCTCATCAAGTCAATGCGTTGTAGAAGACATTGCCTTTGCAGCCCGAGTATCAAATCCTTCTAACCAGAATAATAGTGATACCGCAGAAAAATTAATACGATACTTAATTCGAGAAGGCCACTGGTCTCCTCTAGAGATGGTATCTGCTACGATTGAGATTGAAACAACGCGAGACATTGCACGACAAATGCTGCGTCATCGCTCTTTTTCTTTTCAAGAGTTTAGTCAGCGATATGCCATGCCCGAAGCATTGGGCAGCCCTACCTTTCGTGAGGCACGGGGTCAAGATCCTAAGAATCGACAGAATTCTGTACGACTTGAGGACGGACCAATCCATGCCGAGTGGCTAGTAAAGCAACAAAATGCTTGGCAAGCTGCTCGTACTGCCTACGATTGGGCAATCAAGCAGGGTATTGCTAAAGAGCAAGCTCGTGCTGTCCTGCCCGAAGGAATAACTCCTTCACGTCTATATATGGCAGGTACTATTCGTAGTTGGGTACATTTTATTCAGTTACGAAGCGGAAACGGCACACAGCTAGAACATGCACGAATTGCAGTAGAGTGTGCGGAAGCATTATCAGAAATTTTTCCCATGATTACTGAGTTTGTAGATGGAGCATATAATCCATGAAGTTTACAATCTATGGAAAGCAAGACTGTGTATTCTGCGATAAAGCAAGACGATTGCTGAAGAGTAAGAATCTTAGCTTTGACTATATGCAGCTTGACCGCGACTATACGATGGATGATTTGTGGGCAAAAGTAAAGTTTACTACCTACCCACAAATTTTTATGGACGACTACCATATCGGTGGATACGACAAACTTTATAAGTATATAGAGAACGTATGACAGGAAAGAAATATGATGGAGAGAAGCCACAGATGTACTTGCTTCCTCCAAAAGCAATCACAGAGGTAGCCAAAGTATTAACGTTTGGTGCTTCTAAGTACGGGCCAGAGAACTGGAGAAAGTTAGATGATCTACAAAATAGGTACAGCAGTGCTGCTATGCGGCATATTTTTGCTCACATCGACGGCAGTGTACTAGACGAAGAAAGTGATTTATCTCATTTAGCCCACGCTATTTGTTGTTTATTATTCAAATTGGAGATAGAGTTAGAGAATGGCAAGAGTAAAAAAGAAGAGCTACGAGAACCTTACATCTGGAAACATTCAGAGAGTTATAGAAGCCCTCCGCCAGGAATCGCCTATAACCAAGAAAGAAGCCTGCGAAATGCTGAATATAGCATACAATACGACACGTCTGACCCGAATTCTGGAGGACTTTGAGGAACAACAGGCGTATGTAAAAAAGCGAAAGCAGCAGAATAGAGGACGTCCTGCTTCCAAAGCAGAGATTCAGGATGCAGTGCTTTCTTATTTGCAGGGCGATAACATTAGTGATATTTCTAAGTCCATGTATCGTTCTGCGCTATTTGTAAAAAATTTGTTAGAGCGTATAGGAGTACCCCAAAGACCTGCATCTCTTGAGGAGAGAGTACAGAATGCCTATCTACCAGAGGAGTGTATCTCTGATGACTTTGAGGTAGGAGAGAAGGTATGGTCAGCAGGATATCATGCTCCCGCAGTTATAGAGAAACGATTAGACGATAAAAAATACATAGAATTGTATGGATGTCCGTGTTACTCTATTTATATTTTTGAGAAAGTAGACTCTTCCGAAAGTTTCTACTCAAACACAGAGCTAGGGGGCTTTTATGCGTATTCTCCTGCATATGACTTAGGAAAGTTAGCACATCTGCAGGAGCACGGAGTAAATTTAGAACGGATATGATTTGGAAGATTTGGAAATATGCAATTGGGTCTTTCAATGATGAAACAACCCGAGAGTATGATAATCATGTAGCTATCATAAGAACAGTCGTGGTGGTTGTAAACTTTCTCACCTGTTTCTTTATCATGGCAAATGTAGTGCATAATTGGTGATTAATATGAGCTTTGTAGACAATGTATTAGCTGCTCTTTATGAAGATAATATACACATTACATATACCAGCCTTAACAGCGGTAGGACCCTAGATGGAGTGTATACACTACAGGGGGATAAAAGAATACAACAACAAGATACGTCAGACACCTTAGTGTGTTGGGACGTAAAGAATAATGTATGGCACGACATTCGCAAAGATACAATAACTACTTGGGTAAGAGTAATAGATTGGAGATAATAATGGAGAGCTTAGTGCAGGACAATAAAGAAAATGACGTTTACTATAGCGGTTGGTTTTATTGTTACCTCAGAAGAGAATACTTTAGATGGTACGAATATATCGAGTTTTATAGACGACTTGACAAAAATATTTCTTGACAGAAATGTCAATATCAATTATAATAGTTGTCAATAAAGTTAAGGAAACCAATGGGCGACCGATTTTATCAACAGCAAATAGATAGTCTGGGCACTTGCCCCGGCTCCCCCCGTAACCCGAAAAGGAAAAGAAAAATGGCTTGGGACGACGACAAGAAAGCAGCAGTCATCAAAGATTACGAAGCTGCTGAGCCTACCCCCGAAACTTCGATGGAAATTGTTAAAGACCTCGCAGATGAGTATGGCGAATCCCCTAACGGCGTTCGTATGGTACTCAGCAAAGCTGGGGTATATGTAAAGAAAACTCCTGCCCCTTCCGGCAGTGGTTCTTCCTCAGGTGGTGGTGGCGGTACTCGCGTATCAAAAGCTGCTGCTCAAGAAGCTCTTATCGCAGCAATCACTGATGCAGGTCAGGAAGTCGACGAAGATGTAGTATCTAAGTTGACTGGTAAGGCTGCTCAATACTTCACTACCGTACTCACCTCAGTAGCTAACTAATCCCAGGGGCTTCGGCCCCTCCTCCCTCCTTCTAGTGGCACAGTAAAATACTTTTTGCTAACCTACTATTTAAGGAGATTTTGTGAAAAAAGAGGACTTAGCAAAGCTAGTAACTGAGTACGGTGATGCAATCATCACATATCGAAGTGAAAACTCTAAAAAACTAAAATACAACGTATGTACTTTAGATTTTAGCACTCCATACATTCAGACAAAAACAAACAGGGCAAAGGGGTCTGACAGGACTCTTTTGCTTTTTTGTTGGGACACTGACTCGTATAGACTGCTTAAACCAGAAAATGTAACAAGCGTTGTGCCTCTTTCGTCAATTCTACGCAATGGGAAGTAGTTATGGAACTACACGAAGCCCCTGCGGTATATGAAAAAATCATACACTATGATGAAGCGAAAGAGATACAAGTACGTCTTGTTGTCAGTACTTTTCGGGGCATAGAATATCTACACCTTAGAAAGTACTACTTAGATTTTACCGAAGAATGGAAGCCAACACCTGAGGGTGTAGCTATGCAACTCGACTTCAATAATTCCCGAGAACTATTTTCTGGACTTATCGAAATCCTCTCTCTCGCAGAATCAAAGTCTATTTTAGAGGAATATTTCAAAGATTATTTAGACGAAATCTATAAATAATTCTTTACTTTTTCTTCTGAATCCAGTATAATATATATTCATTCAGTGGAGAAATACATGCAATTTTTGGAGAAAGCCGCATCCGCTTACTATGCAGGAACCCCTATCATTTCTGATGAGGAGTTTGATGCGTTGTCAAGCGAGTATGGCTATGACTCTGTAGGACATAAGATTACTGACGGGGTTTCCCATCGTTTTCGTATGTACTCTTTGCAGAAGTATTTCTCTCTGGAAGATGCTGGCGCTTTGGTGCCGGAGTATATCAGCTCTCCAAAACTGGACGGTGCCGCAGTATCTATTCTATATGTATCTGGTCAATATGCTATGGGTCTAACCCGCGGGGATGGCAAGATGGGTAGAGACATTACAGATAAGTTGGCTCATCTTGTCCCAGACGCTATCGGCTTAGATGGAATCGTACAGATTACTGGAGAAGTTGTTGCCCCTGCACATATTCCTAACGCTAGAAACTATGCTTCAGGTGCTCTTAACCTAAAAGACATGAGCGAGTTTATAGAGCGAGATATTCGCTTTATTGCTTATGATATCGTTCCAACTCCTTTTGACTACTGGACTAATTCTCTTGTAGCTCTTACTGGCTTGGGATTTACTACAGTACTCGATGTTCCTGAAGGCCTCTATCCCACGGACGGCATTGTGTATCGTATCAATGATAATGCAAAGTTTGCAGACTTAGGATATACAGCTCACCACCCTCGCGGTGCTTTTGCTTTAAAAGAAGTAAAAAGTGGGGTAGTAACAAAATTACTTGATGTGGATTGGCAAGTAGGTAAGAGCGGGGTTGTAAGTCCTGTAGCTATTCTAGAACCTGTGCAAGTTGGAGATGCAACAGTATCTAGAGCAACCTTACATAATATTGAGTATATTCGCTCATTAGACCTTGAGCTGGGCTGCAATGTAGAAGTCATTCGCAGCGGAGAAATTATACCTCGCATCGTTCGACGTGTATAAGTTTAGGTACAGGTCAGAAAAAATAATTCTTGACAAGAATCTTATTTTTTCGTATAATATACGTTCAATTTCACAGGAGTCTTTTAGTGACAACGATTCAAGTTCCAACAAATTGCCCCAGCTGCAATTATGTTCTTGAATGGTCTAACGATCAGTTATTCTGTCGTAATTCCCATTGCGATAGCCAGTCTCAGAAAAAAATTGTACACTTCGCAAAAACTCTTAAGATCAAAGGTCTTGGTCCAGCTTCTGTAGAGAAGCTGGGTTTTGAGAGTGTGTACGATATTTACGCGGCTGATATTGAGTTTCTAACTGAGAAGTTGAAGTCTGAAAAGCTCGCAAAGAAATTGTTGGAAGAAATACAAAACTCTAGAAAAGCTCCTCTAAATCTTTTATTACCTGCAATGAGCATTCCGCTGATAGGCAAGACAGCTACCGATAAACTTTCAAAATGTTCAAACGGACTCCATGAAGTCGATAAGGAAGTTTGTAAAAGTGCTGGTCTTGGCCCTAAGCAGACCGACTCTTTGCTAGGATGGTTAGAGCTAAATAACGACCTATATCTGTTGCCTCACTCTTTGATGTTTGAAAAAACAAACTTAGAAAGCACAGAATGTTTAGGTACAGTTTGTATTAGTGGTAGGCTTAAGAGTTTCAAAACTAAAGCTGATGCTACAAAGGCACTTTCTGAGCTAGGATACTTAGTAAAAGGGTCTTTGACTAAAGACGTAACCCTTCTGGTTAATGAAAGTGGTATTGAGTCAGCTAAAACAAAACAGGCCAGAGAATCTGGCGTAACTATTATTGAAAATCTTTTAGATTTTATTGGAGAAAAACATGGCATTGCCTAAGTGGACCGACGAACGTACCGACCAGCTTGTTAGCTTCATCGGTGATGAATCACCAGTTTCTCAAGCAACTGTTGCAGAAGCAGCAGACCAGCTTGAAACCTCAACCCGCTCAGTTTCTAGCAAACTGCGTAAGATGGGTCATGAAGTAGAGCTTGCATCTGCTTCAACTTCTCGTGCTTTTACCGAAGCACAGGAAAGTACTCTTTCAACTTTTGTGCAAGATAACAGTGGTGAGTATACTTACTCTCAAATCGCTGAAAACTTTGAAGGCGGTGCTTTTACCGCTAAGTCAATTCAAGGCAAAATTTTGTCTATGGAACTGACAGATCACGTTAAGCCTGCTCCTAAGGTAGAAACCGTTCGTACCTATTCTGAGTCAGAAGAAGAAACTTTTGTTCAGATGGTAAACGAGGGGGCCTATGTAGAGGCTATCGCTGATGCTCTTGATCGCAGCGTAAACTCAGTTCGAGGCAAGGCTTTGAGCCTGCTACGTTCTGGTGATATTGATGCTATTCCTCGTCAAGAGCATACTAAAGGTTCTGCAAAAGAAGATCCACTGGCAGATCTGGGAGATATCTCAGGTATGACGGTCGAGGCTATTGCAGAGGCTATCGGTAAGACTGCTCGCGGTGTCAAGACTATGTTGACGCGTCGCGGATTGTCTACTGCCGACTATGATGGTGCTGCTAAAGCTGCTAAAGCTGCACAGTAACCTACCTAAATAAGAAGGAAAGAGCTGTGAACTTTTGCCAGAAGTTCATGGCTCGTTGGGAGAAAGAGTGAATATTGCTAGTGCGCTTATAAAGCAAGTGCTCGTTCTACAGGATTTTGACACCTGGAGTTCTCTGCGCAAAGATTATCTGCCTGCTGAGTACCATACAGTATTTAGTACAATTGATAAGCATTATGACAAGTATCACTCTCTTCCAACATTTGAAGACTTGCAGTTTGAGGTAAGAGACACCGCAACTATAGAAAAGCTATATGCTATTCAAAGTGTGGACGTAGATGTGGATGCTTTTATGCTTCTACAGTATCTCAAAAACGAGTATACCCAAAAGGAAATCTTAGATTCCCTGGAGGATTATATTGACAATTCAGTAGCCTTTGAGGATGCAGAGGAGTCAGTATCACACCTACATCAAATTGTATTAGATGTCGAAAAGAAAGTAGACCTCGAAATGCCGCAAGAAAGTATGCAACGTATTTCCTTGTTTGAAAATGATGAAGAGATAGGCAAATATCTGCCCCTCGGTCTAAACACCGAGTACGACCACGAGATCCAGTTCTCTCCCAGAGACTTGGTTCTTCTAGGGGGTCGTCGCGGGGCAGGTAAATCTTTAACGTGTGCAAACATTGCTCACAATGTCTTTGAGAGTGGTCGTTCGGCTATGTATTTCACTATTGAGATGGATAGTCGTTCGATTCTTCAAAGAGTATGTTCTATTGCTACGGGGATACCTTTTTCTCGTTTGCGAACAAAAAATCTTAGTGTGCTTGAATGGGAAGCAGTAGCCGGATGGTGGGCCAACCGCTATAAGGCTGGACAAGAAAGGTTTGTAGAATACAAAGAACATCGTGACTTCGAGAAATTTCATCATAGCTTATCAACAACTACCGAACTTCTCCCAGATCGGCAGCTTGATGTTATCTATGATCCAGGCCTTACTCTGGCAAAAATTAAGGCCGAATTGGACAAAAAAGTGAAAGCTCTCAACGTTGGCGTGATTCTAGTAGACTATATTAACCAAGTAAAACGTTCGGCTATTCCTTCTCGCTCAGGACAATATGATTGGACAGAACAGATAGAGGTGAGTAAAGCTCTCAAATCTATGGCACAAGAGTACGAATGTACTGTTGTTTCGCCATATCAAACGGACGCGAGCGGCGAAGCGCGCTTTGCCAAAGGTATACTTGATGCTGCTGATGCAGCTTATGCTCTTGAGACTTATGACCAAGAGGATGCTTGTATGACCTTTAATTGTGTAAAGATGCGATCAGCCGCTATGCGCTCCTTCACATCTCAAATGAACTGGGAGACTATGAAGATAGGCCCAGACAGTGCAATGACGCCACAAGAGAAAGAGGGGTCTACACACAAGACAGGCGAAGAGATAGACGACGTTATCTAAAATAGTTCTTGACTTTTTCAACTGAATCTAGTATAATATGTGTTCACTTGAAATAGGAGAAGCTATGATTGTTGTAGGCAGTATGAACCATACCCCTTCAGGCCGTCGTAAGAAAAGAATTGTGACTAAGAAAAAGAATCCAGAGTTTGTTCCACTTCGTCCAAAGCCCCATCAACTGTCCGAGTTCAAGCAGTCACAGTGGCAGAAAGACTACCAAGCAAGACCTTTTGTGCGCGGGCATATTAACAGCCAGGGTATTGACCCTGTGTGGCAGGCAGAAAAAATAAAAATTAGTCAACAATATACGGTAGCTCCTGCATACAACAAAGGTGCTTATCAGGTTATTCCCTCCGACTCTGTAGATCAAATTGGGAAGTAGTATGAACTTCAAAGAGAAAATGCTTGTAATCACTATGGAAGAATGTGGCGAGCTTACCCGCGCTTGTTCTAAGATACTAAGACATGGGATCACAAAAGATAAAAAGTACGCCGACAATTTAAAAGAAGAACTAGCGGATGTACAAACAATGCTACGCGTTATAGCGTATGAGTATGCTATAGATGAGCAAGAGATAGAAGCTCTAGTAATTAAACGAACAGTTAAGATGGCGCAGAAAGACTACAGATGAATGTAGAAGAATTATTGATCCAGAAACAGGTTGCTTTTATTCCGAAAGGAAAAGATTATGTGGTTCGCTGTCTAAATCCTGAACACGATGATTCCAACCCTAGCATGAGAATTGATCAGATAGATGGTCGATTCAATTGTTTTGCTTGTGAGTTCAAAGGTAATATTTTTACTTACTTTGGAGAGGCTGCAACGGGGTTACAACTACGAAAAGAATTGATTAAGAAAAAGATTCAAGAGAAGCGGGCAGAGAATGTTGGTCTTGCTTTTCCAAAAGATTATATGCCATATGTGGGCAACTGGAGAAATATCTCTCCCAAAACTTACAGAAAGTTTGAAGCATTTGAACACAGTGGTTCAGACTATATTAGTAGAATTAACTTTCCAATACGAGACATATCTGGAAAGATTGTTGCCTTTCAGGGCAGACATACTTCGGGAGGGGTTCCTAAATACAAGTTCAGTCCTCCAGGAGCTAAACTTCCTTTATTTCCTGCAAACACAGAACCCAAGCTAGGAGAAATAATTCTAGTAGAGGGTATCTATGATGTAATTAACTTACATGATAAAGGACTAACCAATGCAGTGTGTTGTTTTGGCACAAATAATATTAACGAAGATAAGCTTGGTATGCTGCAGATGCAGGGAGTATCTAAGCTGGCAATCTTTTTTGATGGGGATGACGCTGGGCAGAAAGCTGCAAACAATGTAAAAGTAATGTGCGAGAAAGTTGGTCTCGTAACTAGGAATATCAATCTCGCAGAGACTGATCCTGGTGCACTTACTGAATCTCAAGTAAATAAATTAGAGAGAAAATTATATGCCTAAAGTTGCATTAGTAGAAACTAAACCCAGCCGTACAAACTTTGCAAGAGAGTTTGACGGCGCATTTGAATTTGACCAGTATCAGCTATGTTCTGATGCAAGTATTAAAAAAGTACTGAAAAAAGACTGTGATATCAACATTGATACAGACGCCTATGAGTGGATTGTTTTAGTTGGCAGTGATGCTTTGAAGTACTTTACTAAAATTAATTCAGTTACCGAATATTCTGGAAAGAAAGTAGAAGGTAAGTTCTTGCCTGTAATCAATCCTGCTATGCTTGCTTTTAAGCCGGAGGCTCGTAAGACGTGGGAGTCTTCCAAAGAAAGTATTGTAGCCCACATTAATGGTGAGATTGAAGATGTAATCATTGATGAAAGTATTGCAATGGGTACTCAAGATACAGCAGTAGCCAAGGCTTGGATTCAAGCTGCCCTTGACGCTAACCCAGAATATATTGCTCTTGACTCAGAGACAAATGGCCTATACCCTCGAAATGGTCACATGATTGGTATTTCTATGTCTTACACCGGCAAGGATGGTATCTATATTGATACTGACTGCTTTGACGAAGAGATAGAGTCAATGTTGCATGAGCTTTTCAAGACTCGCAAAGTAATCTTTCATAATGCTAAGTTTGACATAGCTTTCTTTCAATATCACTTTGGTTTCGAGTTTCCAGACTTCGAGGACACCATGTTGCTCCACTACCTCATAGACGAGAATCCCGGAGGGCATGGCCTAAAGCAGTTGTCAATCAAGTTTACTCCATATGGTGACTATGAAAAGCCTATGTATGATTGGATTGACCAGTACAAGCGTGCGAATGGATATAATCAGGAAAGTTTCTCTTGGGATATGATTCCTTTTGACGTAATGAAAACATATGCAGCTATGGATGCTGTGTGTACTTTTCTTCTTTACGAAAAATTTGTGAAGATTAAGCAAAATCCAAAACTCAAGTGGGTATACGATAATATTTTGATACCTGGAGTGCGCTTCCTACTCAATACACAAGATAATGGCGTGCCTTTTGACCGTGAGCGTCTTTTGGTAGCCCAAGAGCTAATGCTCAATGATATTGATGAAGCTATACAAGAGCTGTATAAGGTGGATGCCGTTCGTGAGTTTGAGAAAGCTCAGGGCAAAGATTTCAACCCAAACAGTACAGTACAATTGCGATCCTTGTTGTTCGATTATATTGGCCTACAGCCCACAGGCAAAAAGACAGGCACGGGAGCACACAGTACAGATGCAGAAGTGCTACAGGAGCTAAGTGAGACACATGAAGTACCTAAGCACATTCTTAATATACGCCAGAAGTCTAAGATCAAAAACACATACCTCGACAAGATTATCCCACAACTCGACAGGGACTCTCGACTTCGTACTAATTTTAATCTACATGGTACTACTTCTGGACGTCTTTCTTCATCAGGTAAGCTAAACATGCAACAGCTTCCTCGTGATAATCCTATTGTCAAGGGGTGTATTAAAGCTGCACCAGGCAACAAGATTGTTGCAATGGACTTAACTACAGCAGAGGTATACGTTGCTGCCAAGTTGGCGGACGATAAAGCATTGATGGATGTATTCCGTAGTGGCGGTAACTTTCATAGTAGCATTGCTCATAAAGTATTTAGACTACCTTGCGAAGTAGATCAAGTAGCAGAATTATATTCAACTCAAAGACAAGCGGCAAAAGCAGTTACTTTTGGTATTATGTATGGTGCTGGCCCCAAGAAAATTAGTGAACAAGTCACTAAGGACTCAGGAACCTATTTCAGTGTATCAGAAGCTAAAGAAGTTATTGACGACTATTTTAAAGAATTCCACAAACTTAAAAAGTGGATTGAAGACAATCAAAAATTTATTGAACAAAATGGGTTCGTATATTCGTATTTTGGACGAAAGCGACGACTACCAAATGTCGCGTCTGAAGATGCTGGTATTCGGAGCCATAGTGTTCGTTCTGGTCTTAATTTCTTGGTACAGTCAACTGCTTCTGACATTAATCTACTAGGTGCGATAGATATGCACGAGCATATACGAGCTAACAAAATGAAAGCTCGTATCTTTGCTCTTGTACATGACTCAATCCTTGCAGAAGTGCCAGAAGATGAAGTAGACGCGTACTCAGATGCGTTAAGACATTACATTCAGCTAGATCGTGGAGTTTCTATTCCAGGTGCTCCCGTTGGCTGTGATTTCGATGTGCATGAGGATTATTCCCTAGGTAAGTTCGAGAAACAATATGGTGATTACTTACAGTCGCTTGGCTAAGGTAACGTTCCCAGTCTTTAGGCTGGGTTCTTCCAACTGGCATACTCAAGATGGGTTGCTATATCTTGACGGGATGTTGTTAGATGATAAAAACATGAAAGGAGATACGCTAGGCCTGAGAAGGCTTCAGACTCCTCTCAATAATTTGTATAGACTGAACAAATCTTTGGATAGTTTAGTAGGAATACTTAAACAATCTAATAATACTTTTATAGATAATGCAGGAAATCCTTTTCTTTATGAAAAGACCAGAAACTGTAGACTTATTTATAGAAAAATTAGAAAGATTGAAAGAAAAGATACTGCCGCCGTGCTTTGGCTAGAAGGAATAGGGCATCCTATGCGGGTTCCCAGGCCTCCGGCTCCAGAGATGGCATGGGCAGGAGTTCTTTACTTAAATGATGCACCTTGGATGATATATGAGTTTTCGGAAACTAAAAAGCCCGACACTCGAAGAAAAGTATAAACTATGGCAAAACGAAACAGAACTCTTGCAGGTGCAAGTCTTGTATTGCAAGAAATTGAGCCACTAACTCAGAACCAGTTAATAGCATTTGACAGTGATAAGCATATGATGCTCCACGGGGTCGCAGGAACTGGAAAAACTTTTATTTCCTGCTATCTAGCTTTTGACGATATGGTAAAGGGTCAGTATGAAAAATTAATCTTAATTAGAAGTGCTGTTCCTACCAGAGATATTGGTTTCTTGCCCGGCAATGAAAAGGAAAAAAGCGCAATCTATGAAGCTCCTTATAAAGATATAGCTGTAGAGCTATTTCAACGAGGAGATGCCTATGAGATTCTAAAGACAAAAGGAATAGTTCATTTTATGACGACTTCCTTTATCCGAGGAGTTACTCTCAGAGACGCAGTAATCATCGTAGATGAATGTCAGAACATGACATTTCATGAGCTTGATTCTATAATTACTCGAGTAGGACAAAACTGTAGGGTTATCTTTTGTGGTGACTTTAGACAGTCTGATCTAAATAAGAATGGCTTGAAAGATTTTGTAAGAATTTTGAAAGCTATGGAATCTTTTGACTTGATTGATTTCGAGATAAAAGATATTGTAAGAAGTGACTTTGTTAAAAGTTATATAACCGCAAAAACCGACTTAGGGCTATGAAAGCAGTAATCAGCAACAGAATATATTTAGAAGTTACGGAAGAGTATAAAGACTTTTTGAATAAAGAGTTAACTTATACAATTCCTAGCTATAATCCAAATGATCCTCCTATGGTAATTAAGAATATGTCTCGCGTTAAGACTAATCTAGTTACTATTCCTGTGGGTCGTACAGATTTAATACCTAAAGACTATGAAGTTGTTGATAAGCGAGTAGAAGTACCTGAAGACTTTCCGGAATTTAAGTTTCCTTTACGAGAGAGTCAACAAGCAGTCTTTGATGAAATTGAAGACAACGCTATAATTAATGCGTGGGTCAGCTGGGGTAAAACGTTTACAGGCCTAGCTATAGCTGGAAAGCTGGGACAGAAAACCCTAGTTGTCACCCACACTGTTCCTCTGAGAAATCAGTGGGCAAAGGAAGTAGAGAAGGTATATGGAATCACCCCCAGTATTATTGGAAGCGGTAGCTTTGATCTTTCTGGTCCTGTGGTTATTGGCAACACTCAAACTCTTTACCGCAATCTTCCCGCTATACGTAAAGTATTTGGCACAATTATCTTGGATGAAATGCATCATGTCTCGTCTCCGACGTTCTCGAAGATCATAGACACGAATTATGCTAGATACAAGATAGGCTTGTCAGGTACTATTGAACGAAAAGATGGTAAGCATGTAGTGTTTAGAGATTACTTTGGTAATACTCTCTTTAAGCCACCCAAGGAAAATTTCATGCCGCCTACTATTCACATTTTAAGATCTGAAGTAAGATTTATGGATGGGAATAGAACACCCTGGGCAAACCGAGTAACACAATTAGCAAACAACGACGAATATCGACATACTATTGCTATGACTGCTGCGGCCTACGCCGCAAAAGGGCACAAAGTATTGGTCGTAAGCGATCGAGTTCACTTCTTGAAAGCTTGCGCCGAACTGGCAGGTGAACGCGCTATTTGTGTTACGGGCGAGGTTTCGCACGAGGATAGAGAAACGTACTTGTCTGAAATTAGAAGCGGTAATAAAGATATTCTTTTTGGTACTCAAGCAATATTTTCGGAAGGTATTTCGGTAAACAATCTGAGCTGTCTAATACTAGGCACTCCGATTAACAATGAGCCTCTTCTTACTCAGCTTATTGGCAGAGTAATACGAAAAGAAGAGGGTAAGAGAGATCCTGTAGTGATAGACATACATTTGAAAGGGAATACTGCTAAAAAGCAGGCTTCTAATAGGATGGGACATTACATGAAACAGGGTTATTCAATAAAGCAACTATAAAAAAATAGTTCTTGACTTCAACCTCACATTTTAGTATAATATATGTTCTTATTTGACTGGACGAAAATCTACATAGAGAGCGGCGGCAACGTCGTGGAGACTGTGCGTATTTTGCGTATGCTTGTCGAAAGACAAATACCCAAGAACCGCAAGGATCCTATCTATGGATATTCGCAGAAAAACTTCTCTGGGCGCAGCTTCCTGCTGCATCCTGACGTCCTTCTATACCATTCTTATAAGTACACGTACCGTGAAGTAGCCCAGTACATTGCGTTGGCTGCCTTGCGTTCGTATGCTGATTATATTAGCAACCAAAAAATAACCCTTGACTTCGTGTTTATGCCCGGGGATCGAGGACTATCAATTATAGAAAACAATAGGCTACTTTATTTAGAAGATGACCAAGTTCACTTTCTTTACGAAGAAGTCAACAATATGGAGATACATTAAATGGCTATTTCATTTAACCAGCAAAAGGGTTCTGCCCAAAAGAGTTCTATCAGCAGCTTTCAGTATACTGATGGAGATAACAAATTCCGCCTAGTGGGGGATATCCTTGCACGATATGTGTACTGGGTAAAAGGTGAGAATGATAAGAATATTCCTCTCGAATGTCTGTCTTTCGACCGAAACAAAGAAACGTTTAATAACCTGGAGAAAGACTGGGTTCGTGAGTACTATCCCGACCTCAAGTGTGGCTGGAGCTATGCTACTCAGTGCATCGACAATGGACAGGTAAAAGTTGTAAACCTAAAGAAAAAGCTGTGGGAGCAAATTATTACTGCTGCAGAAGACTTAGGTGATCCTACTGATCCTGAAACTGGTTGGGATGTTTGCTTCAAGCGAGTAAAGACTGGACCTCTGCCTTACAATGTAGAGTATCAGCTACAGGCATTGAAGTGCAAGCCTCGTGCTTTGGAAGATGATGAACTTTCTTTGATTGCTGATCTCAAGTCTATGGACGAAGTTATGCCTCGCCCAACTCCAGATGCTCAGAAAGAGTTGCTGGATCGCGTCCGTGATAATGCAGGCGCAGCTAACGAGATTGATGAAAGCATTGAAGAAGAGTTCAAAATCGGATGATTTTATTTACGGCAGACTGGCATATTAAGCTAGGACAAAAGAATGTGCCACGAGAGTGGGCATTAAATCGCTATAATATGTTCTTTGACCAAGTGCATAGCTATTGCAAGCAGTGTGACTCCCATATTATTGGGGGAGACTTGTTTGACCGTCTGCCTAGTATGGAAGAGCTGGAACTTTACTTTTCGTTTATTCGGAATGTTAAAGTTCCCACCATAATCTACGACGGAAATCATGAAGCAACAAAAAAGAATAAAACATTTTTTACTCAACTAAAGCAAGTCAGTAGGGATATTAACCCTCTGATTCATATAGTTGATGTTTCTTATATTGATGAAGACGTAGGTTTTGGTGTACTTCCTTATGCAGATTTGCACAGAAAAGAGAGTATTGAGCATTTCAACACTTCTCAGCCTTTGTTTACTCATGTGCGAGGTGAGATTCCTCCGCATGTAAGGCCGGAGGTAGATCTAGATAGGTTTTCAGAGTTTCCAGTAGTATTTGCAGGGGATCTTCATGCTCATAGCAATACTCAAAGAAACATAGTATATCCTGGTAGTCCGATGACCACTTCCTTTCATAGAAAAGAGGTCTCAACGGGGTGTCTGTTTATTAATGAAAAAGATTGGAGCTGGATATGGGAGCCTTTTGATCTTCCTCAGCTTATTCGTAAAACAGTCACAAATCCAGAAGATATGATACCTACTGACTATCATCATACTATTTATGAAATAGAAGGTGATATACAAGAATTAGCCTCTGTAGAAAACTCAGAATTACTTGATAAAAAGGTAATAAAGCGTAACTCAGAAGCATCTTTGGTTATTGATAAAGATATGACCATAGAGGAAGAACTAGTAGAGTATCTAACCTATATTCTAGAAATACCGGATAACAAAGTAGCTGACATAGTAGGAACTTATAATGATTACGCTCAAAAAACTGAAATGGAGTAACTGCTTCAGCTATGGACCAGACAATGAACTAGATCTGGAAGATAATACAGTAACGCAAATCATTGGTACAAACGGTATGGGGAAATCCTCCATACCGTTAATCATTGAGGAAGTTTTGTATAATAAGAATTCTAAAGGAATCAAGAAAGCAGATATTCCAAATCGCTATATCAATAATGGATATAGTATAGAACTTAGCTTTGAGAAGGACGGGAGCAACTATCGTATTGGCGTAGACAGAAAAAGCAATATCAAAGTAAAGCTGGAAAAAGACGGAGAGGATATTTCTAGTCATACAGCTACAAATACATATAAAAGTATTCAAGAAGTTATTGGTATTGACTTTAAAACTTTCTCGCAGCTTGTATATCAAAATACCAATGCGAGCTTGCAGTTTCTTACAGCCACCGATACTAATAGGAAAAAGTTTTTAATTGATTTACTACACCTTGATAACTACGTCAATTTATTTGAGGTATTTAAAGAGGCGGCAAAGGAGTCTAACTCTAAGATTGTCGAGGTAAACTCAGAAATTGCAACAATTGAAAAATGGTTACAAAATAATAAATTAGATAGTACGATAGTACTACCCCTGTTAGATTTTGAAATTGATACGGAAGAGAATGAGAAGACTTTCCGTTCTTTATCAGTAGAACTTGAAAATATCTCTGAAAAAAATAAAAAAATCTTACAAAACAATCAATACAAAGATATGCTGTCCAGCATAGATATTAACCAGGTGCAGACTGCTTTACAGCAGCTGCCCCCTGCTGAGTCTTATGATAAGTATCAGAGCGACTTAGGCCAGCTAAGCGCAGGAATAAAGGCCGCTAACAGCATGTTAGATAAGCTATTAAGACTAGGGGATAAGTGTCCTACATGTGAACAAGATATTGATGCAGAGTTTAAGAATGAGTTATTGCAGTCGGAAAAGACCAAGCTAGCTAAGTTAGATAGTGATAAAGACTTTAACGAAGACATGATACGCCAGATAAAAAGAAACAATAATTCTAGAATTAACTTATCCAAAGCACAGAAAGAGTGGGAAGATCTTTATAGAAGTATAGATAATACTTTACCTGCTAATACTTTGGACAAAAATGAGCTAGAAGATAGACTAAAAGAAGTGACTTCAAAGCTAAAAGAAGCCAAACTAGAGATTGATAGAATCTCTAGGGAAAACGAAGCCAGAACAAGAGCAAATACTCGAATAGAGATTATTCAAGCCCAGACAGATGGCTTTCTAAACAATTTAAAACAGGCTCAGCAGATATTAGAGCAACAAAAAGAGTTAGACTCTAATTTAGATGTACTTAAAAAAGCATTTAGTACGAACGGATTACTAGCATACAAAATAGAAAATCTTGTAAAAGAGTTAGAAGAGCTAGCCAATACGTACCTAGCAGAGCTATCAGACGGACGTTTTACGCTACAGTTTATTGTTTCAAATGATAAACTAAATGTACAGATAACAGATAATGAAAATGTAGTAGATATTCTAGCACTTTCTTCGGGAGAGTTAGCTAGAGTAAATACCGCTACTCTAATAGCTATCAGGAAACTGATGAGCAGCATATCCAAGTCTAGAATCAATATATTGTTCTTAGATGAAGTTATTAATGTACTGGATGATACAGGAAGAGAGAAGCTAGTAGAAGTTTTACTAACAGAAGAGTTAAATACTTATGTAGTTTCTCATGGCTGGACACATCCGTTGCTTGAAAAAATTGAAGTAGTAAAACAAGGCAATGTAAGTGCATTAGATAAGTAGAATGGTTGATTCAAGAGCAAAAGGAGCAAGGGGTGAGTATATTGTAAGAGATATGCTCAGAGAATATACTAATCTTCAGTTTGAAAGGGTACCCAACTCGGGTGCCCTTGAATACTTAAAAGGGGACCTTTATGTTCCTCATGAAAAAAACAGATTTTGTATAGAAGTAAAAAACTATGCAGAATCTCCTTTAACAGATAAAATATTTACAGCACCAAAGACTAATAACCTAATTAAATGGTGGAAGAAACTAAAAGAGCAAGCAATAGGCGGCAACCAAGAGCCTTTGTTATTTTTTAAATATAATAGATCTCCTGTATTTGTAGTTACAGAAGGAGAACCTATGAATACGATACAATATATGCAAATTAAGTTTCTACCTTGCTACGTGCTACTAGCCGAAGAGTGGTTAGAAATAGAGAATACGGATTTTTTATATGGCGTTTAACTTTTCAGAAAAAATAAATGATAAAAATCCAAACTGTGCACTAATAATAGATGCACTTAATTTAGCTTTTAGATGGAAGCACCAGGGACGAACAGATTTTAGATATGAGTATCAAAGAACTGTAGAGTCTCTAGCTCGTTCTTATGATTGTGAAAAAATTATAGTAACGGCAGATTGGGGCTCTTCAACTTATAGGAAACAAATTAGTCCTGACTATAAACAAAATAGAAAGGATAAATTAGCGGATCAATCCGAGGAGGAAAGAATCGCATTCGAGGAGTTTTTTGAGGAGTATGAAGAAGCCTTGGCTCTATTAAAAGAAGACTACCCCCTGCTAAGATTCAAGGGAGTAGAGGCCGATGATATAGCAGCACATCTAGTTAAAGAAAGAGAGCGATATGGTTTAGAGTATATTTGGTTAATTTCGAGTGACCGAGACTGGGATTTACTAATACAAGAGAATGTAGGGAGATTTTCCTATGTGACTCGAAAAGAAGTGACATTAGAAAACTGGAGTACACACTACGATGTTAGTCCAGAAGAGTATATTTCACTCAAGTGTCTTACTGGAGATAAAGGGGACAATGTTCCTGGCATTCCAGGCATTGGACCAAAAAGAGCGTTGGGGTTAATTAAGGAGTATGGAGATGCCTTAAATATTTATGATGCTTGCCCTATACCAGGGCGGTATAAATATATTGAGTCATTGAATGAAAACTACGAGCAGATAGCCCAGAACTACGAATTAATGGATTTAATTACATATTGCGATGATGCAATTGGGGCTGATAATATATCAGAAATAAGGAGTTTGCTCGATGCAGATTAGCTATAATAGAGATAAGTATCTTTCTGAGTTTAGTATAAAAACATTAGAAGATAGATACTTAGTAGATGGAGAATCCTCTCCTCAAGATGCATTTGCTCGCGCTGCTAAAGCCTTCGCAGACAATGATGCGCATGCGCAGAGATTGTATGACTACGCCAGTAAGCTGTGGTTTATGTTTTCTACGCCTATCCTATCTAATGGGGGCACAAAAAGAGGTATGCCTATTAGTTGCTTTCTTAACTATGTTGATGATAGTAGAGAAGGTATTACTAATCATTATACCGAAAATGCCTACCTATCTTCGGTAGGTGGCGGGGTTGGAGGGTGTTGGAACGGGGTTCGGAGTGTGGGCTCGAAAACGAGCAATGGCTCCGAAAGTACGGGAGTAATTCCGTTTCTAAAAGTGGTGGATGCTGAAATGCTGGCATTCTCACAGGGTGTAACACGAAGAGGAAGCTATGCAGCATATCTTGACATCTCTCACCCAGAAATTGAAGAATTTCTGGATATTCGTAAACCTACAGGCGGTGATATTAACAGAAAGTCTGTTAATCTTCATCATGGCGTCCTTATATCTGACAAATTTATGGAATTGATTGAGAATGCCACACGCTATGAAGGTTTTGACGATTCTTGGGATCTAGTAGACCCACATTCTGGCAAGGTTACAAAAACTGTATCTGCTAAAACGCTTTGGGTAAAACTTATTCAAAATCGAGTAGAAACGGGTGAGCCGTATATTATGTTTAGTGATACTGTTGAAGAAGGCTTGCCTGATTTTCAGCAAAATTTAGGGCTACGTGTTCATCATTCAAACCTATGTTCAGAGATTACACTTCCTACAGATAAGGACCGCACAGCGGTATGCTGTCTATCTAGTGTAAATTTGGAAGAGTACGATGAGTGGAAAAATGAGCCTAATTTTATTCCTGATCTAATTCGTATGTTGGATAATGTTATCGAATATTTCGTGCAACATGCTCCAGACCAACTATCTCGCGCTAAGTTTAGTGCGATGAGAGAGCGAAGCCTGGGATTGGGTGCGATGGGGTTTCATGCACACCTTCAACGTCATAGTATTCCCTTCGAGAGTGCTATGGCAAAGGGTAAAAACTTACAGATGTTTCAGCATATTAAATCGGAGGCGGTACGTGCAACACAACAATTGGCAGAAGAAAGAGGCGAATGCCCTGATGGAGAAGGCTATGGTGTGCGCAACGCTCATCTTTTGGCTATTGCTCCTAATGCCAGTAGCAGTATTATCTGCGGGAATACTTCTCCTTCAATTGAGCCTTATAGGGCTAACGCTTTTACTCAAAAAACTAAGAGCGGCTCTAGTCTGCTTAAAAACGAGTATCTTGAAAATGTTTTACAAGACTTAGACCAAGATACAGACGAAGTGTGGAAGAGTATTGTAACCAATGGCGGTTCAGTACAGCATCTAGACTTTTTGGATGATTGGAATAAAGATGTATTTAAAACGGCTGTCGAGCTAGACCAGCGATGGATAATCGAAATGGCAGCAGACAGGCAAGAGTATATTTGCCAGAGTCAATCGCTAAATGTGTTCTTTCCTGCAAATGTATCTAAACAGGAACTTCACGCCACTCATATGATGGCTTGGAAAAGGGGGGTGAAAACTCTCTATTATCTACGCAGCGAAGCGTATAAGAGAGCAGAAACCGTTTCGGATGAAGCTCTGCGAAGACAAATCTTTGAAAGTATCGACGACGATGGTTGTCTGGCGTGTGAGGGATAAAATGGACTTATTAACAGAAAGAGAATACTACAAGCCTTTTAACTATCCATGGGCTTTTGAGCATTACAAGGCTCAACAGCACATGCATTGGCTTCCTGATGAAGTCAATCTAGCGGATGACCTAAAGGACTATAGGGAGAAAATGAGTGAAGGAAATAGAAGGCTGCTTTCAAGCATCTTTCGTTTCTTCACTCAAGCTGATGTAGATGTATGTTGTGGGTATGCAAAGCATTACCTACCTACGTTTAAGCAGCCCGAAGTACGAATGATGCTATCCGCGTTTGCTGCTATGGAAGCAGTGCACCAGGAAGCATATTCGTTGCTTTTGGAAACACTTGGGTTCGGGGATGATGAATATCAAAAGTTTTTTGAACACAAGGCAATGCTCGACAAGCACGAGCATTTAAGTAATTTTGGAATGGATACTCCTATGGATATTGCAAAAACCATGGCTATCTATTCTGGATTTACAGAGGGAGTGCAGTTGTTTAGTAGCTTTGCTATTCTACTTAACTTTCCTCGTCATAACTTGATGAAAGGTATGGGACAAATTGTTACATGGTCAATTCGCGACGAGACTCTTCATGTTGAAGGAATGTCACAATTGTTTAGAACTTTTATTAAAGAAAACCCAGATCTATGGAATGATGATCTAAAATATGAGATTTACTGCGCTGCAGAGCGCACAGTAGAGTTAGAAGATGCGTTTATTGATCTATGTTTCGAAGGTGCGGACGTACCGGAACTAACGGCAGACGAAGTAAAGGCATACATTCGGTATATTGCAGATCGAAGACTTTTAGGGCTAGGAATGAAAAAAATCTTTTCAAGTGAAGACAACCCTCTTCCTTGGCTAGATTATATGTTGAATGGCGTAGAACACGCTAATTTTTTCGAGAACCGTGCCACTGAGTACTCGCGCGCTAGTACTACAGGTAATTGGCAAGACATTTTTAAATAAGGAACCTTACTATGACCACGGAAGAAGTGCAAGAAGAAACGAAACCAACGTTAAACTTCAATGGTACTGAGTACCCATTAGACGAGCTAACTGAAGATCAGCGTTATTTAATAGCTCAAATACAGGATATTGAAGCTCAATTGAAGCAATTAAATGCTAAAGAACATCAGGCAAGAATTGCCAAAGAAGGTTTTATAGAATTGCTTGGAAAAACTCTTGAGCCAGAAGAAAGTACTGAAGACTAAAAAAAAAAGGGGGCTTTAAGCCCCCTTTTTACTTTAGAGGCTTTGTTTAAATTACATCTGTAAATAACGTTGCATCTACTAACTTCACAGAGACGTTTTGTCCTGCAGTTCTTCTCCACGCCCACGCATAAATACCTGTAGGTATTGTAGAGAAAGTTTTATCCGCCCATTTTGTATATGTACCGTTCTCACTGCTACTCCAATAAAAGGCTGAATAGCCGCTTCTCTTATTAAAATAAAGCCCGGCATAAAAAGCATCAAAAGTCCCAGGCCTATAATATGTGGTCCAGCCCTGACTTCCACTCTCATCTACAGAAGAGTTAGCAGTAGCATTATTATCTCCTCGTATAGCTATATAATTATCCAAGGCACTTTCTGCTGGATCATCTAAGTTATTGCCAGTTTCAGTATAATCGAAGCAAAATCCTGCGGCTTTACGGTTACTTAAGTTTCCGCCCACTCCTGAGAAATATAGTTTAATAAATATACGATCGGTTGGGGCGTCCGTCCAATTACTAGTAGTTAAAAAATTATGCTCTGGTGAAAATGCCTTGAAGTTAGTACTTGTCCCTGAGCCAGTGTACGTTAGAGTACTGGAGTTATACGTAGTTGAGTACCCAGACTCTGCAACAGCTCCCGAGTTTGCCCAGCTTGTTCCATGCTGTGATACAACAGCTAGATTATCTTTAACGTTAGTATCGTATAAAGTTTCTGGATTATAGGTAAAAGTTGCTATTCCATTCGAATTTACTCCTCGAATTATGCTTTTAGTAGAAGACGAAGCAGCATTTGTCGAAGACCCATCGCCTATTGCTGCGTAATATGTTCCGTTTGCCATCACACGGCTTCTGGTTGAATCGTAGGTTCCGTTTTTCCAGTAATGCACCTTTTTAGTATTTCTATCAAGCATAAGGGAGTAGGTATCTCCTCCGGTGCTAGAATACTCTCCTCCATAGTGTCCTGGGTAAGAACCAACTGTAGTAACATCCCTTAAGTTGTTATCAGAGTTAGTTTTTGATGTACTTATAAAACCTGCCGCATACTCTCCCTGAGAAGAATTAGTTGTAAACTCATAATATACTGGAATAGTTGATTGATTATCTGCAACAGTGTACGTAGTATGAGTAGCAGAAAGAGTTCCTAAATTACCATCATTATATACCTCTATATTATTTCCATTATTATTTAATTGCCAGCCCGAGCCACTAGTGGAATAACTATTAGTTGTAGTCCAATTTACATATTCATAAAAACTCAGTAAAAACGTTGAAGAAGCACTATTAGTTCTTACGCCATCAAAAGCCTTAAATCTAGCAGTAAATGTTCCGGCATTAGAACTATTAGTACTTGGAGTTACTGTAAAGGTGCCCCCACTTTGGGTAATTGTAGCTTGAGCTTGATTAGAGGGGCTGGTATCATGACTATAAGAAACATCAAATCCTTCTGGGTCTGTAGCTGCTACTGTAACAGTAGTTGCTGTTCCATCAGCCGCTAAGCTGTAAGAAGCTGCTGGACTAGTGGTGAATTCAGGAAGCGTATTTTTTCCACTAAAAATTCTATCCCACTCTGTACCGTCCCAGCCGTAAAAGGCTTTCACATCTGTTACAAAAGCTAAATCTCCCCCCGTATTTCCAGAAGAAGGAAGAGCTGCTATATTTGCATATGTAGTGACGCCACCGCCCCCGCCTCCACTGCTTGAGGAAGTAATATCCCACACTTCTGTAGTACTATCATATGTATAAGTTCTTCCAGCTACTGTGATGGTAGCCCCGTTACTGGGATTGTCTGTAAAATCAATTGCCATTTTTATGTCTCCATTGTTCTATAAAATTCATACTTACGCTTTTTTTATGATAACCAAGCGGGCATATTTGAGGAGCCTAAAATTCCTCTATAATAGTCATGTATTTTTTGCATATTAGTTGTAGATAAAACAGTATCATATACAATAAGCGCTCTAACATGGTGGGCTAATCTAAATGCTGAAGAAGTATATCCATTAAAGTCTGTGCCACTAGGAAATACAGCCCCTGACAATATAGCAGTATTATACTTAGATTGCTCAGCAGCCTCAAATACTGCATCTCTAGTAGTCAGATTGGTACTACCATTAACTCTATGTTCTATACTTTCTCCACTATGAGCGTTAAAGGTAGTCGGAACAGTAGTTTCACCGTCTCGGAATACAAAAGCATAAGTACTCGTATTACTACCATAGCTCCACAAAAGAGTATAATTTACTGTAGTCGGTGTGTGATAAATTAAAATAACAGTTTTAGCTTTTCCACTCCCTGTACCCGTAAGTGCAGTAGGAAATTCAAAATTTCCTACGTTCTGCCCCCCAGCCGCAAATTGCATCGCAGCTACGCCATGAGCGGTTGTGCTAGAAGAGTATGTTCCGCCAGAAAAAGTTATATTGTTACTATTTGAGCTAATATCAGTCCACGTGGTACCTGAGCCCCCATAACTACTAGAGTCTCCAAAGTCCCAGTATCCTATTAAACCTGCTATACTAGAAGGTCCAAAACTTAGTGAAAATATTGAGGATGCACTATTCGTTCTTACACCATCAAAAGCCTTAAATCTAGCTGTAAATGTTCCCCCATTAGAAGTATTAGTACTAGGAGTTACTGTAAATGTACCCCCGCTTTGAGTAATTGTAGCTTGTGCTTGATTAGTTGGGGAAGTATCGTGGCTGTAAGTAACAGCAAAACCTTCTGGATCTGTAGCTGCTACAGTAACAGTAGTTGCTGTACCGTCGGTGGCAAGGTCATAGCTAGCCGCTGGACTAGTAGTAAACTCAGGAAGCATATTTTGTCCACTAAAAATTCTATCCCACTCTGTGCCGTCCCATACATAAAGAGCTTTTACATCGGTTACAAAAGCTAAATCTCCACCAGTATTTCCAGAAGAAGGAAGAGCTGCTATATTTGCATATGTAGTTACACTACTACCTCCCGAGCTGCCAGAAGCAGGGTAAAACTCAACCCATTGGCTACTAGTTCCATCATCGTAGTAAATATAAGGTACTAGTTCAGTTGTATCAAACCACAAGTCTCCGCTAGAAGGACTGCCCGGAGCTGTGTCAGAGATCGCCATAGGAGACCCAGTACCATTACTGCTAGCAGTAATTTTCCACTTTGCAGCGGAACTATTATAAGTATAAGTCCTTCCGTCTGCTGTTATTGTGTCTCCATCGCTGGGACTGTCTGTAAAATTGATTGCCATTTTATTCTTCCTTTTTTATTTATAATCGTCTACGAGGCTTCTTATTATATTATGATGACCATGTGGCCATATCGACACCTTGGTCGTCAAAGTAGTTGTGTATTGTTTCCAAATTAGACTCAGTTAGGATAGTATCGTAGCAAAGAACCGCTCTTACGTCACTTGCACTTCTATAGCTCGCACTCGGAAAAGCCTGCCACTTGGCAGAATTACCACTATTGTAGTCAGCCTTCACACCTTGAATAACATTTGTATTAAATTTACCATTAGTCATAAGAGAGTAGAACTGCCCCGTAGTAGTTGCTTCAGTGTTGTTTACGGCTACACTGTACGACTCTCCTGCCCAAAGACTATGACCTGCCCTTTGCTGCGCAGTAGAAGAACCCGACCCGGCTAATGCAAAATATGAACCACTGTCGCTAATACCCATAAAAAGAGTGCCGCTGGATCTAGCCCATATAAATACCCAAGTTTTTGTTGATAGAGCTATACTACTGGGTACTTGAAAATTACCTACACCAGAAGAACCGCTTGCAAACTCGAAATACGCCCCGGATGTCCCTGCAGTCCCTTGTAAAGTATAATTAGAAAGAGTCATGGTTTCATTATTACCTACTAGAGATGTCCATGTACTTCCGGACCCAGAATAACTACCTGTTTTACCTACATCCCAATAGCCAATTAGTCCGGGACTATATGGCACAAAGCTTAGCGAGAATGTTGAAGAAACGCTGTTCGTTCTTACACCATCAAAAGCCTTAAATCTAGCTGTAAATGTTCCGGCATTAGAAGTAGTAGTACTAGGAGTTACTGTAAATGTACCGCCACTCTGAGTAATTGTAGCTTGTGCTTGATTAGAAGGGCTGGTATCGTGACTATAAGTAACAGCAAAACCTTCGGGGTCTGTAGCTGCAACAGTTACAGTTGTTGCTGTTCCATCTGAAGCTAAACTATAGCTAGCCGCCGGACTAGTAGTAAACTCAGGTAGTGTGTTTACTCCGCTAAAAATTCTATCCCACTCTGTACCGTCCCATCCATAAAAAGCTTTTACATCCGTTACAAAAGCTAAATCTCCGGCAGTATTTCCAGAAGAAGGAAGAGCTGCGATATTTGCATATGTAGTTACACTACCCCCTCCGTCACTAGCTGCCGCGGATGCTTTCCACTTAGCACTACTGCTCTCATACGTGTACGTTTTACCGTTCGCTGTTATTGTATCCCCATCGCTAGGATTGTCTGGAAAGTTAACTGCCATTTTATTCTCCTGATATGCTAGTTATGAAAAACTGAATACTAAATATAGGTTGGTACCTGCGGTGCTGGAGCCTACTTGAGTTATATTTACTGTTATATAGTCGCCTTGAGAAAACGCTGTAGTATCACTATTATTGACACTAGACGTGGCTCCGTCAGCAATTGTTATTGTTTTAAAGGCACTCCCAGCACCATTTTTAATTAAATCTATAGTAGCCGCTGCTCCAGCCGGTGCAGTGTCTACAAAAGCATGTATGGAATCAAGCGTAAAAGAGTCATGCAAATATAGTCGTTTCGAGCCCGTAGTTACAGCAAGAGTACCATCATAACTATATGTTTTTATAAACGCAGAGCTTCCTGTTGAATCTGCCGCAGGAGCCCACTCACTTCCATTCCACTTTAGTACTTGACCGCTACTTGGACTCGTACTACTTACATTTGTTAGATCCGACAAAACACCAGATACAGTTCCTGAGTCAGGGTTCGCAAATTCAACCCATTGATTACTACTGCCGTCAGCATAGTAAATATAGGGAGTCAGCTCAGTTGTATCAAACCACAAATCTCCCGCGGAAGGACTGCTGGGAGCAGTATCAGAAGTAGATACTGAAGCACCTCCCCCACTTTGAGCAGTCCAACTTAAATTTCCTGAACCATCGGTTTTTAGCACATAATTTGCAGTACCATCTGCAGTCGGCCAGCTTAGCCCATCAAGTATAATTTTTCCTGTTCCATCTGGAGTTATAGAAATATTTCCATTGCTAACTGAAACGAGGCTTTGTCCATTAACGTCTAGATCACCTCCCAGCTGCGGAGTTGTATCTCCAATTAGGGAAGATAAGCCTCCAGAACTTACGGTAGTAAACGTAAAGGAACCACTACCGTTTGTAGTTAATACTTGACCATTTGTACCATCAGGCCCGACATCTGTTAGTGATAGTAAACTAGAGCCAGCAGTAATTGTAACATTTGAAGCAGAGGTAACTCTTCCCTGGGCATCTACAATAATTTGAGGTACAGTTGTTGCACTTCCATAAGTTGCTGCAGTAACGCCAGTGTTTTCTAAGCTTAAACTAACAGCCCCGGAGGTTCCTCCTCCTGTAAGCCCATTTCCTGCACTTACGGCGGTTATATCAGCATCAGAGGTAGTGTGTTCCATCAATAGCTCTGTGGCAGAAATAGCAATACCCATTTTAACATTGTAACTATCTGCAGTCGTACTTAGAGTACCATTTGATGTAAGATAGTATGTAGAACCTGTTGTTAAACTAGATTGATTTCTATCAACTCCACCTATTAAATTTACAGTACCCGTACCCCCTGCAGAAATGCTGTCTTCCGCAATTCCTATTACTATATTTTCAATATTTGTTGCAGTGACTGCTTGCTGTATACCATACATTTCACCATCAACCCCACCAGTGCCATATCTGGTATAGCCAAACATTAGCCCTCCAGTTTTGTATATCAAAGTACCGGGATTAATAGTATTACTGTGCGCCATTACATTAACGCTTGAGCCGGATGCAGAGATTTCTCCATTGGAAGCCATAGTAAGACGACTTAGCATTAATTTACGATTACTATTGTAGGAGCCATTTACAAGCAGCACTACAGTATTTGTATCAGGGTCGACCGTGGCTACTGCAATTGCAGCACTAAGAAAGTTATAGTTTATTCCAGAATCCGTTCCTTTGTCTGAAATTGTAACATCGCCATTTGCTTCTATGGTAGCGCTATTAAATCCTACAGGCCAAGTTCTATAATTAAAACCATCATTAAATCTAATCTGATAGAGCATCATAAATTTTGCGCGGTTCGGAATATATACTACATTTAATCCTGCAGCACTCTCTCCATCAAAAAATACGCTTCCAGGCTGATCGTCACTATCTAGTTCTGTATTTTCTACAACCGTTTGGGTGCCTAGCGTTATAGTACCACCAGAAGAAGTCCACTTTCTAAAGTAAACATCTTCTCCAGAGCCGTAAACGGCTAGACCCGCGTCTCTTACAGGATCGTATGCCACTGAAGTTGCAGAAGGAGCAGAACCTAGAGTTACCGCTGAGCCTACTGAAAAAGTATCATTTGAGCTATCATAGGTTAGAGCTCTCATTAGTCCATTTGAGCTATCTTCGTATGCTATTATCCACTTTCCATCATTATCATCATATACAATATTATTATTGCTGTTCCAAGTTGAACTACCACTCCAAATTTGGGTATTACTGCCCCAAGTTATTGCCCCCGTTGATGTATTAACAGTACCAACTTTATAGTAAGTATTTGAACCATCAGAGCCAATCATAACAAGCTTGTTACTTGCAGCCATAAACATAGGACCACCAGTAACTTGATCTGTTGTACCTGGTAAAGTATTCCTAGATGTAATTGTAGCAGTTCCATTCGCTGCTAAGGTAACCCAGGCATACTTAACACTAGAAGATTCGTAAGTTAGTATAAATATTTTATTATCATATGCTGGAACAAGTACTGCTTCCTCAAAATTAGAGTTACTTGTTCCCAAGTAGGTTATCGTAGTAGTTGTTTGAGTAAGCGCTGCACTTGTAGTACTTTCACCTGCAGTCGCATACTGAGAATTCGCGCTTTCGTATACAATTACGTCTCCGGCACTTGCCGCATCAGAAATAGTAAGTTCTGCTTGTACTGTTTTAATTTGATCTACAAAGGATAGATTACCGCTGCCATCACTTTGTATAACTTGCTCTGCATTTCCATCATTATTAGGGAGTGTTAAAGTATAAGAGGCAGCTGCGCTATGTGGAGGACCCTGCAGTTTAACTCCATGAGAATTTTGCTCACAGTTAAGAGTTATAGAGCCAGAGCCTGCGGTTGAGTTTCCTTTTATTTTAAACAGTCCTGAACCATTTGGATCTATTTCTACATCGCCGTTGCTTACTGATGTTATAGTTTGTCCATTTACATCGAGGGCACCGCCAAGTTGAGGTGTAGTGTCAGTAACTATGTTTGGAACAATATCTGCTGACCCATCAAAAGATACACCACCGATAGTTCTTGCAGTAGTTAAAGTAGCCGCAGATCCTGTAGTATTTTGATTACCTGTAATATTAACGCCTGGTAAATCAATGTTTGCAGACCCGTCAAAAGATACCCCACCAAGAGTTCTAGCTGTAGTTAAAGTCGCTGCGGAACCTGTAGTATTTTGATTACCTGTGGTATTAACCCCTGGTAAATCAATGTTTGCAGACCCGTCAAAAGATACCCCGCCAATGGTTCTTGCAGTCTCCAGTATAGTTGCGCTCGCAGCTGTTCCAGAAGTATTTTGATTTCCTGCTGTGTTTACGCCTGGAAGGTTAATATCTGCTGACCCATCAAAAGATACCCCACCGATAGTACGAGCTGTAGTTAAAGTCGCTGCGGAACCTGTAGTGTTTTGATTGCCCCCAATATCAACCCCGGGTAAACTTATATTTGCTGACCCGTCAAAAGATACACCACCGATAGTACGAGCTGTCTCAAGAGCTGTTGCAGTTGCTGCATTCCCAGAAGTATCCTGATTGCCCTCTATATCTACTCCCGGCAGGTTTATATTAGCGGTTGCATTAAAAGATACCCCACCGATAGTACGAGCTGTCTCAAGAGCTGTTGCAGTTGCTGCATTCCCAGAAGTATCCTGATTTCCAGAAGTATTTACTCCAGGCAGATTTATACTAGTAGTGCCATCAAAAGATACACCACCGATAGTTCTTGCAGTAGCAAGAGAGGTTGCGGTGGCGGCATTTCCCGAGGTATTTTGATTTCCGGTAGTATCAACCCCTGGTAAACTTATATTTGCTGACCCGTCAAAAGATACACCACCGATAGTTCTTGCAGTAGTTAAGGTAGCCGCAGATCCTGTAGTGTTTTGATTTCCGGTAGTATCAACCCCTGGTAAACTTATATTTGCTGACCCGTCAAAAGATACCCCACCAATAGTTCTTGCAGTAGTTAAGGTAGCCGCAGATCCTGTAGTGTTTTGATTTCCGGTAGTATCAACCCCTGGTAAACTTATATTTGCTGACCCGTCAAAAGATACACCACCGATAGTTCTTGCAGTAGTTAAGGTAGGTGCACTAGTAATAGCAATATTCGGATTATCAGTTGTTCCTGAATTAGCAATACCTATTCCAACAGCTATGCTTCTTACATCTTTACCCAGTACTTTCGTCATTTTTTAAATCTCCACCCAGCCTATTGTAGAATCTACATACACTAATTCTACAAATCTTCCTGCACTCACTGTACCATTTTGCGCAGCAGAATCAATATTATTAGAGTTTCTAGCTATGGTAGTATCATAGGTAGAAATATTTTTTATTTTTACAAATGCTCCTGCTTCGGGACTAGCTGGAAGTGTTATTGTAATAGCAGAAGTTCCATTTACTATTATTTTATCTCCTGTGGAAGCCTCATAAGCAGAGGTTTTTACTAACCAGTTTGACTCAGTCGTGGTACTGCTTCCTCCAGAATCTGGGCTTGCAAACTGAACCCATTGATTACTAGTGCCGTCCGAATAGTAAATAAATGGAGTTAAGGAGGTAGAATTCCACCAAAGAGCTCCCGAAACAGGACTACTAGGAGCACTGTCTGCTATAGTAACAACTGCGTCTCCTGCCGAGGCGCCGCCTGATGCTACTAAATCAATAGTACCATCAGTGTCGTCATAAGTTACAGTAATATTTGTTTCTGTATTGCCAGAGAACATAGAGCCTACAACGTCTTGAATTGCCTCTGTTAAATTTATATCAGAGGATCCATCGAAAGTATGGTCAACAGTTCCTACTGTGATATTTCTAGCGGTTGTAAGTGTATCTGCGCTACCAGTAACAGATCCTATTAGATCTCCTGTTATATTACTAGCCGTAAAATTACCCGAAACAGATATAGTGTCCGTAGTTGCTGTAATTTCTTGTGTTCCTAGAAAAATAGTACCTGCGTCAAAATATCCCTTTCTAAATCTTGCGGTTGGAGAGCCTAAATCATAAGCTTCAGTAGTGTCAGGAAGTATATGACCATATACTGTAATAGCAGTAGCTGTAGTATCTGCTAGCTTAGTAGTCCCATTGTACAAACCCGAGGTAACAACATCTAAGGTGCCATCAGTGTCATCATAAGTTACCGCTGTGCCCGATTCAGTATTACCCGTAAACATTGCTCCAACAGCATCTTGTAACGCCTCTGTGAGGTCTATGTCAGAGGATCCATCGAAAGTATGGTCCGTACCATCTATAGTAAAGTTTCTTGCGATCTGAAGGGTTGTTGCTGTGCCGGCATTGCCTGATACATCCCCGGTTAAGCCTCCGGATACATTACCTGTAATATTACCTGTTACATTACCTGTTAAATTACCAATAAATGTACCTTGAACATTTCCTGCAAAAAATCTGTTTGTAGAAGGATTATAATATAGCGATGTATCTGTTTCTAGCCCCTGGCTGCCTGTGGCCCCATCCACAAAAGGAATATAGCAAATTTCATTCGCGGTGTTATTGGCAGAAATAGTTACTTGAGTAGCAACATCGGCAGTATCTGCATTACCGATTACATCACCAGTAAATGTTGCGTCGCTTCCATCGGTTCCTGCTTCAAGTATTTTGCTAGTACCATTACTAGCATATACATCACCTGTTACATCACCTTCTAAATTTGCAACTAAAGTGGCGATGGAATATCCCGTGGCTGTTTTATCTACAGTTGAAGAGGGAGCAGACTGAGAATCCTTAAATAGATTCCACTTACCGTCACTAGCATCTCTGAATAGCCCTGCATATAGATCTTGGCTTCCCGAAGTATCGTAAATACCATAAAGACCAATATCAAGAGTGTCTGAGCTAGTATTTCCTCTCGCTAACTCAATTAAAGAATCTTCTACCGATATGGTAGCTGCCTCTACTACAACACTATCCCCATTTACTGTTAAATTACCCGCTACAGTAAGATTACCGCTAACACTAACAGAATCTGAAGTAGCATTACCTAGTGTTGTACTACCATTAACTGTTAAGGTATCGGTTACAGTAAGATCGGATCCTATAGTCACATCATCAGGAAGGCCTACAGTAATTGTTGCGCCTTCCCCAGACCCGGAAACTTCTATTTCATTAGTTGTTCCTGCAACAGCCGCTACGTAATTTCCACTTGTTTTTGTTCCCAGAACCACGGCATTATTCTTTATGTGATCCGTACTAACGGATCTATCACTATCGGTGGTTGCGGATGATTTTAGCTTTGTACTATCTACAGCATTATCTCGTATATGGTCTGTAGTAATAGCTCTTGCAGTATCTGTTGACGCAGAAGAAGAAATTTTTGCAGATGTTACTGCAGCATCACGAATAACATCAGTTATTACTGCTTCCGTACCTGTTGCACTGTCTAGCTTAGCTGACGTTACTGCATCATCTTCGAGCTTGCCAGTAGTTACTGCCGCATTCTGTAGCATAGTAGAGCTAATTCCGCCACTACTTACTTTTATTTCAACAGTATCAGTATCAGTATCTACAGTAGTATCAATTCCGTCACCGCCTTCAAAGGTGATAGTATCCGTTCCAAGAACAATACTTGTACTTCCGCTGTCCGCGTAAATAGATATATTAGGTAAAGATGCTGTACTAGTTGCAGTAAGTCGTCCTTTAGAGTCTACAGTAATAACAGGAATAGCTGTGCTGCTACCTACTTGACCTGCAGTAACCCCACTGTCTACTAGAGTTACTGTGGCTGGAGAAGTAGATATTCCAAAATCAGAGCTGTTAAAAGTAAGTGTACTGCCCAATGATATTGAGGCCGAAGTAGTGCCATCGGAGGCTGTAATACTGCTGTTTGCTAACTCTGCATTAACTACTCCACCGGTTTTTATGGAGACTTGTCCAGAACCAGAAATATCAAAATTATCCGAAGAAAAACTAGCAATACCTGCTGCGGACGCGGTTGCAAGAGACGCCGAAGCAGGAGAAACAGTGCTAGTTGCAGTAACTCGCCCTTTAGAATCTACAGTAATAACAGGAATAGCTGTGCTACTACCTACTTGACCTGCAGTAACTCCACTATTTGCTAACGTTAAGGCTAAATCAACATTTCCTGTACCATTAAAGCTAACTCCCGAAGCAGTAGCATCTCCACTAGCACTAAATGTGCGAGAAGATGATAATGCTGTTGCAGTATCTGCATTTCCTGTAACATCCCCCGTTACGTCCCCCGTTAGATCTCCTGTGACATTGCCCGTAAAAGTTGCCGCAACAACATTACTGCCGCTACTAAGAACTGCAGTGCCCACAGAATTTAATACATTTCCTTTTACATTTCCAGTAAGAACTGCGTCTACAGAATTACTTCCATTTGTAAAGATAGTAACATTATCTGAGTTTCTAATTGAACCCCGCAATGGAGCAGTTACTAAGTTGAATTCAACATTATTTGATGTTCCTACAGCCTGGCCAATAGAAATCTGTCCAGAGGATAGAGTTATACCTGTCCCAGCACTAAAAGCGGCTCTATAATCGGTACTGCTAGGTCCTGTATAGCTAAATGCTCCAGTTGAGCTATTATAACTAAAATCACCGTCGCCCGTATTTGCAGAAACACTTAAAGAGCCTCTTGCTCTAGAATCAGTATAGTATAAATTAGAACCTTCTGAAAGATCATCAGTATCTAAGCCATTTAAACTATTAGGAGCTCCATCTAAAGCACCACTAAAAGTAGTTGCAGTTAGCGTATTTGAGCTAGGATTAAAGCGCAGCCCAGTATCTGTGTATATAGTTTGAGACCCTGTGGCCCCAGCAGACATAGGAACGTACCAAGAAGCGTCCGTATTTCCAGAGTCCTGTACGTTAAGATTAGTAGAAGATGTTATAGTAAGGTCTACTCGGTTATTTACATCATCATATATAGCCGACGCTCCAGTATGATTATTGTGCTGGAACATTGGACCAATAGCGTCCATGGCTCTTTCATTAGTAAAATATTTGTTAGTTGTCCCTTCGCTAAGAGTATCAGTATCTCGTGAGGAAAAAGACGAATTAAACCTAGTGTCAGTATAATATAGATTTGTTGTACCTTCTGAGAGATCATCAGTATCTTTAGCAGCAAAATCAGTATTGAATCTTGCAGTTGTATAATATAGATTTGTTGTGCCTTCTGAGAGACCATCAGTATCTTTAGCAGCAAATTTAGTATTAAAGGTTGTATCAGTCAAATACAGATTTGTTGTACCTTCTGAGAGATCATCAGTATCTTTAGCAGCAAATTTAGTATTAAAGGTTGTATCAGTCAAATACAGATTTGTTGTACCTTGTGAGAGATCATCAGTATCTTTAGCAGCAAAATCAGTATTGAATCTTGCAGTTGTATAATATAGATTTGTTGTACCTTCTGAGAGATCATCGGTATCTTTACTATCAAATTTAGTATTAAAGGTTGTATCAGTCAAATACAGATTTGTTGTACCTTGTGAGAGATCATCAGTATCTTTAGCAGCAAATTTAGTATTAAAGGTTGCATCAGTCAAATACAGATTTGTTGTACCTTGTGAGAGATCATCAGTATTGTGGTTAGTTAGACTAGAAACTGTACCAGTCAGAACTGCATCAGTTCCATCTGTTCCCGCTTCAAGTATTTTACTAGTACCATTACTCGCATACACATCACCTTTTAAATCACCAAAAAACTTACCTGTTTGGATTTCAAGATCGTTTGCTCCTGTCAAGATAAGATTACTTGCAACTAATGTATCTGTTACAGTAGAATATGATATACCACTGTCAATAACTATACTACGATTGCCCGCTGTTTGACTAGTAAGCGCAACTCGATATAAAGAGTTAGATCCTGCGGTAGAGATTGCCACTTGAGACGCAGTAGCTGCATTACCGGAGGTGTCTTGATTACCTGAGGTATTAACACCAGGTAAATTAATATTTGCTGATCCATCAAACGATACACCCCCAATGGTTCTTGCAGTTTCAAGAGCTGTTGCAGTATCTGCGTTTCCTGTAACATCACCAGTTACATTACCTACAATATTTGTAGCTATGTCATAGTTTGCAGCAAATCTAGTGTTCGAGTGATCCCATGTAATTGTAGGGGTAGTACCAGAACTCCATGCACCAAAAGTTAAGCCAGCACCATTTATTTCGGTACTATTTGACGCATTTTTAGCTATTGTAATATTTAGATCTGCAACATCAAGGGTAGTTGTATTAAGAGTAGTTGTAGTTCCAGAGACAGTTAGATTAGCAACCGTTAAAGTGCCCGTAGAAGGTACATAAGATAAACCAGAATCTGCTTTTACGTCTCTAGCTGAGCTTGTGCCAGTAACAAAAGTTAAGTAATGAGAACTTGTACTTGTTTCTTCACTATTTATATTAACCTGCTGAGCAATGCTGGATGTGCCTGCTATGTTTCCAATAAAGCTTGTAGCAGTTAGAGCCCCGGTGTTTGGATTATAGGTGAGTACCCCCGAATCTTTTTCCAAATCATGATAGCTTACGGATGAATACGTTGATCCTCCAGTATTATTTATAAAAGTAATAGGAAATTCTGCATCAGTATCTGCATCTGCAGCAGTTGTTACAATAGCTATTTTCTTAGATAAGTCAGTAACACCGCTAACGTCAGCATAGGGATATGATGCGCTTGTTTCAACAGCAAAAGTATTGCCAGAAGCTGTCGGAGTATTAACAACTATATCTGCCTTAATCCTAGAAGTAGCATCCGCATATAAAATTGTTGTTCCAGCCTCTCCAGGATTTGCGGCAGAATAAGACAATAGAGGTCCATCCCCCGAAACTCTCGAAAAGCCGTCAATAGCTCTAACATTATTTGCACGAACTTCGGCTTTTTTATTGTCAGCAGTTCCCGTAATTGCGAACTCAAAGTATCCGGAGCTATTCCATCCTAATCGACTTTCTCCGTACGTTGTATAAGTTCCAGACTGTACAGAAGCAAAAGTATTAGGTCTATCCCATCTAATAAAACACGAGACCAGGGTAGGAGCCGTTTTAAAGTGAACATCGCCCGCATGTATAATTACATCTCCGCCTACGGGAGCATCGTAATTTACACCAGAGATAGCTTGAACACTACCTACTTGTATACTTTCATCCCCTGGGATAAGAATCGCAACCGTAGAATCATCCCCATTAATAATCAATTGATCATGAACAGTAAGCTTGTCAGATATTTCTACATTATTTGGTAAACCGATTGTAGGAGTAGAGCCTTCTCCCGATCCTCCGGTAACACTAATCTCATTAGTAGTACCCGCAATAGTTTGTACGTAGTTTCCAGAAGTTTTAGTTCCTAAAGTAACAGCATCATCACGAATATGATCGGTAGTAACGGCTCTATCG